>WNGB01004082.1_pt1 | contig 22560 bp, 22 predicted proteins | sample 5400681 | NCBI WGS metagenome assembly WNGB01 (sample SAMN13153367, study PRJNA577476) | soil metagenome | isolation source: 115 cm soil or saprolite under grassland replicate 2 | place: USA:California | collected 2016-06-15
ACGACGGAGAGCGGGCGCGCGTCCTTCCTGTCCCGGGCGCACAGGTTGTCCATGAGCTTGGCCCAAAACCTTCAACAGCAGGAGTGAACCATGGCTCAGGACAGCACGCGCCGTTTGCTCAAGGTGTTCGGGATCGCCGTCACGAACCTGGAGGACGCGCTCGAGGCCGCGCTCGCCGAGGGCGCGAAGAAGGCCGAGGCGGAGTTGAGAGAGCGGATGAAGGAAGTGATCGCGCTCGTCGAGCGGCTGTCCGAGCGGGCGGCGAAGCTCTAGCGCCGCCCCGCTCGTGATGGAGTCTCAATGATGCTGGGGCTGTGACAAGGCAGGTCCCGAGGGAGGACCCTCGGGCGAGGCGGGCCATGACTGAGAACGGGTGTTATGTTATCTACGCTCCTGACCGGCTCCGCCCTGATCGCGCCTCGCTCGACCTCGTTTGGGAGCCGTGCGACGTACAGCTGCGCCCCTCCCCTCGGGCTCGTGTTCTCTCACCCGGCGGCGTCGCCGATAATGGGCCGCGACCTTCATGCGATTTCCGCAGACTGTCATACTGCACCACCGACGCGCGCGATTCTTCGTCGCGTCATAGAAGTAGAGGATGCAGCGCGGGTTCTCACACTTGAGAATCAGCGAGAGATCACCGTGACAGAGTAAATCACTTGCGGATTCGGCCACAGGCACGAGCAGGTGGATGGGATCGCGAGGCTGAAACGACACCCGGCGCTCAAATCCGTGGCGGGTTCGGACGAGCGCGACGTCTACGGTGCGGTAGCGGAGCAGGGCATTGATCTTGTTGAGCACTAAGGCTGATGGTCGCTTGCCGTGCACGATCCCCTCGGCCATTTCTCGGAGTAACCGCCGAAAGGCGCGCAGTGGCGACGTCAGCGGTGCCGAAAAGGAAGTCGAGAAGCTCGCGGCGCTTCGGGACAGTCTCGTCCAGGCGAAGAACAAGTATTGGGCAGACCAGGTAGAGGTCCAACATCGCGCGGCCGCCGCGCTCGTCGCGCGGGCCCAGGGCAAGAATCAGGAGGCCTTGAACCTGCTCCGCTCCGCTGCCGATCTCGAGGGCTCGATGGACAAGCACCCTGTCACCCCAGCGCCCGTGGTCCCCACGCGCGAGCTCCTCGGTGAGCTGCTCCTCGAGCTCAACCAGCCGAAGGAAGCCCTGCAGGAATTCGAAGGAACGCTGGTGGCCGAACCGAATCGGTTTCGCAGCCTGTTCGGCGCCGCGCAGGCGGCTGAACTGTCACGCGATACTGGCAAGGCCCGGGCGCTATACGCCAAGCTCGTATCGCTGTGCGACCGTGCGGACACGCAACGGCCGGAGCTTCAGCAGGCGAAGGCCTTTCTCAGAAAGTAGCAAGTTCGGCGTCCGGTATCACGTCGACCATATCGGTCGCGTGCTCATCGGTGGTCGCCTGAGCGCCGCACGTCCCTGGCCTGACGTGATGGATGCCAAAGCGCTCCTGAGGGAACTCGAGTGACGGAGACGACGTCTCCAAAAAGAGCAGGACTCCGGCGAGGCGCTTTCGCTACAATCGGGCCGCAGTTCGGGTGGGAGCGCTGACCCGTTCCAAGGGCGTGGCGGTGCCGGTCCATTCATTTCAACGAGCCGCACGAAGGTCCCAAAGGGGGGCGTTATGACGCGCAGAGTGAGGGCGGTGTTGCTGGCCGTGATAGCCTCTGGCCTCTGGGCTGGTTCAGCCTCGGCGACGGTCAAGGTCAAGCTACAGCTTATCGCGGACGGCCTGGTGCATCCCTTGGTGATGCTCGCCCCGCCGGACGGAAGCAAGCGCCTCTTCATCGTGGAGCAGACCGGCACGATCCAGATCCTCATGCCGAACGGCAAGCTGCGACCCACGCCGTTCATCGACCTGAGCAAGAAGATGGTGAAGCTGGACTGGGAGTTCGACGAGCGCGGCCTGCTGGGGCTGGCCTTCCACCCCAAGTTCAAGGACAACGGCAAGTTTTACGTGGTGTACACAGCCCCGATCCGAACCGACGCGAGCCGCCGGCCCCGGTTGCTCTACTGCTGCACGAATTACCTGTCGGAGTTCCGCGTGTCGAAGGCGGACCCGAACAAGGCGGACCTGTCCACCGAGCGCATCGTCTACTTCTGGGACAAGCCCCAGTTCAACCACAACGGCGGGGAGCTGGTGTTTGGCCCCGACGACGGCTACCTGTACATCTCCGTCGGTGACGGCGGATGGGCCAATGACGTCGCGATCGGACATACCCCCAGGACCGGCAACGGCCAGGACCTGAAAACGAACCTCGGCAAGATTCTGCGCATCGACGTCAACTCGGGCGATCCGTACAGCATCCCCAAGGACAATCCCTTCGTCGGCCGCACCGACGCTCTGCCGGAGATCTGGGCCTACGGGCTGCGCAACGTCTGGCGGATGTCCTTTGATGCGGGCGGCAAGCGCGAGCTGTTCGGAGCCGATGTGGGTCAGAACAGCTGGGAGAGCGTCAAGCTGATCCAGAAGGGCGGCAACCACGGCTGGAACCGCATCGAGGGCTCGCACTGCTTCAACCCTGACGATCCCAGCAACCCGAACACCCCGCAGACCTGCGACAAGACCGGCCTGCTGATGCCTATCATCGAGTACGGCAACATGAACGTGATCAAAGAGGGTAAGGGCATCTCCATCAGCGGCGGATACGTCTATCGCGGCAAGATGCTGCCGAATGTCGTGGGATCGTATGTGTTCGGCGACTGGAGCAAGTCCTTCACCGAGCCCCAGGGCCTGTTGATGGTGGCGCGTCCGCCCAGGCAGGCGGGCTCCATGTGGACCATCGAGGACGTGGAGGTGACCAACATGACTTTCCACCCGTACGTCCTGGGCTTCGCACAGGACGAGGACCTCGAGCTCTACGTGCTGGTCTCGGACAATACCGCGCCGGGCCGCGCCAATGACCGGATTTACAAGATCGTGCCTGCGAACTGAGCGGTTTCACGCAGGGTCGCCGGGGGCTGCCGCCCCGGGCGATCCAGCACCTCCTGCTTCGTTCACGACGCAAGGGATGCGACGGCGGCTGATGATCGCGCTGCTTGGATTGGCGTGGCTGCCGTGCATTGCAGGGGCGCAAGCGTACAAGCCGAAGTTCGACCTGAAGGCCCTGGCCATCATTGCCGAGGGCCAGCGCCTGTTCAACCGGAGCTGCGCCGGACGTTGTCACGGCGTGGACGGACAGGAAGGCTTCGATGGCCCGATCCTGTTCGGCAAGACCTACCTCGATCCGCCGTATATCTTTGTCACCCTCATGACCGGCCGGCCGGGCAGCGCCATGCCCCCCTGGACGGGCCGCCTGCCCGACGACGAGCTGTGGAAGATCATCGCCTTCGTCTCTTCCCTGGGCGACCAGGCCCGGGCGGCCAGCGGGAAGTAGATCCGACGTGAGACGACGCGACGGGGCGTGGTCGCCCTACGTTCCGCGCACGTAGCGCTGGAGAGCGAGGGTTAGGCCGAAGCCGCCGACGCCGCAGACGGCGGCGCCGGGCGCGCCGGCGCCGGCCATGAGCAGGCCGTCGAGCAGCGAGATCCCGGCGATAAAGCTCACGACTGCGCGGGGAATGTTGACGCGCCCGGGCCGCACGAGGAGCGACACGGCGTAGCCGACCCAGGCGAGCAAGCCCAGGTAGAGCGCGGCCCCGACCCTGCCGTCGGCGAGCGCCGGGAACCCGTACAGGAACGGCGCTCCGAGGAACAAGAGCGGCCAGAGGTTTCGAAGCTCGGCCAGGGTTTCCTGCTTCGCCACGTAGGTGAGCCCGATGAGGTACGAGAGCAGGACCGCCGCGCCCGCCAGCACCGGCACGCCCAGATGCCCGGCCACCGCGAAGGCTGCGGTCGCATAGACAAGCACCCTGCACAGCCCCATGAGGAGGGGGCTCCACGGATTGCCCTTGTGGCGCGCATCGTAGAAGACGATGAGCCCGCCCAGGGCGAGCCCGGAGAGGATCGCGGGCCAGTATTTCCCCTGTCCCGCCCAGGCGGCCTCCACCGCCAGCGCCGCGAGGCCGGCCACCAGCAGGCCGTAGCCGGTGGCGAACACCGTGGTCGCCCGCACGAGTCCGGACGGGATGGGGCGCTCGGGACGCTCCCGGGCGTCGATCGCGCGATCGAAGGCATCGTTGAGGTACATGCCGCCGATGTAGAAGAGCGAGAGTGCCAAGGCGAGGAACGTCAGGGGACCCGGCGCGACGGAGACGCCCGTGAGCACGACGCCCGCCAGCACATTGGTCCAGACCGTCGGCAGGTTGGAGACCCGACCGAGCCGAAGGTAGACGCTCCAGCTCACTCGCGCAGTCTCTCCATCACCCAGTGGAGCTCGCGTGCCACGGCGGTGACGATGTCCTCACCCCGGTATTCCTCGGGCAGGACGTCCCACGTGCAGGTCTCCACCTCGAGATGCCCGGACCGATCCTCGCGGGCCAGCACGCCCAGCACGTCCGGGCCACGGCCTCCAGGAGGTCGAGCTTGTGCGCCGCGAAAAGGTCGGCCGTGAAGTATACCGGGTACTCGTACGCGACGGTGATCTTCTGAAGATGGACGCTCATGACTGGCACGCCGCGGCACCGGATCGTGGCGCGTCCGAGCGCGGCGACGTAGACCCTAGCAAGGACCCGAGCCGAGTGTCAAGCAGACGAGGCAAGGGCACTGGGCCAATTTGCTTCGCCATACGAGGCAAGGTGCTTGCGGTCCGGTTTCCCTTTCGGCTATGCTCGGCGCTCAGGATCGCCAGGGAATGCCCGCGTGGAAGCACGAGTCTCCGAAGAGGAGCGCTGGGCCGAGCTCGCGGACATTCCGGGCAAGGATTTCTCGAGGGAGGGCGGACCCGTCACGGGGAAGCCGGGGGCCACGTGGTGACGCTGACCTCATCGCAGCTCGAAGGGGTGCTTCGGGAGCTCGTGGAGCGTCGGCTCGAGCCGCCCGCCCGTGAGTGGCTCGCGCGGACGTCCGCAGCGGTCGGGGCCGAGCCGGGCCGCGGTGCGTTCCTGGAAGCCTTTGCGGCCGCGACCCGACGGCTCGGCCGAGCCCGTCTCTCGCCCACCGAGGAAGAGATCGCGCGGTTGGCCAGTGCCGGCGTGAGCTGGCCGATCGGGAACTGGGAAGCGGGCGAGCTCGGGCGTTTGACGCTGCTCATCTCGGCGGCCGCCCACTGGCCCGAGGGCGAGCTTGAGGCGCTTGTGGAGGAGGCCTACCGCCAGGGTGACGGCGCCGAGCGGCAGGCCGTGCTGCGGGCTTTGCCTCTCCTCCCGGTGCCTGAACGATTCCTGGGGATCGCCGTGGACGCGTGCCGGAGCCACATCCAGCCGCTCTTCGACGCGATCGCGTGCGAGAACCCGTATCCTGCGCGTCACTTCCCGGAGCTCAACTTCAACCAGCTGGTCCTCAAGGCGCTGTTTACCGGGGTCGCGCTGTCGCGGATCCTTGCGTTCGAGGGCCGCGTGACGCCCGAGCTCAGCCGGATGGCCGCCGACTACGCGAGCGAGCGCCGGGCGGCCGGCCGGAGCGTTCCACCGGACATCGGGCGGCTCACCGGAGAGAAGGGGAACCAACCATGAAGCTCTTCGATCCGCACATCCACATGACGTCGCGGACCACGCTGGACTACGAAGCCATGGCCCGGGAGGGTATCGTGGCCGTCGTGGAGCCATCGTTCTGGATGGGCCAGCCCCGGTCGCACGTGGGCACCTTCGACGACTATTTCGCCTCGCTGGTGGGCTGGGAGCGGTTCCGGGCCAGCCAGTTCGGCATCCTCCACTTCTGCACGCTCTCGCTGAACCCCAAGGAGGCCAACACGTCACAGGTCGCCCAGGGCGTGATCGACCTGCTGCCGCGTTACCTCTCCAAGGACGGGGTGGTGGCGGTGGGCGAGATCGGCTACGACGACATGACGTCGGAGGAGGACAAGTACTTCGCCGCGCAGCTCGAGCTGGCGCTCCGCTTCGACCTGCCGGTGCTGGTCCACACGCCCCACCGCGACAAGAAGCGCGGAACCGAGCGGAGCCTGGCGCTCATCCGCGAGACCGGCTTCCCGGAGGAGCGGGCGCTCATCGACCACAACACCGAGGAGACGTTGCCTCTCGTGCTCGAGAGCGGGTGCTGGGCGGGTCACTCCATCTATCCCTTCACGAAGATGGACGAGCCCCGCATGGTCGCCCTCGTGAAGCGATACGGCGCCGAGAGGATCCTGATCAACAGCGCGGCCGACTGGGGCGTGAGCGATCCGCTGAAGGTGCCCAAGACCGCCGCCCTCATGCGCGAGAGCGGGATCGCCGAGGCGGACATCGAGCGGATCGTGTGGACCAACCCCGTCACCTTCTTCGGCCAGAGCGGCCGACTGGATCTCGGAGACGCAGGGGAGCAGCTGGCGATCGACCAGACGCGGCTGTGGGAGGGGAACTCGGTCCTGCGCGGTCAGCAGCCCATCGTGAAGCGCTGACGCTGGGGCGTCATGCACCGGACCGTCGTCCTGCTCGTCGTCGGCCTGACCGGCGACCTCCTGGGCGACGCGACACCGAATCTCCAGGCGCTGGCCAGGGAGGGATGCGCGCGGCCTCTCGAGCCCGTCCTGCCCGCCGTCACCTGCTCCGTCCAGTCCACCTTCACCACCGGGCTCCTGCCGAGGGACCACGGCAGTGTCGCCAACGGCTGGTACTTCCGCGACCTCGGCGAGGTCTGGCTCTGGCGGCAGTCCAACCGGCTCGTGGCCGGGGAGAAGATCTGGGAGGCGGCCGCGCGGCGCGATCCGGCCTTCACCTGCGCGAGCCTGTTCTGGTGGTACAACATGTACTCGACCGCGAACTATGCGGTCACGCCGCGGCCCATGTATCCTGCCGACGGCCGGAAGCTCCCCGATATCTACACGGAGCCGCCCGAGCTTCGCGCGGAGCTCCAGGGACGACTCGGCGTCTTTCCCCTGTTCAACTTCTGGGGACCGACTGCGGACATCACCTCGAGCCGGTGGATCGCCGACTGCGCCCGGCACGTCTACGATACCCGGCGGCCGACGCTCAGCCTCGTCTACCTGCCGCACCTGGACTACAACCTGCAGCGCCTCGGGCCCCGTCATCCCGACCTCCGGAAGGATCTTGGGGCCATCGACGCCATCTGCGGTGAGCTGATCCAGCACGTGCGGCGCGACGGGGCTCGGGTCGTGGCGCTCTCGGAGTACGGCATCACGCAGGTCCAGGGCCCGGTGCATCTGAACCGTGCCCTGCGCGAGGCCGGGCTCATCCGGGTCAGGACCGAGCTCGGGCGGGAGCTTCTCGACGCCGGCGCGTCCGAGGCCTTCTGCGTGGCGGATCACCAGGTGGCGCACGTCTACGTTCGACGCCGCGAACGGGTCGCCGAGGTGAAGCGGCTCATCGAGGCGCTGCCAGGCGTCGAGACCGTGCTCGACGAGGAGGGGAAGCGGGCGCATGCGCTCGATCACCCGAGCTCGGGGGAGCTGGTGGCGCTGGCCGCTCGCGAGCGCTGGTTCACCTACTACTACTGGCTCGACGATCAGGTGGCGCCGGACTTCGCCCGCACCGTCGACATCCACCGCAAGCCCGGCTACGATCCCGTCGAGCTCTTCTTGGATCCGGCGCTGCGCGCCCCCAGGCTCAAGGTGGGCTGGACGCTCCTGAAGAAAGCGGCCGGGTTCCGGTACCTCATGGAGGTGATCCCGCTTGATGCGAACCTGGTGCGGGGCTCCCACGGTCGGCTTCCTGAGACCCGCGAGATGGGTCCCGTGCTGATCTCCAGCGAGCCCGGACTCGTTCCGGGGGACGTCGTGCGGGCTACCGAGGTGAAGCCACTCCTCCTGGCCCACGTCTTCGGGCCATGACCGGCGACCGCGAGCCGAGGCTTGATCGTCAGACCGAGGCAGACTACCCTCGGAGTCCTGCGGCCGGGGTCGGGCACGCCCTGGCCAGCGGGCTGATGACCATGCGCTATCGCGCGGACGCGTATACCGACGAAGCGGACAAGCGTAGGACGCTCGAGGAAGACGTGCGCCGCGGGCTCACGGCGAACCCCAAGACGCTGCCCCCGAAGTACTTCTACGACGCGATCGGGTCCAAGCTGTTCGAGGACATCACCAAGCTTCCCGAGTACTACCTGACACGGACGGAGGCGGGGCTCCTCGAGAAGCTCGCGCCCGCGCTGATGCGCGAGCTCGCGCCTCGGGACATCGTCGAGCTCGGCGCGGGATCGGCGGCGAAAACGCGGTGGCTCTTCGATGCTCGCAATGGCCTCCCCGAGCCCCTGCGCTATGTCCCGATCGATGTCGACGAGCCGACCATCCGGGCCGGGGCGGCGCGGCTCATCGCCGACTACCCTTTCCTCCACGTGCGCGCCCTCGTCGCCGACTTCGAGCGGCACCTGGAGCACGTCCCCCCGCCGGTCGGCCGCCGGCTGGTGCTCTTTCTCGGCAGCACGATCGGCAATCTCGACCCTCCCGCCAGGCAGCGACTGCTCACCGAGGTGCGCGCGCTGCTCCACTCGAAGGAGGACCGGTTCCTTGTCGGGCTCGACCTGGTCAAGGACGTCACGGTCCTCGAGGCCGCGTACAACGACGCGAGTGGAGTCACCCGGGAGTTCAACCGCAACATTCTCGAGGTCGTCAACCGAGGCGTGGGCGCCGACTTCCGTCCCTCGGCGTTCCAGCACGTCGCCTCCTACGACGAGGCGGCGGCGCGCATCGAGATGCACCTCGTCCCCGGCTCGACGCAACAGGTGCGCCTCGGCCGCCTGGGGCTGACCATACGCGTCTCGCCGGGGGAGAGCATCCGGACCGAACGCTGCTACAAGTTCAGCCGCGCCTCGGCCCAGGCCATGCTCGAGGACGCGGGGCTCCGCCTCGAGCGCTGGCACGTCGACCCGGACGATTACTTCGCCCTCGCGGTCGCCGCACCGGGCTAGTGGCGAGCCCGGCGGATCCTGATCGCCACGGAGGAGGGCACGCCATGCAGCCGCATCTGACCGTCGGCCACCGCTTCCCGGACCTCGAGCTGCCGGATCACCGAGGCGAGCCGGTGCGCCTCTCCAAGCTGGCGGGAGAATTCCCGCTCATCGTGAGCTTCTACCGCGGGTACTGGTGACCGAAGTGCGGGTGCCAGGTCCGGCACCTGACAGAGCTCCAGGGCGAGCTGGCCGTCAACTACTGCAAGCTCGCGGTGGTCTCGACGGACCCGCCCGAGGTCTCGGCGGCGTTCCGCACCGGGCTCGGCGCCACCTTTACCTTCTTGAGCGATCATGAACGGCGCGCCATCTCAGAGCTCGACATCGCGGAGAGAACGGCGCCCGGCTTCCGGTACGGTCTCGTGGCGCTGCCCTACACCTTCTCGCTCCTCCCTGACCTCACGATCCATCGGATCTACAACGGCTGGTGGTATGTCGGTCGACCGACGCTCGAGGAGCTGCGCCAGGACCTGCGCGCGATGATGGAGCGCTGCCGGAGCGACTACGTGTATCGCGAGCCGGCGCCGGATGCCGCCGTCTGAGGCGTCCCGCGGCGCGGGCGGTCCGGCTCCTGGGGCCTACACGCAGCCCACGCCCCGGCTGCTGTACGTTCATGACGACCTGAGCGACGAAGTGATGAAGCGTCTCGGTCCCGACTCCCCCGCCGGCGCCCTCACCCGCTCCCTGTTTGAGCTGCTCGCCACGGATCGCGAGCGGGTCGTGGTCCTGACCATGGACGAGCAGCTCGAGCGGGTCGTCGCCCAGGGTCGCCACGCGCCATTCGGTCTCGCCCTCGGCATCGGAAGGGCCGGGGAGCGCGTGGCCCTGGCGCTCCATACCAGGACGGGCTGGTTCCCACGCGTGTGTCGCCTCGGGCTCACCCGGGAGGAGGACGGGCGCGGGAGCTATCGCCTCGTCAGCACCGTGCCGGCAGCGCTCGCCGACCAGCTCGAAGGCATCGAAGCCTGCGACTCGCTCGCCGTGGTGGACGACACCGTCTTCTCGGGTCTCACGCTTCGAAGCGTCCTCGAAGCGCTGCCTCCCACGCTTCGTCCCCGGACGCACGCGTTCTGCCTCCGTGGCGTGGCGGACTCGGTCGCGGCTGTCACGAGGCTCTGCCCGGTCACGGTGGGCGTCGCCGCTCCGGGACGCATGCTGGAGGACGTGAGCTTCATCAATGCCACCGGGCTCGTGCTCCGCGTGGGTATCCGGCGCCGTGGACTGCCACCCCTGGCTTTCTTCGAGCGGCCGGAGTGGATCCGCGCGTGGTTCCCCGGCAGAGACCGCGAAGTCATTGCCGCCTGCCGTCGCCTCAACGCGCTCCTCGAGACCGCGGGCTAGTGGGACTCCAGCGAGTTTCGCTGAAAGCTCCCGCACAACGCCAGAGTGCCGGGCCAAATAACGAGCCAGACGAGGCCCGAGGGAGGCAGCAGCCCGAGGCGTACGTGGGCGTACGTTGAGAGTTGCTGCCGACCGAGAACGAAGTCTGGCGAAGTTAGTTGGGCCGGCACTAGCCTCCTACCGGCGGAGGCCACGCGGGACGGCAAGGCGGTCGAGAAGCTCGAAGGCCACGTGAAAGGCCACGGCCATCGCGGCGGCGGGCGCCGCCCCGGCCAGGATCGTCGCCGTGTCATCCAGCGCGAGGCCCCGCACGATCAGCGCCCCGTAGCCGCCGCCACCGATGAACGCGGCGAGCGTGGCCGTACCGACCGTCATCACGGCCGACGTCTTGATCCCCGCCATGATGCTGATCGAGGCCAGCGGGAGCTCGATGCGGATCAGGCGCTTGAGCCGCCCGAGCCCGAGGACGAAGGCGATCTCCAGGAGATGGCGGTCGATCCCGATCATTCCCGCATAGGTGCTGCGAGCGATCGGGAGAAGCGCGTACAAGGACAGGGCGACGAGGGCGGGGCCCTTGCCGATCCCGAAGAGCGGAATCATGAACACGAGGAGCGCCAGGGCGGGGACCGTCTGGAGCATGCCGATCGCGCCCAGCTCCACCTGTCCGACCCGCCGGAAGCGCGCCGCGGCGATGCCCATCGGGACGCCCAGGATGATCGCGGCTGCGAGAGAGACGAGGACGAGAAGCAGGTGATCCAGCGTGAGGGCGTAGAGCTCCGCCACGAGACCCGGCTTGCTCCGCGCGCCTGCTGGCGGCGCGCCCACGAATGCCGCAGCCACCTCGGGCACGCTCTTGGCGTCCAGGTCGGCCATCGCGTTGAGCTCGGCCATGCGCCGGTCGGTCAGCGATCCCTCGAAGGCCTCTCGGAGCCGCGCCCACGTGCGCGGAAACCGCTCGACCATGTCCCGGCGGGCCAGGAGCACCGCCGAGTAATCCGGGAAGAAGTTCCGATCATCCCGGAGGATCCGCAGGCGCAGGCGCTCGAGCTGCCCGTCCGTCGAGAAGATGTCCATGACATCCACCTCGCCCCCGGCGAGCGCGCGGTACGTCAGCGCGTGCTCCATCACGCGGACGTTGGCCAGCGACAGGCCGTAGTGGCGCTTGAGCCCGGGCCAGCCGTCGTCGCGCTCCAGAAAGCCCGAACTGAACGCCGCGGTGAGCTCGGGGTGGCGCTGGAGATCCCCGACGGTCTTGAGGCCCAGGCGCTCGGCCGTCTCGGCGCGGACCGCGAGCGCATAGGTGTTGTTGAAGCCGAGCGGCTCGCTCATCGTCAGCCCGGACGGCAGGAGGCGCGCGCGGATCGCCTCGGGCGTGCGGAGCGACGCGTCCTTCAGGATGATCCGCGCGAGCGTGCCGGTGTACTCCGGATAGAGGTCGATCGCGCCCGAGGCCAGCGCCCGGTACGTGATGCCCGTGCCCCCGAGGCCGAGCCGCCGCTCGGCTCTGGCCTCTCCCGCCTGCTCGATCACCTGCGCCGCGATCTCCCCGAGGATATAGCTCTCGGTGAAGGACTTCGATCCGACACGGATGACCGCGTCCTGGGCGACGCTCACGCCGGCCCCGTGCAGGAGCAGCGCTCCGAGCGCCGCGCCGACGAGCATCCGCATGGCTTACCGGCCTCCGGGCGCGCCGGGCGCCAGCGTCTGCGCCGTCAGGAACTGGGTCACGAACGGCGAGGCGGGCCGCTCGACCAGGTCGGCGAAGGCCCCCTGCTGGACGACACGTCCCGCCGTCATGAGCGTGATGGTCCTGCCGAGGAGAGCTGCCTCGCGGATGTCGTGGGTCACCAGCACGACGGTCTTGCCCAGGGTCGCGAAGAGTCGACCGAGCTGGAGCTGGAGCTCGGCCCGGACGATCGGGTCGAGCGCTCCGAGGGGCTCGTCGAGGAGGAGCATGGGCGGGTCGAGCGCCAGCGCCCGCATGAGCCCGACCCGCTGGCGCTGTCCGCCGCTGAGCTCGCGCGGGTAGAGGCGCAGGGTGGCCTCGTCGAGGCCCACCATCGTCCCCAGCAGGATCACGCGCGCCCGGGTCCGGGCCGACGGCCAGCGATGCGCCTCGGTCGGGAGCGCCACGTTCTGGTACGCGGTCAGATGCGGGTAGAGCCCGCCGTCCTGCACCACGTAGCCCATGCGTCGCACTAGGGCGGCGCGCGTGGAGCCGGTGACGGGAGTGCCGTCCACGAGGACTTCGCCCAGATCCGGCTCCACGACACCGAGGATGAGCCGCAGGACCGTCGATTTGCCCGAGCCACTCGAGCCCAGGAGGACGTGGACGGTGCCGGCAAGCACCTCGATGGACACGCCGTCGAGCGCGACGCGATCGCCGAAGCGCTTGGTGACCTCGCGGAGCGCGATCACGATTACGCGGCGGTCATCCTCATCTCGCCGCCGTCCTGAAGCCCGCGAAGATGTTTCGGCGATGGTGCTTGTAGAAGTTCCGCCAGGTGCTGCGGATGAGGCGCGAGCGGGTCGCCCAGCATCCGCCCTTGAGCACCTTCTTCTGGCCGAAGTAGGGTTGCGAATACTCCTTGTAGGGGTCGCAGACGAAGCCGGGGTACGGCCGGAAGGTGTCCTCCACCCACTCCCAGACGTTTCCGATCATCTGCCGGCAGCCGACGCCACTGTCGCCCCCGGGCAAGGCGCGAACGTCGATCGTTCCGCCGGCGCGGTAATCGAGGCTGGCGCGATCGGGCCTCGGCTGGTCGTCGCCCCAGGGGAAACGACGCTTGCGACCCGTCGCGGGATCGAGCGTGGCCGCCATCTCCCACTCCGCCTCGGTCGGCAGCCGCCGGCCGGCCCAGTTGCAGTACGCTTCCGCCTCGTGCCAGTTGACGTGGACGAGGGGATGCCACGGCTCGAGCGGCACGATGACCCCGAAGCGGTGCTCGCACCAGCGGCGCTCGCCGTCTCGGACCCAGAACAGCGGGTGCTCGGCTCCGTCACGGCGGCGCCAGTCCCAGCCCCGGCGCCCCCAGAGCTCGCGCCGGCGGTATCCATCGTCATCGACGAAGGCCTGGAACTCGGCATTCGTCACCGGCGTCGAGGCGATTCGAAAGGGGGCGACCTCGACGGCGTGCGCCCACTTCTCGTTGTCGAAGACGAACGGCTCGTCGTCCGTGGCGCCGAGCATGAACGTGCCGCCACGGACCTCGACGTCACGAGGCCGATACGTGACATCGACGGCAGGGGAAGCGGACGCGGGATCGAAGGTCGACAGCGTGGGCCGGGGATAGCCGAGCGTCTGGCGAATCAGCGTCAGGTTTTCCCCGTGCATGTCCTCGTGCAGGGCAGCCAGCGTGTAGAAGTACGCCTCCTCGGGGCGTGGCTCACGCGAGTCGAGCCGGGCCACGCTGCGTCGCAGCACGTCGGCGATATAGCCGAGCGTCGCCGTGCGGGACGGGTACTGGTGGTCCCAGCGCAATGTGTACGCGACGTTGAACGAGTCGTAGATCCCGTCCGAGCCCGCCAAGAGCATCGGGGCGCCATCGAGGTGCCGGAGGATCCAGTACTCTTGAAACCACCCGACGTGCCCGAGCTCCCAGATCGGCGGTTCGACGAAATGGCGCTTGACTCCCAGCATCTGAGCGTCTGTCAGCCCCTCCGAGAGCTCCAGCTCGATGCCGCGCGCGTCGAGGAGCATGGCGACGAGCGCCTCCGACGCTGGGCTCGTGGCGACTGTCGCGACGTGCTGAGCTCTGTTCACCGGCATCGCGCCTCCGACCAAGCTGATGAGTGTGGCTGGCGCGATCTTAGCAGAACTCGCGGAACGAGCGGTAGGCCGGCCATGCCCCGTATCCTGCCGCGGCCCGCGCGGCGGAGGGATGGTAGTCTCCGGGGAATGCGACGCCGGCCTCTTCCGCTCCATGCCGTCCGTACGCTGTTCCTCCAGCGCCAGCACCTCGCCGCGCCGCGCACCGCCGCGCTGACCGCCCCGCGTCTCGGCCGCTTCGTCGCCGACGTGGGCGGGATCCAGATGGACTCCATCAACGTTCTGGAGCGCGCCCACTACCTCACGGTGTGGAGCCGGTTCGGCCCGTACGAGCGCGCGCGGCTCGACCGGCTCGTCTACCGCCGCCGGCTCCTGTTCGAGTACTGGGCGCATGCGGCCTGCCTGGTGCTCACCTCCACGCTGCCCTGGTGGCGCCGCGCCATGCTCGATTACCGCGTCCGCCACACCGGCTGGTCGGACTGGCTCCGGCGGAACCCGAAGGTGCTGGAGCAGGTGAAGGCTGCGGTTTCGGCCACGGGCCCGATGGGCCACGCGGACTTCGACCGGCGTCGCCCGAGCGGCCGCAGTGGGTGGTGGAGCTGGGGCCCCGTCCAGCACGCGCTGCACTACCTGTGGATGACCGGCGCGCTCACGGTCCACTCGCGCCGGCACTTCAACAAGCGCTTCGACCTCCTCGAGCGCGCGATCCCGGCCGTGCTCGACGGCGAGGTGGTCTCGGCCGAGGAGTTCCTGCGTTGGCACCTCGAGCGCTCCCTGCACGCCATGGGGGCGGCGACCGAGCCGGACCTGAGCGGCTACCTGACCTTCCCAAGGTTCCAGCCGAGCATGCGCCGAGCCGCGCTGCGCGCCATGATCGAGCGGGGCGAGGTGGCCGAGCTCGAGGTCGAGGGATCGCCCAGCCGCTGGCTGGCGCTCACGCGGGACCTGCCCGCGCTGGCGCGGGCGGGGCGGGCGCCCTCGCCGTCGCGAGGGACGACGCTCCTCTCGCCGTTCGACTCGCTGCTCTGGCATCGCGACCGGGTGACGCGCCTCTTCGGCTTCGACTACCGCATCGAGGTCTACACGCCGGGCCACAAGCGCGTGCACGGCTACTACACGCTGCCGATCCTCCATCACGGGCATCTCATCGGCCGCGTCGACGCCAAGGCCCATCGCGTCGAGCGGCGGCTGGAGGTGCGCCACGTGCACTTCGAGCCGTGGCTGGCGACGACGGGCACGCCGCCGAGGGGAAAGAGCCGCATGGATCAGGCTGAGGCGCTCGCGGGCGTGGGCGAGGCGCTCGCCTCGCTCGGGGTGTTCGTGGGCGGCGACGAGATCGCGCTACGACGCGTGACACCGCATCGTCTACGGGCGGAGCTGGCGCGAGCGCTGCAAGTCCCCGCGAGCCTCCGACGGTCTCGCGTGTTCGAGCCGTCCGCGTCGTCGTAGGTCCGGGGGAGGAGGACGATGACCCCGTCCGACCCGTCCGAATGCCTCCGGGGATGGAAGCCGGCAATCGAGAGGGAGAGCAGTTCCCCGGAGTGGCTCGGCATCGGGTAGTTTCTACCCACCATGTGGCTGTCTGCCACTGTTGATCGGCGCGCTGCCCATGCTCGACGCCCTGCCAGCGTTCCTCGTGGTGCCACGCTCGAGGTGGCTCCGCAGGGATCTTCGACCTGGCGTCCCATGTTAGACTTTTTAACCTGGCGCGCGGGGGCGCGACGGCCTATGCGAACTTCCTACAGCCCGACGACCGGCCGCAACATCCTCTGCGTCTTCCCGCGCTACACACCGTCGTTCGGGACCTTCCAGCACGCCTACGCGCTCCTGGGTGGCGTCCACGCCTTCATGCCGCCGCAAGGACTGCTGGTCGTCGCGGCGTACCTGCCCGAGTCCTGGCACGTGCGCTTCGTGGACGAGAACAGACGCGTCACGAGGGCCGAGGACTTCCGCTGGGCGGACGCAGTCCTCGTGTCGGGCATGCACGTCCAGCGCCCCCACATCGAGGACATCATGCGCCGGGCGCACGCCTGTGGCCGGCCCGTGGCCCTCGGCGGTCCCTCCGCCTCCGGCTGCCCCGAGATGTACCCGGAGGCGGAGTTCCTCCACGTGGGCGAGCTCGGGGACGCGACCGACCGGCTCATCGAGCTCCTCGACGGGCTCGACGGACGGCCCGAGCATCAGCAAGTGCTCACGACGCAGGAGCGCCTTCCGCTCGCCGCGTTCCCGATGCCGGCCTACGAGCTGATCTCGATCCCGGAGTACTTCCTCGCGAGCGTCCAGTTCTCGAGCGGGTGTCCCTACACGTGCGAGTTCTGCGACATCCCGGCGCTCTATGGGCGGAACCCGCGGCTCAAGACGCCCGGGCAGGTGATCGGCGAGCTCGACCGGCTGCGCCAGGGCGGCGCCCAGTCCGTGTACTTCGTGGACGACAACTTCATCGCCAATCCGAAGGCGACGCTGGAGCTGCTCCCGCACCTCGTCACCTGGCAGAAGCGCCACCGGTATCCGCTCCGCATCGCCTGCGAGGCCACGCTCAACATCGCGAAGAACGAGACCATCCTCCGCCTCATGCGGGAGGCGGGCTTCGTCACGGTGTTCTGCGGCATCGAGACGCCGGAGACGGAGGCGCTCGAGGCGATGTCCAAGCAGCAGAACCTGCGCCTGCCCATCCTCGACGCAGTCGAGAAGATCAACGGTTACGGGATGGAGGTCGTCTCCGGCATCATCATCGGGCTGGATACGGACACACAAGACACCGCCGACCGCATCATCGACTTCATCCACGCCTCGCGCATCCCGATCCTCACGATCAACGTCCTCTACGCGCTGCCGAAGTCGCCGCTCTGGACGCGGCTCGAGCGCGCGGGCCGGCTCCGGCACGACGAGGGCCGGGAGTCCAACGTGGATTTCCTCCTCCCCTACGACACGGTCCTCGCGATGTGGCGGCGCTGCATCGAGGCCGCCTACGACCCCGCGTCCCTGTATTCGCGCTACGCGCACCAGCAGGCCCACACCTTCCGCCACCGTCTCCGCTATCCCGTGGACCCGCGCCGGCTCGCCCCGCGCAGCATCCGGCGGGGGCTCGGCATCTTCGCGCGGCTCGTCTGGCGCCTGGGCGTCCGCGGCAACTACCGCCGCGCGTTCTGGAGGATGGCGCTCCGGATGCTTGGCACCGGGCGTGCCGAGCAGTTCATCCATAGCGCCGTGGTGAGCCACCACCTCATCGAGTTCGCGCGGCAGTGCCTGGCCGGCATGCCGGAGCCGTCCTTCTATGCCCCCTCGAGGGCGCTCGCCCCCGCCCTCGACGCCGAGGCTTAGTGCTCGCGGCCTGGGGGCGGCTCGTCCACCGCTACCGCTGGCCCGTCCTCGTCCTCTCCGTCCTCTCGCTCGCGCCGTCGGCGTGGCTGATCGTCCGCGGCGGCGAGTTCGAGAACAACCCGCTGCCGAGGTCCACCGAATCGGGGCGCGCCGTCGCCCTCATCGAGCGCGAGCTACCGAAGAAGCCCCCGTCCTTCGGTCTGATCCTCGGCAGCGCGACGCTTCGCGCCGCCGACCCGGCCTTCCGCGAGGCCGTGGAGCGGGCGCTCGCCCCGTTGCGCGCCGACGCTCGCGTGGCCCGCGTGGCGAGCCCCTACGCCGGCGCCGCGCCGGCGCCGCAGCACGTGTCCCGCGACGGCCACCGCATCCTCGTGACGGTGGAGCTCAAGGGCGGGCCCTCGGAGTTCGCGGCGCTCAACCTCGGCCAGAGCGAGAGCGGGGCCTACGCGGAACTGCGCGCCAAGGTGCGCTCGGACGTGCTCGAGGTCGTGCCCGTGGGGGCAATGGCCCTCAACCACGACTTCACGGAAACGGCCACGCGGGCGATCCGGCGCGCGGAGCGGGTGATCTGGCCCGTGGTGCCGGTGCTGCTCGTCCTCGTGTTCGGCTCGGTCATCGCGGCGCTGCTCCCGCTCGGTGTCGGGGTGCTGGGCGTGGCGGCGGGGATGGCGGCCACGCTCGCGATCTCCCGCGTCGCACCCGTCTCCGTCTACGCGGTCAACGTGGTCTCCATGATCGGTTTCAGCGTGGCCGTGGACTACTCGCTGTTCATCATCAGCCGCTTCCGCGACGAGCTGCGTCGCGCGCCCGGCCCGGAAGCGCTCGCCCGCACCATGGCCACGGCCGGCCGGGCCGTCCTCTTCTCCGGCCTCACCGTGGCCATCGGCCTGCTCGGCATGTTCTGCCTCCGCCTCCAGAGCCTGGCCTCGATGGGCATGGCCGGGACCGCGGTCGTGCTGCTCGCCGTGCTCTTCGCGCTGACGTTTCTTCCCGCCCTCCTCGCTATCCTCGGGCGGCGCGTGGATGCCCTTCGCGTGCCGTTCCTGAGCCCGGAGCAGTCCGAGCGGAGCCGGCGCGCCTGGCGGCGGCTCGCCACCGCGGTGATGGCGCACCCGTGGCGCGTGCTCATCCCCGTGGTGGCGGGGCTCCTCCTGGTCGGCTCGCCCTTCCTGCGGCTCCGTCTCGGTGCCAGCGACGCCAGTGTCCTGCCCGCTGCCGCCGAATCCCGTCGCGGCGAGGAGCTGCACCGCCGCGAGTTCGTCGCCGGGGAGGCCAACCACGTGGTCGTGGCGCTCCACGACCCGCGGGGCCGGGCGCGCACGGCGGAGGCCGTGGGCCGGGCCTACGATCTCGCCAGGTGGCTCGCCGCGCTTCCCAACGTCAGCCGGGTGGACGGGCCCGTGTCCCTCGATCCGGCGATCACCCGCGAGCAGTACCAGCGGATCTTCCGGGCTCGGCCCGAGACGCTGCCGCTCCCGATGCGCGAGGCGCTCGGGCAAGGCGCGAGCGACCGCCTCATGCTGCTCGTCGTCTCGACCCCGCTGCGGCCAGGCGTGCCGGAGGCGCACGACCTCGTGCGGACCATTCGAGCGTCGCACCCGTCCGTGATGGGCGAGGTCCTCGTGACCGGCCAGACCGCGCTCGACCTGGACTTTGCCGACGCGATCGCCCGCAACGCGCCTGTTGCCGTCGCGGTCATCCTCGCCGCCACGTACGTGGTGCTGTTCCTGCTCCTGGGCTCGCTCCTCCTGCCGCTCAAGGCGGTCGTGATGAACGTGCTCTCCATCAGCGCTTCGTACGGCGCGCTCGTGTGGATCTTCCAGGACGGCCACCTCGGCCGGTGGCTCGGCTTCACGCCGGGGCCCATCGAGACCTCGACGCCGATCATCATGTTCTGCGTGATGTTCGGCCTCTCGATGGACTACGAGGTGCTGCTGCTCAGCCGGGTCCGGGAGGAGTACGACCGCACCGACGACAACGCGCGGGCGGTCGCGCGGGCCCTCGAGCGGACGGGCCGGCTCATCACGGGGGCGGCGGCGATCATGGCCGCCGTGTTCTTCTCCTTCGGGGCGTCCGACATGGTGCCCATCCAGGCGATCGGGATCGGGATGGGGATCGCGGTGGTGGTGGACGCGACCGTCGTTCGCGCCCTCCTCGTGCCCGCGACCATGCGGCTCATGGGGGAGTGGAACTGGTGGGCGCCCGCGCCGCTCGCCCGGCTGCACCGGCGGCTGGGCTTGGGCGACGCCCGCTGAGCGTTCTGCGGCACGGCACAGCGGGCCTCTCGACTGGACTGAGTGCGCTGCCCGCCACGGCGATGCGTGATTGCAAGACCTGACCCCGATTCAGGTCAGGACGGCGACCTTCTTCCGCTCGACGAGGCCCAAGTCGATCACCGCGCCGAGCCCCGGCCCGTTGAACGCGTGCACGAGGCCCTGCCGGTCCACCTCGATGTCCTCGGCGAGGCCGTACTTCTGGGCCCCGGCCGGCAGCAGGACCTCGAAGAACTCGCAGTTCCGGATGGCCATCATCACGTGAAGGTTGGCCACGTTGTTCAGCGAGTTGCCGCCGTGGTGGATCTCGATGTTCATGTGGAAGGCCTCGGCGAGATGCGCGGCCTTCAGGATGGCGGTGATACCGCCCTTCACGGCGACGTCACCGCGCAGGAAATCGGTCGCCTGGTGGACGAGCCACGGCGCGTAGGCGGTGAGGCCGCCCGGCGCGTACTCGGTGGCCAGGATCGGGATCGTCAGGTGCTGCTTGAGCTTCACGTAGCTCAGCAGATCGTCATCGGCGAGCGGGTCCTCGTACCAGTAGAAGCCCAGCTCCTCGATGACCCTGCCGACCCGCAGCGCCTCCGGGTACTGGTAGGCCCAGGTCGAATCCAGCATGAGCGTGAGGCCGTCGCCGACGGCGCGGCGCACGGCGCGGCACACGCCGGCGTCGACGGCGGGGTCGGTGGGAGGGTGAATCTTGTAGGTCGTCCAGCCCTCGGACTTGAATCGTGCCGCTTCCTCCGCGTACGCCTCCGCGGTGGGCAAGACGGCCGAGCTGGCATAGGCCGGGATGCTGTCGCGGTACGAGCCGAGCAGGCGATGAATGGGCAGCCCCGCCATCTTTCCCGCGATGTCCCAGAGCGCCACGTCCATGGCGCCGATGGCGCGAAAGGTGGTCTGGCGGTTCTTCTGCCACATCGCCTGGTAGAGCCGCTCGCGCGCGAGCGGGTCCTGGCCGAGCACGACGGGCTTCAGGTACTGGATCAACGACTGCGCATCGAGGTGCGCGCCGCGCATGGCCGACCCAAGGAAGGCGTGACCCTTGATGCCCTGGTCGGTCTCGATCGTCAGCAGGCCGAGCTGGCTGGTGCCGCTGAACGTCCCGGTGTGGCGGCCGTACTGCGTGGCCGGGATGTCGTCCCAGCCGAAGAGCGTCAGGTGGACGTCGGTGATCTTCATGGGAGGGGAGAGTAGCATAGCTATCGCCGGCGCATCACGCTCCCATCTCGGCCGCGCGGATCGACTCGATGCGAATCTCCTCCGTGAGCCGCGCCTTGTACGCGGAGAACTCGGGAGTCGTCTTGACCGTGTAGTGGCGCGGGTGCGGCAGGTCGACGGGGATGTCGCTCTTGATGCGTCCCGGGCGCGCGGTCATGACCGCGACGCGGTTCGCGATGAAGATCGCCTCGTCGATGTCGTGGGTCACGAAGAGGACCGTCTTCCGGTCCGCCTCCCAGATCCCGAGCAGGAGCTCCTGCATGAGGGCGCGCGTCTGGTTGTCGAGGGCGCCGAAGGGCTCGTCGAGCAGCAGGACCTTCGGATCGTTGGCCAGCGCCCGGGCGAGCGCGGTCCGCTGCTGCATGCCCCCGGACAGCATCCTCGGGTAGTGGCGCTCGAAGCCGCGCAGCCCCACGCGCTCGATGTAGTGCGCGGTGACGCGCTGGCGCTCGGCGGGGACCATGCCCTTCTCCCGCAGGCCGAAGCCGATGTTCTCCTCGACCGTGAGCCACGGGAAGAGGGTGTAGGACTGGAACACCATGCCGCGATCGGCGCCCGGGCCGGCCACGGGTAGGCCGTCGAGGAGGACGTGCCCGGTGGTGGGCCGATCGAGCCCGGCGACGATCCGCAGGAGCGTGGACTTTCCGCAGCCGGATGGTCCGAGGAGGCAGAGGAAGTCGTTGTCGGCGATCCTGAGCGAGGTGGGCTCGATGGCCCGGGTCGGCGGCCCGCCGCGGGCGCCCGGGAAGACCCGGCTCACCTCCTCGATCGAGAGCGTGGGCACGCGCGAGAGCTCAGGCCAGGCTCCAGGGGAACAGCCGCTGGTTCAGCGCCTTGAAGAGATAGTCCGACACGAGCCCGATCACGCCGATCGCCACGATGCCGAAGATGATCTGGCCCGTGTCGAGGAGGGCCTGGCTGTCCGTGATCATGTGCCCGATGCCGCTCGAGGCCCCGATGAGCTCGGCGACGATGACGTACGTCCACGCCCAGCCGAGGACGAGGCGCAGCGCCTCGGCGATGTCGGGCGCGCTCGAGGGCAGCAGGACGCGCCCGACGATCCCGCTCGCACGCGCGCCCAGCGTGTAGGCGGCCTCCACGAGGTCGCGCCGGGTCGAGCCCACGGTGATGGCCACCATGAGCACGATCTGGAAGAAGGAGCCGATGAAGATGACGGCCAGCTTCTGCGCCTCGCCGATGCCCGCCCAGAGGATGAGGAGCGGGATGAAGCCGGACGCCGGCAGGTAGCGGGCGAACGAGATGAAGGGCTCGAAGAACGCCTCGATCGGCTTGTACGCGCCCATGAGGATGCCGAGGGGCACGCCGATCACCGCGGCGATGACGAAGCCCCCGAAGACCCGCCAGATGGTGACGCCGATGTCGGCGTAGAAGCCGTGCACGACGAGGAGGCTCCAGCCCGAGGCGAGCATCGTGATCGGGTCGGCCAGGAACGTCCGGTTGACGAAGCCGCCGAGCGTGGCCGCGCCCCAGACGAGGAAGAACAGCGCGAAGAAGGCTACGCCGAGCGCGAGCTTCGCCCCGCGCGAGACGGGCACGAGCGGCGTCAGCATCGGCCCCTGACGCGCCCGTGCCGGCGGCTCCGCCGCGCGCGGCTCACTTGATGAAGCGCGTGTCGATGGTGGAGGCGACGTCAGGCACGCTCTTGATGATGCCGAGCTCGAGC
>WNGB01004084.1_pt1 | contig 22541 bp, 17 predicted proteins | sample 5400681 | NCBI WGS metagenome assembly WNGB01 (sample SAMN13153367, study PRJNA577476) | soil metagenome | isolation source: 115 cm soil or saprolite under grassland replicate 2 | place: USA:California | collected 2016-06-15
CGGGGTGGCCCCCCGCGCCTAGCCAATCCGCCGCCGATGCTCCGGCTGGCCTGTGCCAGAAACCCGACCGTAGGATGGGGGCTGGCACGGTGATAGAGGCACGACTGGTGGCACTCTCGGGCCCGACCAAAGCGGCCAGATCAGGAGGCAAGGCGACGGTGCACCAGCACCCCGTTTCTGGCACCCCCCCCCCGAGGAGGAGAGAGCGAGGCGCCAGTATTTTCCTCCCCAGGCGCTGACGGACCATTGCACGATGCTCCCCCCAGCACACGGTTTGCTCGCGCATAAGCGCGGGGGGCATCGCTTGGGATGCGTCGTCCTCTTCAAAGATTGCCAAGGGGAAGGGCGGTTTCCCGCGCACTGCCAGGAGGTCCCGCGCCGTCTCGTGCCGCATATCGCGGCCCCCCTCGCTCTCCCGGCAGCCGAGATCAACACGTCCGCCCTTGCAGGGCGCACCGCGCGCTAGCAGACAGAGCAGAGGCGGGAGTCCCTGGGATGTCGGCCTGGCACGACGAAAGTCCAGCGGGGCATGCAAGGCTCGTCGAGCCACCATGATCGCCGCATGGTCCCCGCCCTGCTCGACGTCGTAGCCTTGCAATCCCACAACGCCCAGCCTCAACCGGTCATGAAGGCCTGGGACGGGTTGCGGCAGGAGGCCAGCAGTCAGCAGCGCTCTGAGAGCGCAGAGGCCGCGGTCCCCCTGGCTGGGGTCGTCCCCCCTGACGCGCGGACAACCGTGGTGGCGCCCGACGCGAAGGGCCACGCGCGCCTCCAGCGCATTCCTGATGCGCTCCATGGCCTCCAGGCGTTGCGCGAGCGCCTCCGCTGTCAAGAGCGCGGGGTGCCAGGGGCGCCGCGCGAGCGGCAGCCGGAAGAGGACCTCCCCAGCGACTGTCCCGAGGCATGGGACACGGATGCCCAGGCCTTGGCACAGCCCGTGGCCCCGGACACCTTCAGGACTCGGCGGCACCACCAGCGGCCCCAGGCGTGACAGCCCCTGGCCACCGGCATGCCCCAGAACCCTGGCGTGAAGCGCTGGCGGCGCCCCAAAGGGGGGAGGCGCGTCTCCCCGCGCGCCCGGCTCCCTGCGCCGCTCAACCTCGCCCCCCTCAAAGCCGAGAGGACGCGCCGGTGGCCCAGGACGAGTCTGGTGGATGTCTGGCAGGACCCGGAGCTGCGCGGGGGGTTGCCCCCGCATGGCATGGACACGGGCCCCCGCGTGGGACTCGATGAGGCGACCTGGCAACGTCGGCTGCTCCTGTGTCGCTTGGGCCTCGGGACGCATACGGGGCGCAAACGGATCGGCGCGACCCCCCCGGAGGCACCGGATCATGATCTCTTCGAGGGGCGGCGGCGCGACCTCCATCCCGAGGCGTTGCGGAACGCCATGGCGCACGGCGTCAACGCGCTTTTTCGTCGCCGCGCCACCCACATTGGGGGCGCGGGCACCACGGCCTGTGCCGCAGATGCCACACAGTTGGGCGCCTGGGATCAACAGCGGCTCACCGCATGGCATCTCCGGGAGGGCGGGCGTGGGGTGAGGGGGTAGGGGCACGTGGAGAAACGCGCGGTCTGGATTGATTCGCCCCTGAAGACCGTGGCGTCTTCCGAAGTGGCAGCCATGCTGGAGGGGGGGCTGCGTCATGGGACCGCCAGGCGCGTCGCGCACCAGTAGGGCGATCCCCCTGGCCCCAGTGCGGTCGCCTTTGCCTGGTGCCCTCGCCTCCATGTGCCATGGCTCCCTCGTCTCCAGGGGCGCCAGCGCCAGCACCGCTCCCGGCCGCCCCCCGGGCAGCCGGACACCTATCCGCCTCTGCACGCGATTGTGACCCGCCCCATACGGGGGGCGCTCAGCCGCCAACAGGATGAGCAAATGAGCAAATATGCCACGGCCTGCCGTGGGGGGAGCGCCGAGGCGGAGACCATTCTCACCCGGTTTCCCCGCCGGCATGGCCCGCATCCCACCGAGCAGGCGCTGCTGGAGGGAGGCCACGCCGTCACAACGGGGGTGCTCGGTCGCGCGCTCCATGCAGAGGCCTTCCGACGGGCAAGCCATGAGGGGCGCCAGGTCCTCGAGCCCTGGAAGAGTGCCCATCGCTTCATTGTCTATGGGCGGGGCGGCGCAATCGCCGCCAATCGGCAGGACGACCAGGAGCTGGCCCTCTTCGCCTTGCCCCTGCTCCAGATGGCGATGGTGGACATCAACCCCTTGCTGATGCAGCAGGTCTTGACGGACGCGACGTGGTGGGCGCGGATGCCCCCCGCTGCCCTGCGGGCGTTGCCCCCGCTGATTTATGCCCCTGTGACGCCCTATGGCACCTGCAACCTGGAGAGGCAGGCGCGACTTCCCTTGGCAGCGGCCGAAGACCAGCGCCCGTGTACGGCGGTGTGCACGAAGCGGTGCGCGCTCCTTGGCCGCTGGTGACAGCTTCGTTCTCACTGGGCCATCGAGAGCCGCGCGCCGACGGGGTGACCGCTCGACCACGGCGCGAGCGGAAATCGAGCGAGCATGAGGCGGATGAGCGGCGACGCTGAAGCCCTGGAGACTTGCCGCGGTCGCAGCAGCCATACGTGGGTTGGGGAGCGACAAGGCGCGGTCTGCACACGCCCGTTTCCTCATCAGCCGAGTGACCGGCTCCTCTCCCAGCTCACAGAGATAGAGCCATTGAGGTCGTCTCTCACGGTCAGGTCTGCAGGGTCGGGTACGTGTATCAGGGCGGCCCTGCCGCGCCGCCCTAGGCCGCTGCCACCAAACCCAGGAGGCCTTGCAGCGGGACGTTCACCCAGTCGGGACGGCTATTGAGTTCGTAACGCAGCTCGTAGAGGACCTTCTCCAGGAGGTAGGCGTCCAGGAGCACCTGGCGTTCCTCCTGCGTCTGGGGGAGGAACGCCCCCTGGCCGGCGACAGCGCAGTAGGCGTTCAGGAAGGCTGCACTGACCCAGAGATACCAGACGCGCGCCCAGGGGCCGAAGGCGGCGAGGTCTTCCGGACGTATATCCGCGGTCTGCTCGAGCAGGGTGGTATAGACCGCATAGTGAAACGACCGCAGCATACCTGCGACATCGCGCAACGGCGACTGCTTGAGCCGCCGCACGCTGATCGGGCGCGCCGGCTCGCCCTCGAAGTCTATAATAATAAAATCCTTCCCGGTGTAGAGCACCTGCCCCAGATGATAGTCCCCGTGGATGCGGGTGCGCATCGCGGTAATGCGCCGGTCACGCATGGTCCGGAAGCGCTGGCGGACGTCTCGTTCGCACTCCAGCACCCGCTGTGCCTCGCTCTGGACGGCTGGTGGCAGGGTTGTCAGCCGCCGACGGAGGAGTCGGAAGGTCTGACTGGCCTCCCCCAGCATACTCTGGTAGAGCCCCTGCCGGTAAAAATCCGTGAAGGATTCTGGGGCGAAGCTGGGGGTGTCCGAGGCCTGGGCGAGGGCCACGTGCAGTTCGCCGGTGCGCTGGCCCAATAACCGGGCACTTTCCAGGTAGGGACCAATGAAGCCGTCGACGGGAGGTGGGGGACTCGCGTCGAGCAGGGCGAGCAGCGGTTGCTGGGGCACGGAGGCTGCGCCGACGTCGGCCTGTCGTGCCTGCACCTCCGTGAAGTAGCGCCCTACTGCGTCCTGGGTGTATCGCCAGGCATCCCCGAGGGCTGGCAAGAAGACTTGCAGTATAGCCAGCGTACTGGGTTCCTGATCCCGGCGCCGCCATTCCAGGGCCCCAGCCACCGGCGCCATATTGCGGAAGTTGCATACCTCGGTCAGATAGCGTCCCACTTCCAGGTCGGGGTTGACGCCTTCATGCAGGCGTCGGTATAGCTTGAGCACGAACATGTCGCCATACACCACCGAGGTATTGCTTTGTTCGGCCTTCAGGGGCAGCGGCTCTAAAACCGTGGCAGAGCGTACTAGGGCTCGAAACGGTCGGGTGGGGGCCGCGCGTAACTCACCGGATGTCCCGGGGAGGCGGCGACTCCGGGCAATGAGGCTAAGGAGCATGGTGGTAAAGCGATTGTCCCACATGGCGTCATACAGCACGCCAGCCGTGTCCTGGTCTGGACTGTGCACCCGCAGGCGGCAGATGGCGGCGGGGCTGCCGAGCAGCTGGGTGGCGTGGTCGTCCGTGGTCCATGCCAGGGGCAGCACATAGGTTTCAGGTTCCCCATCCGTATAGGTCACCTGGATCAGGGTGAGGTATCCGAGCGGGGCTTCATGCAAGACTGGTATGGCCTCGACGATCTCCACGGTTTGGATCGTCCGGGCTTTGCCGCCAAACCAACGGCACCGGCGGAGATAGTCGGGCAAGAGGGCCTCCAGGCTACCCTGGTCCCGCGGCTGCACGATGCCGTCCCAACTGCCCCGCACCGTCAGCAGGGGGAGCGGGGCGTCCGACGTCACGGAGAGCTCCGCGGGCGCTGCTTCGAGGACAAACCAGTAGAAGGCGTAGGCACTCAGGGTGAGGAAATAGGGCTGCTCCCGAACGGATGGGAAGCGCGTGCGGCTGGAGGGGTCAACGAGGACCATGCCCTGGAACGCCGATAAATCCAATTCGACACACTGGGTATGCCGTGACAGGTTCGCCACCACCAGGAGGCACTCCTGCTGGTAGCGACGGACAAAGGCCAGCACCTTGCGGTTCTCGGGCTGGAGCAACTCCAGGGTCCCCCGCCCAAAGGCTTTGAAACGCTTGCGCGCCGAGATCGTGCGTTTCATCCACCAGAGGAGGGAGTGGGGGTTGTGCTGCTGCGTCTCGACATTGACGGCTTCGTAGTGATATTCAGGATCAATGATGATCGGGAGACAGAGGCGCTGCGGATTGGCACGGGAAAAGCCCGCATTGCGGTCGGTGCTCCACTGCATGGGGGTCCGCACGCCGTTCCGGTCCCCCAGATAGACGTTATCCCCCATGCCAATCTCGTCGCCGTAGTACAGCACCGGCGTTCCGGGCAGGGCAAACAGCAGGCCGGTGAGGAGTTCGATCGTGCGCCGGTCGTTCCCCAGCAGCGGCGCCAGGCGGCGCCGGATCCCCAGGTTCAGCCGCGCCTGTGCATCATGGGCATACGCCCGGTACATGTAATCGCGCTCCTCGTCGGTGACCATTTCCAGGGTGAGTTCGTCGTGATTGCGCAGAAAGGTGGCCCACTGGCAGTTCGCCGGAATCGCTGGGGTCTGCTGCAGGATGTCGACAATCGGGTAGCGATCTTCCATGCGCAGCGCCATGAACAAGCGCGGCATGAGGGGGAAGTGGAAGTTCATGTGACACTCATCCCCCGCCCCAAAGTACACCGCTGTATCTTCCGGCCACTGATTGGCCTCGGCGAGAAACACGCGATGGGCGAATGTGGCGTCGACATGACGGCGCAGCTCTTGCAAGAAGGCATGCGTCTCCGGCAGATTTTCACAGCTCGTCCCGTCGCGCTCGTAGAGATAGGGGACCGCATCGAGCCGCAGCCCATCCACCCCCATGCCGAACCAAAAATCCAGCACCTGCACAATGGCGCGTTGCACCTGGGGGCTCTCATAGTTCAGGTCAGGCTGGTGGGCGTAGAAGCGGTGCCAATAATAGGCGTGGGCGACCGGGTCCCAGGACCAGTTCGACGGTTCGAAATCCTTGAAGATAATGCGGGTGTCCTGGTACTTGTCTGGGGTATGGCTCCACACATAAAAGTTCCGCCAGCGGCTGCCGGGCTTGGCACGGCGGGCGCGCTGGAACCAGGGGTGCTGGTCGGAGGTATGGTTCACCACCAGTTCGGTGATGACGCGCAGTCCACGCTGGTGCGCTGCCCGTAAGAAGTCTCGGAAGTCACGCAGGCTTCCGTAGTGCGGATGGATATTGTTGTAGTCGGCAATATCATAGCCATCATCACGTAACGGCGACGCACAGAAGGGGAGCAGCCAGAGGGTGGTGACGCCCAAGTCTTGCAGATAGTCGAGTTTCTGAGTGAGCCCGCGAAAGTCCCCAATCCCGTCCCCATCACTGTCGTGAAACGTGCGGACGTGCAGTTCGTAGATGAGAGCATCCTGGTACCACAGGGGATCGTTGTCGAGCATGAGGACGTCTTCGTGATGGCGCATGCAGCCCTCCTGGTGCGGGATGAGGAACACACGACAGTTCTTCCAGAACATGTCACAGGGGTTGCGCAATGTATCACATTCCACTTCCGTTTGCTCATGTCAACTGTCACCCACCCATTTGACTACTACAGATTTGACCAAAATACTACGTCCAGGTATGTCTGTGCGCGTCGTCGTATTACAGGTCGATGGGGACGGTAAACAGATATCATTATAGATTCTAAAAGTACTGAAAGAGGACCCGCTGCCGGCGGGGCGGTGAGCCGCTACACCGCCCCGCTGCTGACGCCGCCCGCCAGCGGTGAGCAGGCCCAGGCCCCTGCCGCTGTATCCAACCGCCGGTTGGCCACGCTGGCGTTCGGCATACCCGTCGTATTAACCCCCGATCTCCGAACGGCTTTGGCGAACTCCGCGGGGGGACACTAGGACACCTCGCCGTGTCCGTGCCAGCATGCACGTCTCCCGGTCGGAGTGTTCCCCGCGTCAGCGCAGGTCTCTAGTTCGGATATACGGCCGTTAAAGCGAACCACCCGCCGCCCGCCCGCTGCGCGGGCGCTATCGTGTCACGCGTGTGCACTGGCACGGCGCCACGACGGGACGGATGACCCGAGCAACTTGTGGCTCCTCTGGTGGAATGTCCCCCGTGGCAAGGGCACGAATGATCGCGACGGGAGAAGATCCGTAGCGCTGCGTGAGCACATCGCCGCGTGGCTGCGCACGGTCGGGGAGAATGCCCCCAGCGTCCTGTTCACAATAACGGAGAAGGGGCGCAGATGCAGGTGAGCCAGGGCAGGAGGACGTCGAGGTGGCGTTGTGCCGCGGTCAGATCATCGAGGGGCCCCCCGTGGTACTACCCTGCAGCCGCCTTGGCGCCATCCAGCAGCGGCAGGAGCGCGACGCGGCCGACGACCCCTGCTGACCCCGCGCTGATCCAACGCTCGATGAGATCACCTGGGTCTCGGTGGCCTACAGCATTGCCGAGATCCTCTTGGTCACGATGGCGGCCTGGTGCAGCGCCCGCCTGGGCCGCAAGCGCTTTTATCCACATTCCACCGAATTATGTGGTGGAGCCCCGACGCCCTTCGTGATCCCCTTGCAATTGTTTAGTCTTACCCTCATCTTAGGTCCTCAGTTGCAACGACCATCTGACCTGAGGGTGACCCATGCGAAACACCGCTCGCCAGACCCGCGAAAACCGGACCATTACCGTCGATTTTCACAACGAAGCCACCTCCTTTCAGCTCCTTAGCGACGGCAAGGCGTTTGTCGCATGCGTCGTAGCTTTCCTCCTGGCCCTGGGCTGGCAACTCAAACACAAGGCGAGCTGTCGCGGCGGAGGGTGCCTCACCCGCCACGCCCATGATGTCCGTGTTCGCCTGGGTGGAGTCACCGCCTGGCGCATCCAGTGCACCACGTGTCGTGCGGTGTTCACCGTCCTGCCCCACTTCCTCTTGCCTTATCGCCAGCTGCATCCAGAGGTGGCCCGCAACGCCCTCTTGGCGACGCATAGGGAGCTGAGTTTGGAGCTGGCTGCGGTGATTGGGCATCTCTCGCCGATGGCGCTCTCTCGCCTGCTCTGTGCCTTCGGCCACCACAGTCTGGTGACGGTTTTGACCCGGTGTAGCCTGCCACTGCCCACGTATTTCCTGGCCGATGAAAAGCATACGCGCTGTCTGGCAGACAAAGTCTCTCTGCCGACGATGGTCAGTGGCCGCGTGATCTGGCATCTCGGGTACACGGAGGAAGCCAGTGCGACAGCTTTTACCCGGTCCTATGGGACGTTTCAACGCGCGGCGTCTCAGCAGGAGCCCTCATAACGAGTCCGGGGGATCCTGACCGATGGCTTCGACAGCACCACGAAGAGTATGCGCACGCTCTTCCCGAGAGCGCGCCTCGGCAACTGCCTCCGCCACGCGCTCAACAAGCTCCCCGGGAAACTGACCTCCATCGCCCCCCGGTCCGCAAAGCCTTGCGCTCGCGGTTCCACACCTTGCTGCACAGAGCACGCCAGCGGACGGGCTTGCGGGTGTTTGCGCTCGGCCAGAGGTTACGCCACTTTGCCGACCACGTGGCACACAGCGCAGGGGTGGCCAACGGGGAGCGCGTCCGGCGCTGGTTCCAGGAGAAGCAAGCGGGGTGGTATGCGGTGCTCGAAGACCCGCAGATGCCGGTGACGAGCACCTTGCTGGATCAAGCCCATAACGCCATGGAACGGCCATGGTTCGCGATGCAGGGCTTCCATCATCCCAAAGGGAGCCAACAGGCGTTTCTTCCAGGGCTGGCGCACCTCTACAACCTGGTCCCCTCTCAGCGTCGGGCTCAGCATGCCGGCCAGTGTGGGGTGGAAGTCGAAGGCGGACGAGTACCGACACACGACTGGTTCCTCAACCTCCAAATCTTCACCTCGGGCGGCGTTCGATGAACGATGACAGGCTCCACCACATAATTCGGTGGAATGTGAGAATCTCTTCTCCAATTTCGAGCCAATGTCGTGAAAATACGTGAGCCTCTTTGATGTCTTTGCATTCACCTTGACACCAACTTCGACCTCCTACAAACTCCGATAAATTGAGCGAGGCGTGTTGGAAGACGATGACACGCCCACGCAGGCCGGCCATGCGGTGCTGGCCCAGCAGTGCGAACGGACTGCCCCGGGGCAGTCTCCACCCCGGGGCAGAGAGCGCAGTTCCTCGATCCTGACCCTGCCAACCCCTACCGAGGAGGTCACATCCTATGAGCGCCTGCCCACATCGCCAGCTTGTGCTCGTGCGGGAGACGCCCGCCCGGCTCCGGTGTCGCCACTGCCATTTGACCCTCACAGCCGCGGACCTGCCTGGGCGCTATTGTCCAGAATGTTTTGAGACCACACACACGAAGCGGTACGATTTTGACGAGGTGAGGCTCGCGGACTCCGGACGCGTATCCTACCGTTGTGAAGCGTGCGGGAGTCTGATCGAAACGCGGTAAGTGCAGGAAGCGACCTCCTGGCACTGGGGCAAGGCCGAGGCTATCTCCCTCCCATATCCTTATACCGTTGCCATTGTGCAAACGGTGGTTGTGCACCAAGCAAGGCCTCTCCGTCGCAGAAGCGCTTGCCGCGTGCACAACCCTATCGCATAATCTGCCGCCATGGCAAGAGATTTCTGCAATAGGAGGACCTTTGCTGCTGAGCTGTGCACGCGTCTCGAAAGGGAAAGAGCAAGAGACCCAGATGCAGGAGTCGTACGCGGCACAGAGCGCGCGATGCCATGGGCCACTGCAGGCGCGCGCCACACACGCGGTGGAGAAGTCGCAGAGGCCTTTGTCGACCGTGCACCTTGCGTCCGTTACTCTCTCCGAGAGCCAGGGAGAGGCCTGTGCTTCTGCACACCCTCGCTCGGGGTGGGCATGGAGACGATAGCGCATGGCCATGACGGTGGGCGGACGGCGTCACAGCCCCAGCATGCCGGCAGCATCGGCGGCTCTCGGTGCCCTTTACCCGTTCTTGAACGCGCCCTCAGCGTCGAGCTGCATGAGCGCGCGCACCCCTGTGGCAAACGTCGGGCCGCCGCCAGGCACCGCAGCGGACTCCAGGGCCTCGAGCAGCTCGCGTTTGGTCGCCCCATGCTCAATGGCCCGCTTCATATGCGCGAGCAGCCCCTCCTGGCTGGCGCCGCGAAAGGCCAGGATTCCGAGGATGACCATCTCCCGATACTTGATCGCCAGCACTTTGCCCTCCCCGACTGAGAGTTCCGAGAGGGGGATGCGGGCTCTGGCATATTCTGGGTCCTCCCGTGCCACCCACTCCCAGTAGGCATAGCCGTAGGGGCTGGTCTGTTGGGCGAGGGATTGGTCTGCTGCGCTCTGCTGTTCGCTCATGCGATCCTCCGCAGTTGATGGGCCAACGCCATGAGAGAGTACGGCGCGTATTGTCGCACACGTCGGGCCTGAGAAGAAAGCCCTTGTGACGAGGGGATCGCGCAACGGCGAGCGAAAGAGCGTTAGAACTGGTTGCGAGTTTTGGAAATCTCTTGAACTCTGTGAAGTAACTGGAGAAAACAGATGGTCGGGAGGTCTGTGCAGTAGGAGTAGGCGGGCCACACAACATGGCGATCAGGCGCATTCCTGGCCCACATTGTGCAACGAAATCCTACGTATTTTCTGCCCCCCCCTCTCGTATGGTGCTGTTGCCTTCCGCCTTGGCCCATGCGAGAAGCTGCTGCACGACGCAAAACTCGCAAGCAGTTCATTCCTCAACGCTCCTTCTTGCCTGAACCAGTTTTGTATGCTGTCTGCGCCTGCTGGAGAGACATGCTAGAATGAGCGATCACTATGTACTGTGCCGAGCTGTGCTCATCCCCCTTGGAGACCGGAAGCGCGATGAAGCATCGTGCCCCCATCCACGCCTATCGCCTCGTCGACCCTGACAGTCCCCACACACCCGAGATGCTCTGGGAGTGGGGTCGTGTACCTCGATCTTGCGGGTAATTCCACCGCCCCCAAAACCGGGTAAAATGCTCCCCCATCACACCAATGTGAGGGGGCATTGCCATGATTTCGCACCATGTATACTCCCAGCTCGCCATCCTGGGCTGCCTGTGGCTCTGCATCATGGTGCATGGCGGCTGGCCCAGCCGATCCACCAGAGCACACCTGAGGCCAGCCGCACCCGTACCCCTCACGTGCAAGCGCACACGCTCCACCGAACCCACACCCTTCGAGGGGCTCACGCAACGACCTCATTGCGCCGCGTGTGCACACGACGCCAACCATCCCCAAGGGCCGCCGCCGCTGCGCCCCGATCCGATGCCGCCGACCAACCGGCGCCCGCGTATCATCGACACCTCGCTGCATTTTTGCCCCCATACCGGCTGTGCCTATCACGGCTGGCTGGGATTAGGCAATCTGCGCGCCAACGGCCATCCCAGTGGGGGCCCGTGGCGCCAGTGTCCCTGGCGCTCCTATGACGGCTCTTTCCTTGAGACGCATGGCACGCTCTTCCATGGCAAGCGCCTGTCGGAGGAGCTGATCGTACGCGTGCTGGCGTGCTTAGCCGAGGGATTGGGCATCCGTGCGACGGCCCGGGGGTTTGAGGTCGACCCGAAGACAGTCCTGCAATGGTTGGTGGCAGCCGCCGAGCAGGGCAAGGCTTTTTCAGCCTATGTTCTCCGCAACGTGCACGTCAAACAGTTGCAACTCGATGCGTTGTATGCTGTCCTATTGGCCCGGAGGGAACGTCGCCGGTGCACGGGACACCAGCGGCCGAGTGGCCCAGAGTGCCTTGCCGCGCTCCCCACGCCGCGCCCCCACGGGGCAGGCCATGCGCTGGCGCGGCGTGGCCTCCCTGGCGCTCCACCTCCCTGGCGTGGTGGCGTGCTGCGGCACGACGCGCCACCTCTCGTCGGCTTCCGCTGCCACGCTGGACCTCCCCACGGCTGGGGGCCGGGCTGGGCGCTGGCCCTGGCAGGCCTCGGGACAGGCCGTCAAGCATGCCACCAGCCAGGGCCAGCGCCACGTGAGACGGACACCGACGGCCCGGCAGCTCCCGCGCAGCGAGAGGCGCGCGCGCCACAGCTGTGCCCTCCGCAGGCGCTGCTCGGGCGCCATGCGGTGGTCCAGAGCCTGAGCGCGCCATGGGCGACCACCTGCTTGACCCTGATGCGGCTGTGTCCCATGGCGGGTATGGCCATGGCTTTGGTCTGGGTGCGCGCTTCCTCCTGGACACGTGTCGCTGACGACCATGGCTGCTGTTGCCCCCCTGATTTCCGTGCGGTTTTGATCAACAGTAGCATGGAATCGTGTCGCGAGCATTACCTGTATAGCACTACCCTCGACGCCCCGCTGGATGGTCGGGGGCCAACTCTGTCTCTTGCTGCACCAGTATGGCTTAGTGGTGGCATGGGCGTGGGCCACCACCCAGGTCGCGGATCCCACCTTGCCGTGGCTCATGCGCCAGTGTGAGGAGCGCATGATTGTCCTGAGTGAGCTGGCCTGCCATGCCACGGCGGGGGAGCCCAGCCACCTCACATGGTGCCAGCGTGGGGAGTGGCAGGACCGCCTGCTGGTGGAGACCGTGCTGGCGATGCGAACGCTCGTCAGGCACTTCAAGAAGGTCATGCACCGGGTCTGGGCGTCTTTCCCCGCACGACTCGCGTTCACCATGGCGGCCTTCCATGTGTTGGTCCAGTGGCAGGGCTTCCGGCCCAAGGCGTCTGGCTTCGTGCCCCTCTCAATGGCTGAGTTGAGTTTGTAAGAGACTAACACCATGGTTAGTACACATCGCCGGTGTGTCCCCATAGGCACCCAGGTACAAAGAATGACGCCTAGAGAGTCCGAAAAATCGACCGTTTGAGGAAACGCATCACGGCAAGTGAGGGACACTCCCCAGCCTCTTGCCCAGGACCTTATCGCGCTCGTAGAGATCCGGGCGAAAATGGACGCTGCCGTCGGCTTCCACCCAGGCCGTCCAGTAGAGCACGTAGACCGAGAGTGGCATGACTAACTGGACCACCTGTTCCCGCGGCCTCTCGACGGCTGTACGGATCTTGTCCGACGTCCAGGCCGGATCCTCCCGCAAGAGGTATGCGGCTAATTCCAGCGGTTTTTCCAGGCGGATACAGCCAGAACTGAAGGCACGGACCGATGCGTGAAAGAGCTCGCGCGACGGCGTATCGTGCAGATAGACATCAAACGGATTGGGAAACAGGAATTTGATCCGGCCCAGGGCATTGGTGGCGCCAGGGCGCTGCCGCAGCGTATACGGGAAGTGCATACGCGTCAACTGCGCCCAGGGAATGGTCGCGGGATCGACGGCTTGGTTGCCTCGTAACACTTGGAACCCATGGTGGGCTAAATAGCCTGGATGCTTGCGGATCAAGGGCAGTTTGTCCTGGAGCGCAATACGCGGCGGGACATGCCAATACGGACTCAGCACGACCCGGGACAGCGTGCTCCGCAAGACAGGGGTTCGGCGGTCTGGGCGGCCCACGATGGCGCGCATGGTCAGCACCGGATGGTGGTGCTCCACGACCTCTAAGGTAAAGTTGGCGATATTGACGAGCAGGTAGCGGGCCCCCAGCTCGCGTGGCAGCCACCGCCATCGTTCCATATTGATCTGCAGCTGGCGGATCCGCTCCTCCACGGACACATTGAGGGCTGCCACCAGCGGCGGGTCGACCACCCCATCCGGGGTGAAGCCATGGCGCTGCTGGAAGCGGCGGACCGCCTGCGTGAGTGTCGCATCAAACAGCGTGGCATCGAGTGCGGTTCCGAGCCCAGGCACCTCCCCTTCCGCTAGCAGCCGGGCCCGTACGGCCGCAATGCGTGGGCTCTGCTCGCCCTGATGCACCGTGGGCCCAGGGGGCACCATCGGCCAGCCGCCCTGGGCGGCCAGACGGCGATACCGATCGAGCGCTTGCCGGAGGCCAGTATACACGGGATGTAGCGGCAGGAGACTGTGTAATGATTCGGCAATCGTGTTCGTGGTGAGCGCGTGCTGCAGGAGGGCTGCGAGATCGATGGCGTCGGCATCGCGTTCCAGGGACCACGCCTGCTCCACCTGTTCTGGGTGGAGACGTCCAGACATGGCATGCGACCCATACTGCAGAAACGCCTCGGTACACAGCAGCTCGAGATCGATCAAGCGGTGGAGCGCCCACGGCGTCTGGGAGGTCTGGGTCTGTCGGACCTCCTGGAACCGTGCTTCCAGCTGTGTGAGATGATAGTCTTGTGGCCGGAGTCCGTCACGGTCTGCAGTCGACAGCACCGTGAGGAGGATCTCTACACCAGGGAGGGCACCATCCTGATGAATCCAGGCAGGCTCATAGGCGCGCTGGGTATAGAAACGGGTGAGGATATCGCCCACTTGCAGCCGGGTGTCTCCCCCGGTGTGCATGGCTGGCATGCCTGCTGGGTGCAGGCGCTGGTATAGGGCGGCACGCACGGACCCAGAGAATTCCTCTGCGGCGTGGCTCGCGCCGACTCCCAAGGCACTATACCCCACCACCAGCATGGTGATGAGTAACACGCGCATCACGTGATACACCGCCTCCCCCTCCTCTTTGCTGCACGCTGCGAAACTGTGGCCCATTTCTCCGTCTATGCCTGGGCCGGAGACTGTCTTTCAAGATAGGTATCGGCAGCGTGACGGAGTTTCGTGAGCAAAATCGGCGCGGGGCCATAAGGACGTTGGGGCAGTGTGCGAGAGGTCATGCGGCCACCTTGCATGCGGGTGGCCTGCCCGAGGCAGTCCCGGATGGCACCACTGGGCGATGCCAGGGACTTGGAGCACGCGCGGGCGTCGCGTGGTGTGGCATCGTGCGAGATGATGGGTATGGCAGGCGTGCTGCGGGATCACGTTGGTCGAGCGCCTCGCCGCTGAAGAACAAGCCAAGATAGCAGCGTAAGTGTACGCCCGGGGCGGGTGAGCGCAGGGGTGTCTGCTCCCATACTTTCCACTTTTCATTTCCGACCATTTGCGGTACAAGTGTCCCTAGGAGCGAGCGACAGGCTCTGGCCCGAACCCTGACCGCCGTATAGGCATATGGAGGGGTGGCGATGACCTTTGAGGAGATCCTCGACCACGCCATAGCCATGCTCCAGCGGCGTGGCCGATTAACCTATCGCACCCTCAAGCGGCAGTTCCAGCTCGACGATGCGGCCCTGGAAGATTTGAAGAACGAACTCATCGAGGGCCAACGCCTGGCAGTCGATGAGCAGGGCAACGTCTTGGTCTGGATGGGCCCTGAGGCCTCCCCTCTCCACCCGACAGCTCCTCCAGCCAGCAGCCAGGACCGTCCACCTCTCGTCTACACCCCCCAGTATCTCGCCGAGAAGATCCTGCACACCCGCACCGCCCTCGAAGGGGAGCGCAAGCTGGTCACGGTGCTCTTTGCTGACATCAAAGGCTCCACCGAGTTAATTGCTGGGCTGGACCCCGAAGACGCCCGCACACTCTTGGACGCCGCTCTGCACGCGATGATGGAGGCCGTGCACCGCTATGAAGGGACGGTCAACCAGGTACTGGGCGATGGCATTATGGCGCTCTTCGGCGCCCCGCTGGCACACGAGGACCACGCCATCCGAGCCTGTTACACCGCGCTCGCCATGCAGGCGGCCATGCGCCGCTATGCCGAAGAGGTGCGCCGGTCCCACGGCCTGGAGTTCCAGATCCGGGTGGGGCTCAACTCAGGAGACGTGGTGGTGCGCGCCATCGCCAGTGACCTGCACATGGACTACTCCGCCGTCGGGCAAACGACCCATCTGGCGGCGCGCATGGAGCAGCTCGCACCGCCCGGGAGCATCCGCCTGACCGCCGCGACGCTGCGGCTGGTCGAGGGGTTGGTGCACGTCACCGCGTTGGGGCCTGTCCCGGTGAAGGGGCTGGCAGCGCCAGTGGACGTCTTTGAACTGGTGGGGGCCAGTACGCTCCGGCGGCGGTTGCAGGTGGCTGCCACCCGGGGTCTGACGCGCTTGGTGGGGCGGCAGCGGGAGCTCGACGCCCTGCACCAGGCGCTCGCCCGCGTCGAGGTGGGGCACGGGCAGGTAGTGGCGCTGGTGGGCGAGGCCGGCGTCGGGAAGTCGCGCCTGGTGTATGAATGTGTCCACTCCCACCGCACCCAGGGGTGGCTGGTGCTCGAAAGTACCGCCGTGTCCTACGGGAAGGCGACGCCATATTTCCCGGTCATCGACCTGCTCAAGCGCTATTGCAACCTTGAGGACCGTGACGACCCCCGCATCATACGGGCCAAGGTGACCGGGCAGGTGCAGACGCTGGACGAGGGCCTGCAGGAGACGATCCCGGCGCTGTTGTGGCTCTTGGACGCTCTGCCGGCGGACAGCCCCTTCTTGACGCTCGACCCCCCCCAGCGCCGCCGCCGCACCCTCGACGCCCTCACGCTCCTGCTGCTGCGCGAGAGTCAGGCGCAGCCCCTGCTGCTAGTCTGCGAGGATCTGCACTGGACCGACGCCGAGACCCAAGCCCTGCTCGATCGCCTCGTCGAGAGTCTGTCTACGGCGCGGCTCCTCCTCCTCGGTACCTACCGTCCCGAGTACCAGCACGGCTGGGGGAGCACGACCTCCTATACGCAGATGCGGCTCGACCCGCTGCCGCCGGTGAGCGCCGAAGCGTTCGTGCAGGCCCTCCTGGGCGATGACCGCCGCCTTGTGTCCCTCACGCGGCTGCTGACTGCACGGACCGAGGGGAATCCCTTCTTTCTGGAAGAGACGGTGCGCACGCTGGTCGAGACCGAGGTGTTAGTCGGCACGCCGGGGGCCTATCACCTGGCGCAGGCCCTGCCAAGCATTCAGGTGCCCGCGACCGTGCAGGCCGTCTTGGCCGCCCGCCTGGACCGCCTCCCCCCCGAGGAGAAACGCCTTCTCCAGACTGCCGCAGTGATTGGCACCGACGTCCCTTGGCGCCTCCTTCACGCTCTGGCGGATCTGCCCGACGAGGCGCTGCATCGTAGCCTGGCCCACCTGCACGACGCCGAGTTTCTCGACGAGACGCGGCTGTTTCCCGAGCGGGAATACACCTTCAAGCACACCCTCATTCAGGAGGCGGCCTATCAGTCGCTGCTCAAGAGCACGCGGCAACAAGTCCATCAACGCATTGCGCAGGTGCTCGAGGCCCAGTGCCCCGACCACGTGGTGACGCAGCCCGAACGGCTGGCGCACCATTACACGGAGGCAGGGCTCTACGCCCAGGCGGTCGGCCACTGGCAGCGGGCCGGCCAGCGGGCCCTCGAGCGGTCGGCCCATGCGGAAGCTATCAGCCATCTCAGGCAGGGGCTGGCTGTGCTCGCCAGCGTGCCGGATACCCCGGAGCGCGCTGCGCACGAGCTGACCTTCCAGATTACCCTCGGTCCCGCGTTGATGGCCAGCAAAGGTTTTGGGGTCCCCGAAGTTGAACACGCCTACACCCGCGCACGCGCCCTCTGCCAGCAGGTAGGGCACACACCGCAGCTGTTCCCGGCGCTGTGGGGCTTATGGTTGTTCCATGGGGTGCGGGGTGCGCTCCAGACGGCCTCTGCCCTGGGCGAGGAGCTCCTCCAGCTCGCTCAGCAAGAGCACAAGCCCGCCTGGCTGCTGGAAGCCCACCACGCCCTCTGGATGACGTTATGCCAGCTGGGCGAGTTTCCCAGGGTGCACCAGCACTGCGTGCAAGGGATGGCCCTCTACGATCCCCAGCAGCATCATGCCCTAACCTTTCTCTATGGCGGGCACGACCCCGGGGTCTGCGCCTGGGGGTATGCCGCCCGAACCCTCTGGGTGCTGGGCTATCCTGCGCAAGCCCTCCAGCGGAGCCAGGAGATGCTGCGCCTCGCCCGGCAGTTGGCCCACCCCGGGAGCGTGGCCCACGCTCTGGCCTGGGCGGCCTGGCTCCATCAGTGCCGCCGGGAGCCGCGGTTGACCTACGAATGGGCCGAGGCGACGCTTACCCTGGCCACTGAGCAAGGCTTGCCCTATTGGCAGGCCCAGGGGACGATCCTGCGGGGCTGGGCCCTGACCGCACAGGGGCAGGGTGCAGATGGGATGGCGCAGATGCACCACGGCCTGACGGCCCACCGGGCCACGGGGACGGCGGAGGAGCGGTCGTATCTCCTGGCGCTGCTGGCCGACGCGTATCGGCAAGGCGATTACGCCGACGCCGGGTTGAGGGTCCTCGCGGAGGCGCTGGCCCATGTGCGCCTCACAGGGGAGCGCTTCTACGAAGCGGAGGTGTATCGGCTGGAGGGCGAGCTGCGGCGGCGGCAGGCCGTCCCCGACGAGCCCCAGGCGGAGGCGTGTTTCCAGCAGGCCCTCACTGTCGCTCGGCGCCAGGAAGCGAGGTCGCTGGAGCTGCGCGCGGCGATGAGCCTCAGTCGCCTGTGGCAGCACCAAGGTAAGTGCACCGCCGCCCGCGAGCTGCTGGCGCCGATCTACGGCTGGTTCACCGAGGGGTTTGACACGGCCGATCTCCAGGACGCCAAGGCGCTACTGGAGACGCTCGCGTGACGGGTATGGGCCCTACAGGGGGAAACGTGGGGCCGAGGCGGTCTCCAGCGCACTGACGGCTCCGCCTCGTCCGGGTGCGGCATTTGCCCTGGGACGGCGTTCTCAGGTACGCTTATACGCTGGGTGTGTCCCGGCGCACCCTCTCGCCCCGAGCATGTGGGCTCATGACGAACCAGCACCACCTTGCCAGGCCCTGTGGGGCAGGGCAACGATACGCGAGGAGACTCGATGCCACGTCACCTGCATCTGCGCCCCTGGCTCGCAAGCCTGCTTGGCCTCAGTTGGCTGCTCGGCCTCACCCTCCCGGGGGTCCAGGCCGCCGCCTTCCGGGTGGTGGAGACGCGCCCACGCGATCCCCGAGCGGCGGCGCTCTGGCAGCACCCTCAGGTGGCCCAGGCCCTTCGCGTGTGGGCTGCCGTCGTGACGGAGCTCTTTCGCCTCCCCGCCGACGTGACCGTCACACTCGCCCCCTGTGGACGCATCGACGGGTTTTACGATCCGGTCCAGCAGCAGCTCCACCTCTGTGAGGAATTGCTCACCTATTATGCCGGGGTCTTGACCCCACCGGGCGGGGACCCGAGAGCCCCGGCGCCCGTGGTTCGGGAGGCTACCTTGTTTACCTTCCTGCACCTCGTAGGGCATGTGTTGCTGGCGGTGCTGGACCTGCCGGTCACAGACGATGTGGAAGAGGCTGCCGATGCGGTCGGCGTGGCCTTCCTCGTGGCGGGCAGCGCGGAGGACGAGCGCACGATCCTGGCGGGGAGCGCGGCCGTATTCCAACGGAGCCGCACCCCGGAGCCCCCACACTTGGTCCCCTGGTGGACCCACCATCCCTGGACTGACCAGCGTGCCGCCCATCTGCGCTGCCTGCTCGCGGGGAGTCACCAGCCGCAGGAGGTCCCCAGCGCTGCCGACGCACCCGCCCCGCCGTGTCGGGAGGCCTGGCAGCGGTGGCAGACGCTCCTGGCGCCCTCTCTCCGCCTCGCGGCGGCTCCGGATGCCGCACCACCGCCGCCGTCCACCCCTCTCCCCGTGCCGTTCGCGCCGGACGCCGCGCCACTCTCGCCGGTGGCGAGCCTGCACGCCTACTATGACGCCCTCAACGCGCGGCAGTATGCCCGCACCTGGCTCCTACTAGCGCCCCAGTTTAAACAGACACATTTCTGCTGTGAGAGTGATGGGAGCTTCCAGTTCGAGCGGTATCGGACCTGGTGGGAGCAGGTGGCCCGGGTGGAGGTGCTCGACGCCCGCGTGCAGGAGCGTCAGCCCCAGGAGGTGGTGGTCCAGGCCACAGTGCGCTACGTGATGCGCAGCGGCACAGTGACGGAGGAACAGCATCACTTCCGTCTGGTCCCGGAGCCGGCGACCCAGCACTGGCTCATTGCCGACCAGACGCGTGGGGTGCTGCGGCCCCGGGCTCGGTGACAGGGTGTAGTTCCGATGGAGGAGGAACGCTCAGCTACCGTGCACAAACGGGCGATGGGACAACAGTCATGGCGGCCTCTCTATGCGTAATGGATGTCGGCGGCGGCACATTAGACGTCGATCCGGTAGACACGTGCCGCCGTGTCATGGAACATCGCGGCACGCTCGGCGGCCGAGTAACTCGTGGAAAACCGTTTGAAGGCGTTGAACAGGATGTGGTGGGAGAACGACACCTTATCCGGTGGGAAGTTGCTTTCGAACATGCACCGGTCTGGGCCAAACTGCTCAATGCAGTAGGTCATGAAAGAAGCCATCGACTTGGCTAACTCTTCCGAGCCGATGGGCTTGGCCCGAGCATGCCAGTCAAAACCCAGGCGGGGCATGCCGATACCCCCCAGCTTGAGGTGGACGTTGGAACACGCCGCCACGGCGGCGATGCCGCGCCGCCAGGTGGCCAGCACCTCATCGTCTCGGTTGCCGTAAGGGCCGACCCGCGTCAAGCCGCCCAGATGGTTCAGGATGATGGTCAGATGGGGTACGGCCTGGGCGAAGGCTGCCAGCTCGGGCAATTGTGGAAAGCATAACCCGGTGTCGAGGGACAGACCCATCTGCGCCAGCACGTGACCTCCTGCGCGGAAACCGGCCGTGGCGAGTACCCCCTCCTTTTCCCTGTTTCCCACCTCTGGATGCGGGTCCCACGTCACCGTATGCCGGATACCACGCAACCGGTTGGGGCTGGCGGCGTGCAGCGCCTCCAACACTGGCTTGACCCGGTCTCCCAGGTTCAGGTTGGCGTGGCCGACGATCGCTGATGCCGCCCGGCAGGGGCCATACAGGCCGCTGGTGCTGGCGGCAGCCAGCCCCTGGACAAACTCGACCTCACCAACGGGACGCATCTCCACCGGTCCATCAGGGCGGTACATGGCTCTGGTCTCGATAAACACGGTCGAACACACGTTGTGGCCGCAGGTCACGTCAGCGGCGAGTTCGTGAAGCAGATACCGCTGGTAGGGGATGCGCTCAGGTCGAAGGTCCCAGAAGTGATGATGGGGATCGCAGATAGGAATCTCCAGCTCCAATGTAGGTTCCTGGGTTAGGGCCAGCCAGTCATTGCCTCCGTACGGCATAATGGCACCTCAATTAGCAACCAAACCAATAGTTTTAGTTCCATAAAAACCAATAGTACTCGGGTCGTGATATTATGGTCATTCTGTCTGCGCATCTTTATGGTCAGTCACGCCGCCGAGCATGGTGTACAGACGCAATATCAAGGAGCAAGCTGCTCTCAGCATAGCAACCTCATCCGTTTACCACTAAATCGTCCATGCAGGCATGGCCTGCGCCCCCCCGCATGAAAACAGGCCGAAACGGCATTTTCGTAGGAATCCGATGGAATGTGACATTTTTGGGTATCACTAGTTCGCCCGCCTTTGTCCGCGAACCCGAAGGCAACGGCTGTGCAGAACGCTTCATCCGGACGCTCAAGGAGAATCTCTTATGGCTCAAGACCTTTGATACCGTGGAAGCACTCCGCCTGGCGCTACACGAGTTCCAGCGTCAATACAATGAGACCTGGCTGATTGGACGGCACGGCTACAAAGCCCCTGCCCAGGTAAGACAGGAGCAACGATGTGCTTTGGCTGATGCAGCATAATTTTAGGTCCGCGAGTGTCCAAAAAACTGTTGACCGATACACCCTGAGGGCGTATAAGAGGGACAAGGTGTATCGTGATGCACTTCATGAGTGGCAAAGCGTCGCCACCAAGGAGCAATTATTATGGACACGACATGCAGCTTGCTCGTACGACAGACGATCGTGGGGGAGCCGGAGCGGAGGGACGACTACGGCCTCAAAAAAGGAGGAGGGAAACATCTCGATCAGATCCCGGTGTCGCGTCTCGCCACAAATTTGAAACTGCTTCGAAATACCCTGCGACCCACGCCACATGTGAAGTTGGCAATCAAGGGAATGGATGTCTTTGCCAAACTCGAGTACGTCAACCCGGTTGGGAGCATCAAGGACCGCGCCGCCTACTGGATCCTGACGCGGGCGGCCGAGCGAGGTGAGATCTGCGAAGAGACAACCGTGATCGAGTCCTCCTCCGGCAACTTCGCCGCCGCTCTCGCAGCCTTCACTCACCTGGTCGGCCTGCGGTTCATCCCGGTGATCGACCCCAATATCTCTGGCACCTACGAGTCGTTCCTCCGGCGCATCTGTCCCACGGTGGTGAAGGTCGAGGACCGTGACGACACCGGCGGATTCCTGAAGACCCGCCTGCAGAAGGTAAAGGAACTATGTGCCACCATTCCGAACGCCTACTGGACGAACCAGTACGGAAATCTGGACGCCATGGAGGCGCACTACGAGCTCACAGCGTCTGAGATCTGCGCCGATTTTGACTCGCTTGATTATGTCTTCATCGGCGTCAGCACGGCGGGAACGATCGCCGGAGTGTCTCGTCGGCTCAAAGAGCACTATCCCAACATTCGGGTCATCGCCGTCGATACCGAAGGCTCCGCCATCTTCGGTGGGGCACCGCGCAAACGCCATATTCCCGGCATTGGATCGAGCATCGTCCCGCAGTTGCTGTCGCATGCCAAAATCGACGACATTGTCTGGATATCCGAGCGGGAGACCGTTCAAGCGTGCCGGGAACTCCTCACGAGCCACGGACTGTTCGTGGGCGGGTCCAGCGGCACAGCGTTCGCGGCGATCAAGCGGTATGCGGCGAGGATGCCGGCGTACAAGCACCCCACCGTGCTGTTCCTGTGCGCGGACCGCGGCACGCCCTACCTCGACACGGTCTTCGATCCCACGTGGGCGACCAGGCTCGAGTAGGGGAGGGGGGAAGCCATGCACTTCGAGCTATCAATCATCAACGGCAAGACGGTGTTCGACATCGTCCGCGCCCATCGGAGTGAATGCATCGGGATCGTTCGGGAGGCGTATCTCGCGCACGCGGACGGACAGTGCGTCAACCCCGATAGCTACTTTTTGCAGTTCCCCGACAAGCCCGATTGCCGGATCATCGCGCTCCCGGCCTACCTCGGAAAGAACTTCGACGTGGCCGG
>WNGB01004085.1_pt1 | contig 22541 bp, 23 predicted proteins | sample 5400681 | NCBI WGS metagenome assembly WNGB01 (sample SAMN13153367, study PRJNA577476) | soil metagenome | isolation source: 115 cm soil or saprolite under grassland replicate 2 | place: USA:California | collected 2016-06-15
ATCGCCCAGGTGCAGGGTTACTGCATCATGGGCGGGCTCATGCTCGCCTCCTGCTGCGATCTCATCATCGCGGCCGAGGACGCGCTCTTCGCGGATCGAGCGGTGCGCTGGGGTGGCTCGCACGTGCAGTACTTCACCATGCCGTGGGATCTGGGCCCGCGGAAAGCCAAGGAGTATCTCTTCACCGGCGACTACATCGACGCGCCGACGGCCCTCGAGCTTGGACTCGTCAACCGGGTGGTCAAGCGTGAAGGGCTGGCCGAGGCGACACTCGAGCTGGCCCAGCGTATCGCGCTGCAAGATCCCTACGCGCTCAAGCTGGCCAAGGCCTCGGTGAACGAGACCATGGACATTCAGGGCCATCGTCGCGCCGCCGAGGCGGCGTTCAAGAACTACATGCTCACCATCCCGCACCGGCAGGCGCTCGGCACCTACGGCGCAGAGGCGCGGGCCAAGGGTGTGAAGGATCGTATCGCCACGCGGGACCAGAAGTTCGGCGACGTCGGCGAGCACTCGCGGCGTCCGAGCTGAACGGAGGAGAAGTCATGGGCTCACTCGACGGGAAGGTGGCGCTGGTCACGGGGGCGGGGCGGCTCCGCGGCATCGGCCGGGCCACCGCCCTGGCCCTCGCGGAGCAGGGCGCGGACGTGGTGGTGACGGGTACGGGGCGCGATCCCTCGAGCTATCCCGACGACGAGAAGAAAGTCGGGTGGCGCGACATCGAGAGCACGGCCGAGCAGGTCCGCGCCAAGGGCCGGCGCGCGCTCACCTGGGCGGGGGACGTGAGCCAGGCCGACGCCGTCGGCAATCTCGTGGATCTCATCGTGAAGACCTTCGGTCGCCTCGACGTGCTCGTGAACAATGCCGCCTATCCACGGGGCAACGACCGCGTCCCCCTGCCCGAGCTGGACGAGAAGATCTGGCGCAAGGTGCTCGACATCAAGCTCACCGGCGCTTTCCTCCTCTGCAAGCGCATCCTGCCCATCATGGTGCAGCAGAAGTGGGGACGCGTGATCAACCTCTCGTCCATCGCGGGCAAGCGCGGCAGCCCCAACACCGCCGCCTACAACGCGGCGAACTTCGGCATCCAGGGCCTGACCCAATCGCTCGCCATGGAAGTGGCGCGCCACGGCGTCACCGTGAACGCCGTGTGCCCCGGCACCATCGACACCGCCCGCATGGACGTGCTTGGCCGGGGCGACGGCTGGCAACGGCAGCTCGATCGCATCCCCATGGGCCGCGCCGCCTCGGACGAAGAGGTGGCCGGCCTCATCGCCTTCCTCTGCTCACCCGCCGCGGCCTTCATGACCGGCCAGTCCATCAATATCGACGGCGGGGTGGTGATGTGGTGACGGGGGCGAGGAGATAGAGAACCGGCCTAGACGTGGAGGGTGCCCCGGCTCAGCACCGGGGCCTCGTCTTCTCCCAGGACGTCGAAGAGGAATGCGTTTCCCTCGGACGCCTCGATCACACGCACGGTGAGTCGCGAGGGCAGGGGCACCATGCCCGTGAAGGTCGCCCGGATCCGCCGCACCGCGCGCGGGTCCGTGTCGGTGTGGTTCAGGACCCGTGAAGCGGCGAGGGCGAGCGTGGCCGTGCCGTGCAGGATGATGGCGGGTAGCCCGGCGGCGCGGGCGACCGCCGCGTCGGTGTGAATGGGATTCCAGATGCGCGCGCACTCCGTGTAGACGTGCGCGAGCCCCGCGGGCGCCAGGACGGGCAGGCGGGTGGCCCCCGACGGCATGTCGAAAGTTCCCCCCGCAGGCTTCTCGCCCGCGTCCGCTCCCTCGAATCCGACACCGCGGTAGACGCTGCCGTAGTCCGTGGTGGTGACGGGTCGGCCGAGCGCGTCGACGGTCTCGCTGCGGGCGGTGAGAAGGGTGCCCGCGCGCCGGTGCGCGAGGCCGGTCACGTGCGCAGTGGTACGGAGCGTCTCGCCGGCGCGGATCGGTCGGTGCACCACGAGATCGTGGGTAGCGTGCACGCTACGGGTTGCCATCTCGTCGGAAGTGGTGACGGCGCGCAGGGCGAGGAGGGCCGGCCACTCGTAGCACACGGGGAAGAGCGGATGCGCGGCCGGCCCGTCGGGCGCCAGCGTGTCGTAGTAGCGCGCGTGGGGGTCGCCGAGGCCGGCGGCATAGGCCATGAGCCAGCGCGCGTCCACCTCGTGAACGATGGGGCCCGCGCGGACGCCGATTATATCGCGCGAGAGGGCGAGGGGGGCCAGGGCCATCACGGCGCCTGGACGGTGGCGCCCGCGGCCAGCATGGCGTCCAGCTCCGACTGCGTGAAGCCGGCCTCCCGCAGCACCTCCACGCTGTGCTCGCCCAGGCGCGGCTGGAGCCGCCGGATGTCACCGGGCGTCTTGCTGTACGTGGCCGGGATGTCCGGCATGCGGAGCGTCCCCTCGCTCGGATGCTCCACGGTTTTCCAGAAGCCGGTGGCCTCGAGCTGGGGATCGGTGAGGAGCGACTCGAGAGTATTGACGATGGTGGCGGGCACGTTCGCGCGCTCGAGGGCTTCGAGCCACTCCGCCGAGTTGCGGGTGGCCACGATCTTGCCCAGCTCTTCGTAGAGGATCTCGATGTTGGCCAGCCGCGACTCTAGCGACTCGAAGCGCGGGTCGGAGAGGAGATCCGGCCGGCCCGCGATCTCGAAGAACGTCCGCCAGTGCGCGTCGGTGTACGGCACCACCGCGAGATAGCCGTCCTTGGTCTGGAAGGGGCGCCGCCACCGGGCGAGGATGCGCTTGTATCCCGCGCTGTCGAGGGGCGGGATGAAGGTCTCGCCGTAGAGGTGCTCCACCATCACATAGGCGACCACGCTCTCCATCATGGGTATCTCGACGGACTGGCCCTCGCCCGTGCGCTCGCGGTGAAAGAGCGCGGCCAGCACCGACGAGAGCACGGTGAGCGAGCTGGTCTTGTCCGCCACGATGGTCGGCATATAGCGCGGCTCGCCCACGATGGAGGCCTGCAGCGCGGACAGACCGGACGCCGCCTGGATGACGTCGTCGTACGCGGGCTTCTCGCCATACGGCCCGCGCGCGCGAAAGCCGTAGGTCGCGCAGTAGACGAGCCGCGGATTGACGGCGCGGAAGGCCTCGTAGTCGAGGCCGAGACGGGCCGCCGGCGCGGGGCGGAAATTGTGGAGCATGGCGTCCGCGGTGGAAGCGAGCTTGAGGAGGGCGGCGCGGCCGCTCGCCTGTTTCAGGTCGAGGACCACGCTCCGCTTGTTGCGGTTGCAGGCGAGAAAGAAGGCGCCCATGCCCGGATGCCGCGCCGGGCCCAGACGGCGCGTGGTGTCGCCCTCCGGCGGCTCGACCTTGATGATGTCGGCGCCCAGGTCACCCAGGGTCTGGGTCGCCCAGGGACCGAGCACCACCGTGGTCACGTCGATGATCCGCACGCCGTCGAGCGGTCCGGGCATGAGGCGCCGAGATTAGACGAAGGCGGGCCCGCGTGTCTACCGGAATCACATCGACTTGCCGGTCGTTTCCGAATCCAAGCGGCTCCGACGAGCCACGGCCGGCCGGGTTGACCGGCAGCGCGGTTGCGACGACAATAGCGGCGGCTCGAGGTTCCCACCGCACGAGGGCGTGCATTCCCCGGAGGAGACTATGGACAGCATGCTCGAACGCCGGACACTGCTGAAGCTGGGTGCCGCCGCCGCGACCCTCGGCACCCGCATCGACCTTGCGTCGGCCCAGGAGAAGCCCAAGCGCGGCGGCACCCTCACCATCGGCCGCAACCACGACGCGGACACCCTGTACCCGGGACGGTCGACCGGGCTCTCCGCCATCGCGACGAATCTCCTCGTCTACGACGGCTTGGTTCTTCACGACTTCCAGATGAAGATCCGCCCCGCCCTCGCGGAGCGCTGGGAGGTCTCGCCGGACGGCCTGATCTGGACCTTCTATCTGAAGAAGGGTGTCAAGTTTCACTGCGGGGCGCCGCTCACCGCGCAGGACGTCAAGGACCACTTCGACCGGTGGATCGATCCCAAGGAAGCCTTCCCCACGCGGGCCAAGGTGACGAGCCTGGCCGAGACGCGGGTGGTGGACGACCACACGGTGGTCTGCAAGCTGAAGAATCCGACGCTCGTCTTCCTCAACAACATCAGCCAGACGGAATGGTCCTACGCGTCCATTCCGCACGCCAGGCACGTGGCCCAGTACGGGCAGGACTACGGCGTGGTGCCGGCCAGCGTCTGCGGGACGGGACCCTACAAGCTGAAGGAATGGGCAAAGGACGATCGCATGGAGCTGGTCCGCCACGAGGGCTACGCGTGGGGCTCCCCCGCGTACGAGAACACGAGCGCGCCTTGGGTCGACCGCATCGTGTTCCGCACCCTGCCCGAGGATGCCGCGCGCGCGGCCGAGTTGGAGACGGGCGGCATCGATCTCGACGTCGACGTCTCGCCCCAGCACATCGGGCGGCTCGAGGGGAAAGGGGTCAAGGTCACGTCGATTCCCCGGCTCTCCTCCAACCACATCGGCTTCAACGTGGAGAAGGACGTCTTCAAGGACGTCCGCGTGCGCCGGGCGGTGGCGCATGCCGTGAACCGGCAGGAGATCGTGCAGTTCGTGATGAAGGGGCAGGCCGACGTGTCGTATGGGTTCCTCCACCCGCTCGTGGTGGGCGCCTCGTCCAAGGAGCAGATGCGCCCGCTCATGGCGGAGTTCAGCCTGGACAAGTCCAGGAAGCTTCTCACCGAGGCGGGATGGACGCCCGGCGCCGACGGCATGCGGCAGAAAGACGGCAAGCCCCTCCAGGCCTCGCTCTACGTCTTCACGGAGCTGCACGAGCGCATCGTCACGCCCGTCCAGGCCCAGCTGCGGCAGGTGGGCTTCGATCTCCAGATCAAGCGGCTCGAGTCGGCGGCCTTCACCACGGCCACGCGGGCGGGGGAGCACGACGCGCGCTTCCTGCCCATGATCTACTCGTCGCCCGACTTCCTCTATTTCTTCGTCTCCTCGGCCGTCCCGAGCCCGAACACCGTGCGCTGGCGCGACGACCGCACCGACACGCTCTTTCAGCAGTCGCAGACCACGCTGAAGGAGCCGGAGCGCGTGAAGGCTTTCCAGGGCATCGAGCAGCGGCTGGTGGGCGAGGCCGTGGTGGTGCCCATCCAGCACATCCGGTGGATCTTCGGCAGCCGCCCGCGCGCCCACGGGCTCAAGTACCACCCGATTCACGGCATCTACAAGCTCATGGACGTGTGGGTGGCTTAATCGAAGGGGGCCTCGACGGCCCCCTCCGAGCCTCCCCCAGGAATGGGTTGCGCCGGCGAAGCCGGCGCTCGAAGCGTCGAGCCTGGAGTCGGGGCGAGGAGAGAGGATCCATGACGGAAGCTAAGCGGACGGCCATTCGCGCGGGGTATGTCATTGCGTTCGACGGGAAGGGTCATCGGCTCCTGCGTGATGGGGTGGTGGTTGTCGAAGGGGACAGCATTCTCTCCGTGGGGCCGAGCTTCGACGGCCGCGTGGACGAGACGGTGGACGCGCCGGATCGTGTGCTCACCCCGGGGCTCATCTCCACCCACGCCCATATCAGCGGCTCGCCCCTCGACCGGTCCTTCATCGAGGACTGCGGCAATCCGCAGTTCTGGTTTTCGGGACTCTTCGAGATGCTCCCGGTCCGGAGCGATTCGCAGGACGCGGAGGCCGGGCGCGCCTGCGTCGACTTCTCCATGGCCGAGCTGCTGCGGGGCGGCGTGACCACGGTGATGGAGATCGGGACCCTCGGCGACTACGTGGTCGAGCGGGCGCCGCACTACGGTCTCCGCGTCTACATGGGCCAGGCCTTCCGTTCCGGGAAGTGGCTCACCAGGGACGGCAAGCGCGTGGTATGGGAATGGAACGAGGAGCAGGGCCGGCAGGGGCTCGAGCGGGCCATGGATTTTCACCAGCGCTGGGACGGCGCCCACGGCGACCTCGTGCGCTGCTTCGTCTCGCCCTCCCAGATCGACACCTGTACCCCCGAGCTCCTCAAGGACGCCAAGCGCTTCGCCGACGAAGTGAAGCGGCCCTATCAGGTGCACACCTCGCAGTCCGTGGTCGAGTTCAACGAGATGGTGCAGCGGCACGGCAAGACCCCGATCGCCTGGATGAAGGAGCTGGGCGTGCTCGGCCAGAACACCGTCCTCGGCCACGCCATCATCATCGGCGGCTCCTCGTGGACGAACTATCCCGACGGCGACATCCGCCTCATGGCCGAGGCGGGCTGCTCGGTGGCCCATGCGGTGTGGGTGTTCGCGCGGCGCGGCGTGGCCATGGAGTCCTTCGGCCGCTATCGTGACGCCGGCGTCAACATGTCGCTGGGCACCGACACCAATCCGCAGAGCGTGATCGAGGCCATGCGCTGGGCGGCCGTGGTCTCGAAGATGATGGAGCGAAACACGGAGGCGACCACCGCCGCCCACGCCTTCGACGCGGCCACCCTCGGCGGGGCGCGGGCGCTCCTGCGCGACGATCTCGGCCGCATCGCCCGCGGCGCCAAGGCCGATCTCGTGCTCTGGAAGGCCTCGTCGTGGCGCATGACGCCGCTCCGCGATCCCGTCAAGAACATCGTCTACAACGCGAGCGACGAGGACGTGGACCGCGTCTACGTCAACGGCCGGCTCGTCGTGGACGGCGGGCGCGTGCGGGGCGCCGACGAGGGGGCCATCCTCGGCGCGCTCCAGGCGGGTGGCGAGCGCATGTGGCCGCGCATGACCAAATATGACTGGGCGGGGCGCGGCGCCGATCAGCTCTCCCCCCAGACGTACCGCGAGTGGGGCGACTAGTCCGCCGAATCCCTCGCCCCCGCAGGGGAGAGGGCAGGGTGAGGGGGCTCGAAGTTGCTGGAGGGCCCACGCCGGTGGCTCACCCTCACCCCGGCCCTCTCCCTCAGTGAGGGAGAGGGAGGTTCGGCAGGGTGAGGGGGCCTCGAAGGTGCTGGAGGTTCCACGCCGGTGGCTCACCCTCACCCCGGCCCTCTCCCTCAGTGAGGGAGAGGGAGGTTCGGGGGGGTGAGGGGGGCTCGAAGGTGCTGGAGGTCCCACGCCGGCGGCTCATCCTCACCCCGGCCCTCTCCCTCAGTGCGGGAGAGGGAGGTGCGCCATGACGGGCTACATTCTCCGGCGCCTGCTCCAGACGGTGCCGGTGCTGTTCGGCGTCTCCCTTCTCGCTTTCGCCATCATGCACGTGGTCCCCGGCGATCCCGTGCGCCTGATCGCGGGGCCCGACGCGCCGGAATCCGTGGTGGCGCGGGTGCGCACGGAGCTGGGTCTCGAGCGGCCGCTGTACGTCCAGTACTGGTCCTTCCTCTCCCGCGCGCTCCAGGGTGATCTCGGCCGCTCCCTTCGTTCGCGCTCGCCCGTGGTCGGGGAGATCCTGAGCCGCTTTCCCGCCACCCTCGAGCTGACCACGGTCAGCATGATCCTGGCCGTGCTCGTCGGTATCCCGCTGGGGCTCGTGGCCGCCGTGCGGCGCTCGTCCTGGCTCGACTATCTCGCCACGGGCGCCTCGCTCTCGTCGCTCTCCATGCCGATCTTCTGGGTCGCCATCGTGGCCATCTGGCTCTTCAGCCTTCAGCTGGGCTGGCTGCCCGTCTCCGGCCGCGCCGGTCCGTTCTGGGAGTGGGAAGGACTGCGTCACATCGTGCTTCCGGCCGCGACGCTCGCCACCACGTCCATCGCCATCATCAGTCGCCTCACGCGCTCGGGGATGCTCGACGTGCTCGGGCGCGAGTACGTCACCACCGCGCGTGCCAAAGGCGTGCCGCCCGTGGGCGTGGTGGGCAAGCACGCGCTCACCAATGCCCTCATTCCCGTGGTCACCGTGGTCGGGCTCCAGTACGGTTTCCTCCTGGGCGGCGCGGTGGTGACGGAGACCATCTTCGCCTGGCCGGGCGTGGGCCGCCTTGCCATGACGGCTATTCTCCAGCGCGACTATCCGGTGGTGCAGGGGTGCGTGCTCCTGGTGGCCGTGGTGTTCGTGCTCGTGAATCTCGCCGTGGATCTCCTCTACGGCTGGCTCGATCCGCGCATCCGCTATGAGTGACGTGTGGCGCCGCTTCTCGAGACATCGACTGGCCGTGGCCGGCCTCGGTCTCATCCTGGCCTTGATCGTGCTCGCCCTCGCCGCGCGCCACGTGGCGCCGCACGATCCCCTCCGCCAGGATCTGCCCCAGGCGCTGGTCGGCCCGTCGGCGGAGTTCCCCCTCGGCACGGACGAGTTCGGTCGCTGCATCCTTTCCCGCATTCTCTTCGGGGCGCGCCTCTCGCTCCTCGTCGGCGTCATCGCCACCGCCATCGGCGCCGCCGTCGGTATTGTCTCCGGGCTCGCCGCCGGCTACTTCCCCCGACTCGACGCTCCCGTGATGCGGGCCATGGACGTGCTGCTGGCCTTTCCGAGCATTCTTCTCGCCATCGCGGTGGTGGCCGCCCTCGGCCCGAGTCTCGTGAACGTGATGATCGCGGTAGGGGTGCGGTCCATTCCCAGCTTCGCACGGCTCTCCCGCTCCATGGTGCTCTCGCTCAAGGAGCTCGAGTTCGTCCAGGGCGCGACGGCCCTCGGCGCCTCGCATGGGCGTGTGCTCTTCCGCCACATCCTGCCCAACAGCGTGTCGTCCCTCCTCGTCTTCTCCTCCATGCAGGTGGCCACGGCCATCCTGCTCGCCGCCATCCTGTCCTTTCTCGGTCTCGGCGTCCAGCCGCCCACGCCTGAATGGGGCAAGATGGTCAGCGATGGGCGCGCCTACTTGCTGGAAGCGCCCCACGTATCGCTCTTCCCGGGACTCGCCATCTTCGTGGCGGTCATGGGCTTCAACTGCCTCGGCGACGGACTGCGCGATGCGCTCGATCCGCGCGTGGGCCGCGTGGCCGTCGAGTAGGCACGTCGGGCACGGATGGGCTACAATGCGTGCTGCTCCGCGCGGCTCGAGCCTTTGACCAAAGGAGACGGGATGTCGCGATCGATGCTGCAGATGACCGCCGTCATCGTGCTCCTCGTTGTCGGCGCGTCGGGATGCGCGACCATCGAGGACAATCCGAAGGCATCCATCGGCGCGCTCGGCGGCGCGGCCTTTGGCGGCCTGATCGCGGCGGCGGCGGGCGGTGGCGGCGCGGCCATCGCGGGCGCGGTCATCGGCGGTGCGCTGCTCGGCGGGTTCGCGGGCAATGCGCTCGACCAGCGCGACAAGCGTCTTGCCGCCGAGGCGCAGCAGAAAGCGCTCGAGTCGGCGCCCACCGGCAAGCCCGTGGCGTGGACCAATCCCGACAACGGCCATGCCGGAACGGTGACGCCGGTGCGGACCTATCAGTCCGGCGGCACCTATTGCCGCGAGTTCCAGAGCAACGTGACCATCGACGGCAAGCCGGACAAGGCGTACGGCACCGCGTGTCGACAGCCCGACGGTGCCTGGAAGGTGCAGAGTTGACGGCGAGAGGAGGCGCGTGAGGCACGGTTGGTCGATGTCCGTCGCGCTCCTGGGCATCCTCGGCGGCCTGGCTCCCGCGGGCCGCGCGTGTGCCCAGACGCCGGCGGCGCCTGACGCGAAGACGTGGGTGCAGGAGCACGACAAGAACGGCGACGGCAAGCTGGATCGCGAGGAGTTCCACCAGGCGGTGATCGAGGCCTTCTTTTTCCGTGACGCGAACAAGGACGGATACCTCACCGTCGCCGAGCTGGGCAATGCCAGCCCCGGCGAGCTGAGGGCGCTCGAGCGCAGCGGCCGGATCGCGCTCCAGGAATACCTCAACGCGCTGCACCTGGATTTCGAGGCCATCGATACGGACAAGGACGGCCTCCTGTCGGTCGAGGAGATCACCATCTACACGCGCGCAGGCAAATAGGAGGGGACGATGCTCGATACCCCGTTCCGTTCGGCCAAGGATCTCGCCGCCGCCGTGCGCAGGAAGAAGATCGGCTGCCTGGAGCTCATCAAGGAGTACGACCTGCTCCTCTGCCCCGCCGCGGCCTCGGCCGCCTTTCCTCACGATCACGCGGGCGAGCGTCACGAGCGCACCATCGACATCAACGGCCGACGCGTCCCCACCACCGACCAGCTGTTCTGGGCGGGCTACTCGGGGATGGCGAATCTTCCGGGCACGGTAGCGCCGGCCGGCCAGACCAGATCGGGGTTGCCCGTGGGTGTCCAGATCGTCGGCCCCCAGTACGGTGATCGCACCTGCATACAGCTGGCGAGGCTGCTCGAGCGCGAGTACCAGGGTTTCGTGCCCCCGCCCGCCTACGCATAAGGAGAGAGATACCGATGGAACACCGCACGCTCGGCAAGAGCGACCTCCGTGTCTCGGCCATAGGGCTGGGGCTGATGTCCATGTCCGGCACCTATGGCAAGAGCGATGACGAACAATCCATCCGCGTGATCCACGCCGCCCTCGATCGCGGGGTGAATTTCCTCGACTCGTCCGACTTCTACGGCTGGGGCCACAACGAGCAGCTCCTCAAGCGCGCCCTCCACGGGCGGCGCACGGGCGTGGTCCTCGCCACCAAGTTCGGCAATGTCCAGACGGCCGACGGCAAGGGCGCTTTCGTGGACGGCCGGCCGGCCTACGTGGCCCAAGCGTGTGACGCGAGCCTCCTCCGGCTCGGCGTCGACGTGATCGACCTCTACTACCAGCACCGGGTCGACCCCAAAGTGCCCATCGAGGAGACGGTGGGGGCCATGGGGCGGCTCGTCGAACGTGGGAAAGTCCGTTACCTGGGACTTTCCGAGGCGGCGCCGGACACGATCCGACGCGGCCATGCCGTGCACCGGATCGCCGCCGTGCAGAGCGAGTACTCGCTGCTCTACCGGCAGCCGGCCGAGGACACCATCGCCGCCTGCCGGGCCCTCGGGATCTCCTACGTCGCGTATTCACCGCTCGGGCGCGGCCTCCTCTCCGCCACCATCAAGGCCACCGCCGACATTCCCGAGGACGATCGCCGCCGGCAGCATCCCCGCTTCCAGGACGCCAACCTCGACCACAACGTGGCGCTGGTCCATCAGGTGGCCGAGATGGCGGAGAAGAAAGGCTGCACGCCGTCGCAGCTTGCCCTCGCCTGGGTGCTCGCCCAGGGCGAGGACGTGGTGCCCATTCCGGGTACCAAGCGCCTCGAGTATCTGGAGGAGAACCTGGGCGCGCTCGCCGTGACCCTGACCCCCGACGAGCTCGCGCAACTCGACGAAGCCTTGCCGCCCGGCGCGGCCAAGGGATCGCGCTATCCCGAAGCGCAGATGAAAGCCGTCCACCTCTAGGAGACAAACCGTGGCCAAGCGTCGCGTGGTCATCACTGGCGCCTCGGGCTATGTCGCCCAGCGCATGTTCCCCGAGCTGTCCGAGCGGTGGGACCTCGTGCCCATCGATGTGCGTCCCACGACGCGCGACGGCAAGCCGGTGCCGGGCATCATCGTCGCCGACCTCACCAATCCGGATCGCAATGCCTACCGGCAGCACTTCAAGGGCGCCGACGCCATCATCCACTGCGGCTTCGTGAGCGCGCCCAATCTCGACGCCACCACCTGGCAGGAGAACAACGACGCCAAGTTCTGGGCGGAGCACAAGAACATCGCCCTCGCCTACAACGTGCACAGGACGGCCCTCGAGGAGGGTGTGCGCCGCGTCGTGGTGTGCAGCTCCAACCACGCCGCCGACTACTACGAGCGGCTCATCTGGGCGGGCAAGATGGAGATGGTCACGCCCGATATGCCGCCCCGGTCGGACAACTGGTACGGGTGGGCCAAGGCGGCCTACGAGCTCCTGGGCTTCGTCTTCGCCACGGGCAAGGTGGATGGCAAGAAGCAGGAGGTGGTCGAGTGGCGCATCGGCGGGCCACGGGACGACGCCGATCTCGGCCAGGTCGAGCCGGGCGACCTCAAGGTGATGCACCGCGGCCTCGGCGCCTATTTCTCCAAGCGCGACCAGGTGCAGGAGGCCATCCGCATGGTCGAGGCGGAGAACATCGCCGACGAGCACGGCGTGCCCTTCCTCATCGTCTACGGCATCAGCGGCAACACGCATCGCTTCTGGAGTCTCGCCAACGCGCGCGCGAAGATCGGGTACCAGCCCGAGGACGACAGCCAGGTCAACTTCGCCGACAAGATCGCCGCCATCGCCCGCGCGGCCAAACCCTAGCCGCCGTCCACCGGGGTCCAATGTCGAGCCCGAGCCACCGTGATCTGATTCTCGACCAGTTCAGCCGGCAGGCCGTCCCGTTCTCGACGGCCCCCGGCATCAAGGACGAGCAGGCGCTGCGCCTCATCGTGGAAGCGACCGGGGCGGGACCGGAGGACACCGTGCTCGACGTCGCGTGCGGGGGCGGCATCGTGGTGTGCGCCTTCGCGCGCGTGGTCAAGCACGCGACGGGCATCGATCTCACGCCCGCCATGCTCGAGAGGGCGCGGGCCTACGCGGCCGAGCAGAGGCTCACCAACGTGAGCTGGAAGCAGGGCGACGTCCTGCCCCTGCCGTATCCCGACGGCACCTTCTCCCTCGTGATCTCCCGCTTCGCCTTCCACCACTTCCTCGATCCCAAAGCCGTGCTCGCCGAGATGAAGCGCGTCTGTGCGCCGGGCGGGCGGGTGGCCGTCATCGACAGCGAGGCCTCGCTTGATCCCGCCAAGGCCGCCGAGTTCAACCGCATGGAGAAGCTGCGCGATCCCTCGCACGTGCGCGCCTTGCCGCTCGCGGAGCTCACCGGCCTGTTCGCTGCCGCCGGACTGCCCGTGCCGCGCCGGAACGGCTATCGCCTCGAGGGCGAGCTGGAGAGCCTGCTCGGACGCTCCTTCCCGCTGCCCGGCGACGCGGACAAGATCCGCGAGATCTTCGCCGCCTCGCTGGCCGACGATCGCCTGGGCATCCCCATGTCGCGCGAGGGCGAGCGCATCCGCTACGCCTATCCCGTCGCGGTGCTGGTGGCCGACAAGCCAGGTGCGTAGTCCGAAGGCGATGACGGTGGCACGGGCCGCGCTCGCGGGCATCGTGATGCTCGCCCTGTTCATCGTGCCGCTCGCGGCCGATGGGCAACAGGTCCGCGTTTATCGCGTGGGAGTCCTCCTCCAAGGAGGCGCGTACTCCCCCGCCGTCGATGGGCTGCGAGACGGTCTCAGGGAGCTCGGACTCGAGGAGGGCAAGCAGCTCGTCCTCGACGTGCGCGATGCCAAGGGCGATCTGAAGGCGGTGGAGGCTGCCGCGAGGAGTCTCGAGGCGGAGAAGGTCGACCTGATCTATTCGGTGACCACCTCGGTCACGCTCACGGCCAAGCGGGCCACAAAAAGCGTCCCCATCGTGTTCTTCGCGTCGACTGATCCTGTAGCCCTCGGCTTTATCGAGACCTTCCGGAAGCCCGGCGGGAGACTTACGGGCATCCACAGCCAGTTCACGGACCTCACGGCGAAGCGCCTCGAGCTTCTGAAGGAGATGCTTCCAAGTCTCCGCCGGGTGGTGACGTTCTACAGCCCCGACAACCCCGCCGCTCAGCAATCCATCAAGATCGCGCGCGATGCCGCGAGCCGGCTCAAGGTAGGGCTCATCGAGCGTCGAGTCACCTCGGTCGACGAGTTGCGGGCGGGTCTGCGCGCGCTCCGCCCCGGGGAGGCCGATGCCTTTTTCTACGTGTCGGACGCGATGGTCAGTAGCCAGGTGGAGCTGATCATTGAGACGGCGAGGGCGAAGAGGTTGCCGACCATGCTCCAGGACCCCGGAAGCGTAGCCAAGGGAGCCCTGGCGAGCTACGGCGTGAGCTCCTACACCGTCGGCCGACTCTCGGCCAAGCAGGTCCAGCGCATTCTCTTGGGCGCCGACCCTCGAGATCTGCCGGTTGAGCAGCTCGACAGGCTCTACTTCGTCATCAACCTCAAGACCGCCAAGTTCCTTGACCTTACCATCCCCCAATCTGTGCTGGCGCGGGCGGACGAGGTCATTCAGTAACGAGCGCGTGAGGAGCAGAGAATGACTCGTTTCCATCTGGCGCAGGCGAACATCGGGCGAATTCGAGCGCCTCTCGAAGATCCGATCATGGAGGGCTTCCGCTCCCAGCTGGACCCCATCAATGCGCTGGCCGACCGCAGTCCAGGGTTCGTGTGGCGACTCCAGACCGAAGACGGCAATGCCATGGCGATCCGACCGTTCGCCGACGAGCGCATGGCCATCAACATGTCCGTGTGGGAAACCCTCGAAGCGCTCCAGCAGTTCGTCTACCGGAGCGCACACGTTGGGCCACTTCGCGATCGGAAGCAGTGGTTCGAACCGATCAAGGGCCCCATCCTCGTCCTGTGGTGGATCCCTTTCGGACACGTCCCTACAGTCGCCGAGGCCCTGGATCGCCTGGAGCATCTCAAGCAACATGGGCCGTCACCTGACGCCTTCACATTCAGAATTCCGTTTCCACCCCCGGATGGACACTCGAGGGATGTCGCGGGTCTGGATGCCGAATTCTGCGACTGGGCCAGCTAAGGGCCTGTTCGCCGCCGCCGGACTGCCCGCGCCACGCCGGAACGGCTATCGCCTCGAGGGCGAGCTGGAGAGCCTCCTCTGATGTCCCTTCCCGCTGCCCGGCGACGGCGACAAGATCCGCGAGATCTCCGCCGCCTCCCTCGCCGACGATCGCCTGGGCATCCCCATGTCGCGCGACGGCGAGCGCACCCGCTACGCCTGTCCCGTCGCGGTGCTGGTGGCCGACAAGGCCTAATCCGGGCGGATACGCAGACCTCGTATATCGGATATCCCAGGTCTGCATAGCAAAGGGCCGGGCAATATTGCGAAGGGGCGAAGTCCGCTTTCTGCCAGGCCGCATCGCACCACAACCCTGATGCCGACAGCCATGCTACGCTGTCGGCGCATGCGAGATCAGAGGCGCTATGCAGTTCAGCCGAATTCTAGTTAGCCGGATCAAAGGAGCGGTGAATGGCGAAGGCTCCATACAAACTTCCGAACGTCTTCGTTGGATGCCCTTATGGCGGCCGGTTCAAGTTTGTCAACTTCAAGGCTGCGCTCGACCGCATCCCGTTCAAGTGGTTCTATGCCGACACATCGCTTGCAACGAAGCAGCTTCTCGGGATCCTCCGAAGCTACATCACCGCAGCTGACTTCTGCATCTTCGACATCTCGCTGTGGAATCCGAACGTTGCTCTCGAGATCGGTTTGGCGGACGGTCTCGGTGCGGAGTACTACATCCTGCTCGACCGGAAGCTCTCGAAGGGGGTCCCCGCGGACATTCAGGGAATCCAGCGAATTGAGTACGGATCGGCCAAGGGCCTGAACAAGGGAGACCTCGTGCCGAGCATCGTCCAGTATCTCGTGAAGGAGCATACCCACCCGCGAAACATCTGGGACGCGCTCGGCAATCCCAATCGCGAGAAGAAGTATTACCTTGCCTTGGGGATGCTCGCGCACCTCCGTGACCACAAGCGTCTGACATCTAACGACATGCAGCGCCTCGCGAGAGGAACGTACCTCCGGAAGGAAGCCCAGGATCAGGTAGTCGACAAGCTCGCTGACCTGGGACTCCTCGCGAATCGACAAGCAGCAAAGGGCATCACGCTTCGCAAGAACCTCTACAAGGAAGCCATTCGTGTGAAGTAGGACCGGCTAACAACAGCATGCAGCGGACGGCGCTGCGCGCCGCCGCTGATGCTGGCCGTTAGGCGCATGGGCTAGGACAGGAGTCGAGATACACTCGTGCGATGGCCGTGCGGTTCCTGTGGGATCGTCGGAAGGCGGCGTCAAACGAGCGGAAGCACGGCGTCGGCTTCCGAGAAGCGACGACCGTGTTCGACGACTCCTTATCGGTAGCGATTCGCGACCCAGATCACTCGGTGGACGAGGAACGCTTTCTGCTGCTCGGCCTTTCGAATCGCAGGCGGCTCCTGGTCGTCGCCCATTCCGAGCGCGGCGAGTCGATCCGCATCATCAGCGCACGGCGGGCTAACCGCCGGGAGAGGCGAATGTATGAAGAAGCAGAGTAAACGGCGAGCTGATCAAGATACAATGAGGCCTCACTACGACTTTCGTGGAGGGGTGAGAGGCAAGTACGTGTCCAGATATCGGGCAGGAACGAACGTTGTGGTGCTCGATCCTGACGTTGCTGCTGCGTTTCCAAACGCCACGGCAGTGAATCGAGCACTCCGCACCTTGCTGGATGTCGTACCACCTCGCCCAGCGCGGCGGCGGAGCGCCTAACACCAGGCTGGACCGGACCGGCTGACGCCGGCCGGTCAACGTGGGCGTTGGGCAGACCAGTCGGCGTCGGCCACGATCATGACGACTCTCGCGCTCATTGTCGGTCGCGGTGGTGGATTGCTTACTTGGGACGGCCGGTTGTGAGGCTTGCGGTTATCCGGCCCGCCACCGCCGTGGTCCTTCTGCTCCTTTCGGCGTTCCTCGGCACGGCTGCGGCCCAGCCTCCGGAGAAGGTGCCCCGGGTAGGTTATCTAAATCCGTTCTCCCCTTCTGATCCGTTACGACAGCTCCGTCTCGAGGCCCTCCGCCAAGGCCTGCGCGAGCTGGGTTATGTGGACGGCCAGAACGTCGCCATCGAGTCCCGATGGGCCGAGGGCAAGTATGATCGCTTCCCCGTCCTCGCGGCCGACCTGGTCCGTTCGAAGGTGGACGTCATCGTCGCGGTGGGTGGGGTAGCGACCCAAGCGGCCCAACAAGCCACCAGGACGATCCCGATCGTCATGTCGCTCGTCAATGATCCTGTAGGCAGCGGACTCGTCGCCAGCCTTGCGCGCCCCGGAGGGAACGTCACTGGGCTGACGATAATGTCCCCCGACCTGGTCGGGAAGCAGTTAGAACTGCTCAAGGAGGTGGTTCCGAAGCTCTCTCGGGTGGCCGTCCTTCGGAATCCGGACAATCCAGCGAGCGCAGCCCAGTTGCGAGAGGCGGGGGCCGCAGCTCGGGTCTTGGGGGTGCGGCTTCAGACCCTGGACGTGCGGAACCCGCAGGAGATCGACAGCGCCTTCGCGGCGATGACCAGGGAGCGGGCGGGCGGGCTCCTGATAATCCCGGATGGCCTATTCGGGAATCACCGAGGACAGATCGCAGAGCTCGTGACGAAGAGGCGCCTGGCAGCGATAGGTGTGAGCGCGGAGCACCCGGAGGCCGGTGGTCTCATGAGCTATGGCACAGACTTTCTCGACTTGGAGCGCCGCGCCGCCATCTTCGTGGACAAGATCCTCAAGGGCGCCAAGCCCGCCGACCTACCGGTCGCGCAGCCCACGAAGTTCGAGCTGGTCATAAATCTAAGAACCGCGAAGGCGATCGGGCTGACGATCCCGCCGTCGCTCTTGCAGCGCGCGGATCAGATCATTGACTGACGGCGATCGACGGCCAGGCAGTGCATGCTGGTCGCTGCCCAACTTTGCACTCGAGCAGACCGCGGGCTCGCATGCGCTCGCTCGCGGCTGCTCACCACGACGTTCGACAGGCTGACGGTCGGGCGTCACTTGGCCGTATACTCTTGCGGTGCAGTTCGAATGGGATTCCGGTAAAGGCTGCGGCGAACCTCAAGAGGCATCGTGTCAGGTTTCACGCGGCCGCCGCGGTTCTCGAGGATCCCCTGTCGACGACGTTCCCCGACGAGGCGCATTCCGAGGAGGAGGCGCGGTTCCTGACAATTGGTGCGTCAACGCGGGGGCAGGTCCTGGTGGTGGCCCACACCGAGCGAAACGACACCGTCCGCATCATCAGCGCCCGTCGAGCGACGAAGCGCGAGCGAGAGTTCTATGAGCAAGGCAAAACGACACGACGATGACGACCTGCGACCGGAGTACGACTTTGCGTCGATGAAGGGCGGCGTCCGTGGCAAGTACGTCGCGAGGCTGCGCAAGGGAAGCAACTTGGTTTTGCTCGAGCCGGAAGTCGCTGCGGCCTTTCCTTCGGACGATGCCGTCAACGAGGCGCTTCGCGGGGTGCTCAACACGACGAGAGCGGTCCGCGGAAAGGGGGGGCTGCCGGACAAGGCGCTCCAGCCGACGAGCCGCGCGGCACCCCGCGCGACGAAGGCAAGGCGTGCAGGCGCGGCTCGCGGCTGACCGCCAGCGTTCGCCGGCAAGCCAACGCGGCCCGCTATGCACATCAAGTGGAGAGGGCGCGCCGAAAACTCTGGACTTGCCTCGCGAGAATCCGTAAGGAGGTAGCCGTGGGCACCTCCCGTCTGGGCCGACTCATGGTCCTCATGCTTGTACTCCTCCCTACGACGAGCAGTCTCGCCGAGGGGCAGGAGCCCAGGAAGGTCGCCCGGGTTGGATTCCTCGACGATGTCTCTCCACGTGGTGTCGCGTGGCTTGTAGCGTTCGAGCGGAGACTCGCGGAGCTCGGATACGTCGAGGGCCGGAACCTCGTGATCGAGTTCAGGTCTGGAGGGGGCCACGTGGACCGCCTCCCCGACCTCGCAGCCGAACTGGTCCGCCTAAAGCCTGACGTTATCGCGCACTTGGGCGGCCCCGAGGGTGCACGGGCGTTAAAGCAGGCGACCAGTACGATTCCGGTGGTCTTCTCAGCGATCGAGTGGGACCCGGTTGCAGCCGGTGTCATCGTCAGCCTGGCCCGGCCTGCCACCAACCTGACGGGTGTGTCGGCTCTCGCCGTCGAACTAGCCGCGAAGCGCTTGGAGCTGCTCAAGGAGGTCGTCCCAAGAGCGAGACGCGTCGCCGTCCTCTGGCACCGCCCCCGCGCCGCTGATCAGTTCCGGATTCTGCAGGAGGCGGCGCAGATCCTGAAGTTCGAGGTCGTCTCCCTGGAGGTGGGCGTTCCCCCGCACGACCTAGAGGGTGCGTTCAAGGCTGCCGGACGAGAGCACGCCGACGCCGTCCTGGTCCTGGGGTCGCCGGCGTTCTTCCCCGAGCGAAAGCGCCTCGCGGAGCTGGCCCTCCGACACCGGTTACCGGCGAGCTTCCAGCGCCCAGCCTATGCGGAGGCCGGCGGACTCATGTCCTACGGGCCGGACATTGACGACATCATGCGTCGCGCCGCCGACTACACCGACCGGATCCTCAAGGGCGCCGTCCCGGCCGAGCTTCCAGTTGAACAGCCGAGCAGATTCGAGCTGGTGGTCAATGCGAAGACAGCGAAGGCGCTAGGGCTGACCATCCCGCGATCGCTGCTGCTACAGGCAGACCGGGCCATCGAGTGAGGCCGCAGCCATCGTCTCATAGTTCGTGATGCACTGGGTGTCGAGCCGGCAGGGGCGTCGAACTTCGCGCTGCAACGGCCCGAGGCTCGCGGTGCTCGCCCCGCCCGCTGAGCGTGAGCGTTGGGCGCAGAGGCTAGCGGTCGACGCGGAAGTGCCCCCATAAGCCTGGTACGGTTTAGGTACTGGCGGGGGGCCAAGCCATGACGAAGAAGCCGCGCCACCCGGAGCAGGACGAGGTTGCTGCGGCCATCCTTGAACAGTGGGGAGATCATGCCGTGAACAAAGCCCAAGCGCAAACTGCCGCCAACAAATGGATTGCGGCGTTCAACAATCACGACCTTGAGACGATTCTTTCCCACTATGCCGAGTCGGTCGAGCTCACGTCACTTCTCGTGACGAAAGTGTTGGGTGATCCGGCGGGAACCGTACGAGGCAAGCACGCGCTGCGCGCGTATTTTGCGAAGGCGCTGGCGGCGGCGCCAGACCTACAATTCGAGCTACTCGACGTCTTCGCTGGGGTGAACTCGGTGGCTGTCTATTTACGGAGCAACGTGCGTGGGCTCCAACTCGAGGTCATGGAGCTCGACACCGACGGGCGGATCGTCAGAGTCCTCGTCCACCATCGGGACCCGTAGAAAGCACTTGCCCTTCCCAGGCCAACTCAAGATCCTGAGACACATGCCGAATGCAATGAACCAAAAACATGGCTTAGGCTTAGGCGTCAGACGGAGAATGACTACGCGGGAATCCTGGGCAGAAGGCTGGAGGGTTCATCAATGACGGCACTTAACCGGTTTATCGTCGGCGGTGTTGGCGGCCTTGCACCAGTCTTGCTGTTCTTGATCACAGGAGATCTTGTCCAGTATTGGATACAACTCGATACCCCGCGCGGGATTGGCTATACGGCGAGGACGATAGCACTCTTCATGGTGGGAGGCTTCATTGCATACCTGCACTCAGACGAAAACAAGCCCTTCAAAATCTTCGAGATCGGTATAGCCGGCCCGGCCTTGCTTGCTGGTGCGCTAACGACAGCTCAGCTTGCTCCCAATAGACCCGCAGCTGCTCAGTCCGAGCCAAGAGTCGGGTGGTCGACTACTTTGGTTGTGCCAGCCTATGCGCAATCTGCGCCTGCGAGTGACAAGATCAAGCGATTTACCCTACCGCCAGAGAGCAAATGGGACCAGTTCCTTGAGGGATTCGTCGGCCGCACTCCCAAGAATGTTTGGTTCGTGATCGTCGGCTCCTACCTCCAACCCGACGATGCGAGAAAGCAGGCCGTGAAGGTGAACCGAGAGCATCCAGGGTTTCGGGCCGAAGTTTACGCGCCCTATGGCGACAATCCCTACTACGCCGTTGTGATCGGCGCGAACCTGACGCAGGACGACGCTCGGGAAGTGAGGGATCGAGCCATTCGAGCTGGTCTTCCCAAGGATACGTATTACAAAACGTTTCCTAACCTGCCGCCGCCAGATACACAATGACCCGTCTAACAACGCATTCCACCTGTCGGCCTTCGGCCGCAGGTGAACGTGGTCGTTAGACCTCGATAGAACATGACGAGCATTGAGAAAGACGCAACGATCATCGCCAGATGGGGCGGCGAGGAGGCCCTTTCTGCGTTCCTGGATCTTCTCTTGGCTGACTTGTGCCCCCTAATATGCGGGAGTCACGCACCCCTCCCCATCTTGCAATTGAAACCGTCTTGGCTCGCCTCAGGCGTCATGGGCGGCGGCCACGCGGGGGCCGACTACGAGCCCCCGGACGGTAATCGGCCGGCAACGATCAGCATATTTCCGAGCGTGCTGAAAGACGAGGCGAAGGTCCGGTCGGTTCTCACGCATGAACTCATCCATCACTGGGAACATCTCGGTTCCGTGAGACGCGAGTCGCTCGCATATCCGGGCGAATGCGACGCACTCGTCTCTTCGCGGTATTCGGACGAATCCAAGCAGCGTCTCTGGCGTTCGGGCCACTCGCAGGTCTTCATCTCGAAAGCAGCCGAGGTGGCGCGCCGCTTAAACATCTGCGTCGACGATCTTCTCTTCGAACGGCGGAGCCCCTGAATTGCCGACGAATCCGAGGTCTAACAACGCATTCCACCTGACGGCCGAGCTCGCGTCCGCTCGCTCGCCCGCAGGTGAGCGCGGGGCGTTGATATGACTTCCACTGTCAAGTATCACGATGACGCCAGGACGGGGCGTGCCGTTGGGTCGTTGGGTCGCGCCCCTGATTTCGTGGACGTCGGGGTGATCGTCGGCGGCCCAATGGAGCTCTGTGGGGAGATACCGAGATAGCGCCCCCCGTGGCGATCGTCGATCCTGAGCCCGCTCCGGCCCTCGATTTCGTGGGGCGGCGTCGAAACACCCTCACGCCACCGGATCCAGGGCGCGCGCGCTTCATGGTAAGGACTCGAGTCACCGGCAGAGACGGAGCCTGTAACAGCGACGGTTGATCATGCTGAGATCCGTGGGTTGGGTACCACCGTACAGGTGTCCGTCGCGGCGCCTGCTTCGCTCTAGGTGCGAGGGTCCGGGCCTCATAACGCGATCGAAGATTGCGCCGATACCGGGGCCGCGCCTCCGCCGATGGCTCGAGAGCGGGATCACGGGTTCTGCCCTCCGTCTGCCTCGCTGAGGCCGCCCGTCAGGTGGCCAAGGGTACGAGCTTGGCGATGGCCCAGGCGAAGGCGGCCATCTCGCGGGCAATGGCCACCACGACCTGGTTGACGTGTTTGCCGCGGGCGGTCAACTGCCGATACCGTTTGCACAGACGGACCTTCGCCTTCCAGCTGATCGCCTGGACCTCGGCCGGGAGCGTCTCCAGGCGCAGCTGCAGATGGCGGCTGACCTTGGCCGGATACCGATAGGCACGCCCCTTCCACCAGCGCGCGCCGGGCGTGGCTGTTCCCCGCCTTCGTGATGCCGCCCTGGCGGCGCCGCTCCCCCGACGAGTACTCCGAGGGGGTGAGCCCGAGATAGCTCATCAGCTGCCGCGGGTTCTCGAACCGCGTGAGGTCCCCCAGCTCGGTCAGCAAGATGACGGCGCCGGTCAGCTCCACGCCCCGCAGCGCCTGGATCGCCTCGACCACCGGGGGTACAGCCGCCAGCCCTGCACCGCCTCGTGCAGCTCGCGCTCCATGCGCTGCCGCCGCTCCTGCTGCTCGCTGACCGCGCGCAGGTACTCCTGGAAGACGATCTGCTGGGGCGGGGTCGGACACACCACCTCGGCCAGCCACCGAAGATGGGCGGCATTCCAGGTCGCCCGGCCCTCGTAGCGAACGTCCTGCCGCAGCAGGAACGACTTCAGCCGGCGCTTGCTCCGCTTGAGATCCTGCATCGCGTCGTCCCGGCCGCGGCTCAGGTCGCGCAGCGCCTCGTCTTCGATCCCGGGCACGTAGATGGAGCGGAGGTCGCCGCTG
>WNGB01004086.1_pt1 | contig 22540 bp, 18 predicted proteins | sample 5400681 | NCBI WGS metagenome assembly WNGB01 (sample SAMN13153367, study PRJNA577476) | soil metagenome | isolation source: 115 cm soil or saprolite under grassland replicate 2 | place: USA:California | collected 2016-06-15
CCGCGCCGCACCGGGGGGCCGCCTTCGAGGCCTGCCGCTACGCGATCGACACCCTCAAGGCCACGGTGCCGATCTGGAAGAAGGAGTTCTATGCCGACGGCGCGGTATGGCTGGAGGGTCCCGGCTCCGCGCCGGTGGAGGTCACGGCCAGGACCACGTGAACGGGCGTCGCCTCAAGGCCACCCGGGCAGCAGTCGCTCCCCCACGATGAACTCGGCCAGGCGATCGGCCACGACCAGGCTGCCCAGCGGGGACGGATGATCGTCGTCGAGGAAGTAATCCGCGGGGGGAGTGCCGTCCGCCTGCGCACGGGCGCGCAGCACCGGCAGCAGATCCAACGCGGGAACGTCCAGGCCCCGGGCAAATTCGAGCAGCCTTCGCTGCGGGTCATCCGCGCCGCGCGCCACTGAAACCTGGAAGGCGTAGGGAAAGACGACCAGGCAGAGCCGCAGGTGCCGGGTGCGACACAGCGTGGCCAGCCGATCCAGGTCGCCCCGCGTCGCCTCCCACCCTCGCTGCACGTCCGCTCGTTCCGGATCTTCCACGAGCATCCGGACGCCGAACAGCTCCTCACGCTCCGCGCCCGCGCGCAGGTCGCGGCCGAAGCGCACGGCCAGCGCGGCCTGACGCGCGAGCGCCACCAGCGCGCTGTGATTGGCGATCCAGTCGATACGTGACTCGACGCTGAGCCGGAGCTGCTTGCTCGACGGCCGGCCCGAGCCGCGCGCCGCCTCCAACTCCCCCGCCACGTCGTTCAGCACGAAGCCGAGCACGACGAGGTCGGGGTGATAGCGGATCCCCTCCCGCTCGAGCCACCCCACCTCCTGCCAGGTGCTGTAGCCGTTCACCGCGCCGTTGACCGTCTCGATCGGACGGCCCCCCGTCCGCTGGAGGCGCTCCGCCGTGAGGTAGGGATAGCTGTCGGCGTGGCTGGGCAGGCCATAGCCGACGGTGACGGAATCGCCGAGGTACAGGATGCGCGCCGCTCCGGGCTGCCGCGCGTAGTCCAGCTCGGGCCCCCGCAGCCCTTTCGCGTTCACCGTGACCGGCACGCCATCCCAGTCGTCCTGGGCGGAGGGGCGCAGCCGCCAGCCCAGCTCGGGATCACGCACGAAGAGAGTCGACTTGCGCGGCAGGGGGACCAGCGGGCGGGCGACGACGTCGATCGTCACGAGGGCCAGGACCACCGCCGCGGCACGGCCAGCGACGGCCAGCGAGCGCAGACGCGTGGGTGTCCGTCCTGCGATCGGGCTATCCGCCGATCTGGAACATCTGGCGCTCTTCGGTGGAGACGCCCTCGTCCAGGCGATGGCCGGTCGGCTTGAGGCCGACCGCGCGCGCCAGGATGGCCGCCACCGCGGGCACGCCCCCGCCCGTGCGCAGCGCCTTCTTGACGTCGAGCTCGTCGTCGTTGAGCAGGCACAGGTGGAACTTGCCGTCCGCGGTCAGGCGCATGCGGTTGCAGGAACCGCAGTAGGGCTCGCTGATCGGGCTGATGAACCCGACCACGCCCTTGCCCTCGGCAAAGCGGAAGTTCTTCGACTCGTCGGAGGGATTGGCGCTCGAAAGCGGGAGGAGCGGGCCCAGCTCCGCCTCGACGCGCTGCCGGGTCTCGCGCGTGGGCACGAACTGCGCGAGCGCGACATGGGCGGTCTCACCCCCACCCAGCGGCATCAGCTCGATGAAACGGACGTGCCAGTCGCGCTCGAGGGCCCGCCCCGCGAGGTCGGCCACGTCCATGTCGTTGTAGTCGCGCGTCACCACGCAGTTGATCTTGATCGGCCTCAGCCCCGCCTCCTCGGCGGCGGCGAGGCCGGCCTCGATCTCCTCGATGGTGCCGAAGCGCATGATCTTCTTGAGGCGCTCGGGATGGAACGTGTCCACGTGCACGTTGATGCGGCCCAGCCCGGCCGCGGCCAGCGGCGCGGCCAGGCGTGGGAGCAGCACCGCGTTCGTGGTCATGGCGACGTCCTCGACCCCGGGAGTGGCCGCAATGCGGCCGACGATCTCGACGATGTCCGGACGCAGCGTGGGCTCCCCGCCGGTGAGACGGAACTTGTGGAAGCCGACCGTCACCGCCGCGCGCGCGACCGTCTCGATCTCCTCGGCGCTGAGCAGCTCCGGCGAGGGCACGAAGGAGAGCCCGCGCAGCGGCATGCAGTACACGCAGCGCAGGTTGCAATGGTCGATGACCGAGATCCGGAGGTAGTTGATCTCGCGCCCGAAGCGGTCTCGCGGCACAGCAATTCAGTCTACGGCCGTTTGCCAGGCGGGCCTAATCCCTCTACGTTGTCACCATGCGCGTGCGCATCAGGCTGTTCGCCTCGCTCCGGGAAGCGGTCGGACGGAGTGAGATCGAGCTGGATCTGGCCGAAGGGGCCACCGCCGAAGAGGCCTGGGAGCGCCTGGCCGGACAGCACCCGGGCCTCGCCGCGCGCCGCCCCCGCCTCACCGCCGCCGTCAATCGGACCTACGCCCCGTTCGACACGCCGCTGCGCGACGGCGACGAGCTCGTGTTCGTTCCCCCGGTCAGCGGCGGCTGAAGGGGCGGCTCAGAGGACCCAGGCCAGGAGGCGGGTCGCGCCCATCTGCGCCGCTCCCCACGCCAGGTACAACCCGGCGCAGAGGCCCACCGTCGCCGCGTGCCCGGCCATCACCATCAGCCCGTCCCCCTCGAGCAGGCCGAGCGCGAGCATCAGGATCGCGGCGGCGGGGAAGAAATTGGACAGGGGCAGGGGAATGGGGAGGGCCAGGATCACCGCCGCGCAGCAGAGCGAGAGGCCGATGGCCGCGCGCGCGGGACCCGACGTCACCGGACGCAGGCGGGGCCGGACGAGGCGGCCGCTGACCCGCCGCGCCCGCGCCATCGCCGCCGCAATCGCCTTGAGCGCGGGATAGGCGATCTCGCGGCGCTGCAGGAAGGCCGGGAGCGACGGCGTGCCGCCGCGCACGAGCGCGAGCCCGGTGAGGGCCAGGAAGAAGCCCACGGGCGCGGACATCCCGAGGCTCGGGATGGGAAGGACGAAGGGGAAAGCCAGAAAGAGGAGCGCGAGCGCATAGCCGCGGTCTTCCATGGCCGACATCACGTGCGCGATGGGCAGCGCGCGCCCATCCGCGAGCGTCATCAGATGGGCCAGATCGTCGGCCAGCCGGGGTCCGGCGGTCGAAGCGCCCGGGCTCCCGCGCATATGGAATGAGACGGGGCGGAAGGGCCGGCGTTACGCGTCCGCTTCGGGGGAGGAGTCGCCGGTGCCGCCGTCCGCGTCCGGCAAAAGCCGGTAGCCGGCGCCGCGGACGGTCAGCAGGTGCCTGGGAAATCGAGGGTTGGGCTCAAGGTACCGGCGCAGGCGGACGATGAAATTGTCCACCGCGCGCGTCTGGGTGTCGGCACTGACATTCCAGACTTTCTCGAGGATCTCGCCTTTCGTCACCACGCGGCCGACGTTCTGCACGAGGAGCTTCAGGAGCATCGCCTCCAGGAGGGTGAGCGGGTGGACCTGCCCGCCGGTCTGGATCTGGAAGTTCTTGAAGTCGACATGGGCCTTGCCGATCCGCGCCTTCTCGACGTCGCCGTCGCCGCCGCCGTCGCCGCGGGCCCAGTCGCGGCGTCGGAGAAGGCCCTTGACGCGCGCCAGCAGCACGGGCAGGTCGAAGGGCTTGGGCAGGTAGTCGTCGGCCCCCGCTTCCAGGCCGTGCACGACGTCGGCGGGCAGGCTCTTCGCGGTCAGCATCAGGATGGGAACGAAGTTGCCCGCCTTGCGCGTGCGATCGGCGACCGCGAAGCCGTCGATGCCGGGCAGCATGACGTCGAGGATCACGAGGTCGTAGCCGGCGGCCGGCCCCGGGGCGAGGTGCGCGAGCGCCTCCGAGCCGTCGCCCACCACGTCGACCTCGTACCCTTCGAGCTCGAAGTTGAACTTCATGCCCTTGGCGAGGTTCTTCTCGTCCTCGACGATGAGCAGCCTAGCCATGGACGGGAGAGGGCTGATCGGCGGCGGGCTGATCGGCGGCAGCGCCTTCGATCAGGCCGGGCAGCGTCACCGTGAAGGTGGAGCCCTTGTCGGGGCCCGCGCTCTCCGCGGAGACGGTGCCGCGATGGCCCTTGACCACCGACTTCACGATGAAGAGCCCGAGCCCGGTGCCGGTGTGGCTGCGGCGCACTTCACTTCCGATGCGGTAGAAGCGATTGAAGATGAAACGCAGGTGGGCCCGGCTCATGCCCACGCCGTGGTCGCGGACGCGCAGGTGGGCTTGACCGTCGCCGTGGGCGCCGACTTCGACCTCCACCCGGGCCTCGCCGGGCTCCTTCGAGTACTTCACCGCGTTGTCGAGGAGGTTCACGACGGCCGTCTCCAGCGCCTCCGCGTCGCCGCGGAGCTGCAGGGAGTCGGGCCCTTCGTAGGAGAAGGCCTCGGGCGGGAGCTGGTGCCTCGTCCGGGTCAGGTCGATGGAGCGGCGCACGACCTTGGCCAGGTCGAGCGGCTGCGGATCGACGACCGGCCGGTCCGTGTACATGGCGGCGTTGAGGACGTTGTTGATGGTGGCGTGCAGGCGGTCCAGGTCCTGGCGCATCGTCCGATAGAACTCTTCCCGCCGGCTCTCCGGCAGCTCGCGCATCTGGAGGGTGTCCAGGTAGAGCTTGAGGGAGGCCACGGGCGTCTTCAGCTCGTGGGTGACGGCACTGACGAAATTGCTCTGCCGCTCGTTGAGGCGTACCTCGCGGATCAGCAGGAGCACCATGAGGGTCAGGCCGCCGATGAGGAGCAGGAAGAGGAGGGTGCCCAGGAAGTAGATGACCCAGCGGAGAGTGCCCGCCTCGCGCGCGAGCCAGTCCGAGCCGGCCAGGATCTGCCAACCCACGGTGAGGGCCACCGCGAGCGCGATCAGGATGGAGCCGATCGTGATGTGAATCCACTTCGGCCGCCGGGTCGAGGAGAGCTGGCTCCTCACGTTCATGTCGTCATTCTAGACCCCGGCCCGACCCTTGCCTCGCGCGTCCTAGAACAGCTTGTCCGCGTTCTTCAGGATGCCGCCGAGCCGGGCGCGGCGCCAGAAGCGGCCGAAGCCCAGGAGCCGGAGCTGAGCGCGAAGGCGCGCCCAGAGCGACCGCGCGTGCAGCGCGCGGTTGGCCGTGGACATCAGGCGATGGAACTCCGTGCCGTAGGGATACCACCACAGGTCGGCGCCGCCGCCCAGCTCCCGCCCCACGTACTTGACCTGCACCATCTCGCGGAGGCCGAGGAGGCCGTGCGTGCGACCGATCCCGCTCTGCTTGACGCCGCCCCAGGGCGCGGTCGGCTCGCCGTAGCTGTAGACGCAATCGTTGATGGTCACCACGCCCGCCTGCAGCTCGTGCTCCAGGCGGCGCGCCGTGTCCCGATCCCGCGTCCATCCGCTGGCCGTGAGCCCGTACTCGCTGTCGTTGGCCAGGCGAATCGCGTCGTCGATCGAGGGCACCGCCATGATGGGAAGGACGGGGCCGAACGTCTCCTCGCGCATGATCCGCATGGTGTGGTCGACACCGGTCAGGACCGTCGGCGGGTAGAAGTACCCGGGACCGGTGGGGGCGACGCCGCCCACGGCCAGGCGCGCGCCGCGCGCGACGGCGTCGGCCACGTGTTCCTCCACGATCCGGCGCTGACGCTCCATGGTCATCGGTCCGACGTCCACTTCGTCCGAGGCCGGATCGCCCACACGCAACCGGCGCGTCTCCGCGACGACCTTGGCCGTGAAGGCCTCCGCCACCTCCTGCTCGACGTAGACGCGCTCCACCGACGCGCAGGTCTGGCCGGCGTTGACGAACGCTCCCCAGACGACGCCTCGGGCCGCGCGATCGAGGTCGGCGTCGCGGCAGACCACCGCCGGGTCCTTGCCCCCCAGCTCCAGCACGACCGGGGTCAGGTTCTTCGCCGCCGCCGCCATCACCTTCCGGCCCGTGGCCACGCTGCCGGTGAAGACGATCTTGGCGACGCGCGGGTCTTCGACGAGCGAGGCGGCGAGCCCATCGTCGACGGCGAGCACGCCAAGGACCCCCTCCGGCACGCCGGCCTTCTGGAAGAGGGCGCCGATGCGCAGTCCCACCAGCGTGGTGGCGGGCGCGGGCTTGAGGAGCACGGTGTTGCCGGCGATGAGCGCGGCCGCGACGTTCGTGAGGGAGATCGAGAAGGGATAGTTCCAGGGCGTGATGGCCAGGATCACGCCCAGGGGCGCGTAGAGGAGGCGGGCGTCCTTGTGGGCGAGGAGGAGGGTGTGGCTCTCGACCACGTCGTCGCGCAGCAGCTCCTCGGCGTGGCGCGCGAGGTGGTCCAGCGCCTCCAGGGCCGGGAACACTTCGACGAGGTGCGCCTCCGCCGCCGGCTTGCCCTGCTCGCGCGCGATGAGCCGGGCAATCTCTTCCGCCTGTTCCAGGAGAAGGTCGTGGGCGCGCCGGAGGACCTGCCCGCGCTCGTGGAAGGTCCGGCGGCTCCAGGCCGGGAAGGCGCGGCGCGCGGCCTCGACGGCCTCCCCCGCCTGTGCGGCGTCGAGGAGCGTCGTCTCCGCGAAGGGACGGCCGGTCGCGGGACTGACGGCGGCACGGCGGCCCGCCCGTCCCTCGACCTCGTGGTTGGCGACCCAGGAGTGGGCGCGCTCGAGGAGATCGGGAGCGGCAGCCTCCGCGATGGCCATGACCGCGATTCTAACTCCGCGCTTCCATCCGCCCGCGCGGAGAAGACATCGCTAGAATGAAGGCGTGGCCGGTCGAGTGGTGGGCGATCAGCGCGAGGCTCTCCGCGAATCGAACGGGGCCTTCTACCGCGCGGTCGAGGAGCTCAACCTCGAGGCCATGGAGCGCGTGTGGCTCCACGAGCCGTGGGTGCGCTGCATCCATCCCGGGTGGGACCTGCTCGTGGGCTGGGACAAGGTCCGGCACTCGTGGGAGCAGATCTTCTCCGGCACGCAATGGATCCGCGTCATCCCCACCAGCATCGACATCCAGGTGCTGGGCGAGGTGGGCCTCGTCGGCTGCGCGGAGAACATCACCGCCACCAGCGACGGCGACGTGGGGGTGGCCGTCGCGCAGGCCACGAACCTGTTCCTCCGCTCGGGCGAGGGCTGGCGCATGTTCCACCATCACTCGTCGCCCGCGCCGGTGCACGTCACGCAGCCGTTCAGCGGGACGGTGCAGTAGGAAAAAAACAAGGCTCTTCGCGGAATCGTGTGGGTGAAAACCCTATAAGGAACCATCGGAAGGACTTGGTCATAGTGGCGGCAGCATGCCGGTCAGGATCTTGAGACGAAGGTACTCCTCGTCGACCCGAATCGGGAGTGCCCGGTGAAAGCCCCAAGGCGGCCGCGCCGTCCAAGCACCAGTAGCTTCGACGTGGTCGTGGGCGCCAGGACAGTGATCTCCGATCCAGTGGCCGGCCCCGGTCCGGGCGGGTATCAGGGCTGCGGCCGTACGGCGCGAGCGCTCCTGGCCGCCGTGCTCACGGCTTCTGCCCTGGCCGTCTGTTCGCATCCCACGTCGCCGGATGCGGCGATTTCCCCCAGTGCGTCGGGCGGCGTCTCCAACCTCGCCATCCCCGCGGACGCCTTCCGGCAGGAGTTCGAGGCGATCCTCGCCACCATCGACAGGTATTACGCGCTGAAGGAGCTGAAGGGCGTCGATACGGCCGAGCTGCGGACTCGCTTCGGGGCGGAGATCGAGCGTGCGGGCAGCGCCGAGGCCTTCTACTCGGTGCTGGTGCGGCTTTTCGCCGCGCTGCACAATAGCCACAGCGGCCTGTCCCTGCCGGGACGCGCCTTCGCCGACGCGGGCATCGGCACGGTGCTCATCGGTGATCGCCTCGTCCTCACCGGCGAGATCTCCGACGGCGCGCTGCTGGACAACGGCCTCACGCGCGGCTGGGAAATCAGCGCCATCGACGGAGTTCCGTTCCCGGTGTGGCTGGCGCAGCGGGGCGAGTTCGTGAGCGCCTCGACGCCGCAGTACCGGAGCGTGGCCGCCGCGCGGCAGGCCACGACCCGCTTCTGGTTCGAACGCGTCGAGCGCCGCTTCACGTTCCGCAGCCCCGCCGGCGCCAGCCTGACCCTGGAGGTCCGGCTCGACCGCACGCCCACTGCCGGCGGCACCCAGGTCCTGGTCACCGGCCGCGCCCTGGGTGACGTCGCCTACATCTCCGTCGACTCGCTCAGCGGAGACGTCGTGTCGCAGTTCGAGGCCGAGCTGGCGAAGCTCGTCGACAAGCCGGCGCTGATTCTCGACCTGCGCCGCAACAGCGGCGGCAGCTCGGGCCTGGGCCTGCCGATCATCGCGCACCTCATCGACCAGCCCACCCGCGTCGAGTGGCCCAGCCAGGTGCTCCAGCCCGCGGCCAGCCTCCGCTTCACCGGCCACGTGGCCGCCCTCGTCGGCCCGGTGACGCATTCCGCGGCCGAGTCGCTGGCCCACAACCTCAAGGACTCTGGACGGGCGACGTTCATCGGCTCACCGACCGCGGGGAGCACCGGCAACGGGCCCCAGTTCTTCCAGACCGCTCAGGGTATCGTGTTCCGCCTGCCGACCCGGCCAGGGATCGAGCGCTCGGTCTCGGGCGCAGAGACCGAGGGCGCCGGCCTCATCCCGCATATCGTGAAGGAGCAGACCTACGAGGACTTCCTGGCCGGGCGCGACACCGCGCTGGAGTTCGCCCTCGCTTTCCTGCGCTGAACAAGTCGACGGTGAAGCAGCCGCGGGCGTTCAGGGGAGCAGGCCCACCAGGGCGGACACCAGCTCGCTCAGCCCCAGCGGCTTGGGGAGCACGAGGGTGAGCGTGCGCAGCAGGCGCACTCGCGGCCTGTGGGGGTCGCGGCCAGGAACAACACGCGCTCGGCCAGGGCCGGGTCGCGCGCGCAGATTAGCAGTTGTGGCTGGGTCGGTCTACCATCGACGAACGCGTCAACAGCGCTACCTCAAGTGCCCGATCTTGGACTGCAGGAAGGCGCGTCCTCTCTTGAACTCCGCCACGTCGCCGCGCGCCAGGGACGCGATCGTTTCCGCCGCGCGGGCCGCCAGTTCCGGCTGATCCAACTCCATCAGTTCCTGCTCCACCTGCTCCAGCTTCGCGCGGATGCTCTCCAGCGTCCCCACGTCGGTGGCGTTGAGGGTCGACAGCAGGACGTCGATGCGTGCGATCGCGGGCATGCGGCGACCGTATCCCGCGGCGCGCGGGGCTGTCAACAGAGCGGGGCCCGCCGGCGCTTCCAAGGGTGCGCGAGGCCGCGGGTATACTGACGAAGTCATGCCGAAGAAGAGCGAATACCGGGTCGTCATCCTCGGGTCGGGACCGGCCGGCCTCACCGCCGCCCTCTACGCGTCGCGCGCGAACCTGGAGCCGCTGGTGGTCGAGGGCGGCGGCGGCAGCGATCCCACCGATGTCCCGGGCGGCCAGCTCATGCTGACCACCGACGTCGACAACTACCCCGGCTTCCCCGAGGGCATCCTCGGGCCGGAGATGATGGACCGCTTCCGCCGCCAGGCCGAGCGCTTCGACACGGAGTTCACGAGCGGGAGCTTGAAGACGGTCGACCTTTCCCGCCGTCCCTTCGCCCTCGCCATCGACGAGGGCAAGGTGGTCGCGGAGACGCTGATCATCGCCACCGGGGCCCGGGCGCGCTGGCTGGGCCTGCCCGAGGAGCTGGAGTTCCGGACGCGCATCGGCGGCGTCTCCGCCTGCGCCACCTGCGACGCCTTCTTCTACAAGGGCAAGGACGTCCTCGTCGTGGGGGGCGGAGACACCGCGATGGAGGAGGCGACCTTCCTCACCAAGTTCGCGAAGCAGGTGACGGTCGTGCACCGCCGCGACACGTTGCGCGCGTCGAAGATCATGCAGGAGCGCGCCTTCAAGAACCCCAAGGTCGGGTTCCTGTGGGACAGCGCCATCGAGAAGATCCTCGGCAGCGCGGAGACCAAGGTGACGGGCGCGCTCGTGCGCAACCTGAAGACGGACAAGCTGAGCGAAGTCCCCGCCGGCGGCATCTTCATGGCCATCGGCCACGAGCCCAACACGGCGCCCTTCCGCGGGCAGCTCGAGATCGATGCGGGCGGCTACATCGTCACGGCGCCGCGGAGCACCGCCACCAGCGTGAGGGGCGTCTTCGCCGCGGGCGACGTACAGGACTCGCGCTACCGGCAGGCGGTGACGGCGGCCGGCAGCGGGTGCATGGCCGCCATCGACGCCGAGCGGTTCCTGGGCGAGCACGTCACCGAGGACTGGGATCCCGGCGATACGGAGGACGCGCGGCCGGCGTGAGCGCGACGCCGGCGCTCTCCGCGCGAGAGACGCCCGGCCTGCGCATCCTGTTCCTCGCCCCCCAGCCGTTCTTCGAGGTCCGCGGCACTCCGCTGGCCGTGCTGGCCATGGTGCGCGCGCTCGTCGCGGCCGGACATCACGTCGAGCTGCTCACGTTCGCCCAGGGCGTCGAGGTGGACGTTCCGGGCCTCGACCACCGCCGGAGCCTGGGTCTGCCCGTCGGGCACGTCCGCCCCGGGGCGTCGCTGGCCAAGCTCCTTCTCGACGTGCCCTTCATGGCCCAGGCCGCGTGGCGGATGCTGGCCGGCCGCTTCGACGTCGTGCATGCCGTGGAGGAGGCCGCGCACCTGGCCGCGCCTCTCGCCCGTGTCCTTGGCCTGCCCCTGGTCGTGGACGTCGACTCGTCCATCCCCGACCAGCTCCGCGAGTCGGGCTTCGCGCGCCGCGGCCCCCTGCCCTGGGCGGCGGCCGCGCTCGAGCGGCACGCCTTGCGTCAGGCCGCAGCCGTGATCACCGTGTGCACGAGCCTCACCGAAGGCGTCCGGGCGCGCGCGCCCGGCGCGGCCGTCTTCCAGGTCGAGGACCCGCCGCTCGTCGACGCGTCCCCGCCCGCCGCGGACGAAGTGGCGGGCTTGCGCGTCGCCCTGCGGCTCGATGCGCGTCCGGTCGTCCTCTACTCCGGCAACTTCGAGGAGTACCAGGGCGTGGACCTGCTGGTGGACGCGGCGGCCCGGGTTTCGGAAGCGCAGTTCGTGTTCATGGGCGGCCAGCCGGGCGAGATCGAGAGAGAGCGCGCCCGGGCCCAGGCCACGGGCGCCGGCGATCGCTGCGTCTTCGTGGGCAGCCGTCCCCCCAGCGAGTTGCCCCGCTTCCTCGCCCTCGCCGACCTCGTCGCCTCGCCCCGGCGCCGGGGCGTCAACACGCCCTTCAAGGTCTACACCTATCTCGCCTCCGGCCGGCCGCTCCTGGCCACCCGCATCGTCAGCCACACGCAGGTCCTCGACGACACGAACGCCTGGCTGGTGGAAGCGACGCCGGAGGCGCTGGCGTCCGGGATTCGAGCCGCGCTCCACGATCCGAGCGAGGCCGCGCGTCGCGCGGCACGGGGACGCGCCCTGGTCGAACGCGAGTACAGCCCCGCGCGCTACGCGCAGAAGGTCCGTGCCGCCTACGCGCACGTCGCGGCAGCGGGGCTTCAGCGCCGGCGCGCGGCCAGCATCCAGCGGTAGTACCAGTCCTCGCGGTCGGGGCGCCGCTGCCCGTCCAGCGCGCGCGCACGCTCCGCCCACGACAAATGCGGGTCCAGCCATTCGTCCCAGCCGCCACGCGCGGCGGGAAGGACGGCCGGATGGAGCAGGATCTCGCTGAGCGTCCAGGGATCGCTGGAGAGGACGGGCACGACGCGGACGGCGGCGACCACGCGCCCGCCCAGCGGAACCGCGATGAGGTCGTGATCGAGCACGTACTGCGGATGGCCATTCACCCAGCGCAGGTCCTCGCGCTCGCCACGGCGCCGCCGGCGGGCCACCGTCTCGAACGTGATCCCGTCCGCGCTCACCTGGACGTCCATGCTCCGCGGCAGGCGCTCGCCGGAGGCGGAGGAGAAGAGCGTCACCGCGTCGAGCGCACGCGGTGCGGCCAGCGCGAACGTGGTGGGGTCGGTGGGACTCGGCCGCGCGAGCGTCGCGGGATCGCCGTCGCCGGCGGCACCGGCGGAGGCGAGCGCCTCCACCGTCGGCGCGAACGGGGGCACGAAGCCGTCGTAGGCGATGACGCGCCCCGCCTCGTCGCGGCGCCAGCGGCCGCCGGCGCGCGTGAGCGCCTCCTCGAACGCGCGCGGGGCCGGGAGGTCGGTCGGCACGTCGGGCGTGAGGACCCAGGCCACGTCCTTCGCGAAGCGCACCTCGTCGAGGTAGGGCAGCGCGTAGTGGAGGAAGCGCTCGTTCCAGGGCTGCGAGGCCACGATCCGCTCGCCGGACTCGAAGGTCAGGCGATAGGCCGGCCCATAGGACGCGTAGGCGTGGTGCACGTTCTGCGCCTCGAGTCGCGCGCGCACGGGGGCGAGGTCGACGAGGAGGAAGGGGGGCGCGGCGCGATCCGCGACCCGCCAGGCGTCCAGGAGGCGCCGGCCCGTGAAGAGATGCGCGGAGGCCAGGATCATCACCAGCGTCCAGGCCCGGCGGCGGCCTCCCGCGGCCACCGCCGCCCAAGTGACGAGGACGATCACGGGCAGATAGGCGGGGGTGAGGAAGCGCACCGATGCCGCCGAGGACCGTAGCGGAAACGGGAAGGCGAGAAGGGCCAGACCCGCCGCCGCCAGCAGGAGTCTGGCTCGCGCGGCTCCCTCGTCGCCGCCGGAGGCGCGCCACGCGCGGCGAGCGGCGAGGACGAGGGTCAGCCCGTACGCGATCACGACGGCGGCCGCGGCCAGCCCCGAGGCCTCCAGGACGTGCTCGGCATCGTCCGCGACGAGCGGCACGTGCGTACCCAAGAGTCCCCCGACCGGCTCGTGCAGCCGCGGAAGGGTGCCGGCCAGGTGGGCGGCGATGCCGGCGCGGCGGCCGGAGACGCTGACCACCTCGAGCGCTCGCGGATCGGCGAGGGCGCGGCCCCACCAGGGCGCGCTGACGAGGAGCAAAGCGGCGGCGGCCGGCCAGAGCACGGCGCGCCGTCCGGCCGCGTGGCGCCAGAGCCACCATCCGGCCGCGGCGACCGCGGTCGCCGTCATGAGGTGCGTCCAGAGGGCGAGGCCCGCGAGCGCGCCCCACAGGACGAGACCGGCGCGTCCGGCAGTGCCCGCCGCGAGCGCAGGGCCGAGCCTCGAGGCGAGCCCGAGCACGGCCGCGGCGAGGAGCAGGGCCGAGGGGTACATCGGCGGCGGGAGCGCGGCCAGCAGCAGGAAGTACGGCGAAGGGCAGGCCATCAGCACGGCGGCGGGCAGGGCCGCCCGAGGATCGAGCGACCGCGCCAGCGCGTAGGCGGCGGGGATGAGGCCGAGCCCGAGGAGGAAGTACAGGAGGCGCAGCGTGGCCGGGTCCGGCCTCAGGAGCGCGAACAGCGGCACCGCGATCCAGGCTTCCACCGGCGAGCCGTAGGGCTGGCCCCACATGGTCGCGCTCCACGTGGGATGGCGCGCCATGAGGCCGATGATCGCGCTGTCGCCGTCGACGGGCGTGCGCAGGGCCTCCGCCCAGAACGGCCCACGGACGAGCACTCCCACGAGGACGGCGAGGGGCAGCTCCCAGCGGCGTCCGGTCACGGGGAGGGGGCGTCCGCGCCCGGAGGGCCGCCCGTGTCCGTGAGCCCGAAGGCGGGATGCTCGAGGTTGAGCCGGAAACTCGGGATCAGGATCAAGGCCAGCACCGCCGCGACCGCGGCCGCGGCCGCGCGCGCCCGGCCGCTCATCCGCGCCAGCTCTCCCTGGCGCCACGCCGTCCAGCCCACCCCCGCGATCAGGAACACCACCGCCATCACGGGCAGCCGATAGCGCGCGAACCCGTGGGTCACGATGTGGATCAGGTTGTAGTAGGCGAGGAACGAGACGAGCAGAACGGTGGGGCGCGACCAGCGCAGGCGTGTCACTCCCAGGGCGAACAGGGCGAGGACGACGACGTAGGGGCCGAGGACAAGGAGCGCGACGGCCACCGCGAGGGCGGGGGCCACTGGGCCATAGGCGCCGCGCTTGATGTGCACGAGGACGAGGCTATCCGCCTCCCAGAAGAGCGGCATCTCGTCGCGCAGCTTCTCGAAGATCCACCACGGTTGGCGGTCGCGGATGGCCTGGAGGCCCATTCGCATCGCGTAGTGGTACTGCTCGACCCGGCCCTGCACGGCGTCCACCATCTCGTACGTCGTGTCGCGCTCGATGAGCGCGTTCCCCTGGAAGAGGTTCTGGCCTCCCGCGGTGGAGACGGGCACGAAGGCGTGGAACACGGCCCAGTTGCGGTAGGTCCAGGGCGCGACCACGAGCAGGGAGGCGACGAGGAACGCGGCCCCCCGCGCGCGCGTCCCCGCCCGCGGCGGCAGGGCCAGCCACAAGGCCGCGAGGGGGATGAAGTAGAGGACGGTCTCGCGGGTGAGGACCGCAACCCCCCAGAGGACGCCCGCCGCGGCCGCGCGCCCGAGGCCGTCCGCCGCGTCCGCGGCCAGCAGCCGCTCGATCCCCCACCACAGCAGCACCATGAACACGGTCTCGGACCAGAAGTGCACGGAGAACCAGATGAGGTCGGGATACAGCGCGGTGACGGCTGCCGCCCACAGACCCACGCGCGGTGAGAACGCGCGCGCTCCGGCCAGCCCGACCGCGGGCACCAGGAGAGCGCCGATCACCGCCTGTGTCCAGCGCGCCGCCTCGAACGTGCCCGACAGGTGGTAGAGCACGGCGAGGAAATAGGGATAGACGGGCGGATAGAAGATGAGGTGGATCCGCAGCGGCGAGAAGTGGACGCGCGCGCTGCAGAGGTTCAGGGCCCAGTCCGTCCACGTCCTTTCGTCCCCGACGGCATGGGTGGCGGGCTCGAGCACCACGAAGGCCAGTCGAACCACGAGCGCGGCCAGCGTCACCACGGCGAGACGGCGTCCGATCCGATCCAGGTCATCGGGAGGCGCGTCGAGGGAACTCACCATCGGTTGGCGGCGACGTTAGCACGACATGGCCGTTCGGGAACACCGCCCGGCGATCGGGAACTCCGCCACCCGGTAGCGTCCGTTTCGTGCCCGGCCGATCGGCCGGTCCAACCACCTAAACAACGACAGCACCAGGGGATGGGACTCAGGAGCCTTGGTCGGAGGCGCGGGTACGTCGGTTGCTCAACAAGGCTGCGTGCCGCAACGCGCGGCGAAGGAGTTCACGGTGATGATGACGTTGCAAGCGGGAGGGGCGACGGACAATCCGAGCCCCGCCGAACGGACGTTCGCCGTCGTGATCTCCCCCTTCGACTTGAGCGGAGAACTGGGCCTGACCGTGCTGTGGCGCAGCGACGTGCAGCGGGTGATGGTGACGACGGTACAGGCGGCCATCGAGGTCGCCCGCGTGCGGCCCGCCACCATGTTCGTGGTGGGCGGGTTCGAGCCCGCCGTGGCCGCTCAGTGCCTGCGGCGTCTGCGCGCGGACGCGGTCACGCGCAACAGCGCGCTCGCCGTGCTCTGCCCGATGTCGGCCCTCGAGCAGGAGCAGCCCCTGCGCGCGGCCGGCGCCAACGTGATCCTGCCCACTCCCGTCGACCCGGAGTTGTGGGACGGCCGGCTCGAACAGCTCCTCCGCGTGCCCCTTCGCCGGTCGACGCGGATCCCCGTGCGCCTCACCGTGTGGTCGCGCCGCTCCGCCGAGCCCGAGCCCATCGAGGGCGTGATGCTGAACGTGAGCGTGCACGGCATCCTGCTCGAGACCTCGGTGCCGCTGCCCGTGGGCACGCGCTTCGACCTGGCGTTCCGCCTGCCGAGGGACGCTTCCGAGGTCCACGCCATCGGACGGGTGGTGCGCGAGATCGCCGACGTCGCCTCGCCGCGCGCGGGGGTCGAGTTCGTGGTGCTGCGCGCGGATGGCCGTGACCGCATCGCCGCCTACGTCGAAGGACGCCGGCGGCCGCGGCGCAGCCTCAGCGCGGAGCAGGAGACGAGCGACTTCGAGGCCGAGCTCCGCGCCCTCAGCGCGCGCGAGTCCGCCATCCTCGACTCCGCGCTGGACTCGATCCTGGTCCTCGATCAGGAAGGCCGCATCCGCGAGTTCAACCTCGCGGCCGAGCAGACCTTCGGGTACCGGAAGGCCGAGGTGATCGGCCGGCCGGCCAGCGAGACGATCGTGCCTCCCCGCCTGCGCGATTCGCACCGCCTCGGCTTCCTCCATCGCCAGCCGGGCGTGGACGACCTCGGCCTCAATCAGCGGACGGAGACGGTCGCCCTGCGCGCCGACGGCCGCGAGCTGACCGTCGAGCTGGCCGTGACCGCCGCCCTCGACCACGGCGTCAAGGTCTACACCGTCTACATGCGCGATATCACCGACCGCAAGCGCATCGAGCGCGAGCAGGCGGCCGAGCACGCGACCCTGCGCATCCTGTCGGAGTCGGCCAGCCTGGCGGAGGCGGCGGGACCGCTCCTGGAGACCCTGTGCACCGCGCACGGGTGGGACCTGGGCACGATCTGGATGCGCGACGACAACGTGGGCGCGGTGCGCTGCGTGAGCCTGTGGCGCGCGCCGGGCGTACACGCCCCGGAGTTGGAGGCGCTGGTCGGCGACGTCTTCTTCCCCGTGGGCGCGGGCCTGGTGGGTCGCGTCTCCACGACCGGAGAGCCCCTGTGGGTGGAGGACCTCGCCACGCGCGCCTCGTTCCCGCGCCTGGCCCTGGCCGCGAAGCGCGGACAGGTCTCCCTGGCCGCCATCCCCGTGCGGGCCGGGCGCGAGTGCCTGGGCATCATCGAGCTGTACTCGCGCACGCGCCGCACCGACGACCCCGAGCTGCGCACGCGCCTCACCGCCGTCGGCCGGCAACTGGGCCTGTTCCAGGACCGCCGCCGGGCGGAGAAGGCGTTGCGCGCGAGGGAAGAGCGCTTCCGCGCCCTGGTCGAGAACGGCTCGGACGTGACGGCGCTGGTGAGCCCGGAAGGCCTCCTCAAGTACGTGAGCGGGCCGGTGCGGCGCATCCTGGGGCGCACTCCGGAGGAGCTGGTCGGGCACACCGCGTTCGACTTCGTGCATCCCGAGGACGCGGGCGACATGCAGGCGAAGCTCGAGGCCGCACTCGCGAGTCCGGGCCAGCCCGTGACCGCCACCTACCGGATGCGGCATCAGGACGGCTCGTGGCGCTTCCTGGAGTCGATGGCGGTGAGCCATCGCAACAACCCGGCCATCCGCGCGATCGTCATCAACGCGCGCGACGTCACCGAGCGGCACGTCCTGGAGGAGGAGCTCCGGCAGTCGCAGAAGATGGAGGCGGTCGGCCGCCTCGCCGGCGGCATCGCGCACGACTTCAACAACCTGCTCGCGGTCATGCTCGGCTACACGACCCTGACCCTGTCCCGGGCCAGCGATCCCGGCGTGGTCACGCGCAACCTCGAGCAGATCCGCACGGCGGCGGAGAGCGCGGCGAACCTCACGCGCCAGCTCCTCGCCTTCAGCCGCAAGCAGGTCATCCAGCCTCGGGTGCTGGACCTCGGCGGCGTCGTCTCCGAGCTGCACACCATGCTGGAGCGCCTCATCGGCGAGGACATCGAGCTGGTGGCGGACGTCGGACGCGCGAAGGGCCAGGTCAAGGCCGACCGCGGCCAGATCGAGCAGGTGATCGTCAACCTCGCCGTCAACGCCCGCGACGCCATGCCCCACGGCGGCCGCCTGACCATCGTGATGCGCGACGTCGTCGTCGCTGCCGCCCTCGCGGGCGAGCAGGTGAGCCTGCAGCCGGGCCGTTACGTCCGGATCGACCTCACCGACAACGGGGCCGGCATGGAGCCGGAGACGCTCCACCGCCTGTTCGAGCCGTTCTTCAGCACCAAGGAGAAGGGCAAGGGCACGGGACTCGGCCTGGCCACCGTGTACGGAATCGTCAAGCAGAGCGGCGGGCACATCGGGGTCGAGAGCGCGCCTGGCCACGGCACCACCTTCCGCATCTGGCTGCCCGAGGTCGTGGAGGCGCCGGAGGCGGCGCCGGTGTCCGCGCCCACCGGCGCGGCCGCGCCCGAAGGGTCGGAGACGATCCTGCTCGTAGAGGACGAGGACGCGGTGCGCGGCCTGCTGCGCGAGGTGCTCGAGGACGCCGGCTACACCGTGCTCCAGGCCGCGAGCGGCGCGGAGGCGTTGCGCGTGAGCCAGGCCCACGCGGGCACCGTCGACCTGCTCCTCACCGACGTGGTGATGCCGGGCATGGGCGGCCGCGAGGTGGCCACGCTGCTCGCCGCCCAGCGCCCGGGCCTGCGCGTGCTCTTCGCATCCGGGTACACCGCGGAGGCGATCGCCCGCCAGGGGGTCCTCGAGCCGGGCACCGACCTCATCCACAAGCCCTTCACCCCCGACGCGCTGCTCCGTCGCGTACGGGAGAGGTTGGATCGGGCGTAGAACGGGAACAACAGCAAGAGATCGGTCGACGCGGTTAGCGGATAAGAGGTTGTGGCCTGGTCGGCCTGTTATCTTCTGATCGCTCCGCCATGCTAGAACTGGTTTCTTTGGGCGGCCGCGGATGCGGCTGCGCGGGAGGCCGGTTGCTGCGGATTCGATGGGGCGTCGGTCTGGCGTTCTCCGTCATCTGCTGCGCGACCTCCGCTTGTTCCCCGCCGGCCAAGCCCCTCGATCTGCTGCGCGCCGGCCCGGCGCGGCGCGAGGCGCAAGTCGGTGGCCGCGACGCCACCTGGATCGAAGGCCAGACGGGCAAGGGCATCCGCATCAACGACGTCGTCCGCGCCACCCTCAACGCCTCTCCGCCCAGCCGGTATCGATTCGCGGTGGACATCCCCCGGGGCGCGCGCCTGAGCGTCGCCTGCGGCATCCCCCCCGAGCGCCACGATAAGCCGGGCGTCGAGTTCGTGATCAAGGCGGTCACGGGCGGCAAGGAAGAGACGATCTGGACGAGCCTCCTCGATCCCCTGTCGCGGCCCGCCCATCGGAAGTGGGTGCCCGTGGATCTGGACCTGTCGCCCCAGGCCGGCCGCGGACGCGAGCTGGTGTTCGAGACGCGCGGCTTCGAGAAGGACGACGATGCGCGCCAGGCCTTCTGGGGAGATCCCGGGATCACCGTGCCCGACGACGGCGCGCCGATCGCGATCGTCTACCTCGTGGACACGCTGCGCGCCGATCACACCACGCCCTACGGATATGCGCGCGACACCACGCCGGAGCTCATGGCCTTCTCGAAGGACGCCGTCGTCTTCGACCAGGCGATCTCGGCGGCATCGTGGACCAAGCCGGCCGTCGCCTCCCTGATGACGTCGTTGCTGCCGGGCCGCCATCGCGCGGTGCAGCTTCGCGACAGCCTCGATCCCGGCCTCGTCACGCTGGCGGAGATGGTGCAGGCGCGCGGATTCGCGACCGGCGCCGCCGTCTCGAACTCCGTCATCTACGCCGCGGGCACGAACTTCGACCAGGGATTCGACTTCTTCGCGGGCCTGCACGGCGCGGGCAACCGGCCCTCGAAGGTCGTCGAAGCGGGCCCGGTCGTGGACGCCGGCCTCGGCTGGCTCGACGAGCGCCGCGGCTTCCCGAACTTCCTGTACGTGCACACGATGGATCCACACGTCCCCTACACTCCCCCCCCGCCTTTCGACCAGAAGTACGAGCCGCACCCGACCCCCGATCACCCGGGCCAGGACCCGCGTTACGACTTCAAGGAGCCGCTCGACCGCGACCGTCTGATCGCGCAGTACGACGGAGAGATCGCGTACGGCGACCAGGAGTTCGGCCGCTTCGTCCGGGAGCTCAAGAAGCGCGGCCTCTACGATCGCGCGCTCATCGTCTTCATGGCCGACCACGGCGAGGAGTTCGAGGACCACGGCAAGTGGCTGCACGGCCGCAGCGTGTTCGACGAGCTCATCCGCATCCCGCTGCTGGTGAAGTTCCCCGGCCAGCGAGGCGGCGGCCGGCGCATCGCGCAGCAGGTGCAGACCCTCGACGTCCTGCCCACGATCCTCGAGCACTTCGCGCTGTCCGTCCCCCCCGCCCCCGTGATCTCGGGCCATCCGCTGCAGGCCGTCCTCAAGGGCGGCGCCCCCGAGCCACCCGCCGTCTCCGAGATCAGCCATCGCGGATTCGTGGCCCACGGGATGCGCACGCGCCAGGACAAGTACGTCCGGCGCTTCAGCCCGGAGGAGGACGAGCTCTACTTCGACCTCCGCCAGGATCCGAAGGAGCAGCAGAACCTGATCGACCAGAATCGCGAGCGCGTGCGCCTGCTCAAGGCGGGAGTCGAAGCGGCGATGGTCCCCAACCCGTTCCGGGACACGGTGCGCTTCGAGGCCCCGGGCACCTACCAGATGCTGTTCAAGACGGGCGGTTGGATCGAGGGCGTCGAGCCCGTCGGCTTCGGGCCGGGGGACCGCTACGACCTCGACGGCAACGGGCGCAAGCTGATCGTCACCGTCACCCCGCGTCCGGGACATCCGCGCGAGCTGGCGTTCAGCCTGCGTCCGCAGGGCGCGCCCGTCTGGCTGGAAGGGGCGCGCGACGGAAAGCCGCTCTCCCCGAGCGACGTGTACATCGCGCAGGAGGGCATCCACCCGGCGGAGGTCCCCTTCAAGCTGCCCGAGATCGAGACGGAGAAGGAACGCGCCGAGAACATCTTCGCCGCGCCGCGCGAGGGCAAGCCCGGCGTCCACGTGTGGCTGAGCCTGCCCTCTGGGAAACAGCCCAGCCCGATGAGCAAGGACACCTGCGAGCAGATGAAGGCGCTCGGGTATATCAGCGGGGACTGTCTTGGCAAGTAGGGGCTAAACACAGAGACGGGCCGATCCAGCCTAGCGACCGATGTCCTGGATCATCCAGCCCGCCGTCTCCTTCGCCAGCGAGAAGGTCTGGGGGAAGCTGCTCACGATGGAGCCGTTGATCGTGTCGCGGCGCGAGACCTTGACCGTGGCCTTGCCTTCCTTCACGTCCAGCGAGAGCACGTTCATCTTCACCACTTGCGACTGGATGCTCTTGAAGGCGGCGCGTGCCCGTTTCTCCTCTTCTTGGGAGAGGTTCGGTTTCACGGTGCGGAACATCTGCATGTCCTTGGCTTCGACCGCGCGGACATACGTCTCGAGCACCTTGCGGATGCTGATCGCCTCCGTCGACAGCTCCCCGGACGGGAGCGTCACCGCGGACGGAGGGTCTTCGCGAACGGCGGCGCGCACGCACGGCGCGGCGACGACGAGGGCCACGCACAGAGCGGCGACCGCGGTTCCACGGCCGCGATAGGAGCCCATCGCCGGTGGGCTAGAAGCCGTATTCGATGCCGACGAGCGGCGTCAGGCGGTCGCGCAGGCCACGGTCGTTGAGGCCGAAGAGGACGTTGGCGTCGATGAGCAGGCGGCCGCGCGGGTTGAACTTGAACCCCACGGCGCCCGAGAGCTCGTTCTCGGAGCGGCGGGCGAACGAGATGTCCGGGAACGTCGTGCGGCCGTCGAGCGCATGGAAGGTCGTGGGCACGAGGCGGCGGCCGTCGAGAACGCGCCGTCCGAGCACGTCCGCGGCCAGGGTGAGGTTCCCGGTGACGGCCAGGGCCACCCCGCCCGAGAACGTGATCTGGTTCGGCAGCTTCGCCTTCGTGCCGAGAACAGGATCGCCGGCGAGCGTGCTGTCACCATTCCACTCGTAGCCCACGGTGGCGTGCGGCGAGAACGTGCGGCCGGTCGACGACACGACCAGGAAGGGCTTCACGCCCCACGCGCCCGCCCCGAGGAGGTCCATCTCGTCTCCGCTCGGAAGGCGGCTGTCGACGCCGAGGCCCACGGCCACGGGTCCGGCGCTGGCCGCGCGCGCTTTGAGGCGAACGACGACGTCGCCGACGCCGCTCGCGCTTCCGGTCGATTCGAACGACTTCGTGTCGCCGAAGGCGCCACTGGCGTCGCGGAAGAAGTGGATCGCGGGATTGGCCGAGGTCCCGATGCGCCGCACGATGGCGGTCGAGCGCACGCTCAGGTCCGTGGTGACCAGGGGCACCGCCACCGCCAGGTCCAGCCAGGACGTGACGCCGAAGTTCAGGTACGTCGTGAGCTGGCTGACGGAGGCGTCGATCGCGTTGGTGGTGGTGACCACGTCGTCGCGTCCCGTCCCCGCGACGGGGTTGTCGTGCGTGAACACCGCGGGCACGTCGTCGAGCCCGACTCCTTCCAGCTTGTCGAACGTGAACCGCTGGAAGTGGACGCCGACGCTGAGCTTGTGGCGTCCCACGGTGTCCGCGCGGTCGGCGAGGATGGGGCCGAAGCTCTTGGTCGATCGCGTGAACAGGCCCAGCCCGGGATCCAGGGTGTAGGTGAACCCGGAGGCCGGAGTGGGGATGGGAAGGCCGGTGAGCTGGCTGGCGATGGCCACGTTGAACTGCGTGAACTCCGCCTGGAAGGCGCTGTTGAAATGCGCGGAATGGGTCTGCCCGTTGGGAAGCCGCGCTTCGCTGTCGACGACGAGCCCGGTCGGGCCATAGAGGTGGGGAATCAGGAAGGCCAGCTTGTCGTCGCCTCGGCTGGCCGGTGCCGACACCAGCAGCGCGAAGGCAAGCGTACCGAGGACCCGGCGGCTCGTGATGCTCACTCACTCTCCTCGGAGGGACGTCGTCTACAGCCGCGGAGCGTAACACTTCCCGGGGCGGGGG
>WNGB01005184.1_pt1 | contig 22538 bp, 20 predicted proteins | sample 5400681 | NCBI WGS metagenome assembly WNGB01 (sample SAMN13153367, study PRJNA577476) | soil metagenome | isolation source: 115 cm soil or saprolite under grassland replicate 2 | place: USA:California | collected 2016-06-15
CTGGCCTGTCGCTGTTCGAATCTCGTTACGGCTTGGGTTGCGGTCCGCGATCCGGCCCTTTCACCACCGGCGTGTCGCCTTGCCACTCGAGCTGTTCAAGCATCAGCCGGCGATACGTCGCGGTTGGGTCCCAGGAATGGAACACCAGCCAGGTCTGGCCTTTCTTGTCGAGCACCACATCCTGCCCGCCCGGTCCGAGCGCCGCGCCGTGTTTCAGATCGCTCGCCAGCAGTGGCTCCTTGGATGGCTTTGTGTACGGCCCGGTGATCGTATCCGCCATGGCGTAGCCGGTTGCATAGTCGACGCCGGCGTAGTTGTTGGCCGAATAGAACAGGTAGTACTTGCCGCCGTGCTTCCACAGCGTTGGAGCCTCGACCAGCCCACCCTCCCAGGGCTTGTCATTCTTGATCAGTTTGGTCGGCTCGCCCTCTAGCATGAGCCCATCGCCCGAAACCTTCTGAATGTAGATATAGGTATCCATTCCGCAGCAATTGCCGTCGTTCTTCCACAGCATGTAGCGGGTGCCATCCTCGTCGACAAATGAGGAAGGGTCGATCGAACCGCCTTGCTCAACCTGGCAGACCAGCGGCTTGTCGCCGACGTATTTGAATGGTCCCTCCGGCGTATCGCTGGTCGCCGCGCCGATACATTGCTTATCGCTGGCGGCATCGCGCGCGGTAAAGTACATCACGAACGTCTTGCCATCGGCCGCCAGCGAGACATCCGGCGCCCAGTCGAAACCCGGCTTCACCCATGGCGGCAGGACGATCAGCGCGTTGCCGAGCATTTGCCACTCAACCAGATCGGATGACCGGGCGGTCTGAATCGTTACGCTGCCGGACTCGGTGGCGTAAGCGTAGTAGGTATCGCCGACCTTCAGCACATCCGGGTCGGGGAAGTTCTGGTCGAGCACCGGGTTGACAAACTCGTTCGGCCTAGGCGTCGGGATCGGCGTGGGACCGCTGGTTGGCGCGGGCGCGCTGGTCGCAGGCGCACTGGTCGGGCCGGCGGCTTGCTGTGTCGCGCCACAACTGGTGAGCAGCAGCGCCAGCATGATGACCACTGACCACCGACCACTAACTACGAGCGGATTGACTGCTCGCCGGTCGCCGGTCGCCTGCCCTGCCCCTCGTCGAGCTCGGGAACCGCGAAGTCGAAGGGTCGGTCGTAGGCCGCTCATCCCTTTAGCCCCGTCATCGCAACATTCTGGATGATATAGCGCTGCAAGAAGATATACAAGATCAGCACCGGCGCAGCAGTCACAACAGCGCCAGCCATCAGCTTGCCATAGTCGAAGGTATACTGGCCCTGGATCGTCGCCAGGCCGACCGGCAGCGTCTGGAGCTCGCGATCGTTCAGAATCAGCAGTGGCCACAGAAAGTCGTTCCACGAGGTCAGGAAGGTGATAATCGCAAGCGTGGCGATCGCGCCCTTGGCGAGCGGCAGCGACACGCGAAAGAACGTCGTCCAGACCGATGCTCCATCCATATAGGCGGCCTCTTCCAGCTCCTTGGGGATGCTCTGAAAGAATTGCCGCAAGAAGAACACGCCAAAGACTCCCGACAAACCGGGCGCGATCACGCCCTGGTAGGTATTGAGCCAGCGCAGGCGAGCGATCGTGACGTAGTTTGGCACAAGAAACATAATGCCGGGCATCACCAGCGTCGCCAACAGCAGGCCGAACAGCAGATTACGTCCCGGAAATTCCATGCGTGCATATGCGTAAGCCGCCAGCGCGTCGAGTAGTATCACCAGCGCCGTAAATGCAATCGCAACGCCCAGGCTGTTCACAAACCAGCGCAGCACTGGTATCGACGGATCGTTAAAGATGCTGGTGAAGTTTTCGAGCGTGGGCTCTTGTGGTATCCAGGTTGGCTGCAGTGTTTCGACGAATGGCTTGAACGCCGTGCTAAACATCCATACAATTGGGAATAAAAAGAAGATTGCAATCAGCACCAACACGGCATACAGCACAATCCGCGAAACCAAAGACACCCCGGCTGGCCCGCTGCTGGTGCGCTCTACCGGTGCGGTCATCGATGCCATAACATAGCTCCTATTGCGTATTGCATATTGCGTATTGCGTTGGACACGATACGTAATACGCAACACGCAATACGATACGCCATCGGCCAGTTTATTTCTCCAAAGTCCTTAGCGGATTGTTATTCCTGCTCCGTCCGGCCAAAGATCCTGAAGTTGATCGTGGTAAGAATCAACAGTACCGCCGCCATGAACACCGACATCGCCGCCGCGCTGCCCATCCGATTCTGCAGGATGCCTTCATCGTAGATCTTCTGGATGATCGACTCCGTCCCAATCACTCTGCTCTGAGTTCCAGTCATAATATATGATTGGCCGAACAGGTTCGCCGATGCGATCAACGTAATCGTGATCACGAAAATCAGCACCGGGCGTAGCATCGGGATGGTGATCGAGAAGAATTGCTGGAACGTATCTGCTCCATCGATCGCGGCGGCTTCATACAACGACTCGGGAATATCCTGAAGCGCCGCCAGGAAGATCACGGTGTTATAACCGATCGTCCACCAGATGGTACACAGCGTGATTGCGATCCAAGCCCACGGCTGCGCGCCAAGCCAGGAGACTTGCGGCATGCCAAAGCCTTGTAGATAGGTGTCGATCAGCCCACCCTGCTCGAACAGCCAGCGCCACAACACCGCCGCGACCGTCACCGAGAGCGCGTAAGGAGCGAAGTACAGGCCGCGGAAGAGATTGCGCCCAGGGTACTTACCATTGAGCAGCACCGCCAGCAACAGTGCAACGATCACCAACGGGGGCACGCTATACAGCAAAAACCTGGCGGTGTTGCCAACCGAGTGCCAGAAGTCGGCGAACTGGATGCTGCTGCGGTTGAACAGAATGTTATTGTAATTTTCCAGCCCGACGAACGGCCGGAACTCCGGACGCAGAAAATCGAAGTTGAACAGGCTGATGTAGATACCATAGAAAAATGGATACCCCAAAAAGGCAGTAAAAAAGATCAGATGCGGCAGGATAAACAGATAGGGTGTCCAGCTAAAGCGACGCCGCGACGCGGCACTGGTTGCCGCAGCGCTCTGGGCGCGGGCCGGTTGCGAAGTAGCCATGCGCAGCCTCCATGTTCTTAAGGATGAAGGATAAAGGATGAGGGATGCAAACCGCTGCACTTCATCCCTCATCCTTCATCCTTCCCGGCTATTTGTACTTTGCTGCGTTGTCCTTAATGATCTGGTCGGACTTGGCCGCCGCGTCGTCGAGTCCCTTCTTGATGTCCGTGCTTTGGCCGAGCAGGTACGCATTCAGCGCCGGCTCGAAGCCTTGCCCCCAGAGCGCGCCTTCGAGGCCAGCCACCGGCGGCAGGAACTTCACGGCCTCAACCTCCTTCGCGAATGCCGCGACTGGCGGAGAAACCGTTGCTAAATCGGCACTCTCGCGCGCCGACTTGCGCGCCGGAACCTGGCCGGCCTTGGCCCACTGGACCGAATTCTGCGATAGCCAGCCGATCCAACACCCGGCCGCGGCCTGCTTGGCCGGGTCCTCGGTGGTCATCGCCAGTTGGTGCGAATTGCCCCAGACCGAGTAGGTGCTGCCGATCTGCGGCATCTCCGCGAAGCCAACAAACGGCAGTTTCACCATATCGCTGATGTGCCAGGGCCCGTGGAATACCATCGCGGCCTTCTGCTGCTGGAAAAGCTTGACCTCCGGGTCGCCGGCGCCATTGACCTGCGGAGTAGTTTTCGCCTTCAGGTCGTGGATGTACGTGGCCGCCTGGACGCCCTGGTCACTGTTGTACGTGGCCTGGGTGCCATCACTATTGGTAATATCGCCGCCAAATTGGCGGATGAGCGCCTGGAACCAGGCGCCAGTTTGGAAAGCCGTGCCAATCGCCACGCCTGCGACGCCATTCTTGTTGAGCGCATCCACCGCCTTTTCGAACTCTTCCTTGGTCATCGGCCGATCAGTCGGCATCGTGATACCGGCCTTCTGGAACATATCCTTGTTGTAGTACAGCACCAGCGGGTGAGTATCCAGCGGAATGGTGTGGCGCTTGCCCTTCACCTCGCCGGCTTTCCAGACCGCCTCGGTGAATTCCCCTTTCAGTTTGTCTACGCCGCCGGCCTCAGTCAGTGCGGCGTCCGACATGGGCTTGAGCACATTGCGCGCCACCATCTCGCCTATGTCACCAGCGCGGATCACGGTCATCTCGGGCAAGCTGCCGCCCGCCGCGGCCGTGTTCAGTTTCTGAAGATAGTCCGGTTGCGCCGTGTGGGTCACCTTGATGCCCAGGCTGTTTTCCTGGCTAAATTTGTTTGCCAGGCCGGTCATCTCGTCGCCGTCGGGTCCGGTCAACGGGCTCCACATGGTGATTTGCTGGCCCTTACCCGCGTCGGAGCATGCCCCAGCGCTAGCCGTTCCGCCCGCTGCTGGCGCGCTCGTCGCCGCTCCGCCCGCCGCGGGCGCGCTCGTCGCCGCAGTTCCACCACCGCCCCCGCCGCCACACGCTGCGATCAAACTGGCGAACATTGCCAGCAAAACCGCCAGACACACTCGTCGTGACATGGCTTTCATCGTGAGCCTCCTTGCTATAGAGAATTTGAGACCTTCATCAGCAACGAACTGAAACGCGTTGATCCCAGTCGACCTGTGCGCCGATCAACCTGAGGCCGTACGCGCGGACGATCGATAGCCGATGCGTAAGAAGAGGTCTTGTGGGTAGTTGCCGAACCGGCTACCGAAAAGGTTTAATCCTCCTACATGTTCGGCATCGGCTTTGACGCCGATCCGCACAGCGATAAACGGCACGTCGTTTATTTTGAGGTCGTGCAGCATGACCCCCGACAAGCGCATGCCGTCGACCTCGGTCTCGCGCTCGCCGACGTGCCAAACCTTCAGCAAGCCATACTGCGTATTGCGCGGCGTCCACCATTCCGGCGTCAGGCGCCCCGGCTCGCCGCCAAAGTCCGCCGGCGAGATCCACGTTCCAATCTCGACGCCATTGATCCATACCGTGATATCCGATGGCCAGTCCAAATTGAACAGCGGCGCCTCGGAGCAGATCTCCATACTTAGGCGCAACGAATCTGGGTGCGCGCCGCTCGGCAGCCGGTTGGGAAAGCGATACTCAACATAGCCTTGATGGAACCAGAGCAGCTGCGCGGTCATGCGCGCCGGCTCGTAAAACGAGGCCGGGTCATCCAACATGCCGATGATGCCCGTTTCGCTGATCAGCCCGCATGTTGGCATCACCTGGCAATCGACGAACGCGCCAATCGGCATGGTCATTTCGACAGCTTGCTCGCGCGGCTGTTCGGCGATTGGCAGATCGAGCACAACGCGATCGTACATCCGCGCCGACACTTTACGCAGCCCACGGCTGGCCGGCTCGAACTCGGTTCTGATCAGCCCGGCCTCTTCCAATGTTTCGATGTGCAGCGCGGTCGTTGAGGTCGCCAGGTCGAGCGCCACGGCAATGTCATTCACACTCGCCACTCGATCCGCCAAATAGCGCAAAATGCGAATACGGTTGAGCGAGTCAAGCGCTTTGAGCACGCGCTCTATTTGCGCCTGATCCATGCTGTCGTCGAGCACTAAGACCCGGTTGCGTAGTTCGCGGCCCGTCACGAGCACCCGCTTTCATTCCAAGATTTCTAATTAAAATCTATTCATGAGGCAGCCAAGTAGGTTATAAAGTTTAGATCATTCCAGAATAGTAGTACTTGTCAGCAAAATCTATGCCACCGCAAACTCCGTTCGCTAGCAACGGTTGGCCATTTAAGGCATAAGGCAGTATCATATTCAAATTGGACCTATACCGAAAATGTCGTGCAGGTTTTTCAGCCCAATCCACAATCGATATTCACACGACACCGCCTTTGTAGAATAGCTGTGTGGGCAATCAACAGGCAAGGTGCAACTATGTCGAGTAAATCGACACAACAACCAGGCGGGTCGTTCATCGTGCGGATCTGGTGGGAACAAGGCAGCACTTCAGCGGAACACCGGCATTGGCGCGGGTGGATTCAGCATGTGCGCGGCGGCAAATATATCTATTTCACCACCTTGCACGATCTGAACACCTTCATCGAGCAGGAACTCGGCATCGATACGCCAACTGAAGAAATGCCGCATGGCTTGGTATAGACTTAGTACAGGTTATCGTAGGTTCGATCCTAGTTCCCATAGTACCCCCTCATTTCCGTGGCAAGGCCAAAGGGAAATAAGGGAACTAGCAACAGACTTGCAATAGTCAACACTCAGCGCATAAGTAACGAAAGGATCGATCCATGAATGGCAGAGGCTTCCTCGGAACCAATGCCTCGGTGCTCGCCGATATCTCGCTCATCCTTGGGATATTAGTCGCGCTGACGCTTACGGTTGGCATGATCCTGGCAGTTCTGAAGCGCTATCAGGTGCATCGCTGGGTGCAATCGACCGCCGTGGCGATCAATGTCGCGCAAGTGCTCACGATCATGGTCGCATCGTTTCTGAAATCGGCCGCGCCAGGTATTCCACAGAGGCTGGGCGAGACGTACTACTATGCTGCACTTATCCATGCCATGCTTGGGCTCACCACGCTGGTGTTTGGCACATTTGTGGCGCTGCGCGGCAATGAGCTGGTGCCGCAGGCGCTCAAGTTCAACAATTACAAGCTGTTTATGCGCACTGCCTATAGCCTGTATATCCTCGTCACAGCTCTTGGAGTGTGGGTTTATATCACCTGGTATATCAATACTGCACAGCCGGCCGTCGCCGAAGGGCAGGTGCAGCCGGTGGCGCAACGTTCCGACGAGTTGACCGTCCCAATGGCTAATTTCGTCTTCAACCCGCAAGATGTCGTCGTTCCGGTCGGCACGACGGTGATCTGGGTGAATCAGGATGGCGCGCCGCATACCGCCACCGCCGACGATGGCAAGCTGTTCAAATCCGACCTGCTTTCGAAGGGCCAAAGCTTCAAGCACACCTTCGATCAGGTCGGCGAGTTCCCATATTACTGCGAGCTACACGGCAGCGCCGGCGGGCAAGATATGGCCGGCAAGATCAAGGTCGTTCCGGCCGGCCAGGCTCCGGTGCTGGCGGCCGCCGCGCCGGCGATCGCCGCGCCGACACCGCAGCCCACGCCGAACCCGTTGCCGGCGAAATATTTCGGCCAGCCGAGCGGCACTGCCGCCTTCCGCGACGCACAGGGCCGCAGCGATCAGATCGTGCTGAATCTGCGCGCCGAGGCACCGCCGGCAGGCGAGGCGTTGTACGCGTTCCTGACCACGCTTGACGGCAGCGCGACCCAGGCGCTGGGTGCGCTCACGCTGGACGCTGGCGGCGGCGCGACCGGTTCATTTACGGCGCCCGACGGCAGCAACCTTGCCGCACGCTTCAACCGCTTGGTGATCAGCCGCGAGCCGGCCGGCAGCAGCCCAAGCAAGCCAGGCGGCCAGCTGGTGTTCGAGGGCCAATTGCCCGGCCAGGCGTTTGGGTCGCTCAATCAGCTGCTGGCCAGTGGCCCAGGGCTGCCGGCTCAGCAAGGCTATGTCACTGGCATCCGGCTGCAAACCGACGAACTGGTGCGCCACGCGAAATTCGTGGCCGATGCGCAGGCGGCCGGCGACTTGGCCGGCGTCAAGCGCCATGCCGAGCATGTCTACAACCTGATCGCCGGCTCGCTCGACGCAAAGTTCGGCGATCTCAATGGCGACGGGCGCTCGCAGAACCCCGGCGACGGCTTCGGGCTGCTGCAAAATGGCACGCAGGCCGGCTACCTGCGCGCCACTGCCGACGCCGCTGCCGCGGCCAAGAACGCGGCCGATGCCACCGACGCAATCAAGGCACACTCCGAGCATGTACTGATCTGCACCGAGAATATGCAAGAGTGGGCGATCGAAGCGCGCGATCTGGCGCTTCAGCTCGCCCAGGCCGGCGATCTGGCAGCTACCAAGCAGGCAAGCGAACGGCTTACGACGCTTAGCCAGTGGATCCAGCGCGGCGACGACGCCAATGGCGATGGCGAGATCGCGCCGATCCCGGGCGAGGGCGGCGGGCTGGTAGCCTATGAGCACGCCCAATTCATGGCCGGATTCGGGCTGTTCCCGTTCAAGGCTGCTGCGGTGCCGGGTGGCGAAGTCGTATTCGCTGTTTATCCGGCGTGGGCTGGTGCACCGCGGAGTTTTGTGTGCGAGCTGCATAACCGAGTATAGCTGGGGTTCGACCTTACCGTCGCCCGCGGCCACGGCGAGATCCTATCCCTCCCGCTGTTCTCGTTTGAGCCGGGCCTGACCGGCATCCTGTTCAACACAATCCGCGGCGGCGCATTCGAGGCGCTGCGACACATGCGCTACGAAGACGATCCGGGGCGCTTCCATGCGACAGTGCTTGGCCTACTACGAGAACATGCGCTGGCGGTCTACGCACGCGTCGATCCGAAAACGATCGCCCTGACTAGACCGATCGATCTCTGCCGCGCCGCGATCACGCCAACCGTGCGGCGCGGCTACATTCAGCTTTCCTGCGGCAAGTTCGCAATCGCACTCGGCGACGCTCACACTGTGATCGACCCACTGATCGGCCAGGGCGCGAACACCGCGTCGCACTCGGCCTGGGTACTGGGCGCGGCGATCCGCGATAACTACATCTGCGACGAGGTGTTCTGCCGGCGCGCCGAGCAGCAGATCTGCGCCTATGCCCTGCCGGTCTCGGAGTATTCCAACGCGCGGCTCCGCCCGCCCCAGCCGCATGTGGTCGAGCTGATGGTCGCGGCGGCACACGATCAGGCGATCGCCAATGCATTTGTGCAAGGTGTGCATCATCCAGATCGCTTCTGGGAGGTCTTCTCCACGGCGGAGCACACGGCCGCATTTCTGAGGCAGTTCGGCTGGCAGGGCATGCCGGCGGCAGCGCGAGCCGCCTGATGACCGCGATCTGCAAGCGATATCACGAGGAGTCGTATGTCAGTATCGGCAAGCGGTATATGCGCGAGGGAAACATGAATATCAACGGACGCCTGGCGTTGATCACCGGCGCCTCCAGCGGTGTCGGCGCGGCGGCGGCAAAGGCGATTGCGCGGCGTGGCGGGCGGGTGGTGCTGGTGGCGCGTACGAAATCCGCTCTTGAGCAGGTCGCGGCCGAGATTACCGCGGCCGGTGGCGCGGCGCATGTCTACCCGGCCGACGTCGCCGATGCCGCCGATGTCGAACGCATGGCATGCGCGGTGCGGAAAGAGCTGGGCACACCGGACATTCTGATCAACAACGCCGGCGCCGGGCGCTGGCGGTTCGTCGAAGAGACCGATCCCGACGAGGCCGTACAGATGATGGCGGCGCCATACTTCGCGGCATTCTATGTCACGCGGGCGTTTCTGCCCGAGATGCTGAAGCGGCGCAGCGGCCACATCGTCAATATGTCCTCGCCAATCTGCTACTTGCCTTGGCCGGGGGCGACGGCCTACGGCGCGGCGCGCTGGGCCATGCGCGGCTTCAGTGCCACCTTGCGCGCCGATTTGCATGGCACCGGCATTGGTGTGACGCTGATGACGCCCGGCAAGGTCAGCTCGGCCTACTTCGCGAACAACCCCGGCTCGGAGGAACGCATCCCGCGGATCGCCAGGATGTACCGGACGCTGACGCCCGCACAGGTTGCTACAGCGATCGTGCGGGCGGTGGAGAGCAACCGGCGAGAAGTGATTCTTCCCTTCACACTGCGGCTGACCGTGATGCTCCACAATCTGCTGCCTGGCCCGCTCGACTGGTTACTGGTCAAGACGGGCTGGAACCATGGCAGGTAAGTGAGGGGATATGACACCGATAACCAAGTTTCAGCGAATCTATTTCGCGGCGGTCGGCATATTCGCGCTATGGGTAGGCGTGTGGGGTTACTTCTTCCCAGCGCATGTCGACAATGCTATTCCTTGGCTGGTACCGCCGCTGCACGCGCGCTTCCTGGGCGCGATGTATTTCTCGGGCGCGGCGTTTATGTTGGGGGCCCTCCTGGCCCGCCGCTACGCCGAGGTGCGTGTTGTGGTGCCGATGATCGCGATCTGGACCGGCATGCTGTTTGTCGTCTCACTGTTTCACCTTGGCGAGTTCGACTTCGCGCGGCAGCAGACCTGGGGCTGGTTTGGCTTGTACCTGGTGTTCCCGCTGATCGCGATTGGGATTGCATGGCGGCAGCGCGCCGATCGTGCGGCGGCAGGCCCAACACTGCCGGGCTGGGCGAGCGGCTATCTGCTCGCCCAGGGCGCCGTTGCATCGCTGCTGGCGCTGGCACTGCTGGTCGCGCCCGCTGGCATGGCCGCGCGCTGGCCCTGGCCGATTACGCCACTGCTCGCACAGATCTATTCAGCGCCGCTGCTGGCCTACGGCGCGGGCAGCCTGCTGCTGGCCGTCCGGCAATCTTGGCAGGCGGCGCGCATAGCGATCGTCGCGACGCTGGTATTCGCGGCGAGCGTGCTGATCGCTTCGTTGATCCATCGCGAGTTGTTTGCTAACGCTGGGCTGGGTGGCTGGCTCTGGTTCGGCGGCTTCAGCGTGGTCACGGCGATGTTGGGGGTGCTCACGGTGCGTGGTTTTCAGCTTAGAACGATGACGCTCGTCACATAGCTGTCGCTTAGAGAAAGTTCCCATGTCGTTGTCCGTTGTCCGTTGTCCGTTGTCCGTCGTCAGTACTCACAACTGACGGCCAGACTGTAAAGCTCCTCAAACGGATGAGAAACCTTCTCTTATACAGATCTCACGCAAAGTCGCCGGGTGCCCACACCCAGAGGGTACCCGGCGACGCAAAACCGTAAACCTCGTTCCTTTGCGATCTTTGCGGCTTCGCGTGAGCTTGTGTTGTCCTGTTTCTATTTGAGAGCTCGATTAGGAATGTGGAAAGGAGCCAATATGACGAGTGAAACATCCGATTATATTCTATCAAACACTGCCGAGGCCGAGCGGCTGCGCGTGCAGGCGCGCATCTGGGAGCATGACGTCGAGCTGCTGCTCGATCAGATCGGCGTGCGGCCCGGCTGGAATTGCCTCGACCTGGGCTGCGGCGCCATCGGCATCCTGGCGCCGCTCAGCCGGCGCGTCGGCCCGGGCGGCCGGGTCTGGGCGTTGATAGGGACCAGCGGCTGCTGGCGGCCGCGCGCGCCTATGTCGGCGAAGAACGGCTGACGAATGTTGAACTTCGAGAGTGCGATGCCTTCGACGCCGGGCTGCCGCGCGAGTCGTTCGACATGGTTCACGCCCGCTTCATTATAGCGTTTGGCCGCGGCGGCGACCTGCTGCGCGAAATGCTCGCGCTCGCAAAGCCGGGCGGCATCGTGGTAAGCCAGGAGACCGACCAAAACTCCTGGTGCTACTTCCCGCAGCGATCGGTCTGGCCGCGGCTGAAGCAAATGATCGAGGCGGCCTTCATCCATATGGGTGGCGACGCGGATATCGGGCAGCAGCTCTATGCGATGTTAGGTAGCGCCGGGCTGGAGGATGTGCGCGTCCGCGCGGCCGTGGCAGCGCTGCAGCACAGCCACCCCTACATGCGCATGCCGATCCTCGGCGCCACGGGGATGCGCAAGGTGATCGTCGGCGCGGGGCTGATGAATGAGGCCGAATTAGACCAAACGATCGCCGAGATGGAGCAGGTCATCGCCGATCCACAGACGTACGAGATCTCGTTCACCGTCACGCAGGTGTGGGGGCGCAAGCCGCTGGTTTGACTTCGTTGTGTTGTGAAAGGATCGATATGGTAGATGCCAAAACAACCAACCAGACGCTCGCACCAGCGCTGAGAGCCGCTATTGCCGCGACCGCGGCGATTGATCTGCTGATCGGGCTAGCCTTTCTGCTTGGGCCTGAGCTGCGCCTGACCCTCTGGCCCACGCCGATACCGCTGGCGCTGATGCGGTTTATCGGCGCAATCGTCCTTGCCAATGGCGTCGGCGCAGTGATGATCGTTCGCCGGCCAACCTGGGAGAACGCGCGCACGCTCTTTACGGTCGCGCTGGTCTACGGCATCGTCGTGCTGATCGCGCTGCTCTACCAACTGCTGCTGGGGGGCGCCGCGCCGATCTTCTGGATCTACGTCGCCGTGGACGCGATCTTCCTCATCCCAATCTGCTATATTTTCTGGATCTACGAGCGCGGGAGCGCGTGGCGGCAGGAGAGTGCCCTGGGTGATGATGCCCCAGCACACCCCATGCCGAACCGCTGAGGCGCTGACGGCGCTGGCCGGAACAAGCCATTCAGTGGCGTCAGCAATTTCAGTGCGTCAGGGGTTCAACGCCTCGGCGATTGCCTGCTCCAGCGTCATCGCGCGCCCACGCTGCCGCAAAGGTCACTTCGTCAAGCTGCGCGCGGGCGGCGGCCACGGCAAGCGGGCGCTCTGATCAGCGTGGGTCGGCTGTGTGGCGTGGGGGGCGCGTAGTTCCTCGCCGACTATCTCTCCGCCTCTTCCGTAGCCCATCTGGCAGCCTCCAGCTCTACCAACAGCTCGCCCGCCGTCGCCCACAAATCGAGCGCCTGGCCGCGCGCCTGTGCCGCCTGTGCTACCTCCGGCGGCGGTGTTGTGATCACGGCGTCCAAGAGCCGCGCCGCTCGGGCGCGCGTCGCATGCCGGGCGGCGGGATGGGTCGTCGCCAGCGCGAGGAACTCGATCGTCTGTTCGATCCGCGTCGATTCGCCGGAGCTTACCAGTTGCGCGAGGACGATCAGCGCGTCGAGGGCCAGTGGCGCGGCGCCGGTGCGCTCGGCAATCTTCAACGCCCGGCGCAGGTGCGCAGCCGCTTGAGCAGGCGCGCCCAAGCCGAGCGCGACGCGGCCCAGGCCCAGCTCGGCGACGGCCGCCTCGCCGACGTTCTTGAGTTGCTGTGCGATGGTGAGGCTCTCTTCAAAGTACGCACGTGCGCGCGCTATGTCGCCGCGGTCGAGTGCGACTTCCGCCAGACCGTTCAGGCACAGTGCCGGGCCGCGTCCGACCCGGTGATCGCGCCAGAACTTCAGAGCACGCTGGAAATAGTTCTCGGCCTCGTCGAACTCACCCTCGGCGTGGGCGACCGCCCCAAGCGCAACATACGCGCGTGCCGAGTGGTCGCCCGACTGGAGTTGCTCAGCGACGGCCATGCTCTGCCCGATCAGCTCGCGTGCCTGCACGTAGTCGCCGGCAAACTCGGCCAGCCGGCCCAGATCGAGCAGCGAGTACGAGATACCGTACCGCTCGTCGCTGCGGCGGCGGATATACAGCGCGTCCTCGATCAGCCGCCGCGCCTGCGCATACTCGCCCATCGCGTAGGCCGCCCGCCCCCAGTTGTTGAGGGCTGACGCGCGCCCTTCCAGGTCGTCGGTGTTATCATACACGGCCACGCTGGCGCGGAATTGCTCCGCGGCCGCCCGTGCCTCGCCTTGAAACTCGAGTATCTGTCCGCGGGTCATCAACAGGTTGGCCACCAGACCGTCCGACCCGACCGCCCTCGCCAGCGCCAGGCCGTTCGTAACACTTGCTTCGGCCTGTTCGGGGTCGCCGCTAATGTAGTAAAACCAGCTGAGGTCTCCCAGGGCGGAGGCGCGCTCGGCGCGGGTGTCCAACTCGACCGCTTCCAGCAGCGCGAGGCCGCGCTGTATCGTTTCGAAGCTCCCCAGCAGATTCGTCCGCCACAGCAGCCAGCCCTGGCGCACGAGCAGCCGGCCCAGAGCCAGCGTGCGCTGGGGTGTCGGCTCGCCCGCCACGCCAACGCTCAGCCTGTCGATCGCCCGGCCGAACGCGGACATACCCTCCGCGGCCATGCCACGCATATTGTAGAACGAAAAGAGGCTCTCCAGTGCGTGCTGCAGACACGCGAGATCGTCGTGGTCGACCGCCCACTGCCACGCAGCGCGGATGTTATCGATATCGGCGGCGATCTCGTCCACCGCTGCACTCGGGAGCCCGCCGACCAGTTCGGCCTCGTGCCCATGGAATGCTATGCAGAAGTATGATGCGTGACGTTGCCGTAGTGCATCCGCTCCAGCACTCCGCTCCAGCCGTTGCAACGCGTACGCGCGGATGGTCTCCAGCATCGTGACGCGCGGCTGGTCGTCGGCGGTCTCGATCTGTCGCAGCAGGCTCTTGTCCAGCAGCGACGTGATGCCATCCACAGCCTCGAATGGCAGATCACCGTCCGCGTTACATACCGCATCCGCGGCATCCAGTGTGCAGCCGCCTACGAACACGCCTAATCGCGCGAACAGCGCCTGCTCGCCACTACTCAGCAAGTGGTAGCTCCAGTCGATCGTGTTGTTGAGGGTCTGCTGCCGGGCGGGCCGGTCACGCGGCCCACCGGTCAGCACTTTCAGCGGGCTGCGCAGTCGCGCCAAGAGCGCCTCGGGTGGGAACAGCCCGACCCGCGCCGCCGCCAACTCGATCGCCAGCGGCAGCCCATCCAGCCGGGCGCAGATCTCGGCCACGGCCGGCGCGTTCTGATTGGTGACCGCGAATTCGGGCTTGACCGCCTGCGCCCGCTCGCTGAACAGCCGCACCGCCTCGTACTGGGTCAGGTCTGCCGTCGAAGGTAGAACCGAGAACCGAGAACCAAGAATCTGATCTTGCTGATCGAGATACGGTTCTCGGTTGACCCTGCGGGCGGGTACCCTCTGGGTGGTTCTTGGTTCTCGTGGTGGCAGCGCCAGCGGCGGCACCAGGACATCGCGCTCGCCGTAGAGATGCAGCACCTCGCGGCTGGTGATGAGCAGCTTGAGCTGTGGGCAGGCCGCCACGAGCTCGGCGACCTGTGGTGCGGCGTCCAGCACCTGCTCGAAATTGTCGAGCAGCAGCAGCTGTTGCCTTGCACGGAGGTGGTCTTTGAGGCTCTCCAGCAGTGGCTGCCCGCTCGCCTCCCGCACGCCCAGCGTTTGGGCGATGGTGGGGATCACCAGGTTGGGGTCGCTGATCGGCGCAAGGGCGACAACATAGGCGCCATGCGCGAAGTCCTCCAGCACCTCGGCGGCAATTTGCAGGGCCAGGCGGGTCTTGCCCACCCCGCCAGAGCCAGTCAGGGTCACCAGATGCACGTCCGCACGGCGCAAGAGTACGCGCACGGCGATGATCTCGTGCTCGCGGCCGATCAGCGCGTTGGGCTGCACGGGCAGATTGGTCCCGCGGGTCTCCAGGGTGCGCAGCGGCGGAAAGTCGGAGGGCAGGCCGGGGGCGACGACCTGAAAAATCTGTTCGGGATGGGTCAGGTCTTTGAGGCGATGCTCACCCAGGTCGCGGAGCGTTACATCGGCGGGCAACTCCTCGCGCACCAGCTCCTCCGTCGCGAGCGAGAGCAGCACTTGACCGCCGTGGGTTGCGGCCAGGAGGCGCGCGGCGCGATTGAGTGGCGGGCCGAAGTAGTCGCCTTCGCGTATGTCCGCAGCGCCAGTATGCAGTACCATCCGCACCCGCACGTCAAGTGTCGATTGTAGCTTTTGGATATTCGCTTGAGGATTGGCCGGCGCTCTCACGCTATCCCACGATTCCACCTGGAGCGCCCGCTGCGCCTGCAGGGCTGCAAGGAGCGCGTCTGGGGCTGTGGCGAAGGCCGCATAGACCGCATCGCCGACGGTCTTGAAGACATGGCCGCCGTGTGCCTCGATCTGCTGCCGGAGGATGGTGTCGTGGCGGGCGAGGGCGGCGCGCATGGCCTGGGGGTAGTGTTCCCACAGTACGGTGCTGCCTGCGATGTCGGTGAACAAGAAGATAACAGTTCCACTGGGTGCGGCCGTCGGGCCAAGCGCGCCGGGCGGCTGATTGAGGGGTTGGGCCGTCACGTCTAGCTGATCGATCACCTGTTCGGCGCGCGCCGCAGTGAGGAAGGCCGCACGCTCGTCACCCGTTAGGCCGAGGCAGTCGGCCAACTGCGCGGCCAACTGGCGCGAGGGGCGGCGCAGCCCCATCTCGATCTTCTTGATCGTGTCGGTGGCACAATAGACCTGCTGCGCCAGCGCCTCCTGGGTCAGGTCACGCGCTTTGCGTAGCCGATGCAGCAGCCGGCCAAACGATTCGTTCCCGTCCACGGTATGCTCATCCGATTATCGCGGTACTCATGAATAGCTCTGAGTATACAGCACCGCCCCGGCTGACGCTAGCCCTGCTGTCACCGTTTTTGTCACCCCTTTCGTCACTGTTGTCATCTTACCCTCGAACCGCGCTTGTGGTTTACTACGTTCAGAAACGGACAGCAAGTGGCACAGCATGAAGGAGGCTATGATGCACCCCGATCAGATGTACGAGCTGCGGCAACTGCGGCACCAAGACCTGCGGGCGGAGGCGAAGCGGGCGCGAGCCATACAGGAGCTAGCAGGTAACCGGGCATCCTGGGGCCGCGCCTGGCTCGCGACGTGGCTGCGTCGTTTGAGCACGCGCTGGACGCGCGGCGTCATACTCACTGGTCGTGCCGCAAGCAACACACCCAGCAGGACGATCTGAGTGATGGCGCGCAGAAGGCATCCCAATTCTATTTCGGTACAGCGGCCCGGAAAACAAACAGGAGGATACCACAATGACAGCAACGGCATTTGATCCAGTCAAGTACAAGGAAACGACGCGGGAGCAGTGGCAGGTCGCGGCCGAGGCCTGGCATCGCTGGGGGCCGACGCTCGCACAATGGCTTGGCCCGGCAACTGAGATCATGTTGGATATGGCTGGTGTACGCGCCGGCAGCCGGGTCCTCGATGTCGCCGCGGGCGCAGGCGGGCAGACGCTGGTGGCGGCACGGCGTGTCGGACCATCCGGCTTTGTCCTTGCTACGGACATCGCGTCCAATCTGCTCGTGTTCGCGGCCGAAGCCGCGCGCCAGGCCGGGCTAACCAATGTGGAGACACGGGTGATGGACGGTGAGAACCTGGAACTCGAGGCAGAGGCCTTCGACGCGGTCATCTCACGGGTCGGACTGATTTACTTCCCCGACCAGCAGCGAGCACTGACCGGGATGCGCCACATCCTCAAGCCCGGCGGGAAGATCGCGGCGATTGTCTACTCGACTGCCGAAAACAACAAATTCTTCTCGCTTCCTGTCGCGATCATTCGTCGTCGTGCCCAACTCCCACGGCCGCTGCCGGGCCAGCCCGGCCCGTTCAGCCTCGGTAGCCCTGGCGTGCTGGAGGAGGCGTTCACACGGGCCGGGTTCCGCGAGGTGCAGACGCGGGTTGTCGCAGCGCCGCTGCGTCTGCCCTCAACCGCCGAGTATCTACGCTTCGCACAGGAGTCATGGGGGGCGCTGCACCAGATGCTCGCTGGGCTGATCGAAGCCGAGCGCCAAGCCGCCTGGGAGGAGATTGAGCAGGCGCTCCGCAGATTCGAGGATCCCCATGCGTTTGAGGGACCCTGTGAGCTGGTCATCGGGCTCGGAACCAGGTAGTGACAAGCGTTGAGCGTACTGGTGCATGCGCGTGTGCACCGCTTTCGACCGCTCACCAGCGCGTTCACGTGTCGCACGCTGGACCGTGATCACTAGTGACCGATGAGAAAGGAGGCATCTCAGCGTACCTCAAACGCCAAACCCGCATACAGAAAAGGAGCCCACACATGATGCAGATCAGAAAACGACACCCACGCGCAATAGCCGCCACTATGATACTATAGATCACCAAATTCATCTGCTCAGTGTTCAGGTCGCAGGTCACAGGTCGCGAAGGCTCATTCGCGACTTGTGGCTTGCGACTTTAGCTCATGATCGCTATGCCAACAAGACAGGCAGGAAGGCACTGCGATGACAACCGCAACACTCGATTAGGAATGATCTCGTTCAGGAGGAGAACTATCATTGACCAATAATCGCTGGGCAAACGATCCCATCCTCAAGCCCCTGATCGCAGCCGTCACAGCCGATCCGGAGGTTGAGGGCATGATTCTGAGCGGCTCGCGTGGCGCCGGCGTCGACGATGCGGAGTCCGACTACGACCTGGAGTGGGTCCTAACCGCGGCGGCGTACGACCGGCGCGCGGCGCACGACGAAGATATGCATCCCAGTCAAGATCCGGATCAGCCACAGCTTGATATATCGTACTCCTGCCTCCGCACGCTGGCCCAGATCGCCGCGGAGGCGAGCTGGCCGCTCCCTGGCTATACAACAGCGCGCATCCTCTACGATAAAACCGGGGCGGTGACCATTGCCTTAATGAAGATGAAGAAATTAATCGGGTAGCCCGCTTCAGCGGGCTTGGGCTGTTAGCGCGGGCGCTTTAGCCCCGCGCGTGCGGCGGTGCGAAATGCCCGATTTAATAATAAAAGTTCATACAGGCAATGGTCACCATGCCCGAGGAGCGTGCCCGCGCTGATGTGCTGGGCTGCTTCGACGCCTACATCAACGCTTTCTACCGCTCGCTGAAAGCCTGGCGGCGCGGCAACCAGCTGGGCGGCAGACTTCAGGCCGCCGCCTCCGCGATGCACCTCGTGCAGGTGCTGTTCGCGCTCGAGCGACGCTGGCCGCCCTACTACGACCACCTGGCGGGGCAGTTGGACACACTTGCGAGTCAGAGTTGGCCGCCGGGCTATCTGCACGACGCGCTGCTGCGGCTGGTAGCAACGGGCGACCCGAAGTTCCAGCAAGAGCTGGAGGCCAAAGTCGAGGTGCTGCTGCGCGCACGCGGCTTCGAGATGAACTTATGGGAAGGTGAAATCGATCGCGTCAAAGCATTTCTCTTCGATTAGTACAAACAATACCTCCAAATGTCGCGCAGGTTTTTCGGCGCCACGCTGGCCCGATATCCATTCGACACCCCCACGATACACTTACCCCGACGATAGGCCGGACGACGACGTCGCGCCTAGGGACGTCATTGTCAAGGGCGCGCCACGCAGCGCCTCGATCGGAGGTAAGGATACTGTATGGCCAAATCGCTCAGAATACGCCTGATCCGCTGGAGCTTCAACTGCTTCCGGCCTTCCGCCGCAATACGCACCCTTCAAGGAGGCCAATCGTGAACACGTCCAAACACCTGGCTCTGCCGGCGCTGGCGCTGGCGTTGGTGCTGAGCGCGTGCGGCGGTACGCCAGCCACTGCCCCAGCTACCAGCGCTCCCGCAACGCCACCAACTGCTACGCCGGCAACACAACCCACGGCAGCGCCGCCATCCGCCGCGCCAGCAGCGGCACCCACAGTCGCTCCGGCAACTGCTGCGACACAAGCCGGGCCAGTGGTCATTACGGCGTCCGGAACGAAGCCCGACGATATTCGCGCGAAGGTCGAAGAATACGGCCAGCTCCTGGGCTTGCCGGATAACGGCGGTACGCCAGGCTCGCAGCCGGCAGGGCATCGCTCAATCGTTTGGGATGGCGTGCCCGACGAACTGGCCGCGCCGAATTTCTACCCGGCGGATTTTTTCAACGACACCAAGCCGCCGCGGGCGCGCGGCGCGGTGCTCGCAACGCCTGGCGAAGGGCTGATGGTGAGCGCGGACAACGACAACCCGACCGGCACGCCACCGCGTTTTGGCAATATCAACGACAGCTATAGCAATATCTTCACCGCCTACAGCGCCGAGCGCATGTTCTCGCCGGTCGGCAGCAATATCGCTGACTTAACATTTTTCGTACCCGGCTTCGAGTATTTCGACGCGCAGGACAAGTCGCTCGGCACATTCGCGACGCCCCTCGCAAACAACGGTCTGTCGTTCCTGGGTGTCGTCTTCCCCGAATCAATCATTCATCGCGTCCGCATCACCTATGGCACGGTGGCGCTCGGCCCCGACGACAGCGCGCAGAATGATGTAGCGGTGATGGATGATTTTATTTATGGTGAGCCACAAGCAATTCGTTAGTCGTTTGTTGTCAGTGGTCGGTCGTCCCTTCTTCTAAGGCAGCGAGATCGAACCACCACAGACTACGGACCACTGACGACGGACAAAGGAGTATCAATCGTGAACACACGCAAATACCTACTCGGACTGTTCATTATCGCGGCGCTGCTGCTCAGTGCCTGCGGCTTGGCGCCCGCCGCTGAGCCACCTACCGCTGCGCCGGCCGCCGCGGCGCAGCCGACCAGCGCGCCGGCCGCTCAGCCGACCCCCACATTTGAGCCGGCGAGCGACACCGCCAAGGAGCCAACTATCGGCGCGGCGCCGACCGCCACCACCCAGGCCGCCGGCGCGCTGGTCTGGCGCGACCAGGTGCTGCGCAACGACGGGATCATCGTCTCGGTCAATGGCCTGCCCGCGCCACAGTCCGGCCAGGTGTATGCGGCCTGGCTGGCCGGCCAGGATGCTAGCCTGCCGCTTGGCACGCTGAATGCCGCCAGCGACCCGGCCACGCTGACGTTTGTCTCGCCGACGAACGACAATCTACTCAGCAAATTCGACAAGGTCTACATCACTCAGGCCGCCCAGGCGGATGCCGAGAAGGACAACACGAATGTGCTGCTCAGCGGCGCGCTGCCGGAGAAAGCGCTGGTGCATATTCGCCACGTGCTGTTCAGCATCGGCACCACGCCAAACAAGATCGGCTTCGCGCTCGGGCTGCGCCAGGAGACCGACGAGCTTCAGCGCCACACCCAGTTCCTGAAAGATGCCTTCGACGCCGGTAACTTCGCGCTGGTGAAGGTGCATGCCGAGCATATCGCCAATATCATCGAAGGGTCGCAGGGCGAGCACTTCGGCGATCTGAACCGCGACGGCAAGGTGCAGAACCCTGGTGACGGCTTCGGCCTGCTCCAGAATGGCCAGCAGGACGGCTACATCAAGGGCATGAGCGACCATGCCAAGCTGGCCGCCGACGCGCCCGACGCCACCGACGCGATCAAGCTGCACGCCGGCCACGTCCAGATCGCCAGCGAGAACACCCGCGTGCGCGTCACCGACATCCGCGACCGGGCGCTCAAGATCGCCCAGGCTGGCGGGATCAGCAACACGCAGCAGGACGTGCTCAACATCCTGGCATTGGCACAGCAAACTATTCAGGGCGTCGACGTGAACCTCGACGAGCAGATCGGCCCGGTGCCGGGTGAGGGCGGCGTGCTCACCGCGTACCAGCATGCCCAGTTGATGGCCGGCATCCCATTGGCGCCCGGCCAGGCCGCCGCGCCCGCACCTGCCCAAGCCGCGGAAGCGCCGCCCGCGGCCCAGCCGCAGACAATCGCAGTCGAGATCGAGGACAACAAGTTCACGCCGAATAAGATCACCGTGCCGGTCGGCGCAACCCTCATATGGACGAACAAGGGCCAGAAGCCGCATACCGTCACGGCCGACGACGGCTCGTTCGATAGCGGTACGCTCAACAACGGTGGCAACTTCTCGCAGACCTTCGCCAAGGCCGGCACATTCCCGTACTTCTGCCAGTTCCATGGCGGCAAAGGCGGCGAGGGCATGGCCGCGACTATCATCGTCGCCGATCAGTCGGCCGCGGCCAAGCCGCCGGCCGCCGCGGCTCAGCCGACTGTACCCCCTGCCCAGCCGACTGCCCCCCCCGCCCAGCCCACCGCGGCGCCCGCGGCGCAGCCGGCCGCCGGCGAGGCGTCGGTTGAGATCGGCGACAACACATTCACGCCAAAGGAGTTGAGCGTGCCGGTGGGCGCAACGGTTGTATGGACGCACAAGGGCCAGCGTAAACACACCGTCACCGCCGACGACGGCTCGTTCAAGAGCGACACGCTCGAGGCCGGCGGGAGCTTCAAGCAGACCTTCGACAAGCCTGGCACCTATGCCTACTACTGTGAGTTCCATGGCGGCCCAGGCGGCTCGGCGATGTCCGGCGTGATCAAGGTCGGCGATGGTGGAGCGGCGCCCGCACCACCGGTGGCCGCGCCCGCGCCCGCGCCGGCACAGGCGGCGCAGGTGACCGTCTCGATGAAAGATTTCGACTTTGTACCCAAGGAGATCAAGATCAAGGCCGGCACGACGATACTTTGGAAGAACGGCGGTGCAAAGCCGCACTCGGCTACCGCCGTCGACAACTCATTCGACACGGCGATCTTCCAGCCAGGCGAGGCGAAGAGCGTCAAGTTCGATAAGCCAGGCACGTTCGCCTACTACTGCCAGTTGCATGGCACACCCGACGGTAATGGGATGACTGGGACAGTCGTCGTCGAGCCATAAAGTTATGGCGGCTCCTGTATGATGTTGGCGCCCGCAGGCGCCAACATCATACGGAAAAAATGCAAAGTACCATACAAGATCATATGCTCGCAGCGTAGAGTAGGCTGTGCCGGCGTTCGCAGCGCCGCCGGATGTGACCGAGGTCGTCTGGAAGCGCCTGGAGCCGTTGCTCCCGCCAAGTAGGCGCACGGGACGACCCTATACTCATCAGCGGCGTCTGGTGCTGGAGGCGATTGTCTATGTGATGCAAACTGACTGTGGCTGGCAACGGCTACCATCCCGGTTTCCTCCGCGGCAAACGGTATACAGTCGACTGACACGGTGGCGGGAAAAGGGTATCTGGGATATCATTTGGGCAGGACTTGACCGGCCCTCTCCCATAACCGAACTACAACTGTAGTACTAGTTTGCGGTGCAAAACCCTTCGGAAAGCGATAAAACGCGATTATGGTGTCAAGCGTTTCCGCGATAACGCCTAGTGGCCCCGCCCGTGCACAACTCCTTCTCAGGAGGTGCACAATGTTACGT
>WNGB01004090.1_pt1 | contig 22535 bp, 22 predicted proteins | sample 5400681 | NCBI WGS metagenome assembly WNGB01 (sample SAMN13153367, study PRJNA577476) | soil metagenome | isolation source: 115 cm soil or saprolite under grassland replicate 2 | place: USA:California | collected 2016-06-15
CGGCTTCACCGTGGTGTGTGAACGTTGCGCAGACCTGGGAGAAACGTTCCCATCGGTTCAGGCAACGCTCTCGCTCGACCACCTGCGCGGCACGATCGATTGCCCGCGCGGGCATCAGATTCGCGTCGAGCGAGACGGCCGCTAGGCCGTCGCGAGGATGACCGCGAAGACGAAGTAGAGCGCGACGATGGCCGCGCCCTCACGGCGGGTCAGGCCGCCGCCGAAACCGAGCCCGACGACGACGAGCGTCATCCCGAACATCCACCACGCGGCGAACGTCTCCACGCCTGACGCCGGGCCCAGCCCGAGGATCAGCGCGGGAATGCAAAGCCCGACCAGGATATTCGCGTTGTTCGAGTTGAAGGATTCGCTCACGCAAGCGGCACCGCGCCCGTGCAGCGCGAGGCGAACCGCAGCGAGAAGGTTGGGGATACTCGTGAGCGCGGCGAGCACGAGCGCACCGAGCACGACGCCCGACACGTCCCAATGGTCGCCAAGCGACTGGGCTGCGACGACCATCCCTGCCGCCCCGCCGATGACGGCTGCGAGTGCAGGGACGATCGCAAGCGCGTCGATCGCGGTCGCCGGGCGCGGGAACTCGTCACGCCGCGCGTCCCGCTGCTCCTCGACGACGGCCTCGCGAAGCACCGCCGGGAGGCGGGCTCGCGATCGGCTGTGCAAGCTCGACAGCACGAGATAGGGAACCAGAACGAGCAGCGCGATCAGCAGGCCCACCACGCCGGGAAGCGTGCCGACGGCGACGAGCGCGCCGACGAGTGCGACGAGCACCGCGACACCCCCGGTCAGCGCGAGCCCGTGTTTGTGGATGCGTACGGGCCCAGCGATCAGCGCAGACAGGCCGAGCAGCCCGGCCAGGTTGAAGACGTTCGAACCGACGACGACGCCGACGCCCGTGTCCTCGTGGCCGGCGACGATCGCCGTCACCGCTGAGGCGATCTCCGGCGCATCTGCGCCGATCGCGGTCACGATGCCGAGCAGCGCCTCCGAGAAGCCCAGCCGTTCCCCAAGCCGGTCGAGCTCGCGTGCGAGGACGATGCTCGACGCGACAGTGAACGCGAATGATCCGACGAGCAAGAGAGACGCCTGGCCGATCGACACGGAGGAAAGACCCTAGCCGCCTCCTTTGGCAGACTCCTCGACGTGCCCGCAACAGTGATCGTCGGTGCCCAGTGGGGCGACGAGGGGAAGGGCAAGATCGTCGACCTTCTCGCCCTCGACTCCGATCTCGTCTGCCGCTACCAGGGCGGACCCAACGCGGGTCACACGATCGTGGTCGGCGAGGAGACGTACAAGATCCGTCAGATTCCGAGCGGCGTCATCCGCGGCAAGACGTGCGTGATCGGCGCCGGCTGCGTCGTCGATCCCCAGGTGTTCCTCGCGGAAGTCGACGAGCTCGAGTCACGTGGACACTCGACCGCCGACGTGCACGTGTCCGGCGAGGCTCACCTGATCATGCCGTGGCACGTCGCCATCGATCAGGCGTCCGAACGGCGGCTGGGGAAGCTGCAGATCGGGACGACACGCCGCGGGATCGGTCCGTGCTACGCGGACAAGGCGGCCCGGCTCGGGATCCGTGTGCAGGATCTCCTCGACGCGAAGATCCTGCGGCAGAAGATCGAGGTCGCGCTCGCGGAGAAGAACGTCTGGCTCGAGCGCGTGTACGGAGTCGAGCCACTCGAGCTGGAGGAGTTGGCGGAGCGGCTCGAGGGCTTTGCGCAGCGGCTGCGACCGTACATCGCGGACACGTCGCTCCTCGTCGACCGTGCGCTACACGAAGGCGGCGAGGTCTTGCTCGAAGGCGGTCAGGGAACGCTCCTCGATCTCGACCACGGTACGTATCCGTTCGTGACCTCGTCCAGCACCGTCGCGGCGAATGCCGCGACCGGGATCGGCATCGGTCCGAACCGGATCGACCGCGTGATCGGCGTGGCGAAGGCCTATGTGACGCGAGTCGGCGAGGGACCGTTCCCGACCGAGATCGACGGGCCGGACCAGCAGCGTGTCTGTGAGCTCGGTGGGGAGATCGGAACCGTCACGGGTCGCGTGCGCCGCTGCGGCTGGCTCGACCTCGTCGCTCTGCGCTACGCGGTGCGCTTGAACGGGATCACGTCGCTCGCCCTGACGAAGCTCGACGTCCTCTCGCACTTCTCTCAGCTTCCTGTCTGCGTCGCCTACCGCCTGCGCGACGGCAGCGAGACGTACGAGTTCCCCGCGCACCAGAGTGATTTCCATCACTGCCGGCCCGTGTACGAGACCTTGCCGGGCTGGGAGGAGCCGATCACCGACGGCCTCCCGGGCGCCGCTCGCTCGTACGTGGACTTCGTCGAGCAGGCGCTCGGCGTCGAGATCTCGCTCGTCGGAACCGGCGCCGAACGCGGGCGCGTCGTGTCTCTTCGCTAGGAAAGTCGGAGCTCGTACAGCAAGCGACACTGGCCCTGGCGAGGCGCGTCGCCGGGAACGCGTCGAAAGCCATGGGCCTCGTAGAGGCGGCGCGCCGCTTCCATGCGCTCGCTCGTGTCTAGCTTGACCAGCCTCGCGTCGTGCGACCGCGCCCAGTCGAGTGCGGTAGCGAGCAGCTTTTTGCCGAGCCCTCCGCCACGACACCCTGGACGCAGGTACATCCGCTTCAACTCGAGGGCTCCTTCGCCAAGATCACGAAGCGCGACCGAGCCGACAACATCGCCCTGGGCCACGGCGATCCATGTTTTGGCGAAGAGTGTGGTTGGATCGTCCAGGTCAGGATCCATCACTGGGTCCGGCTCGAAGCCGAACTCACGCAACGTTTCCTCGACGAGCCGGCGGTATCGGTCGACGTACGACTGATCGTAGGGAATGATCCGAACCTCTCCCAAGGCTGCACGAAGCCGGTCGAGGTGAAACATGGCCGCCGCATCGACTTCGGGGGCGCGACCATACGTGTGCCAACACCAGATAGCCACGTCGGCACTCACGAGGAGTCGGTAGAGCGCCAGGGCGTCGACGTCTGCTTCTGGGAAGTCGGCGACAAGTGCGTGGGGTAGGTGCGCGAGATCCCATTCGAGCGGCCCGCGGCAAACCGTATCGAGGTCGATCCAGAGCAAGCCGCGTCGGGTCGACAAGAGATTGCCACCGTGCGCCCCGCCGTGGAGAACTCGTTCAGCGAGCGCAAAATCCCTCGCACGATCGCGGAGATCGCGAAAGGTCCTCGACAGGAATCGTCGACTCTCCTCAGGAAGTGTCCAGACGGCTCCGGGATCGTCGATCACGGCTTGCGCGCGCTCGAGCCGCTCGGTTAGCGGCGGCAATTGACCCGGATAGTCCTCGAGCGCGGCATGAAGCCCCCGTAGCGCATGACCAAGCTCTTGCGGCGCGACGTCGCCGGGAGTTTGCTCGACGTATTCCCAGAGAGTGACGACAAGGCCGTCGACGGCATACGGCCCCGGCGGGACCGCTCGACTTGGCGGAACGACCGGGCCATCCCGCGCGGCAACATGCATCGCGACCGCCAATTCGCGTTCAAACGTGCTGCGATCCGAGCCTTCGATCCAAGTAGTCCGTACCCTCGCGACAAGTGGCGTCGGCGCGAGATGCACGATGGTGTCATTCCAGTCCTGGAGAATACGGGCGCCGCCCGCCTCGAGGGCTTGAGCTCGAGCGACATCCACTGCGGCCGCGATCGCTCGCTCCCGCCTCGACGCAACTCTGAGATCGCTGACCGTGTTTACGTTGACGAGCAAGAACGGATCGAGGTCGACGATCCGCGTATCAAGTCGCTCTAGCGCGGCCGAGAGCTTGAGTTCGCCGGCCGCGAGCCGCTCCTCGAGAACGGGCAGCGCGGATCTGTGATAGACGCCGGGGAGCGGTCCCGTTTGGGAGACAGCGACATCGCCTCCTGCGTCAACCAGACTCCGCAGCATCTCCAAGGAGACGAGCGGAGCGTCAACAGGAAGAACGACACAGACATCGTTGGACGCGGCGCGCAGACCCGCAACGACCCCGACGAGGGGCGCGCGCTGGTCGAGTCCGTCGGCAAGGATTGGGAAGGGCAGTTCAGCGCCCTCCCCAACCCTGCCGACCGCAATCCGCTCGTCGCAGATCTCGCCAAGTAGTCGCCAGCCGCGCTGAGCCAAGGTCTCGTTGTCGAACACCGCGAACGCCTTTGGCGACCCGAACCGACGGCTCGCGCCGCCGACGAGCAGGATCCCGGTCAGACCTCCAGACGCCAAGGTTCGGTGTAGACGTTCGCGGTACCGCCGCGGACGAAGCCGCACAGAGTGACGCCGCGATCCTGTGCGAGCTCGACGGCGAGGCTCGAGGGGGCGCCGACCGCAACGAGCAGCGGACAGCCTGCGACGGCGGCCTTCTGGACGAGCTCGAAGGACAGGCGTCCGCTGACGCAGAGGATGGATCTCGTCAGAGGCAGGAGACCTGCACCGTGCGCCCAGCCGATCACCTTGTCCATCGCGTTGTGGCGGCCGACGTCCTCGCGCACGCAGACGAGCGTGCCCTCCTCGTCGAAGAGCCCGGTGGCGTGGAGACCGCCCGTAGCCTCGAAGGTCGCCTGTTCTTCCCGGAGCCGATCCGGCAAGGTCTCGATGACTGCAAGCGAGACGTGCAGATCGCTGTCGACAGGAGGAGCAGCGACCGCGACCGCTTCGAGTGCGCCTTTGCCGCAGACGCCGCACGACGACGACGTGTAGAAGTTGCGCTTGATCGTCTCGAGGTCGAATGTGCCTGCCACCTCGACCTCGACCGTATTCGCGGCGAGGTCGGCCGGGACGTGCGCGGCCAGCGCCGGGATCCCCTCGGAGATGCAGAAGCCGAGCGCGAGCTCCTCGTCGTGACCGGGCGTGCGCATCGTGACCGCGACGGGGCTGCCGGCGACGCGGATCTCGAGCGGCTCCTCGACTGCCAACCGGTCATCCTCGGAGCGACCGGCGGGAAGCCGCACCACCGACGTCAGAGCCGCCGCGTAGGGCGGCGCCTCGACCCTGCGCTCGTCCCCTGTCATGGCACTCCTAGCCTAGTCCTTACCCGCCAACACCCCCACCCGGGTGGGGGAACTACCCACCACCCTCGCGGTCGACGATACCGGGCAGACACGCACGAATGTCTGTCGATTCTGTGTCGATAGCCACGGGAGACGTCGAGAGCCGGAGGCGCGAACGTGTCGTGCGCTTAGGGCGCGCTGCGCTCGGCGCGCAAATACTCGTAGACCGAGCGGTACCCGTTGATGGCGGCCGCGACGTCGCCCGGCGAGACATCGTCGGAGCCTTGGTCGAGCATGCGGGTGATCTCACGCGCCGAGAGAAACTCCGCGACGATCTCGCGGTCGTCGCCCTCCCGCGCGACGGGATCGTCGATCGCGTAGCCGCGTTCCGCGAGCATCTGCTGGACGAGAGCATCGAGTTCGGGCAGGGCCTCCGCCGGCGCGTCGGACATCGGCTCCTCGAGCGCCTGCCACCGGCTTTCCCATTCGTGTCTGTCGAGCCCGGGCTCCAGCATCGCCTCCTTCCTTCGCTGCGGGCGCGGCTTTCAAACCCGTCAACGGCGCTGGTTAGAGTCCTCGTGTGAAGGTGCTCCTGGTCGGTTCGGGTGGGCGCGAGCATGCGCTCGCCTGGAAGCTCAGCCAGGCACCGGATCTCGACGAGCTGCATGCGGCGCCGGGCAACCCGGGTATCACCACCCTCGGCCGCTGCCATCCCGTGCGCGCCGAGGACGGGGAGGGCCTGCTCGCGCTTGCGCGGTCACTGGAGGCCGATCTCGTCGTCATCGGGCCTGAGACGCCGCTCGTGGCAGGGGTAGCCGACGAGCTCCGTCACGCGGGAGTCGCCGTCTTCGGGCCGAGCGCTGCGGCAGCCCGGATCGAAGGGTCGAAAGCATTTGCGAAAGACGTGATGCGCGCCGCAGGTGTCGCGACATCGGAGACGATGTCGATCGCACGACCGCCGTGCGTCGTCAAGGCCGACGGCCTGGCTGCCGGCAAAGGCGTCTTCGTGTGCCGGACGCGGGAGGAGCTCGACGCCGCCCTCCGCGCAGTCTCCGCGCACGGCGATGCCATCGTGATCGAGGAGCTGCTCGAAGGCGAAGAGGTCTCGTTGTTCGCGCTCTGCGACGGCACGCGCGCACTCGCGCTCGGCGCGGCGCAGGATTTCAAGCGGATCGGGGACGGCGACATCGGCCCGAACACAGGCGGCATGGGCTCGTATTCGCCGGTGCCGTGGCTCGGCGACGTCGAAAAGCTCGTCGAGACCATCCACCAGCCGGTCCTCGACGAGCTGGCGAGACGGGGCACACCGTTCCTCGGCTGCCTGTACGCAGGGACGATGATCACGGACGACGGGCCGCGCGTGTTCGAGTTCAACTGCCGCTTCGGCGATCCCGAGACGCAAGTGCTGATGCCGCGACTCGAAGGGGATCTGCTCCCAGCGCTCGCCGCGGCGGCGCGCGGCGACCTCTCTCGCGTCGATCTGACGACGGCCGACAAGGCCGCCGTCACGGTCGTCCTCGCCGCACCGGACTATCCGGCGCGCAGCGACTACGTCGGCGTTCCGATCGAAGGCGTCGCCGAGGCGGAGCGCGCCGGGGCGCTCGTTTTCCAGGCTGGGACGGCGCGTCACGGCGACAACCTCGTGACGAACGGCGGGCGGATCCTCAACGTCACCGGCGTGGGCGATTCGGTCTCCGACGCCCGCGAGGCAGCCTACGCAGCCGTGCAGCTGATCTCGTTCGCAGGGGTCAAGTACCGGACCGACATCGCTGCGGCCGTCGCGCATGTCTAGTCCGCTCGTCGGGATCGTCGTCGGCTCGGAATCGGACCGCGAGCGCATGCAGCCTGCGCTCGACGAGCTCGAGGCCCGGGGGATCGCTCATGAGTTCGAGGTTCGTTCGGCTCATCGACAGCCGGAGGCTGTCGCGGCGTACGGGCGGACGGCACGCGAGCGCGGACTACGGGTGCTCATCGCAGGCGCCGGGCTCGCCGCCGCGTTGCCCGGCGTCCTCGCCGCGCACACGGACCTCCCCGTGATCGGCGTGCCGCTGCGGTCCTCGAAAAGCGTCCTGGACGGGCTCGACGCGCTCCTCTCCATCGCGCAGATGCCTCCCGGCGTTCCCGTCGCCTGCGTCGGCGTCGACAGTGCAAAGAACGCCGCCGTGCTGGCGGCACGGATTCTCGGGCCGTCCGCCTGACCGCTCTCTAGAATCGAAGCAGTGATCTCGCGCTACTCCCGCCCGGCCATGGCCAAGATCTGGTCGGAGGAGCGCAAGCTCGCGCGGTGGCTCGAGGTCGAGCTGGCGGCGCTCGACGGCTGGGCCGAGGTCGGCGCCGTTCCGGCCGGCGACGTGACCGAGATCCGCGCACGCGCGACGGCGCCGTCCCCGCAGCGCGTTGCGGGGATCGAGCGGATTACGGATCACGACATGGCCGCCTTCGTCGACGCGGTCGCCGAGCAGCTCGGTCCCGCGGGACGCTGGCTGCACTACGGCCTGACGACGGCGGACGTCGTCGACACCGCGCTTTCGCTGCAGATCCAGCACGCCGGCCGCCTGATCGGCGAGGGGCTCGACCGCGCGTTGACGGCGGTCGTTGCCCGGGCCGACGAGCATCGACACACACTCTGTATCGGGCGCACGCACGGCATTCACGCCGAGCCAACGACCTTCGGCTGGAAGCTCGCCGGCTGGGCGTTCGAGCTCGACCGCACACGGACGCGCGTAGCCCGCGCCGTCGAGACGAATCGCGTCGGTCAGTTCTCCGGCACGGTGGGCACCTACGCCCAGGTCGAGCCCGAGGTCGAGCGGATCGCCTGCGAGCGCCTGGGTCTCGAGCCGGATCCGCTCTCGACCCAGGTCATTGCCCGCGACCGGCACGCAGAGCTGCTTTCAGCGCTTGCGCTCGCGGCAACGTCGCTGGAGCGCTTCGCCACCGAGATCCGGCACCTCGCGCGGACCGAGGTCCGTGAGGTCGAGGAGCCGTTCGGCAAAGGGATGAAAGGGTCGTCGGCCATGCCGCACAAGCGCAACCCAAAGGTCGCGGAGCGCATCTGCGGTCTCGCACGAATCGTGCGGGCGAACGCACTCGTCGGCCTCGAGAACGTGCCGCTGTGGCACGAGCGCGACATCTCGCAGTCCTCCGCGGAACGCATCGTGATCCCAGACTCGTTCCTCATCCTCGATTACATGCTCGACCGGTTCTGCTGGATCGTCGACGGCCTTGTCGTCCATGCCGAACGGATGCGGCGAAATCTCGATGCGAGCCACCATCTGTTCTTCAGTCATCGTCTCCTGCTCGGACTCGTCGACTCTGGGCTGTCGCGCGACCACGCCTATCGCATCGTCCAAGGTCACGCGATGCGCGCCTGGGACGAGGAGACCGACTTCGTGGAGCTTGTCCGAGGCGACGCGGAGATCACCGGTCGCGTCGACCTCGACACGGTCTTCGATCTCGAGGCGACCGTACGACACGCCGACACCGTCTTCGACCGCTTACATGCCCTCGTCGAGAAGGAGGAACCCGTCCATGCCTGAGGCATCACTCCACGTCGGCAGCGGAAAGGTTCGTGAGCTCTACGCACTGGACGACGAGCGCTTGTTGCTCGTCGCCAGCGATCGCATCTCGACCTTCGACGTCGTCCTGCCGACCGAGATCCCAGACCGGGGACGTGTCCTCACCGGGCTTTCCGGATTCTGGTTCGCGCGCACACAGCACATTTGCGCGAACCACCTACTCGGCTTGCGACCCGATGGGCGGACGACGGAGTGCCGGCGGCTGGAGATGTTGCCGATCGAGTGCGTCGTGCGCGGCTATCTCGCCGGATCGGGCTGGAAGGACTACAAGGCGACCAGCGCGGTATGTGGACACGCGCTCCCGCCGGGACTCGTCGAGTCGGCGGAGCTTCCGGAACCGATCTTCACGCCGGCGACGAAGGCAGTGACCGGACACGACGAGAACATCGACCGCGAGCAGGCGGCCGAGCTCGTCGGAGCTGACCGCCTCGCCGAGGTCGAGAGGGTCTCGATCGCGCTGTACCGCTTCGGCGCCGATCATGCGCGCGAGCGCGGAATCCTCATCGCCGACACGAAATTCGAGTTCGGTCTGGACGAGGACGACTGCCTGGTGCTTGCGGACGAGGCGCTGACACCGGACTCGTCGCGGTTCTGGCCGGCCGACGAGTACCGCCCCGGCGGCCCACAGTCCTCGTTCGACAAGCAGTTTGCGCGCGATTACTGCGAGTCGCTCGACTGGGACAAGACCGATCCGGGACCTGAGCTTCCGGAGAACATTGTCGCCGGAACACGCACGCGTTACGTCGAGGCCTTCGAACGGCTCACCGGCATCGCGTTCGACGACTACCTCGCCGATCCGCAAGTGGTGCTGCGATGAGGGCGACCGTGCTCGTCCGGCCCAAGCAGGGCATCCTGGATCCCGAAGGGCAGGCGGTCGAGTCTTCGCTCCGTCAGCTCGGGTTTTCAGTCGGGCAAGCCCGGGTCGGCCGGGTCGTCGACCTCGAAGTGGAATCGGCCGATCCGTCGGCGGCCCGCGCCGAGATCGAACGGATGTGCGAGCAGCTGCTGGCCAACCCACTGATCGAGAGCTACGAGATCGAGCTGGCGGAGGAGCAGGGATGACGAGCCCGCAGCCCCGCATTGGCGTCCTTCAGTTCCCTGGAGCGTGCGACGACCGTGACGCGCTCTGGGCGCTCGCGGCGCTCGACGCGGAGGCGTTGTTCCTCTGGCACACGGAGACCGAGCTGCCGGACCTCGACGCGGTCGTTCTTCCGGGCGGCTTCTCGTACGGCGACTACCTACGTTGTGGGGCGATCGCCCGCTTCGCGCCTGCGATGAACGCAATTGCCGAGTTCGCAGGCGAGGGTGGTCTCGTGCTCGGAATCTGCAACGGCTTCCAGATTCTCTGCGAGGCCGGCCTTCTGCCGGGCGTGCTTCGCCGGAACGAGTCGCTCTCGTTCGTCTGCCGCGACGTCCCGCTCGTGGTGGAGCGCACGGACACGCCGTTCACGACGCGCTGCTCCAAAGGACAGCGGCTCGTGATTCCGGTCAAGCACGGCGAAGGCTGCTGGTACGCCGACGACGCGCTTTACGCCGAGCTCGAGGCTCGCGACCAGATCGCGCTCCGGTATGCGGAGCCGGTCAACGGTTCTCGAAATGACGTTGCGGGCGTCGTCAACGAACGCGGAAACGTGATGGGACTGATGCCCCATCCCGAGCACGCAGTCGATCCGCTTCTCGGCTCGGCCGACGGTGCGCTCATTCTCTCGTCGCTCGTCGAGTCCGCCCGCGAGCGGGCCTTGGCCGCCGTCTAGGCGTCACCTCCCAGGAGCGCCTCCGCCAAGCCGGGATGTTCGGCGAGCGCCACGCGGAGTCGTTCCAGATCGCGCAGTCGCAGGGTGACCGGGCCGCGGCGCGCGATTCCACCCGTTGTGTACGCGAAGCGAACGAGCCGCTCGCCCTTCGCCGTCTCGAGCAGCTGCACGACCGAGGCGAAGCGCTTCTCGCCCGCCCGCTGTGGCAGGGTCAGCTGCTCGACGGTCTGCGCAGCGCCCCAGGGCGTCGCGCTCGTCTTCCCTCGAGATGTCGCGGCTGTCGCCATGTCGGGCAACGTAGCGGAGAAGATGTCACGTGTCTGTCACGACTCCGTGCCGGAAATGTGTGCAGCGCGAACGAGCGCGTCGGCGGTGACATCCGCAACTGACGTCCCTCCTGCGAGTCCGAGCGCGAGATCGAAATCGGCGAGGAAGTTCTGGATCACCTCACGCACGCCGTCTTCGCCGGCGAGCGCAAGCCCGTACACGTACGGGCGACCGATCAAGACCGCGTTTGCTCCGAGCGCGAGCGCCTTGAACGCGTCGGCTCCAGTCCGGACGCCGCTGTCGAGCAGGACCGGCACCCGGCCCGCAACGGCGTCCGCAATCGGCGGAAGCGCCTCGAGTGAAGCGATCGCACCGTCCAGCTGGCGGCCGCCGTGGTTGGAGACCACGATGCCGTCCATCCCGGCGTCGATCGCCTTGCGCGCGTCGTCGGGATGCAGGATCCCCTTGAGCAGAATCGGCAGCTTCGTCCGCTCGCGAAGGAACGCGAGATCGTCCCACGCAAGCGACGGGCGCGAGTACGTCTCGATGAACTGTCTGACGGCGGCGCGAGGCAGTGGCGAGCGCAGGTTGCCGAAGAACGGGCCTGGATATGCCCTCGTGATCTGGAGCAGGACGCGGAGCGCCGACAGCGTGATCCGGCCGCTCACCGGCTCGATCCCCCCGAGCGCCGCGCGGAAGACGGGATCGCTCGTGTACTGCGCGATGCCCTTCCCGCGCATGAACGGCAGATACGCGAGATCGAGGTCCCTCGTCCGCCAGCCGAACATCGTCGTGTCGAGCGTGATCACGATCGCCTCGCAGCCACAGCGCTCGGCGCGCGCCGCGAAACTCTCGACGACGTCATTCGAGGTGCTCCAGTAGAGCTGAAACCAGCGCGGCGAGTCTCCCATCGCCGCGGCGCACTCCTCCATCGGCCGGGACGCCTGACTCGAGAAGATCATCGGAACGCCCTCAGCGGCGGCCGCCCGCGCCACCGCGACGTCTGCCCGACGATGCGCCATCTCGAGCACTCCGATCGGAGCGGTCAGAAACGGTCCCGGAAGACGCCGCCCAAACAGCTCGACACTCGTGTCGCGAACCGAGACGTCGCGCAGCATCCGAGGCACGATTTCCCAGTACTCGAACGCCCTCGCGTTCGCGCGCATCGTCTGCTCGGCCCCCGCTCCTCCCGCGACGTAGGCGAAGGCTGCGCGCGACATCTTCCGCCTCGCCTGCCGCTCGAGCTCGGCGAAGCTGACCGGGACACGCTGCCTCCGACCCGCAACCCCGGAGAGATAGATGTCAGCCTGCCTGCGACGTCCGATCGGGAGCGAGTCGAGCTCGGCCACTCCCGACTTATCGCACCGCCGGAGGCTTACGACAAGGCGTTACGCGTCGAGGACGGTAAAGAGCGTCAGCTGCATCCCGTCTGGGGCCCGCAGCCGAAGTTTTCGGTGTGACCCGGTGTAACGGCGTCGGCCCGCTTCCGCGCCTCGATCGTGCTCGGATCCTCCTCGCGTGCATCCGGGCTCCGTTCCGACATGTGCGGCTCGTACCGCTCGCCGAGGATCTCTTCGATCAGGCGCCGCTCGTGAAGCCGGCGGTCGCTCGACATCATCGTGCCGACTCGAATGCGTTAGAGTCGCCTCAGTCCGACCGACGGAGGAGCAAAGGGACGGGCATGTACGCAGTTGTCGACCCCGCGACCGGCGAAACGGTCAAGGAGTACCCGACGATCACCGACGACGAGCTGCGGGACGCGGTCGCCCGCGCCGACCGGGCGCACCGGGAATGGTCGAAAGCTGCGACTGTCGCCGATCGCGCCTCGCTTGTGCGGCGCGTCGGCGAGCTGTACTCGGAACGGCGAAAGGAACTCGCGGAGATCATCGTCGCCGAGATGGGCAAGCCGGTCGGTCAGGCGCGGGGCGAGGTCGACTTCTGCGCGTCGATCTACGAGTTCTACGCCGACAATGCGGAAGCCCTGATGGCGGACGAGCCGATCGAGCTCCTCAAGGGTCAGGGGTCGGCCGTCGTCCGCCGCAGCTCGCTGGGCGTGCTGCTTGGGATCATGCCGTGGAACTTCCCCTACTACCAGGTCGCACGCTTCGCGGCGCCGAACCTGATCAACGGCAATACGGTCCTGTTGAAGCACGCGCCCCAGTGCCCGCAGTCGGCCGAAGCGATGGCGCAGATGTTCGTCGACGCTGGCTTCCCCGACGGCGCCTACGTGAACATCTACGCCACGAACGAGCAGATCGAGTGGGTGATCGCCGACCCGCGCGTCCGCGGCGTCTCGGTCACCGGCTCCGAGCGCGCCGGCGCCGCCGTCGCGGAGATCGCTGGCCGGCATCTGAAGAAGGTCGTGCTGGAGCTCGGCGGCTCCGACCCGTTCATCGTCCTCGGCACCGACAACCTCGACAAGACGGTCGAGGACGCCGTCGCCGCCCGGATCGACAACGCCGGCCAGTCGTGCAACGGCGCGAAACGGCTGATCGTGATCGATGAGCTCTACGAGCCGTTCCTCGAGAAGTTCACGGCCGCGCTCACCGCCGTGAAGCAGGGCGATCCGCGCGAGCGCGAGACGGAGTGCGGGCCGCTGTCCTCTCAGGTCGCGGCCGCCCGCCTTGAGGATCAGGTCCGGCGCGCGGTCGAGCAGGGCGCGGCGGTCGTCGCCGGCGGCAAGCGCAGCGGCAACTACTTCGAGCCTACGGTGCTGACGGACGTCATGCCGGAGAACGACATCTACCGTGAGGAGCTGTTCGGCCCCGTCGCACAGGTCTATCGCGTGCGGTCGGAGGAGGAGGCGGTCGCGCTCGCAAACGACACGCCGTTCGGACTCGGCTCGTACGTGATGACGAACGACCTAGAGCAGGCCGAGCGCGTTGCGGACCGGATCGACGCCGGCATGGTCTACGTGAACATCGTCGGCGCGGACGGAGCTGAGCTGCCGTTCGGCGGCACGAAACGCTCCGGCTTCGGACGCGAGCTCGGCCGCTACGGCGCCGACGAGTTCGTCAACAAGAAGCTGATCCGCATCGGTTGAGCAAGAGGATCGTCTTCCTCCCGAAGGCTCCCGGAATCGTGCAAGCGTGCTGACCCATCCGGCGTGTCGTTGTCCTCCACGGACTCGGTCGCGGCAGGCCTCCCGTGGCCGAAGCCGGATTTCGCGCTGGAGACGCTCCCTGACGCTTCGGGGGTCATTCGGGCACACTGGCCCACGCCGCGGGCATCGCGCCGGGGCTCCTTGTCGTTTACGCTCCGTGTTCCGCCAGCACGGCCTCAAACCAGGGAGTCGTCATTCATGCCTAACACCGCTGCCGAGCCGATCCGGGTCGGGGCTCTCACCGTCCGTTTTCACGTCGACGCGGACGAGTCCGGAGGCAGTGTGAGCGTCTTCGAGTGCGATGTCCCCGCTAATGCACGCATGCCCGCGCCGCACAGCCACGACGACTTCGATGAAACCGTCTTCGGGCTGGACGGCGTCACGATGTTTAACGTCGGCGGAGCGCGCACCGACCTGAACCCTGGCGAGGCACTCTTCATACCTCGGCGCGTGATCCACGGATTCAGTAACGGCGGCGACGTTGACGCCCGTTTCCTCGCGGTCATCAGTCCGGGTCTGCTGGGCTCGGGCTACTTCCGGGATGTCGCCGACGTCCTTGCTGGCGATGGCCCGCCGGACGTCGAAGTGATCGGCGAAGTCATGCGCCGTCATGGCCTGACTCCCGCACCACCGGCCTGACTGGCTAAAGGTCACATTCGCTTCATCCCGTGCGATGAACGGCGAGAGCCCTCAGGCGAGAGCACGCTCGCTCATGCGCAATAGCGCCCGCCCGCGTCTGCTCGGGCCAGCCCCCGCGTTCACTCAGGTTCGCGCGTGCCCCCCAAGCTGGCCAGGCAAGAGGGGAGCCGCGGGCGTGCGGGCGCTACTCATGCGCCATCGAGTTTCGTTGCTAGTTCAAGGGAAGGCGAGTCCCTGAGTCGCGACTGGCTGCACGAGAAAGCCTCCGAATCGCGCAATCTCGCACGCATGCGATTCGGAGGCCTTGTCGTTTAAACCTCGATCGAAAGCTAGGCCCGCGTGGGGGCCCTCAGCTCGAGGCCGTGCTTCTCGGCGATCGCTCCAAGCCGCTCCAGGTCGGGGGGAGCGTCCGCGGCCGGCGGCACCTCGCGCCGCTGCGCCGGCTCGCCAGCCTCTTTGAAGAAGCGATCGATTCCGCCGGGCGCATAGACGCCGAGCATCCTGAGCGGCGTCTCACCGATCGGCTCGAATGTCTCCTCGGTTCCTTCCGGGAAGTGGAAGATCGACCCTGGGCCCGCCTCGAACGTCTCGCCGTCGGCATGAAAGCGTGCGCGACCTTCGAGGACGTACATGAGCTCCGCGCAGTTGTGGACGTGCGGCGGCGGTCCTGCGTTCTCGGGGATCGTAAACTCAATCGCCGTCATCGCCCCGCCGGTCTCGTCGCTCGAGACCTTGATCTCATACAGGCCTCCGAGCATCCAGCGGGCGTCACTCTCGCTCGAGTCGCGAGCGACAGTCTTTGCAGTCATACGCAGCTCCTTTTCCCGGCCTTACCGGCCACGACTCTCTCGTGTTAGCTCGGGCAGTCTAAGGGACCGAAGCCACCGAAGCCACGCTGGGCGTCGCGACCAGCTCTGAGTCGGTCGCCGACGTAGCCCGACCGCACCGCGCAGGCATCCGATATTCGTCGCGACTGTCGTCCTTCGGCCAAAGGGCGACAGCTGCGCACAGGGACGCTTAGCATGTGGACGCGCGCGATATCACATTTGCTTGTTTGACGTAACTGGTGGAGACGCCGTCAGGCGACGGTAGGTACATCCGCGGAAGCCGGTGTTGAACTCCTCCTTAGTCGGTCGCCTGCTCGTCGGTTAAGTCTTCGCGATCACTAGCTCGTCTCGGGCTGGTGTCGAGTCCCGGGTCGGTCCATTCGACACGACGGATGCGCCCGCTCTCGACGTCCTCGAGCTCGAGAAGCCGCGGCGTAGCACCCATGGGTGTGACTCCCACGACGACGTGCAGGCGTCCTCGATAGGTGAGGAGTGTTCCGAGGTCGACCATGGCCACAGATGCGCCTTGTGTGCGCAAGGAAGGAATCGGCGCTCGGGCTCCGCGCCGCTATCCCTGGCTCTGAGGCTCTGGTCGCAGGGTTTGACAGACCTGGCCAACGAGAAAGAACGTGGGGCAGGGGTCTGAAGGCTTCTCGAAGTCGAGTCTGAGGGGGCCGCTTCGGGGAGCGCGTTAACCCTTCTGCGATAGGCGAGGCAGACCGGCGCGGCGGCACGTTGGTCTGCCTCGCGCTCAGGCAGGCGCGGGGGGACGAACATCTCGGCGTCGAGCTCCCGCGCCCCGCGATTGGCCGGTCAACCTCAACGGTAACTCCTGTCGGAAACAGGTCGCCGTCGCGTTTTGGGGAAGCGTGACAGGATCGCTTAGCCGAAGCGAAGGCGCCGGTGGCGACGAATCGTGCATCCGGTTGACAGCGCCCGGGTGGGGTGAGATCGTTGTGCGGTCGGAGCCCGAGGACCGAAAGGTCGCCGGGGTTCGGCTTTTTGTGCCGCGGGGTTCCAAAGCGGTTCTGATTTCGGAGCCGGATTGAGCAGCGTCAGCGAGGTCGACGAGTCGAGAGAGGCGTCGGCAGGGCGGCGAAGCGCGCAAGCGAATCGTCTGTCGCCATCCCGCGACCGTAGCGCCGGAATTGGCCTCGAATGCCCTGACGCAGCGTTTCGCGAGGCCTAGCGGGCACGAGAGGTAAAGGGGGCGTTCCCGGCCGCCGATGACTGACCCATGAAGCCGCCCTATATCCATCGGCCCGTGTCGCGCGAGGCTCGTTCTCCTGACCCCGTCGCGCGGCAACGGCTCCTGACCTCTACCTAGTCCTTTGCGGGTCGCACCCTCTCGAGCGCTCGTGCACGGGCGTGCCGCCGAGCGCGCTCGGATCGAAGGACTCCTCGCTGACGCGCGTTCCGGCCAAAGTGGAGCGCTCGTGATCTGTGGAGCGGCCGGGTCCGGAAAGACGGCGCTCCTCGCGCACGCGATCGAACGATCAGAAGGGTTCGACGTGCTGCAAACAACGGGTATCGAGGCAGAGTCGCAGATCTCCTTTTCGGGCCTCGACGAGCTTCTTTCGCCGGTGGTCGAGCTTGTCGATGAGATTCCGGAACCGCAGCGGGAGGCGTTCCGCGCGGCGTTCGACCTCGCACCGTCAGCGAAGCTTGCGCGCGGCGCGGTCTTCCGTGCCGTCTTTAGCGTGCTCGCCGCAGCCGCGGAGTCCCGCCCGATCCTTTGTGTGATCGACGACGCTGAGATGGTCGATCCGGCTTCGGCGTCCGCGCTCGCCTTCGCCGCGCGGAGGGTGAAGGTCGAGGGGATCGCGATGCTGTTCGCCGTCGGCGGAGGGGGATCGGGCTCGTTTGCAGGGCTCGAAAGGCTCTATCTCGACGGCCTCGACGCCGAGTCCGCACGCGAGCTGCTCGAGGAACGTGCCTGCGCCAAAGTCGCGCCCGAGGTCGCACGTCGGATCACGGACGCCGCGGGCGGAAATCCGCGAGCACTCGTCGACGCGGCCGCCGCACTGAGCGCTGACGAGCTCGCCGGACGTGCGCCGCTTCCCACCCCGTTGCCGGTCGGGGCCACAGCCGACTCGCGGTATCTCAGTTCGGCCGCCTCGCTTTCGCCTGCGGCCCAGAACGCCCTCGTCACCGCGGCCGCCGCCGACACGCAGACGCTGCACGCGATCGCGCAGGAGGGCCTGGTCCCGGGCATCACCGCCGCAGCGCTCGAGGAGTGCGAGGCGGCCGAACTGATCGCATTCGAAGACGGACGCCTGAGGTTCCGGCATGCGCTCGTCCGCGAGGCGGTCTATCACGGGGCTTCGCGGCCGAAGCAGCGTGCGGCCCACAGGGCGCTCGCGGCGGCGAGCTCGGGCGAACGGCGCGCGCTCCACCTGGCGGCGGCGGCCACGGGCCCGGACGAGGCGGTCGCCTTCGAGTTGGAGGCGGCGGCCGAAAGCGCACTGCATCGTGGCAGCCACATCGTCGCGTCGAACTGGTTTCTGCGTGCGGCGAGTTTCTCGCCCGGGCGCGACGCCTGGGTTCGCCGGGTGTACCGAGCCGCCGACGCGGCTTGGCGTGGCGGGCACTCGAGACGCGCCGAGCAACTCGTTGAGCAGACGGGCGAGGCGGTCGAAGACCCGAGGCTCCGCGCCGACCTCGAGCACCTTCGCGGGAAAGTCGAGCTCGAGAGCCAGCGTGAGGCGTCGGCGTACCGGCGGCTCCTTGGGGAGGCCGAGCGCTTGGAGGCTCTCGACGCGGAGCGCGCCGCGCGTTTGCTCACGACCGCCGCCGCAGCCGCGCCGCTCGAGGAGCGGATTGCGGTCGGGCGCCGCGCGTACGAGCTTGCTCCGCGCGACGGCGGCGAGACCGAATTCCACGCGACCGTCACGCTCGCACGTGCCCTCGCCGGGGCGGGCGTGTACCGCGAGAGCCGCGAGTTGCTCGCGCGCACCAGAGCGCTGCTCGCGTCGAACCATCAACTCGCAGTCGACCCTGAAGCGCTCCTCGCCTACGCGGACGCGCTCGTCCAGACGGACGGGCACAACGACGAGCGCATACGCGACCTAGTCGGCGACGCGGTCGCGATCGCCCGCGACCGCGGAGCGCTCGGCACGCTTCCGCTCGCGCTTCTGCACCTCGCGCGTCTCGAGTTCGCAGCGGGACAGTGGCTGGACGCATACGCCGCGGGCTCGGAAGCGCTCCAACTCGCGCAAGACGCACAGCAAGAACGGACGAGCGCGGACGCTATCGCCCTACTCGCACGGCTGGATGCCTTGCGCGGACGCAGCCCGGAATGCCTGCAACGCGTGGCGGAGATCGGCAACCTCATCGGCGCCACACTCGCGCCTGCGGACGTGGAGACGATCCTCGGCCTCCTCGCGCTCGCGCGAAGCGATCCCGGCCAGGCAATCGACCGCCTCGAAGGCGGCGTGCCCGAGCGGGCGCCCGACCTCGTCGAGGCGTACGTGCGCGCCGGGCGCAGCGAAGACGCCCAGCGGGTCGCCGCGATCGAGGCGGAGGCTGCACGCGAGTCGAGCCACCCGTGGACGCGTGTCCGCGCCGCCTGGGCACGGGCACTCGTCGCAGGGGATGGAGAGTACGAGGAAGCGTTTGCGCACGCGCTGGCGATGCTGGAACCCCTGGCCGCGGACCGCTCGTTCGAACGCGCGCGGCTGCGCCTCAACTGGGGCGAGCGGCTGCGGCGGTCAGGCCGACGCCTCGACTCACGCGAGCATCTGCGCGCCGCGCACGACGTGTTCGAGATGCTCGGCGCAGAGCCGTGGGCCGAGCGCGCCCGCGCCGAGCTACGCGCGACTGGCGAAACGGCGCGCAGGCGGAACCCGAGCACGCTCGACGAACTGACGCCGCAGGAGCTCCAGGTGCTCCGCGAGATCGCCGCGGGAGCGACTTATCGGCAGGCGGCGCAGAACCTCTTCCTGAGCCCGAAGACCATCGAGTACCACCTGCACAAGATCTACCGGAAGCTCGACGTCCGATCCCGGCAACAGCTCGTCGCCCGCATAGAGACGCTCCGCGCCGGCGCCGCAGGAGGAGCCGAGCTTTGAGCACGGCGACGTCCCTCGACCGCTACGAGATCGTCCGCGAGATCGGGCGGGGTGCAAACGCCGTCGTCTACCTCGCGCGTCACTCGGCTCTGAACAAGTTCGTGGCGCTGAAGGAGCTCCTGCGGATCGAAGGTGGCGACGAGACAGCCGCGGCGAGATTCCTGCGCGAGGCGCAGCTGGCAGGAAGGCTGGCACATCCGAACATCGTCGCCGTCTACGACTACTTCGAGCACGATGGCACGCCGTACATCGCGATGGAACATCTCGAGCGCGGCTCGCTGCGCCCTCTTGTGGGCCGACTCACCCCGGCGGAGATCTTCACCGTGCTCGAGGGGTTGCTCGCGGGACTCGCCTGCGCGGAGCGCCACGGCGTCGTCCACCGCGACCTGAAGCCGGAGAACCTCATGCTGACCGAGGACGGTCAGGTCAAGATCGCCGATTTCGGCATCGCGAAGGCGAGCGCCACCGCCACTGCGAACCTGACGCGCACGGGGCTGGTCGTCGGCGCACCGGCGTACATGGCACCCGAACAGGCAAGAGGCGAACAGACCGGGCCGGCCGCGGACCTCTACTCGGCCGGCATCATCGCCTACGAGCTCGTCACCGGGACCGTTCCCTATTCGGGGGCCGAGCCGGTGTCGATCCTGTGGCGCCACGTCCACGAGCCGCTTCCGGCTCTCTCACTGCGCAAGCCGGACGTCGACTCGCGGCTCGCGCGCTGGATCGAGCGTCTGCTCGAAAAGGAGCCGTCACGTCGCCCCGCCGGTGCGCGCGAAGCGCTGGACGAGCTGAGGGCGATCAGGGACGAGGTGCTCGAGCGTCCCCGCCCGGTCCGTCCGCACAGGCGAATCGTCAGACGCCTGCTAAGCCCGCTCAACGTCGCGGTCGCGATCGTGGTCGCCATCGCGGCGGCGGTGTTCGACGCGGTTTGGCTCTTCGCCGTCGCGGGCGCCGCGTATGCGGCGCTGGTCGCCATCACGTATGTCTCCGCGCCTTCCCCTGCCGTCGAGACTAGGGACGAGACTAGGGAACGCCCCGGGCGCGATCGCGAGCATGCCAATCGAAGCTTCGGCGGATGACAACCACAGAAGCGAGGTAACCACGATGGCGACCGCAACCGACTCTCTCTTCAGCCTCACCGGCGCCTGGCAGCGCGTCGGTACGGCCCCGACCGTTCCGCAGCACCGGCGAACGAAGATCGTCTGCACGCTCGGCCCGGCCTCACAAGACGGCGGCGTCGAAGAGCTCGCGCGGGCGGGGATGGACGCCGCTCGCCTCAACTTCTCGCACGGAACCCACGACGACCACCTCGACCAGTTGCGCGCCGTGCGGCTCGCCCAGGAGGCGGTCGGCCGACCACTCGCGGTGATCGCCGATCTGTGCGGCCCGAAGATCCGGATCGACCGGCTGCCCGAGCCTCGTTCCGTCGAGACCGGCGACCTGCTGACACTGGCGGCGAACGCGGCCGACGGCGACTTCGGCGTGACTTTCGCGGACCTCCATCGCGCCGTCGAAGCGGGCAGCGCGATTCTCATCAACGACGGAAGGATCCGGGCACGCGTCGTCGAGGTCGAGGGCGAGCGCGTCTCCTGCCAGGTCGAGATCGGCGGCGTGATCTCCTCGGGGAAGGGCGTAAACCTCCCCGGAGCCTCCCTGCCCATTCCTGCGTTGACGGCCAAGGACATCGTCGACGTCGAGTTTGCGCTCGCCCACGGCGTCGACTACGTCGCGCTCTCCTTCGTTCAGTCGGCCGAGGACGTGCTGGAGCTGCGCGAGCGGATTCAGGCCGCCGGCTCGGATGCCAGGATCATCGCCAAGATCGAGAAGGCGGAGGCGATCCGCAACCTCGACGCGATCATCGCGGCGGCCGACGCGGTCATGGTCGCGCGGGGCGACCTTGGGGTGGAGATCGGCGTCTCGGAAGTACCGCTCGTCCAGAAGCTGATGATCGCGAAGGCCCGCGCGGCGAATCGGACGGTGGTCACGGCCACGCAGATGCTCGAGTCAATGATCGAGAACGCCGAGCCGACCCGGGCCGAGGCATCGGACGTGGCGAACGCGATCCTGGACGGAACCTCCGCCATCATGCTCTCCGGCGAGACCGCTGTCGGCAAGCATCCGGCCGCCGCCGTCGAGATGATGGACAGGATCGCCCGCAACGTCGAGCCCTCGCTTGCGTACGACTCGACCGGACCGCGCGGCGAGCTCGACACGGCGGCGATCCTGACCCATGCAGCCTGCGACATCGCCGAGGAGATGGACGCGGCCGCAATCGCCGTTCCCACCGAGACCGGCGCGACCGCACGCCAAGTCTCGAAGTTCCGGCCACGGCGCCCAATCGTGGCCGCCGGCGCCAACACGCAGGTGCTGCGACAGCTCGCTCTCGACTGGGGCGTCATCCCGATCGACGTGCACCCCGTTCCGACGATCGAAGAGATGTCGACCCAGCTCCTCGAGCGGATCAACGCGCGGAACCTCGCCGCGACAGGCGACATCGTCGTCATGACAGGACGCACTGAGCTCGACGCTCCGGGGACGACGAACCACGTCCTCGTCCACCGGATCGCGGGAGGGTAGGCAGAGGGTGTCGATTCCGCGGTCCTGGCTACGACCGAGCGGCGCGACGAAAGCGCGCCTCCTCGTCATCGCTCTGGCCGCAGCGGCGGTCGGGGTGGCGATCGTCGAGAGCGGCGCGTCGACGTCGCCAGCGGCTCCCGTACGGCTCGAATTCGTCTACTCACCCGACACGGAGGAGCTCCTCGCTCCGCTCATCGAGCGGTTCAACCGTGCCGCGTTCAACGTCCGGGGCCGATCCGTTCGGGTCACGGGCCAAGCGATCACATCTGGCGAAGCCGAGCGCATGATCGCAGGCAGGACGCTCAAACCCGCCGTCTGGGGACCGGCATCATCCCTCTGGGGCCGCCTGCTCAATGCGGACACCCGCAAGGAATGGGTCCCGCTGGACAACGCCTCGATCGTGCAGTCACCGCAGGTGATCGCGATCCCCGAGCGCACGGCAAGGAAGCTCGGTTGGCCGCAGCGCCCGATCGGATGGAAAGACATCCCGAGGTTCGCGGCCAGCGGCAGGTTCCGATTCGGGCACCCCAATCCGACCGCCTCGACTTCGGGGCTCTCCGCCGTCGCGGCCGAGTACTACGCCGTCACCGGCAAGCTCGCCGGGCTCACGATCGACGACGTCAACCACGCTCGCAGCGACGTTCGAAAAATCGAGCAGTCGATCGTCCACTACGCGCCGACCGCGGACGACCTGCTCGCGCAACTCGCCCGCTACGGCCCCCGGTATGCGTCT
>WNGB01006866.1_pt1 | contig 22526 bp, 22 predicted proteins | sample 5400681 | NCBI WGS metagenome assembly WNGB01 (sample SAMN13153367, study PRJNA577476) | soil metagenome | isolation source: 115 cm soil or saprolite under grassland replicate 2 | place: USA:California | collected 2016-06-15
TCTCGATCGGCGCCGTTCGCCCTCCCCTTTCCCACTAGCCTGAGGGCGTGGCCGTCCTGATCGCATCGGGGCTCCGGAAGGAGCTCAGCGGCGACCCACTCTTCGACGGCGTCTCCTTCAAGGTGGAGCGCCGCGACCGCGTCGCGCTCTCCGGCCCGAACGGAGCCGGCAAGACGACGCTGCTCCGGGCGCTGGTCGGCGAGACGAGCCTCCAGGGCGGCGACCTGGCGTTCCAGAAGGGCGCCCGCGTGGCCCTGCACGACCAGCGGCCCCCGCTCGAGCGGCAGCTGAGCCTGCGCGAATACGTGCTCTCCGGCGCCAGCGACCTGCTCGCCCTCGAGGCCGAGCTCAGACGGCTGGAGGAGGCGATGGCGGCCGGCGACCACGCACCGGCCACGATGCGGCGCTACGGGGAGGCGCAGGCGCGCCTCGAGCATGCGGGCGGCTACAACTGGCGGGAGCGGGCGACGGCGGTGCTGCGCGGGCTCGGCTTCCACGACGAGCATCTCGACCGCAGGCTGCAGACGTTCTCGGGCGGGGAGCTGACGCGGGCGTCGCTCGCTCGCGCGCTCGGCGGCGATCCGGATCTGCTCCTGCTCGACGAGCCGACCAACCACCTCGACGTCGAGAGCCTCGAGTGGCTCGAGCGCGAGCTGCAGTCGCTCGACGCGGGAATCCTGATCGTCGCGCACGACCGCTGGTTCCTCGAGGCCGTGACGAACGCCGTGCTCGAGCTGGAAGCCGGCCGTTCGACCTACTTCGCCGGCCCGTGGCACGAGTGGCGCCGCGAGAAGGCGTCGCGCCTGCACGCAGCGTCGAAAGCAGCAGATCGAGTTGGCCGCGACATCGAGCGGCTCGAGCGGTTCGTCGCCCGCTTCCGCGCCTCCACGGAGAAGATGGCGCGCAAGGCGCAGGTGAAGCTGACGCAGATCGAACGCCTCGAGAAGGAACGCGCGAAGGCGAGGGGCGAAGTCGACCTGCTGACCCGCAAGACCAAGCGACTCGGCTTCGAGTTCCTGAAGCCGGCCCGCAGCGGCCGCACCGTCGTCGAGGCCGAGAGCCTGCAGGTCCGCATCGGCGACCGCGTCCTGCTCGACGACGTCAGCTTCGCGATCGAGCGGGGCGAACACGTCGCGCTGGTCGGACCGAACGGCTCGGGGAAGACGACCTTGCTGGAGACGATGCTCGAGCAGCGGGAGGCGCAGGCGGGCTCGGTCCGGCTGGGCCACGGCGTGATCCCGGCGTACTTCTCGCAGCAGGAAATGGAGCTCGACACCCGCGGTTCGGTGCTCCAGTGCGTGCAGCGCGCCACCGGCCTGCAGCGGCCCGACGCGCAGAAGCTGCTCGGCCGCTTCCTCTTCTCCGGCTGGGCCGAGCACGAGAAGCCGGTCCTCGCGCTCTCCGGCGGTGAGCGACGGCGGCTCGCGCTCGCACTCGTCGTCGCGTCGGGAGCGAACTTTCTCGTCGTCGACGAGCCCACCAACCACCTCGACCTCGAAAGCCGCGAGGCACTGGAGGCCGCGCTCGAGGCTTTTCCCGGCACGATCCTGCTCGTCTCACACGACCGTGCGCTGCTCGACGCCGTCGCGCAGCGAACGCTTGCGATCGAGGACGAGCAGCTCAACTCGTACGACGGCGGCTGGGCGGAGTACGTGCGCCTCCGCGACGCGCGCTCGGCCCCGGCTCCGCCCGTCACGCCGGAGAAGCCGGCGAAGATGCGCAAGCGTCAACCGGCGATGCGGGAGGCTCCCTCCGAGCTTGAGACGATCGAGGCGGAGATCGCGAAGCGCGAGAGCGCCGTCGCCGAGCTCGAGCGTCGGCTCGCCGACGACTGGAGCGACGTCGAGACCCTCGCCGCGCACCGACAGGCCCGCGACGAGCTGCAAACGCTGCTACAGCGCTGGGAAACCGTGTTCGAGCGGGCGCAAACGTGAACGAGCCGACGCCGCCGGAAGTCGGACGCTGGGTCGGCATGGGCGAGGCGCTCGGCCGCCTCGCGCTCGGCACCGTGGCAGCAGCCGTTGCCGTCGGCCTGCTCGGCGCGATCGTCGCGTGGGCGAGCGGACACACGGTCGCCGGCGGGATCGCGGGTGCGTACTACGTCGTCGGCTGCCTGCTCTTCCTGGTCGGGATGTTCCCCAGCGGCGGCTTCTCGATGATTCGGGGCACGATCACACGGCGCCGGCCGACAGGCGCTCGCCAGGAGCCGATCTTTCTCGTCGGCCTCGTCCTGATCGGGCTCGGCGTGGTGGTCGACCTGGCGCGACCGTTCTAGTCGCCGAACGTCGCGATCAGCGCCTCCGCCACGACCTTGAGCGGCCGTCCGGAGATCTGACTCGCCTTGCGCAGCCGCGCGAAAGCCTCGGGCTCGGACAGCCCTTCCTTCTCCATCAACAACCCCTTCGCCCGCTCGATCGCCTTGCGCGCGGCAAGCGCCTCGGCGAGCGACTCCGCCTCCTCGCGAAGTGCGACCAGCTCCTCGTGGCGTGCCCGCGCCGTGCGGAACGGCTTGACGAGGTAGCCGAAGACACCCGCCTCGGCGGCTCGCTGAACGAGCTCGTCCTGCCCGTACGCGGTCAGCATCACGATCGGAATCGGACGCTCGTCGAGGATCCGCCGGGCCGCCTCGATCCCGTCGAGCTTCGGCATCTTCACGTCCAGGACGGCGACGTCGGGTAGCTCCGAGCGCGCCAGGGCAACCGCCTCCTCGCCGTCGCGGGCCTCCGCGCAGACCTCGAACCCGGCCCGCTCGAGCAGCGCGCGGAGATCGAGCCGGATGATCGTCTCGTCCTCGGCGACCAGGATCCTCATGCGAGGGAGTGTCGTCGAAAACGCTCAGCCGAGGGATGCTGCCGCACCGCTCTCACGGCGATCCTCTCTTTGCGGCCACCATGTCAGACCCTGAGTTCACTTCCCCTCAGCCACTCGTTCTCCGCGTAGAGATCTCCGCGGAGCAGGCGAACGCTCTCACTCCCCTGTTCGAGGGACACGCAGCGGCCCCCGTCACCCGGGTCGCGGCTCCCATCTCCGATGCCGCCGTCGACGCCCGAGTGCTCGAGCTGACGGAGCGTGAGACGGAGCTGCAGCAGCGCGAGGCCGAGTTCGAGGCCGACGTCCAGTTCCGCGAGGATCGGATCGAGCGCTGGCGCACCGAGCTCGAGGAGCTCGAGCAGACCCTCGACCGCCGCGAGCGAGACCTCGTCAGCTACGTCGACCAGCTCCAAGGCGCAATGTCGACCGTCCATGACGACGCTTGGTGGTCTCGCCCCGCCGGCGGCGACGGCGGCGTCCGCTAGAAGTCGCGAAAGCTGCGCTTTCGCTCCTTGGATAGGTACTGCGCTCTCGCGCTGAACGCGTGCGAGCGGGGCTCGCACGCTCTTTCTGTGGCCGGCGACTGTCTTCAACTGTCCGTGTCGCGGTGCCTTCGGCATCGCGACACGGATCAGTTCGCCTCCAGTTAGTGCGGCTTCGCCTGCACTAACTTCCGGCCTTTGGGCTTGGGCTGGGCATCACTCGTTTGGGGGATGCCTTGGTTTGCGCGGCGTGTTGCAATCCCCTGGTCGTGGATGCCGCCCTCGACACTTTGAGTCCCGAGCTGGTTTTGGTTTCGCCGCCTGAGGTGGCTGCCGCAGCTCGCCGGCTCGTGCCTGATCCTTTGCCCGGGTCTTACGTGCGGCCCTTGACTCCCTCGCGACGGGACTTTGCGCTGTTTTACCTGAGCTGCCTGGTGGGGACGATCGGGCCGCTCGTGCTCGCTTACGCCACGCGGTAGGTCGACGCCGGGAAGATCACCTCTGCGCGGGTTCCGCCTTCGTTGCGGAGGTCCAGCCGGCCTTGCAGCTCGTCGCGGACCAGGGCTCGCACGATCGAAAGGCCCGTTCCCGTCGCCTCACCGTCGATGCCGGCGCCGTCGTCTGCAATCGAGAGGACGACCTCCCCGTTCCGCTGGGCGAGCTCGATCTCGACCGCCTCGCCGCCGTGCTGGAGCGCGTTCTGCAACAGCTCGCTGAAGACGAGTGCGAGCGCCGTCGCGCGATTGCCCGCAAGCGACACCGGTTCCAACTCGGCGCGAACCTCCTTCCCGGCGGCGAGACCCTGGACGAGCATCGCGCGCAGCCGGTCGATCAGCTCGCGCAGCTCCACGACCTCGTCGCGCTGCTCGGTCAGCACCTCGTGCACGGCGGCGATCGCGAGGATGCGGTTGACCGAGTCCTCCAGCGCCCGGCGCGGGTCGACGTCGACCGAGCTCGCCTGCAGGCGCAGCAGTGACGCCACCGTCTGCAGGTTGTTCTTCACCCGGTGGTGGATCTCTTGCGCCAGCACCCCGCGCATGACCGCACGTCCGTGTTCGAGCGCGACCGCCGCATGGTGCGCGATCGACGTCAGCAGGGCGCGCTCGTCGGCGGTGAAAGGGGTGTCGCGGTCGCACACGAGCTCACCGATCTGGCGTCGCTTCCAGCGCAGCGGCAGCCGGACGGCGTGCGCGCCGGCACGGCCCTCGGGCCACGCGATGTTCCCGTCTTCGAGCACCAGTGCGGCGCCGGTCGCGCCGACCGCCTCCATCGTCGTCTTCACGATCGCCTCGAGCGACTCCTCGAGATAGAGCGACTCGGAGACGGCCTCGGAGATCCGGGCGAGCGCCTCGAGCTCGGAGACGCGCTGCTGCGCCTGTGCGTAGAGCTGCGCATGCTCGATCGTCTGCGCAACCTGCGCCGCGATGGCGGCGACGAGCTCGATCTCGTCCTGCGTGAACTCGCGCGGCTCGATCGTCCGCACGTTCAGCGCGCCCGCGAGTCGCTCGCGGGCGACGATCGGGACCGCGAGGATCGACTCGTACTGGTCCTCCGGCAGATTGGAGAAGAGCTTGAAGCGCGGGTCGAGGTGCGCCTGCGCGGGAATCATGATCGGCGCGAGCTCGGCGGCCGCGCTGCCTGTGATCCCTTCCCCGGGGTGCATGCGTGGACGCCGCGTCATCTCCTGCACGCTCGTCCCGTGCGTCGCGCGGAGTACCAGCTCGTCGGTGCGCTCGTCGTAGAGGTAGACGAAGCAGGCATCGGCCGCGAGGACGTCCGCCACCTTACGGGCGACGAGCTCGAGTACCTCCTCGAGGTCGAGCGTCGAGTTGACCGCCGCGATCGTCTCGGTGAGCAGGCGCAGGTGGCGCTCTCTGACGTCCACTGGGACTCTTAGGCTAGCGCTGTGGATCGCTACCACTGGCTGCTGGTCTTCCACGTCGCAGGGGCCTTCCTCGTGCTCGGCGGCGCGACGATGGCGGGAATCCTCAACCTCGAAGCGCTGCGGCGCGAGCGGCCGAGCGAGGTCGTGGTGCTTTTCCGCCTGACCCGCTACGCGGTCACGTCGATCACGGTTGGAATGGTCGTTGCACTCGCCTTCGGCCTGTGGCTCGTGAGCGACGCCGATTACGGCTGGGGCGATACCTGGATCGTCGTCGCCTTGATCCTCTGGATCGTGGCAAACGCGCTCGGCGGCGCCGGCGGGAAACGGGACAAGCGAACCCGTGAGCTCGCCGAGCAACTCGCGGCTCAGGGAGACCAGCCGAACACCGAGCTGCGCGCGCGCCTCCGCGATCCGGTTGCGCTTGCGCTCAGCTACGGCAGTGGCCTTGCTGCGATCGCGATCCTCGCCTTGATGATCTGGAAGCCGGGCGCCTGATGCTCGCGATCGTTCGTCCCGACAGCTGGAACTTCCCGCTCTTCCTGCATGTCCTCGGCGCCATGACGGTGACCGGCGCGACGGCGGCCGCGTTCTTCGGGGCCGTCTACGAGCGCCGCTGGCCCTGGCTGCGGCTCGTCGTCGCTCGGACACTGCTGCTGGCGGTGTTTCCGGCGTGGCTGCTGATGCGGCTTGCCGGCCAGTGGATCGACTCGAAGGAGGACGTTCAGGGGGATCCAGGCTGGCTGGGCGTGGGGTTCATTGTCGGCGACGCGGGCCTGGTGCTCTTGATCGTGGCGATGATCCTCGGCGCCGTGGCGGTTCGTCGGCCCCAACGCAACTGGCCCATTCGGAGCGTTGCGGTGATCACCGGCGTGTACTTCGTGGCGCTGCTCGTGGCGATGTTCGCCATGACCGGCAAGCCGGGCAGTTAACAGAACCCTTACGCCATGCAGGGGAATTTCATTAGAGACGGGGAATAGGTTCCGAACGTGTCCGCTCTCCCGTTGAACCTCACGGCGACCACCGGCTTCCTCGTCGCCGACAACCGCGGTCGCGTCGTCGGAAAGGTCGAGTGTCCGATGTACGGGACGCTCCCTGACATCCCGGACGCGCTCTCCGTCAAGAGCGGCTTCCTCTCGCGACAGCGGCGCATCGTCCCGGCCGACACGATTGCGGACGTCGATCCGGCAAGTCGCGTCGTCGGCCTCCGTGTCGCCCGCGAAGCCATTCGCCGCTTTCTCTAGACCGCTCGACCCCAGTCTTCCGGGCCCCAGAACGACCGCGAGCTGCGCGGAGTTGTCACGGCAGCTCGCAGTCGGCCGTCAGTTGGATCCCGCAGGCCGCAGAGCTCACGGGACCAGTGCTGATTCTCTCTCTTTCTCACAGAACGGACAAGTACTTACCGAGCTCCCACTCGGTGAGCTGGACGCGGTACTCGTCCCACTCGCTCCGTTTCAGCTCCACGTAGCGGTCGAAGATGTGGGGCCCGAGCGCCTTTCGCGCAAGCTCGGACTGCGCGAGCTCGTCGATCGCCTCGCCCAGGGTCTCCGGTAGTGAGACGATCCCGCGCTCGCGCCGCTGCTCGGCGGTCAGGTGGTACAGGTTCGTCTCCATCGGCTCCGGCAGCTCGTAGCCCTGCTCGATGCCCTCGAGCCCGGCGTGAAGGAGCGTCGCGAAGGTCAGGTACGGGTTACAGGCCGGATCCGGACAGCGGATCTCCGCGCGCGTCGCCTGCTCGGCGCCGGGCTTGTAGAGCGGGATCCGGATCAGGGCGGACCGGTTCCGCCGCGACCAGGCGACGTACACGGGCGCCTCGTAGCCGGGCACGAGCCGCTTGTACGAGTTCACCCACTGCGCGAAGACCGCGCTGATCTCACGCGCGTGCCGTAGCTGCCCGGCGATGAACGCCTTCCCGGCGGCGGACAGGTGCCACTCGTCGTCCGCCTCGAAGAACGCGTTGCGGCCGTCCTTGAACAGCGACTGGTGCGTGTGCATGCCCGACCCGTTCTCGCCGAAGATCGGCTTCGGCATGAAGGTCGCGTGAAAGCCGGCCTTCTTCGCGATCTCCTTCACGATCAGCCGGTACGTGACCGTGTGGTCGGCCATCGACAACGCGTCGGCAAAGCGCATGTCGATCTCGTGCTGGGACGGGCCGACCTCGTGATGGACGTACTCGATCGGGATCCCCATCGACTCGAGCGCACGCACCGTCTCCTGCCGCAGCTCGCTCGCCGCGTCGAGCGTGGTCATCGCGAAGTAACCGCCCTCGTCGAGGGTCTCCGTGCCCTTGTCGTCGCGGAAGAGGAAGTACTCCAGCTCGGGGCCGACGTTGAACGTGTCGAAGCCCAGGGAGGTCATGCGCTCGAGTGCCCGCCGCAGGACGTAGCGCGGATCGCCTTCGTACGGTTTGCCGTCGGGCGTGACGATGTCGCAGATCATCCGCGCGACCTTCGTCTCGCCTTCCTTCCACGGCATCAGCTGGAACGTCTCCGGATCGGGGATCGCGACCATGTCCGACTCCTCGATCGCGTTGAAGCCCGTGATCGACGATCCGTCGAAGCCCATGCCGTCGTCGAGCGCGTCCTCGATCTCCGCCGGCGTGACCGCAAAGCTCTTGAGATGTCCTTCGATGTCCGAGAACCACAGCAGGACGAACTCGATCCCCTCCTGCTGGATGCGCCCCCGCACCTGCTGACGCGACTCCTCGCTCGACGTCGCCCTGTTCTTCGTCTCGACCTGCGCCATGGATTCCTCCCGTTAAATGCGAAAAGCCTCAGGCGCAAACGGCGCGCCCGAGGCTCCGTTGCCTCACTGACGGCGGGAGTCTATACCGTAAAGCGATGCGGCTTCTAGTCACCGGAGGCGCCGGCTTCATCGGCTCTCACTTCGTCAAGCGGATGCTCGCGGCGGGCGAGGACGTCGTCGTGCTCGACAAGTTCACCTATGCCGGGAACCCCGCGAACCTGCCGCCGGAGGTGGAGTGCTACCGCGGTGACATCGCGGCCCGCGACGAGGTCGATCAGATCGGCCAGGTCGACGCGATCGTGAACTTCGCGGCCGAGACGCACGTCGACAGGTCGATCCTGGGCCCCGAGGATTTCTTGCGCACGGACGTCCTCGGCACGCTGGTGCTGCTGCAGGCGGCCCGCGAGCTGAGCGCACGCCTCGTTCATGTCTCGACCGACGAGGTCTACGGCGACATCGAGCCGGGCTGGTCCTCGCGCGAGGACGACCCGCTGCGTCCGTCGAGCCCGTACAGCGCCTCGAAAGCCGGGGGCGACCTCCAGGTGCTCGCGGGCGTGCGGACGTACGGGATCAACGCGTCGGTCACGCGCGGCTCGAACACCTACGGTCCGAACCAGTACCCGGAGAAGATCCTGCCGCTGTTCACGACGAACGCGCTCGACGGCGAACCGCTGCCGCTGTACGGCGACGGCCGCCAGGTGCGCGACTGGCTCCACGTCGAGGACCACTGCAGCGGGATCGAGCTCGTCCTGCGCGAGGGCGAGCCCGGCGGCGTCTACAACATCGCGGCCAACGAGGAGCACGAGAACGTGGAGCTCGTGCGCCTGATCGTCGAGCACCTCGCCGTCGACCAGTCGCTCGTCCGGCACGTCGAGGACCGGGCCGGGCACGACCGCCGCTACTCGCTCGACACGACGAAGCTCCGCTCACTGGGCTGGGAGCCGCGTCGCAAGTGGGAGGACGGGATCCGCGCGACGATCGACTGGTACCGCGAGAACCGCGACTGGTGGGAGCCGATCAAGCGCTCCGGCGGATTCCGCGAGTACTACGACAAGCAGTACGCAGCGCGCCTCGGCAGCTAGCCGATCGTCCGACCGGACGTCAAGACGTCGCTAGCAGCGCTCTTGGGCTTGCTCCCGCAGGCGGTCGATCGCGTCCCGCTGTCCCTCGATCGCCTCGGCCTGGTCGAGCAGGTCGAGCACGCTGTCGCACCGGCCGAGCTGGAAGCGTGTGTACGCCAGGTTGTACTTGGCGTAGGCCTCGTAGAGCTTGCCGGTGCCGTCGAGCTTCTGCACAGCCTGTTCAAGCAGGGGCAGCGCACCCTCGAAGTCGCCCGCCTGCATCTTCGCGTAGCCCGCGTCGTTGAGGGCCTCGCCGCTCTGCTCCGCCGGGGCGGTCGTCGGCGCCGTCGTCACGGTCGTCGGTTGCTCGACGGTCGACACCTGGCCCTGTGTCGTCACCGTCCGGACGTGCGTGACCACCCGCGTCGGCGCCGGGGAATTGTCATTGCCGCGGGTCAGCAGCCAGGCGAGCCCGACACCCGCGAGCGCACCGGCCGCCAGCAGCCCGAGCAGCAACGGCCAGAGGCTCCGCGCGACAGGAGGAGGTGGCAGCGTCCGGGTCGCGGTCGTGGGCGGCTGCGCGACCGGCGCAAGCCGGCGCGTCTCCCCGGCAGCGGCCGCGAGAGCGTCGCGCAGCGCGGCGACGAATCCCCCGCACGTCTCGAAGCGGCGCGCGGGATCCTTCGCGAGCGCGCGCTCGAACACCGCGTCGAGCTCGCGCGGCAGGCCCGTCCTCGCCGAGACCGACGGGACCGGCGCGTTCACGTGCGCCGCCGCCTCCGCCGTCGGGCTGTCGGCCGCGTACGGACGCGAGCCGGTCAGCAGCTCGAATGCGACGACCGCGAGTGCGTACCTGTCGCTTGCCGCCGTCGCGCGTTCTCCCTGCGCTTGCTCCGGCGAGAGATATCCCGCCGTGCCGAGCACCGTCCCGGTCATCGTCAACGAGTCCATACCGGCGGCGCTCGCGATCCCGAAGTCCGCGACGTAGACGTTTCCCTCCCGGTCGAGCATGAGGTTGCCCGGCTTCACGTCCCGATGGACGACACCTCGCTCGTGCGCAGTATCGAGTGCACGCCCCGCCTGCTCGAGCCAGGCGAACACCTGTTGCGGCTGTTGCGCGCCCCCTTTGCGCAACACCTCGTCGAGCGAGCCGCCGGGGAGGTACTCCATGACGATGTACGGACGCTCGTGGTGCTCGCCGACGTCGAAGATCGTGACGATGTTCGGCTCGCCCGAAAGCCGCGCCGCCGCGAGCGCTTCCCGCTTGAACCTCTGCCGGACGGATTGGTCCTGCGAGTAGCGTTCGGCCAGGATCTTGACCGCGACCTCGCGGCCGAGCACCGAGTCGGTGGCGCGGTAGATATCGCCCATGCCGCCGCGTCCGATTAGCTGCGGATTGTGGTAACGAGATGGGAGCAGATCCTCGATCACGGCCGGACATCGTCACGAAAAAGCGATGAGGTCAGGGTTCCGTAAAGAAAGAGGCTGCACATGAGCCACTTTGCTAGCCTCGTGCGAGTCCTCGCTGGGGTCAGCTCGATGCGTCGAACAGTCGCACTCGCCTCCATTCTCCTGCTCGGCACTGGTCCGGCGGCGCCTGCACGCGTCGATACGCCGGCGACCACCGGCACGGCGACGTTCGTCGTCACCGGACACGGTTGGGGCCACGGCGTCGGGATGAGCCAGTACGGCGCGTACGGCTATGCGCAGAAAGGCGTGGGCTACGCCAAGATCGTCCTGCACTACTTCCCCGGCACCGAGCTCGGCGCCGCGCCCGTCTCGCGGGTCCGCGTCCTGCTGACGAGCGGTCTGGCCAAGCTGCCGCTTGGCTCGGCGTCGGACTTCCGCGTCAAGGACGCGGCCGGCGTCACACACGACGTCACGGCCGGCAGCTACACGCTGACGCCGGCGCTGAAGCTGAAGGTCGACGGCGAGGCGACGGCGCGCGCGCTCCCCGGCCCGCTGCTCTTCCAGCCGGGCGCCGCGCCCCTGCAGTTGAAACACCATTACCGCGGTTCGATCCAGGTCGATCTGGTCAACGGCAAGCTGCGTGCGATCAACTTCGTCGGCCTGGAGCAGTACCTCTACGGCGTCGTTCCGTCGGAGATGCCGTACACATGGCTTCCGGAGGCGCTGAAGGCGCAGGCGGTCGCGGCGCGGTCGTACGCGCTCGCAACACGCAAGAGCGGCGCGTTCGACCTCTACCCCGACACGCGCAGCCAGGTCTACCTGGGCATCGACCACGAGAAGCCGTCGACGAACGCCGCCGTCGACGCGACCGCCGGCAAGGTCGTGCTGTACGAGGGGCAGGTCGCGAGGACGTACTTCTTCTCGACCTCCGGAGGACGCACCGCGTCGGCCGAGGACGTCTGGGGGGAGGCGGTTCCGTATCTCGTGTCCGTGCCTGATCCCTACGACACGATCTCGCCGTATCACAACTGGGGCCCGTTCTCGTTCACCGGCGCGAAGCTCGCGAAGATGATGAAGCTCAAGAGCCGCGTGGTCGACCTGCAGACTGAGTTGAACTCGTCGGGCCGGATCAAGACGCTCACGATGGTCAGCGCCAACGGAAGCTCGGTCGCGATTCCCGGCACGGACTTGCGCCGCCGGCTCGCCGTTCGCTCGACGTGGTTCAGCGTCGGCGTCCTCTCGCTCAGCGCACCGGCCACCCCCGTCATCTACGGCTCGCGTGGGCGCCTGACCGGCCTTGCGCGCGGACTGACTGACGCCGTGCTCCAACAGCTCGACGGCAGTGACTGGAAGCAGCTCATAGCCGTCAAGCCGGACGCGGACGGCAACGTCACCGTCACGATCAAGCCGCCGGTAACGACGCGGTACCGACTGGCGACGGGCAAGGTGACGGCGGCGGCCGTTCGCGTTCCCGTCGCGCCGCTCGTGCGCTTCTATGCACCGCGCACGCCCGACCAGCTGCGCGGCTACGTCCGTCCGCTCTCGCTCGCAGGAACCAGGGTTCAGGTCCAGCGCCAGCAGGGACCTGGCTGGGTCATCGCGGCGGAGACGACGATCGCCGCCGACGGGACGTTCCTCGCGCAGCTTCAGCTCACGGACGGGGTGTACCGCGCGCGCGTCGGCTCCGGACATGGGTACGTGGCCGGGACGACGCCGCTTCTGCAGGTCTCCAACCAGTGAGGACCGCATGCGCGGCTGCGCTCGCGCTCCTGCTGGCGCCGTCTGCGCTCGCCCTGCCTCTGCGCGCGAGCTTCACGCCGACCGATCCGCTCGCCCCACGCCAGTACTACCTCGGCCAGGACCATGCCTTCGACGCGTTCGGGCCCGAGCTTCCGGTCGTCAACCCCGTACGGATCGGGATCATCGACTCGGGGATCGACGGCGGCCATCCGGAATTCCGCCAACGCATCTGGCAGTCGCGCAGCTGGGTAGGCGGTAGCGCACTCACCGACGAGGAAGGGCACGGCACATTCGTCGCAGGCGAGATCGCCGCCGCGATCAACAACAACGAAGGCATCGCAGGCATGGCCTTCCCCGCGCAGCTCGTGATCGCGAAGATCGCCCGGTCGGACCAGACGATCGACGTCCAGGACGAGGCCGAGGCGATTCGCTGGGCGGTCGATGCGGGCGCCCGCGTGATCAATCTCTCGATCGGAGGCGTGCGCAACCCCTTCAACCCGCGCGTTGACACGTACTCGAAAGCCGAGGCGGCGGCAATCGAGTACGCCGTCAAGAAAGGCGCCGTCCTCGTCGCCGCAGTCGGCAATTCCGACGAAGCGCCGCAAAGCCCGTGGTCGTATGCCAGCTATCCCGCCGCGCTCCCACACGTGATCGGCGTCAGCGCACTCTCGCCGACGGGAAACGTCCCCAACTTCTCCAACCGCGACCGGATCTACAACGACGTGTCCGCGCCCGGGCAGGAGATCTACTCCACGCTGCCGCGCGCGCTGACGTCCTTCCGGCCGCTCTGCCAGAACCAGGGTTACTCCGACTGCGGCCCCGACGAGTTCCGGCACGCTGCGGGCACCTCGTTCGCCGCGCCGCAAGTGGCGGCGGCAGCCGCCGTTCTCCTCGCACTGAAGCCGACGCTGCAGGGCGACCAGGTCACGAACATCCTCGAGCGCTCGACGACGGACGTGAACGCCTCGAACGGCTGCAAGCAATGTCCGCTGCAGCGCGACGCGCTGAGCGGCTGGGGGCGCCTGGACGTCTCGAAGGCGGTCGCGGCGCTCGACGGCGTGCTGCCGGCCGTCGACCGGCTCGAGCCCAACGACGACGCGGGCACGCAGTCGGTCAGGCTCTCCGCCGCCGTGACCTCGGTGAAGGCGACGATCGACTTCTGGGACGACCAGATCGACGTCTACCGCGTCTACCTTCACAAGGGCCATCGGCTGCTGCTGACGCTCGACGGCCCCGCGGGCGCGACCTCCAACCTGCTGCTCTGGAAACCCGGCACCAAGCGTGTGAACGATCTGCGCAAGCAGAACCTGCGCGCGGCGCAGGCGATCAGCCCCGGCGCCTCACACCGGCTCGGCTACCGCGTTCCAAAGAAGGGCTGGTACTACGTGGAGGTCAAGGTCGTGACCCGCGGCAGCGGACCGTACGAGCTGACGCTCAGCCGCTCGCGCTGAGCAGCTCGTCCGGCGACACCTCGCGGAGAACGCGCGCGGGGTTGCCAACGACGACGACCCGGGGCGCAACGTCCTTCACGACGACGGCGCCGGCGCCGACGAACGCCTCCTCGCCGATCTCCACCGCGGGGCAGAGGACGGCGCCGACGCCGACCCGGGCGCCGCGGCGGATCGTCGGCCCTTTGCGCAGCTCGTGCCGGCGCTCGGTCCTCCCCATGAAGTTGTCGTTCGACGTCTGGACGCACGGCGCAATGAAGACGTCTTCCTCGAGCGTGGAGTACGCCGTGACGTAGGCCATCGCCTGGATCTTCGTGCGCGCTCCGACCGTCGTGTCGTTCTCGAGCAGCGAGCCTCGACCGATGACGACGTCGTCGCCCACGTCGCAGCGCTCGCGAAGGCACGCCTGGTCGCCCACGATCACGCGGGCGCCGACCCGCGACCCCGCGAAGACGATCGCGCCCGTGGAGACGATCGTGCCGGGCCCGAGCTGCAGCGGCGGCAGCTCCTCGCGCTTCGTGGTCGACCGCGGCGACAGCGTCGGCTGCTTCCCGACGACCGCGTAGTCGAGGATCTTGCACCCGTCCCCGAGCACCGTCCCCGGATAGACGATCGCGGTGTCTGCGACCTCCGTGTTCACGCGACGATGGACTCGAGCGACGCCTGCAGCTGCTCCAGCGCACGCACGACGGGCACGGCGTCTCGGGCAGCCTTGTGCGGATCTCCCTCGCCTGCGACGAGGCGCAGGAAGTGCTCGCACTCGAGCCGCAACGGCTCGGTCGCGTCGACCTTCGGGCTGTACACGTCGCCGGTGCGTGTGCGCCAGTTGTCGTAGACCGTGATCTTGCGCTCCCGTTCCATGTCGTCGAAGACCGCCATCCGGTCGTTGCCGACGACCGTGATCCGGCGGATCTTGTGCGGATCCAGCCACGACAGGTGCATGTGCGCCATCTTCCCGGACGGGAAGCGCAGATAGCAGAACACGACGTCCTCGACGCCGCCGGTCAGAAACGCGTTGCCGTGCGCACGCACCTCGCTCGGCTCCTCGTCGATCAGGAAGAGCAGCACCGAGAGGTCGTGCACGCCGAGCGACCAGAGCGCGTTCTCGTTCGTCCGGAAAGTGCCGAGGTTCTGGCGGTTCCCGTAGACGTAGAGCACGTCGCCGAGCTCGCCCGAGTCCACGATCTCCTTCAGCTTCTGCACGCCGGGGTGGTACAGCAGCAGGTGCCCGGGCATCAGCACGCGGCCGCGCTCCTCGGCGAAGTCGCAGAGCTCTTCCAGCTCGCCGCCGCGCATCGCGGGCGGTTTCTCGACGAAGACGTGCTTGCCGGCTTCGAGCACGCGCCGTGAGAGCTCGTAGTGTGTCGGAACAGGCGTTGCGATCACGACTGCCTCGACCGAGTCGTCGGCGAGCACGTCGTCCAGCTGCGCGGTCACCCGCGACCCTGGGTAGCGCTGGGCAAGACCGGCGTGCTGCTGCTCGTCGATGTCGCAGAGCCAGACCAGCTCGGCCAGGTCGGCGAAGTTGCGCGCGAGGTTTCCACCCCACTGGCCGAGCCCCACCTGTGCGATTCGCCTGCGCATCAGAGCTTCCAGACCTTGCCGTTGCCGGTTCCGTTGTTGCCTGTCGCATTACGGAGATCGACCACCAGCTGTGCGCGCTCGACGAGGTCGGCGTAGTCGATCGCCGTGTGCGCGGTCACGATCACGACGCAGTCGTACTTCTCGGGCTCGTAGTCGACCGAGCGCAGGTCGTCGAACTCGGGAACGTGCGGGTCGTGGTACGCGACGTTCGCGCCGGCCTTGCGCAGGAGCCTGATCAGCTTCTCCGCCGGCGACTCACGCACGTCGTCGACGTCGCCTTTGTACGAGACGCCCAGCACGAGGAGGTCGGAGCCTTTCAACGACTTCTGCGCCCCGTGGTTCAACGCCTGCGAGATCAGGGAGCGGCAGAAGTACGGCATGTTCGCGTTGATCTTCCCTGCGAGCTCGATGAACTCCGTGTAGAAGTCGTACTCCCGCGCCTTCCACGTGAGATAGAAGGGATCGATCGGGATGCAGTGGCCGCCGAGGCCTGGGCCGGGCTTGAAGCTCATGAAGCCGAACGGCTTCGTCTCCGCCGCCTCGACGATCTCCCAAACGTCGATGTCCATCCGCTCGCACAGCTGGGCGAGCTCGTTCACGAGCGCGATGTTGACGGCGCGAAAGATGTTCTCGAGCAGCTTGGTCAACTCCGCCGCCTCCGGCGAGGAGACGGGCACGATGGTGTCCACGGCGCTGCGGTAGAGCTCGGTCGCACGTTCGGTGCATGCCGCCGTCAGGCCACCGACGAGCTTGGGGGTGTTCTGAGTCGTCCAGTCGGTCCGGCCGGGATCGACCCGCTCCGGGGAGAAGGCAAGGTGGAAGTCCTTGCCCGCCTCGAGCCCGCTCCGCTCGAGGATCGGCTTGACGTACTCGCGGGTCGTGCCGGGGTAGGTGGTCGACTCGAGCACGACGAGCTGGCCGTTGGCCAGGCGCGAGGCGATCTCCGCAACGGCAGCGCCCACGATCGAGAGGTCGGGCTCGCGCTGGCTGGAGAGCGGCGTGGGGAGCGCGATGACGATCGCGTCGCTGTCCTTCAGGGCGTCGTAGTCCGTCGTGGCCGTGATCCGGCCGTCGTCGACGAGCTGCTTCAGCTCGCCCGACGGCACGTCGTCGATGTGGCTTTCACCGCGGTTGATGCCCTCGACCACGGCGTGGTTGACGTCGACCAGGACGACCTTCTTGCCGGCACGCGCGAAGACCGCGGCCAGCGGCATGCCGACGTAGCCCGCTCCGACGATTGCGACTTCCCGTTTCATCCGGCGGAAGGCTACTTATGCGAGAGCCTGGCTACACTACGCAGCCGCGCTGGGGCCGTTAGCTCAGCTGGTAGAGCAGGGGACTCTTAATCCCAAGGTCGCAGGTTCGATCCCTGCACGGCCCATCGCGAAGCGATCGTCCGCGTGTGCAGCACGCGACCGGTGGAGGGGGTCTGGGGGAACCGGGAGGTTCCCCCAGCTCCGAGCAGGAGGCTCACTTCGCGGGCCATGATGATTTCGATCGGCTCTTTTCCTGCGATCCTCAGTGAGCGGCCTACGCGCCAGCCGCCGGTTGACCGGCTGCGGCTCTGCTCCGACCAAGGGTCAGTGTCAGGAAGGAGGCGATTGCTGCAGCGCCGAGGGCGCCGACTCCGCACCAGAGGCCGGAGAGGTTGTCGTCCCAGCTGAGCGCGCGGTCGATCGAGAAGCGGCCTCCCCCGATGGCTGCGAGACCCACGGCGACCGTCAGATACGCGAGCTCGAGCTCCGAGCCGAGCATGAAGGCCTTCTTGAGCGTCACCGACACGATTGCGTTGATCATCACGGTCGCCAGCAAGGCGCCGGCCAGCGGGGTCACGAACCCCAGAGCGAGCAGGGTCCCTCCCCCCGCCTCGCACAGCCCGGCGGCGACCGCCATCAGCGCTGGGAACCGATAGCCCTTCGAGCCGAAGAACGCTCCAGTCCCCTTCGGTCCACCGCCGCCGAACCACCCGAACAGCTTCTGTGTCCCGTGTCCGAAGAAAGCGAGGCCGACAACGACCCGTATCAGCAGAATGCCGTAGGACATTTCTCCTCCTCTTCGTCCGCCCTAAGTGCAGCCTCGCATACATGTGATCACCCTCGGGGTTGCTGACCTCGAGCGCTCGCTGGCCTTCTACCGCGAGGGGCTCGGGTTGGAGTCGCCGGGTGTCATCGGGACTGAGTTCGAGGGCGACGAGACGACACCGGCCGGCACCGCGGCGATGTTCGAGCTTGAGGACGGAACGACCCTTGCGCTCTACCCGCGGACCGAGTTGGCGAAAGATGCGAACCAGCCGCTCGAGGCGTCGGGAACGGGCGGGTTCAGCCTCGGGCACCTTGTGGCGAGCAGGGAAGAGGTCGACGCGGTGCTCCTGCGAGCCGAGGCTGCCGGAGCGACACTGACGGACGAGCCCCACGAACGTCCGTGGGGAATCTATTCCGGATACTTCCGCGATCCCGACGGGCATCTCTGGGAGATCATCTGGACCCCTCGTCGCGGCTGACGCCGCTCTGGCGAAATCGCGACTTCGTGCTGCTGCAGGCGGGGCGGCTGCTGTCGACTGCCGGAACGTCGCTGACGTCGATCGCCTACCCGCTGCTCGCGCTGGCGGTCACACACTCGGCGGCGAAGGCGGGCCTCGTCGCGTTCGTGCGACTCGCTCCCTTCGGTCTCTTCTCGCTCGCAGCCGGAGTCGCCGCCGACCGCTGGAGCCGGAGGAGACTGATGATCGCCTCCGACGCGGTGCGCGTGCCCGCGATCGGGACCCTCGCCGCCCTGGTGATCACCGACAGCGCCGGCCTGACGGCGATCCTGGTCGTTGCATTCATCGAAGGCACTGCAGCGACGTTCTTCGTCGGCGCGGAGCCCGGCGCGATGCGTGCCGTCGTCCCGGCGACGCAACTGCCGGCCGCCGCGGGCGCGCAGGAGGCGCGACGGGCGGTGGTGATGCTCGGCGGGCCGCCGCTCGGCGGCGCACTGTACGGACTGAGCCGAGCGGTGCCGTTCGTCGTCGACGCGGCGTCGTACCTGTTCTCGACGCTGTCGTTGCTCGCGATGCGGACCCCGTTCCAAGAGGCTCGCAGCCCCGACGTCGCGCCGTTGCGCGCCCGGATCGCCGAGGGCTTCCACTTCATGTGGGATCACGCCTTTCTGCGGACGACGGCATTTCTCTACGCCATCGGGAACGTCCTCGTCCCGGCGATGCTGCTCGTCGTCGTCGTGGTCGGACGGCGCGAAGGCCTGTCGCCGGGAGCGATCGGCGCGCTCACGGCCGCCGTCGGAGCCGGCGTCCTGGTCGGCTCGCTCGCATCGCCGCTCTTCCGCAGAAGGTTTTCCGTCCGCACCATCCTGCTGCTCGAGCTCTGGACCTGGCTCGGGAGCTGGGCCTTCGTCGTCTGGCCGCACGCATACGCGCTCGCTGCCGCCCTCGCCGTCTTCGGGTTCGCCGCGCCAATCACCGACTCGGTCGTGGTCGGCTATCGGCTCGCGATCACACCCGACAGCCTGGTGGGGCGGGTGGAGAGCGTGAGGACGACCATCTCCCTGCTCGTCACGCCTCTTGGACCGCTCGCAGCGGGGCTGCTCCTGGAGGCGACGAGCGCTCGCGCGACCGTCGCACTCTTTGCGGCGGCCGGGCTCGCGCTCGCCCTGTGGGGAACGCTCAGCCCGTCCATCCGTCAGGCGCCGAGCCTCAACGAACTCGGGAGCCTCGCCCCGGAGCAGGCGAGTGCAGCGCCGCGCGGAATCTAGGTCCAAATAAGGAAATTCCGCACAACGCGAGTAAAGTCAGAGAGTTCGCCCGCCCAACCCGTGGGGGGTTCATTGGCGACTCAGGACGTCGAACGCCGAGCTCCAGAGGACGACCGGTTCTACGCCGACGAGATCGACCGGCTACGGCTGCTCCTGGAGGCGTCGTCGCGCTCGCCGCCAACGCCTATGCGCTCTGGCGCCGGGACGACGTGGACGGAAGCTGGACCGTCGCCGCGCACTCCGGGCTGCCGGAGTCGTACGTCGAGAGCGCCACCGAAGCGATCCGCGGCCGTGACAGCTCTGTCCTGGGGGACGAGCCACTCGTCGCCGAGGACATCCGGACGACCGAGTGGCTGAGCCCGGCTCATCGGAAGGCGCACGCCGAGGCCGGCACGCGCTCGATGCTCGTCACCGGCCTGCGCTACGGGGACCGCGTGGTCGGCACGCTGGCCTTCTACTACCGGAAGTCGCGCCGCTTCACCGAGGCCGAGAAGAACGCGGCCTCGCTGCTCGCGAACCTCGCGGCAGCGGCCATCGGCACAGCCGAGCTCTACGAGACGCAACGGCGCCTCGCCGAGGACCAGCGCTTCGTGGCGGAGGCGAGCGAGCTGCTCGCATCGTCGCTCGAATACGAGGACACGCTGGCCAACGTCGCGGCGCTGGCCGTGCCTCAGTTCGCAGACTGGTGCGCGATCGACATGGTCGAGGACGACGGCTCGATCGGCCGGCTCACCGTCGCCCACGTCGATCCGGACAAGGTGCGCCTGGCGAACGACCTCGCCGAGAAGTATCCGCCCGACCCGGCAGCGGCGTACGGCGTCGCCAACGTCATCCGGACGAGGCAGCCCGAGCTCTTCTCCGAGATCAGCGACGACTTGCTCGAGGAGGCGACCGCCGAGGCGCCCGAGCTGCTCCACGTGTTGCGCGAGCTGGGCCTCAGCTCGTCGATGTGCGTCCCCCTCGTCGCACGAGATCGCGCCCTCGGGGCGATCACATTCATGTCCGCCGAGAGCGGGCGCCGCTACGACGAAAGCGATCTCGCGACCGCGCAGGATCTCGCCCGGCGCGCCGCCACCTCCGTCGACAACGCACTTCTCTTCCGCGAGACGCAGGTAGCGCGCCGAGAGGCGCAGGACTCGCTCGCCGTGGTCGACGCCGTGTTCGGAGCGGCGCCCGTCGGGCTTGCCTTCATGGACTCGAACTTCCGCTACGTCCGCGTGAACGAGGCGTTGGCGACGATCAACGGATTGCCGGCCGACGAGCATTTCGGCCTCACGCTGCGCGAGGTCCTCGGGGACGAGCTCGCGTCGACGATCGAGCCCTACCACCGACGCGTGCTCGACACCGGCGAGGCGATCCTCGATCTGGCGATCGAGGGCCAGACCGCCGGCGCGCCCGGTGAGACGCGGAACTGGCTGGTCAGCTACTACCCGGTCCGCGACGCCCGCGACAGCACGACCGGCGTGGGCGTCGTGATCACCGACGTGACCGAGCGCGAGCAAGCCCGGGCGGCGGCGGAGGCCGCGGGTGAGCGGCTGCGCGTGCTGGCGGAGGCAAGCCAGCAGCTCGCCGGGACGCTCGACTACGAGTCGACGCTGGCGAACATCGCCAGCCTGCTCGTACCGCGGTTCGCCGATTGGTACGCCGTCGACGTCGCCAGTGGAGGCGGCTTCCGGCGGGTCGCCGTCGTGCACAAGGATCCAGCCAAGGCGGAATGGGCTGAGAAGTCGCGAAGCCTCTTCGCGCCGGAGCCCGACGAGCTCGAGGGCACCGCCCGCGTCGTGCGGACGGGGGAGGCCGTGCTGTACCGGACGATCAGCGAGGAGCTGCTGGCGGCATCCACTCTCGGCCCTGAGCACCACAAGGTGCTGCGCAAGCTCGGAATGGAGTCCGCAATGTGCGTACCGCTCACGGCCGGCGGACGCACGTTCGGTGCGCTCATGCTCGTCTCCGCCGACCCCAATCGGCTGTACGACGAGGACGACCTCGACTTCGCGAAGCATCTAGCTCGTCGCGCGGCCAATGCGGTCGACAACGCACGCCTTTATCGCGAGTCGGAGCGGCGCGCCCGCGCGGCAGTCGTCGTCGAGCACGTGGCCGACGGCGTCCTGCTCGTGGACAACCAGGGCGTGATCCGGCTCTGGAACCCGGCCGCCGAGCACATCACCGGGCTCGACTCTGCCGACGCGGTCGGCCGGCAGGCCGCCGAGGTCTTCCCGAGCTGGGAGGCGATCGAAGTGCTGGCGCAGAAGAGCGAGTTGTCGCCGTCGACCCAGGCGGTGCACGTGAACGACCGCGAGCTCTGGCTCTCGATCACCGGGGTCGGCTTCGAGGACGGCAGCGTGTACGCGTTCCGCGACCTGACCGAGGAGCGCGCGGTCGAGACGCTCAAGTCGGACTTCGTCTCCACGATCTCGCACGAGCTGCGGACGCCGCTCGCTGCGATCTACGGCTCGGCCCTGACACTGCGCCGCGAGGACGTCCTGCTCCCGGAGCCGCAGCGGGCCGGCCTGCTCGAGGTGATCGCCACCGAGTCGGACCGGCTGGCCCGCATCGTCAACGACGTGCTCTGGGTGAGCCGACTCGAGTCCGACGGTCTGCGGCCGGTGATCGAGGCCTGCGACGGCGTCGAGCTCGCGCGCACCGTCGTCGACGCGGCGCGCCAGTACATCCCGCCCAACATCAAGATCGAGCTCTCCGCCCCGAAGAAGGGCCCACTGGTCGCCGCCGATCCGGACAAGACCCGCCAGGTCCTGACGAATCTCGTCGAGAACGCCGTCAAGTACTCACCCGACGGCGGCCACGTCCAGGTCGAGATCAGCCTCGCCGGACCACGCCTCCGCTTCACGGTGCGCGACGAAGGCCTCGGCGTGCCCCCGGCGGAGCATCGGCGGATCTTCGAGAAGTTCTACCGCCTCGATCCGGACCTGACCCGCGGCGTCGGGGGCACGGGCCTCGGCCTCTACATCAGCCGCGAGCTGCTCGAGCTGATGGGCGGCCGGATCTGGGTCGAGTCCAGCGGCCACGGCGGCTCGGCGTTCGTCGCCGAACTACCACTTGCCGACTAGTAAAAGCCTTCGGGCCGTGACAGAGTTTGTGGCATGAGCGGCGGTGCCGTCCTGTGGGCCGAGACACCCGACGACGACCGGGAGGAAACGCCGGAGGCGGAGGCGCACGGCGAGGTCGACGAGAGCTTCGCGGCACGCAGGCTGCGCCGCTGGATCAAGGGGATGTTCGGCGGGGCCGCGAAGCGGCCGGACGACGAGGCCGGGGGGAACCCGGAGGTTCCCCCGTCGAAAAACGAGCCCTAGTAAGTCGGCGGCGGTCCCTCGTCTACATACGTCGTACGACGCCGAGTCCAGTAGCCGGGCCCCGCCCAGGACTGCCAGAAGAGCAGCGAGAGCAGGACGCTGACGAGCCCGACGCCCATGAGGATCCAGCCTACGGCATCGACGTCCACCGAGCTCGACGTCGCGTTGACGGCGAATGTGAGGATTGCGCCAACCGCGATCAGGAAGATTCCAACTCCGAGTCCCATTCAGCCTCCTTTGATGTGCAGGGGGAGTTCCCCGCAGGAGCACGGCGAAAACCGGCGCAGTTCTAGACGGACGGCGGG
>WNGB01011792.1_pt1 | contig 22521 bp, 21 predicted proteins | sample 5400681 | NCBI WGS metagenome assembly WNGB01 (sample SAMN13153367, study PRJNA577476) | soil metagenome | isolation source: 115 cm soil or saprolite under grassland replicate 2 | place: USA:California | collected 2016-06-15
TGCTTCGCGTTCAGATCGAGGACGGAATCGCCGCCGACGAGATCTTCACCAAGCTGATGGGCGACGAGGTCGAGCCGCGGCGCGCCTTCATCGAGTTGAACGCGCTCGGGGTCAGAAACCTGGATATCTGATCAGGCGGCGCGCCGCTTGCGCTTGGCCGTCTTGTCTTCGTTGGGCTTTTCCTTCACGGCGCGCGGCTGGAACTCGAAGCCGATTTTGCCGTCCGGCGTTTTTACGAGATATGCCTTGAAACGCCGTCCTTTCTTCGACACGAAGCCGCCGAGAAGGTCGGTGCGGCCGGTCGCAAGGAGTTTGCGCATCTGCTCGCGCTCGACCGGCTGTTGCAAAATCACCCTCCCGGAGCGGAAGTCACAGGTCCGGCCCGCGCCGAGCGATTTTTCGCAGGCGTAGGTGACGCCGTGCTCGAATACCCGTGCCTTGCACTTGGGACAGGCGCCGAGCGGCTCCTGCCCGCTGAAGTCCGGCGCCTCCCCGGCGTCGCGAGCGTCTTGGCCGAAGTCGAATTCGGCTTTCAGCTCGTCGGTTAGCCGTACTACTGCGCTGAAGGGCTTGCCCATGCGGCTGCGAAACCCGGTGAGCGGGCCGATCGAGCGCTTGGTAATGAGCTGTGCGACCTCGTCAGTCGACCATTCGCGCCCCGAGGTCACCTTCCAGAGATTGAAGTCGCACTTCTGGCACTGGAACTTGCGGTAGTTCTCCTGCACCAGGCCGCCGCACTTGGGGCAGGGCGCTGGGACGGTGGCGTACACCACGTCGGGAATCTCGCCTGTCTTGATGATCGTCACCACCCTGCGCACAAGCTCAGAGATCTGCTTCATAAACTCGAGGCGCGAGAGCTTGCCCTGCTCGATGAGCTTGAGCTTGTGCTCCCATTCGCCGGTGAGCTCCGGCGAGGCAAGCTCCACGATGTGCAGCATGTGCAGCGCAAAAAGCAGCGAGAACGCTTTCGGCGTGGGCACCAGCTCGCGGGCCTCGCGATGGACGTATTCCTCGCGGATCAATCCCTCGATGATCGCCGCGCGCGTCGCCGGCGTGCCGAGACCTTTCGCTTCCATCGCGGCACGCAGCTCGTCGTCCTCCACTAGCTTGCCGGCACCTTCCATCGCGGAGAGGAGCGTCGCCTCGGTGTAACGCGGCGGCGGCTTGGTCTGGTTCGCCTGCTCGGCGACCTCCAGGACGCTTACCTGCTCGCCCTGCTCGATGGCGGGGAGCATCTTTTCATCCTCCCCGACGGCGCGGCCGTACACGGCAAGCCAGCCGGCGCTTTGCAGGACCTTGCCCTCGGTCTTGAAGTGGTGCTCGCCGACCTTGGTGAGGCGTGTGGTTTGCAGATATTCCGCCGCCGGATAGAACACCGCGAGAAAACGGCGCGCCACCATGTCGTAGAGCTTCTGTTCCGCCTCGTTTAAGTGCCTCGGCGTCTGTAGGGTCGGAATGATGGCGAAGTGATCCGAGATCTTCGTGTTATCGAAGATCCGCTTGTTCGGTTTCACCCAGCCATGCTTGAGGATCTGGCGCGAGAACGCGGAGAACACAGTGGTTTCGCCAAGCGCCTTCAGCGTGTCCTTCACCGTCGGCAGGTAGTCCTCGGGCAGGGCCCGCGAGTCGGTGCGCGGATAAGTGAGGACCTTGTGCTTCTCGTACAGCGCTTGTGCAAGCGAAAGCGTCATGCGCGCCGGAAAGCCGAAGCGCCCGTTCGCTTCGCGCTGCAGGCTCGTGAGGTCGAACAGCAGCGGCGAGAGCTGCGTGGTCGGCTTGGATTCCTCGGTCGCGATGCCCTTCTTGCCTCGGCAGGCAGCGACGATCTTCGCCGCGGCCGCAGCATTCCACAGCCGTTCCGGCTTGCGCTCGGCATCCTCATCCTTCTTGAAGCCGGAATTGAGCCAGCGTCCGGCGTATTCCCCGTTCTTTGCGCCGAAGCGGGCATGCACTTCCCAGTAGTTGCGCGGCGTAAAGGCGCGGATCTTGTCCTCGCGCTCGACGAGGATCGCGAGCGTCGGTGTCTGCACGCGGCCTACCGTCGTCAGATAGAAGCCGCCTTCCTTGGAATTGAAGGCAGTCATGGCCCGCGTGCCGTTGATGCCGACCAGCCAGTCGGCCTCGGAGCGGCTCTTCGCGGCGTCGGCGAGGGGCAGCAGATCCTTGTCGGGCCGTAGTTTTGCGAAGCCATCCCGGATCGACTGCTGTGTCATGGATTGCAGCCAGAGGCGCTCGATCGGCTTTTTCGCCCGGGCATGCTGCAGAAGGTAACGGAAGATCAGCTCGCCTTCGCGCCCCGCGTCGCAGGCGTTGATGACTCCAGTAACGTCCTTGCGTTTGATCAGGCGTAGCAGCACGTTGAGGCGCTGCTGACTCCTCTCAATCGGCGACAGGTCGAAATGCGGAGGGATCACGGGAAGGTGCTTGAAGGACCACTTGCCCTTCTTTACCTCGTAGTCCTGCGGCACCGCGAGCTCGAGCAAGTGACCGACCGCCGAAGAGAGTACATGGCGATCGCTTTCGAAGTAATCGCCCTTGCGCGTGAAACCGCCGAGCGCGCGCGCGATGTCGGCGGCGACCGAAGGTTTCTCGGCGATGATCAGTTTTTTTGCCATGCGGCGCGAAAGGCCGCAGATGATAAGTGCAAACGCTGCGCGGCTTCAACCACGCAGCACCCGTGAAGCGGTGCTATGCGCGCGCGGGCGGGCGCGCGCACGCGAGGGAAGAGTTAGCTCGGTAGACGCGTGTGCGGCGCGCTGAAGATGTCTTCGGCCACGAGCTGGCTGGTTGGGGTCTGCCGGTTCCAGAGAACCATCAGCACGATCAGTTTGAGCTGCTCCAAGGTGAGGTATTGCCCCGAAGCGGCGAGCGAGCGCTCGATTACCAGCTCGCGGGTTTGCGGGGTCAGGATGCCAGAATGCTCCAGCGTGAGCAGGAAACCGCGACATTCGGCATCGAGCTTCGCGAGCTCGCGCGGCGCAAATGCCCGGAAGGTCCTACGAGAATCCGGCAGCGCGTCGAGCCCGCTCTGCGGCGCGCGCAGCACGCCGGCGAGCCAGTGCAACGCCTCGCTGATGTCCGAGTGCTCGAAGCCGGCGGCGGAAAGTTTCTTAGCCACACGCTCGCGGTCATAGGTCAACTCCGCCTGCTGGCAGTTCTCGAACAGGTAGACCAGGATGTCGTACATAAAGTCCCTTTCTTTTTATAACGCGGCGACCCGTATCGGGTTTACCCGCCGCTACCTTTTTCCAGGCGCTGGAATAGGCCGCCTGGCAGGGCCGTCACGCGACCCGCGAGTTCGAGCCGCAGCAGTTCGGAGGATACTTGTTCGGCAGACATGCCGGCGCGCGCGCAAAGCGAGTCCACGTCCACTGGGTCGTGTCCCATGTGTTCCAGCAAACCGAATGCGCTCGGCGGCGCGGCGCTCGCGCCGCGAGCGGAACTCGGCTGCAGGGTGGTCGAGGCGTAGCCGCTGGCGCGAAAGCCGGCGAGCTCGGCGAGCACGTCTTCGGCGGACTCGACAAGTTTTGCTCCCGATTTGATGAGGGCGTGGCATCCCTTGGAGAGCGGCGAATGGATCGAGCCGGGTATCGCGAACACCTCCCGGCCCTGATCGGCGGCGGCGCGCGCCGTGATGAGCGAGCCTGAGGCGAGCGCCGCCTCGACGACCAGGCAGCCCTGCGCCAACCCGCTGATGAGGCGATTGCGCCTCGGAAAATTGTGCGCCACCGCCTCGGTGCCGAGCCCGAACTCCGACACGAGCAAGCCGCGCGCCGCGATTTCGGCGGCGAGCTCGGCGTTGCGTCTCGGGTACACGACGTCAATCCCGGTGCCGAGCACCGCGATGGTCGAGGATGCCCCAGCGAGTCCGCCACGGTGCGCGGCCCCATCGACACCGAGAGCAAGCCCCGACACGATCGTGAGTCCGGAGTCGCTTAGCGACCTCGCGAAGCTCTCCGCGTTGGCTGCCCCCTGGGCGGTGGCGTTGCGGCTGCCGACGATCGCGAGCGAGGGTCGCTGCAGAAGATCGGCGCGGCCGCGTGCGTAGAGTACCGGCGGCGGGTCGGGAATCTCGAGCAGCATCCGCGGATAAGTTTCATCGGCGAGCGTGATGAGCCGATTGCCGGGCTGCTCGGTCCATTCAAGCGCACGTGCGACCGCGCGCTGCACCGCCTCGGAACGCAATGCCTCGAGAGCCGCCGGCACGGCGAACCCACTGAGCTCGGTGTCCTTTCGAGCGAGAATCGACTGCGGCAAACCGAACTGACGCAACATGCCGCGGACGGCGGAGTTGCCGAGCCCGGGAGTGAGCGTGAGTTGCAGCCAGCTCGCCAGCCCGGGGTCCTGCGTCATGCGGGCGGCGCAGCTCGGGCGAGTATCACCCGCTCGCTCTTCTTCTTATGGGGTCTGGACCACATCCAGAGGGCTGACGGGTCTCGTGATGTGCATGACCAGCGCGTACGCTACCCGGTCGAATACGCGGAACACAAACGCGAGACCCGCGCGCTCGTTGGGAAGCTTGATCAGCGCATCCGGGGCGTCCCTCGGCTTCGAGGTGTCGCGTACCGTGCCGCCGAGCGCGTAAAGCGCGAGCACGTGGCCAGGCTCTATGCCGTCGGCCCGGCCGCGGTTGATGCTGATGATCATTTGCGGGCCCGCCTCCCCGACTCTGCCGTGGTCGCCGTAGATCGACATTACGCGGCCACGGATTTGCGTTGCCGGGGCGCGCGGCGCGTAATTGACTGGCTGGGGTTGCCCGGCCGCGACCAGCTTGTCGCCAGCTTCGACCTCCCGGACCGCACTGGTGAGAACCACGGTCGCAGGGTCGCCCGAGCGCGTGAGCTGGGCCGTGCCGAGATAAACCGCCTCGTAGGCAAGAGTACGGTTGGTATCAGGATCGACCAGCGCGCCACCACGTCGGTACACGTACCAAGTTTCCTCTTTGGAAGTGCCGATGCCGCGCACATAGGCGGTATTTCCCGCAGCCAGGATGACCCGATCGCCTTGCGTACCGACGATGGTCGGCGCTTTGTCCAGACCCTCGGGCTCGACGACGAGCGGTCGGGTTAAAAACGGTTCGATGACGGAAGCCGGGATGCTCGGTATGCCCTGGGCTGCGAGCGACTCGGCGCGAATCCTCGGGCCGAGCCGCACGCCTTCACTTCCAGTTCCAGTTTCGGCTGCCGGCCCGGGCACGGGTCCCGGTTCAGTGCCGGCGATCGACAAGCGGCCGCGCTCCCGATCGAGCACGAGCACATAGCCGGGATAGATCAGGTGCGGATTACGGATCTGTTCCTTGTTCAAGTTCCAGAGCTCTGGCCAGCGCCATGGCGAGTCCGTGTAGCGCTGCGATATGCCCCACAACGTGTCGCCGGGAACCACAACGTAGCGGTCCGGAGCGTCCGGTTTTACCGTGAGCGGAGCGCTCGGCGCCTGTCCCAGGGCAACCCCCGAGACGAGGAAGAAAACGAGCGTTGTGATAGACTTACGCAACTGCTGGACCATGGCGACCCCGTCCCTTTCGTGGCTTCCTGGACCGGCTTGTAATTCGGTTTGTCTAACCCAATGTAGCACAAGCGCCGAATAGCTTATACGCCGCCTGAGATTGTCCACATAATCTATTCAATTTGCAAGCGAAACTGACCCGAAATGGCAATTTTAAGCATCCTTCGCTACCCTGACGCCCGGCTGCATAAGCTAGCCTCCCCGGTTACGGTGTTCGACGACGGCTTAAAAAAGCTGGTCGCAGACATGGCTGAAACCATGTACACGGCGCCCGGCATAGGGCTCGCTGCGACACAGCTCGATGTGCACAAGCAGATCATCGTGGTCGACGTCTCCGAGCGACGTGATTCGCTTGTAGTGCTGGTGAACCCGGAAATTGTCGAGGCCATCGGCGAGTCGGATATCGAGGAGGGCTGCCTCTCGGTGCCAGGAATTTACGAGCTGGTGCCGCGCGCCGAACGCGTGAAGGTCCGTGCCCACGACCAGAACGGCCACGTCTTCACCCTCGAGGCGCAAGGGCTGCTCGCGGTCTGCATCCAGCACGAGATGGACCATCTGCAAGGCAAGGTGTTCGTCGAGTACCTCTCGCAGCTCAAACAGCAGCGCATCCGCGCAAAGCTCGCCAAGCAGCTGCGCAAATCGGCCTGAGCTTTTGACTTCCTGCGCCTAGTTTTCGCAGGCACCCCCGAATTCGCGGAGCGCGCGCTAGCGCGCCTGTTGGAAGCCGGGCATGACGTTGCGCTCGTCCTGACGCGGCCCGATCGACCTGCCGGCCGCGGCATGCAGCCCGTAGCAAGCGCGGTGAAGCGTCTGGCGCTCTATGGACTGCTGCTGCCGCCCCAAGTGCTCGAGCTGGCGCCGTTCGGCGCGTGGAACATTCATGCCTCGCTGCTGCCCCGCTGGCGGGGAGCGGCACCGATCCAGCGCGCCCTGCTCGCCGGCGACCGCGAGACCGGCATTTCCATCATGCGAATGAACGCCGGGCTCGACACAGGCCCGGTGCTAGCGCAGCACCGCCTACCTATCGCTGCCGACGACGATGCCGGAACCCTGCACGACAAGCTCGCTGCGCTCGGTGCGCAAGCGATCGTCGCCGCGCTCGCCGCGCTTCACGCTGGCCACGCGCACGCGGTCGAGCAGTCCGAGGCCGGCGCGACCTATGCGCGCAAGATCGACCGCAAGGACACGATCCTGAACTGGTCACTTCCGGCGGCCGAGCTCGAGCGCGCGGTGCGCGCGTTTCGTCCCGCACCCGGAGCGACGACCCTGTTTCAAGGCGAGCCGATCAAGATATGGCGCGCCGGCATCGTTTCCGGTCGGGACGAGCCCGGAACTGTGCTTGCGGCGGGTGATGCACTGGTCGTGGCATGTCGCGACGGCGCGCTCGCCATAACAGAATTGCAGCGTGCAGGCGGCAGACGCCTTGCCGCCGCGCATTTCCTGCGGGGCCATGCGCTTTCGCCGGGCGCGCGCTTGGGATGACCACTGGCGCGCTGGCGCAGGCGCTCGCGAAGGCCGCAACCGTGGTCGCTCGCGTTGCGGCCGGAGCAAGCCTTTCCGGGCAGATCGGCCGGCTCGATGACGACGGCAGCGCCACGCCGCGCGCCGCGCTTATCGATCTCACGCATGGAACGCTGCGGCGCTACGGGCGCGTGCACGCCATCGTGCGCGAGCTCTCGCACCGCGGGCGTCCCGATGCCCTGGTAGAAGCTTTGCTGTGGTGCGCGCTCTATGCCCTCGAGTCGGGTCGGTACGCCGAGTACACCGTGGTCGACCACGCCGTGCGTGCCTGCGCGCTGCTCGAAAAATGGACGGCAAAAGGCTACGTCAACGCGCTGCTGCGTAGCGCCGCACGCGAGCGAGCATCCTTGGAGTCGCGCATCGGCGCCGACCTTGAGGCACGATTTCAGCATCCGCGATGGTGGGCCGAGACCTTGCGGAGCGCGTACCCCGAGTGCTGGGGGAATGTGCTCCTTGCGGGCAATTCGCATCCCCCCATGTGCCTGCGCGTCAACCGGCGACGGGTCGGCACGGCCGATTACCAGGCACGGCTCGCGGCATCGGGTATCTCAGCGCGGCGCGTTGCCGAGCACGCGCTGCTGCTCGAGCGGCCAGTGCCGGTCGAGCGCCTGCCCGGATTCGATGCCGGCGAGGTTTCGGTACAGGACGCCGGCGCGCAGCGCGCCGCGCCCTGCCTCGATCTGGTCTCGGGCCAGCACGTCCTGGACGCCTGCGCCGCACCTGGGGGGAAAACTTCTCATATCCTCGAAACAGCCGACGTCGAAGTCACGGCAATCGACTCCGATGACGAGCGTCGCGGGCGTATGGGGCGTAATCTCGATCGGCTGCGGCTGCACGCAACGCTGATGGCAGCGGACTGCACCCACCTTGCCGGCTGGTGGAACGGCGAGCGTTTCGACCGCATCCTCGCCGACGTCCCCTGCTCGGCGTCGGGGATCGCGCGGCGCCGCCCGGACCTAAAGTGGCTGCGCCGCGCGCAGGACATCCCCGCCTTCGCCGCGCGCCAGGCTTCGATCCTCGACGCACTTTGGCAGGTGCTCGGCCCGGATGGTAAATTGCTGTATGTCACCTGCTCTGTGTTTCCGCAGGAAAACGACGCAGTGATCGATGCATTCGTCATGCGCACTCCCGACGCGCTGCGGCTGCCGCTGCCTGACGGCGCCGCCGCGCAATGGCTGCCGGATGCCGAGCACGACGGTTTCTACTACGCGCTGATCCAGAAGCAAGCCTGAGACAGCGCGATGCGCCGCATCGCCCTACTCACCGGATTCCTTGCGTTACTTGGGACTGCAGCCGGGCCCGCGCGCGCCGACACGATCGAGGTGCGTGACGCGGCCTTGCGCGCCGTGGAGGACGGGCTGGTGCTGGACGCCGATTTCGCATTCGAGCTGACGCCGCGCCTCGCCGAAGTGGTGGCCAATGGCGTGCCGCTGTATTTCCGCGTCGAGTTCGAGCTGACGCGCCGCCGCTGGTACTGGTTCGACGAGCGCAGTGCCTCGAGCCTGATGCAGATGCGGCTGTCCTATCATGCGCTGTCGCGACACTACCGGCTTTCTACCGGGCTGCAGCAGCAGAACCTGCTGCAGCAGAATTTTGCCACGCTCGAGGAAGCGCTCAACGTGCTCAAGCGCGTACGCAACTGGCTCGTGGTCGACCGCACGGTCGCCTTCTCCAGATCGGACTATGAGGCGGCAGTGCGCATGCGACTGGATACCACGCTTCTGCCCAAGCCGTTCCAGCTCTCGGCGCTCACCAGCCGCGAATTGCACCTCGAATCGCCGTGGAAACGGTTCGTGGTGCGCTCGCCGCAGCAATTGCCGGCTCCGGTGGAAAGCCGTGAGCCGAAGCGGCCGGAGGAGCGATGAAGCTGCTGCTCATCATCGGGGGGATAGTCGCGGCGGCCGGACTGTTCCTGCTCGCGACCGCAAGCGCCGATGTGACCTTGTTCGCCAGGCACTATCCGCTGGCGCTCGGTCTGAACACTGCGCTGGCAGGCCTGCTGTTCGCGATCGTCGTCTACCAGCTGATCGCGCTCGCACGGCGTCACCGCGCGCGGGTGTTCGGCGCGCGGCTAACACTCCGGCTTTTCGTGCGGTTCGCCCTGCTTACTTTCGTGCCCGGTCTGATCGTGTACGGGGTGTCGGTTCTGTTTATCACCCGCAGCATCGAGTCGTCGTTCAGCGTCAAGGTGGATGCCGCGCTCGAGGGTGGCATTAGCCTTGGTCAACAGGCGATCGACCAGATGATCCTGGATATACAGTCGAAAGCGCGCGCCGCAGCAATCGAGCTCGCCGATCGACCGTCTGCACAGCTGGCCGTGCAGCTCGAACGCGCACGCGAACAATTGGCAGTCGAGGAGGCCGTCATCGTGGCGGCGAACGGGCGCCTGGTGGCGGGGGCGAGCGCCGATGTCACGAAATTCGTCCCGGAGCTGCCGGGGGCCCAAGCGCTACGCCAGGCGCGCATCGGGCGCGGCTACACCTCGGTCGATGCGGTCGCAGGGCGACCACTGTCGCTGCGCGTGATCGTGCCGATCAACAGCCGGAGCTTCGCCGATGAAGCGCGTTTTCTGCAGTTGCGACAAAGCGTGCCGCCGTCATTTTCCAACAGCGCGGAAGCGGTCGAAGCGGCTTATCGCGACTACAAGGAGCTGGCGATTTCGCGCGATGGGCTCAAACGGATTTACATCCTGACGCTCACGCTGTCATTGCTGATGGCGCTGTTCGTCGCGGTGTCGGTGGCGGTGACGCAGTCAAACCTGCTCGCCGAACCGCTCGCGCATCTCGCGCAGGCCATGCAAGCCGTGGCGCGCGGCAATTTCTCGAGGCAGGCCCCGGTCACCAGCCGCGACGAGCTCGGGATACTTACCGAATCATTCAACTCGATGACACGCCAGCTGGACGAGGCGCGGCACGTCGTGGAAGCGAACCGCGTGGCGCTCGAGGCGGCCAAGGCACGTCTTGAGAGCATACTTGCCAACCTGTCGGCCGGGGTGCTGGTATTCGATCACGAGCTCAAGCTCTCGATCTCGAACAACGGCGCGGCGGCGATCCTCGCCGATGAGCTCGCATCGTTCGCTGAAGGCATGCGGGAGCATTTCGTCGAACATGGCGACAAGGACTGGCAATTCGAGCTTCAGCTCAAGGGCACCGGCAAGATGCTGCATGCGCGTGGCGCCCGGCTGCCCAAGGAGACAGGAGGCGGCTACGTGCTGGTGTTCGACGACATCACGCAACTCATTCAGGCGCAGCGCGCGACCGCCTGGGCCGAAGTGGCGCGGCGCCTGGCGCACGAGATCAAGAACCCCCTCACCCCAATCCAGCTTTCGGCCGAACGCCTCGAGATGAAGCTTGCTGACCGTCTGCCGCACGAGGAAGCCGATACCCTGCGGCGCTCGACCCAGACCATCGTCAACCAGGTCGCCGCGCTGAAGGCGATGGTCGATGATTTCACGGAATACGCGCGGCTGCCGGCGCCCGAACTGGCGCAACTCGATCTGAATGCACTGGTAGGAGAGGTGCTCGGCCTGTACGAGAATTCGATCGCGCCGATTATTACGCGGCTCGCGCCGGGACTGCCGCCGGTCTGGGCCGACGGCGCGCAAATACGCCAGGTAATCCACAATCTGGTGCAGAACGCGCAGGACTCGCTCGACCATACTCGATCCGCCAGCGCCAATGGGGCAATCGAGGTGCGCACCGAGCTCGCCGGCGACCGCGTGCGCCTTGCCGTCTCCGACAATGGCGGCGGATTCCCCGAAGAGCTGATGGCGCGAATTTTCGAGCCGTACGTGACCACCAAACCCCGCGGCACGGGCCTCGGCCTGGCGATCGTGAAGAAGATCGTCGACGAACACCATGGCAGCGTCGCGATCGAGAATCGCCCCAGCCGCGGGGCCTCGGTGAGCGTTCTCCTGCCACTATCCAAAGTGGCGTGACGAGATGGCCCAGATCCTCGTCGTTGACGACGAAGTGGGCATCCGCGAGCTGCTCTCGGAAATCCTGGCCGACGAAGGCCACCAGGTGATGCTCGCGGAGAACGCGGGCAGCGCGAGGCGATTGCGCGAGCGGCAACGGCCCGACCTGGTTCTGCTCGACATCTGGATGCCGGACACCGATGGCATCACACTGCTCAAGGAATGGGCGGCAAGCGGTCAGCTCACCATGCCGGTGGTCATGATGTCGGGCCACGGCACGATCGAGACCGCGGTCGAGGCGACGCGCATCGGCGCGCTCGATTTTCTCGAGAAGCCGATCGCCCTGCAGCGTCTGCTCGCCACCGTGAAGCGGGCCCTGCGGCATCCGGAAACCGCTGCGACTCCGCAGCTTGCCCTCGCGACCCTCGGACGCTCGCCGGCGCTTGCCGATGCCAAGAAGCGGCTCGCGCTACTCGCCCAGTCGGCCGCGCCACTCATGTTGCGCGGCGAGCGCGGCATGCGGCCGGAACTGTTCGCACGGCTCCTCGGCGCGCCGGGTGCACCGTTCCTGGCCGGCGCGGAGCTGCTTGCCGAACCGCTTTCGGAGCTGCTCGCCAGGGCGGCGGGCGGCATCCTCTTCATTCCGGACCTGACGCGTCTTGACCGGGTCGAGCAGCGCAACCTTGAGTTCCTGCTTGCGCGCGCCGAAAAGCACAAGGCGCGGGTGGTTTCATTCTCTTCCTTGGACGCGCGCACGCTTTCGGAAAAGCACGAGTTCGACGCCGAGCTCGGGATGCGTCTGGCAGAGCTGACGCTCAGGCTTCCGGCGCTGCGCGAGTTTGCCGAGGACGTGCCCGATCTCGCTTCGCTGATGCTCGCCCAACTCGTCGAAGCGCGTGCCTGCCCGTCGCGGCGGCTGGCGATCGCGGCACTGAACGCCTTGCGCCACCATGCCTGGGCGGGCAATCTTGCCGAGCTCGAAAGCGTGGTCAAGGACCTGGCGCTCACGACGCTCGAGGAGGAAATCCAGCTCGACGACGTCGAGCGCGTGCTGGCGGCGCGCGGGACGCGGGGCGCGCTGCCCGACGTGGCTTTCGACCGCCCTTACCGCGAGGCGCGCGAGGCCTTTGAACGCGTGTATTTCGAGCAGTTGCTGACACGGGAGCACGGCAGCATGTCGCGCGTCGCGGAGCGCTCGGGACTCGAGCGCACGCACCTGTACCGCAAGCTCAAGGCGCTCGGCCTGCCGGTCGGCCGGCGCGAGGAGAGCTGATCAGGCGGTCTTCTTGGTTTTTTTCGCGCGCTGTGGCCGTTTCTTGCCGTAGCTGCCGCGATAGATCTTGCCGCGCCGAGTGCGTTTGTCGCCTTTACCCATGCCGCGGATTATAGCGGCGCCGCGGTCGTCTCCGGTTCGTACGCAAGGTACGGCGCGAGCCATTTCTCCGCCTCGGCAGTGGTCAGCCCAGCGCGGCGCGCGTAGTCCTCGATCTGGTCGCGTCCGATTTTGCCTACTGCGAAATAGCTCGACTGCGGGTGCGACAGGTAAAACCCGGATACCGAGGCGGACGGCAGCATAGCGAATGACTCCGTAAGCCGCATGGCGGCGTTGCGTTCCGCGTCGAGCAGACGAAATAGCGGCCCCTTCGGCCTGTGGTCGGGACATGCCGGGTAGCCGGGCGCGGGCCGGATGCCGCGATAGGCCTCGGCAATCAGCTCGGCGCTGCTCAACTGCTCGTCGGCTGCATAGCCCCAGAATTCGCGTCGCACGCGCTCATGCAGGTGCTCGGCGAAGGCTTCCGCCAGCCGGTCGGCGAGTACCTTCAGCATGATGGCGCCGTAATCGTCATTCTTCGCCTCCAGCTCTGCGACGCGCTGCTCGATGCCGCCGGCGCTGACAGCAAACGCGCCGATCCAGTCGCGGGCGCCGCTTTCCCTAGGGGCAACGAAATCGGCAAGGCAGAGGTTGTCCCGCCCGGTTGGCTTGTGGTTCTGCTGCCGCAGGTTATGCCAGGTCATGAGCGGTTCGCGCCCGCTCACGTCGCGACAGATCTCGATGTCGTCGCAGTTGACCTGCGCCGCGGGAAACAGGCCGAAGACGCCGTTTGCCTTGACCCAGTTTTCCGTCACGATGCGCGTGAGCGTCTCTTGGGCCTCGGCGAAGAGCTTGCGGGCGGGCTCTCCGACGACCGGATCCTCCAGGATCTTCGGGTATGGACCCGAGAGCTCCCATGCCTGGAAGAACGGCGTCCAGTCGATGTAGCGCACCAGCTCGGCGAGCGGATAGCGTTGCAGCACGGTAATGCCCGGCTTGCGCGGCGCCGGCGGCCGGTAGGCGTGCCAGGCGATCTTCAAGCCGCGTCGGCGGGCTTCCTGCAGCGGATGCAGCGGCCCGGGCCCTTTCTTGTCCCGGTGTACGGCACGCAACTTTTCATAGTCGGCGCGTACCTGTGCAACGAAGGCTTCGCGACTTTCGGTCGAAAGCAGCCCCTGAACCACCGGCACACTGCGCGAGGCGTCAGGGACATATATGACAGGACCGGAATAATTCGGGGCAATTCGGACCGCGGTGTGGGTGCGCGAAGTGGTCGCGCCGCCGATCAGCAGCGGCAGGCTGAGCCCGACGCGCTCCATCTCGCGCGCCACGTGCGCCATTTCCTCGAGCGAAGGCGTGATGAGGCCCGAAAGTCCTACGGCGTCGGCGTTCTCGCGCTGCGCGGTCTGGATGATGGTCTGCGCAGGCACCATCACGCCGAGATTCACGACCTCGTAGTTGTTGCATTGGAGCACCACCGCCACGATGTTCTTGCCGATGTCGTGCACGTCGCCCTTGACCGTGGCGATGACGATACGGCCCTTGGAGCGCGCCACCTCTCCGCTCCTTGCCCGCTCGGCTTCGATATAGGGCACGAGGTGCGACACCGCCTGTTTCATCACACGCGCCGACTTGACGACCTGGGGCAGGAACATCTTGCCGGCGCCGAACAGGTCGCCGACCACGTTCATGCCGTCCATCAGAGGACCTTCGATGACCTCGATCGGCCGTGGATATTTCAGGCGCGCTTCCTCGGTGTCGGCCACGATGTGCGACGAGACGCCGTTCACGAGGGCGTGCACGAGGCGCTGTTCGACCGCGGCGGCGCGCCAGGCTTCGTCTTTTGCGCTCTCCTTCGCTCCTGCCTTGACGGTATTGGCAACCTCAATCAACCGCTCCGTGGCATCCGTGCGCCGGTTGAAGATCACATCCTCGACGCGTTCGCGCAGCCGCGGGTCGAGCTCCTCGTAGACGCCCAGCTGACCGGCGTTGACGATGCCCATCGACATGCCGGCGCGTATGGCGTGATACAGGAACGCGGTATGCATCGCCTCGCGCACGGCGTCGTTGCCGCGGAATGAGAACGAGAAATTCGACACGCCGCCCGAAACCTTGGCATGCCGCAGGTGTGCGCGAATCCAGCGCACCGCCTCGATGTAGTCGATGCCGTAGCGCGCGTGCTCTTCGAGCCCGGTGGCGACGGCAAAAATGTTCGGGTCGAAGACGATGTCCTCGGGCGGCATGCCGGCCTGCCGCGTCAGCAGCTCATACGCGCGCCGGCAGACTTCGATGCGGCGCTCGAGGCTGTCCGCCTGCCCCTTCTCATCGAAGGCCATCACCACCACGGCGGCACCGTACCTGCGACACAGGCGCGCCTGGCGCAGAAACTCCGCTTCGCCCTCCTTCATCGAGATCGAGTTGACGATCGGCTTGCCTTGCACGCATTTGAGGCCGGCCTCGATCACGCTCCATTTCGAGCTGTCGATCATGAACGGCACGCGCGCGATATCGGGTTCGGCCGCGGCGAGACGCAGGAAAGTCGCCATGGCGTTCTCCGAGTCGAGCATCGCCTCGTCCATGTTGATGTCGATGACCTGCGCACCGTTCTCGACCTGCTGGCGCGCAACCGTGAGCGCGCCCGCGAAGTCCCCGGCAAGCACGAGCCGCGCGAACGCCTTGGAGCCGGTGACGTTGGTGCGCTCGCCGACGTTCACGAACAGTGATTCGTCGCCGACATTGAGTGGCTCGAGGCCGGCGAGGCGTAGCGCGTGCGCACGCGTAGGCAACGGTCGCACAGTGACGCCGCGCACCACATCTGCCATGGCGCGGATATGCTCGGGCGTGGTACCGCAGCAACCGCCGACAAGGTTCACCCACCCGTTCCTTGCCCATTCGCCGATGTGAGCCGCCATCGACTCCGGGGTATCGTCGTACTCGCCGAATGCATTCGGCAGCCCGGCGTTCGGATGGCACGAAACGCGCGTCTCGGCGATCGCCGAGAGCTCTTCCACATAGACCCTCAGCTCCTTGGCGCCGAGCGCGCAGTTGAGGCCTACTGCGATCGGCTGGGCATGTCGTACGGAGTTATAGAACGCCTCGGTGGTCTGTCCGGAAAGAGTCCGGCCCGAGGCGTCGGTGATCGTTCCCGAGATCACCACAGGAATGCGCAAGCCGTGGGCCGCGAAAGCCTGCTCGATGGCGAACAGGGCCGCCTTGGCGTTCAGCGTGTCGAACACTGTCTCGACGAGGAGCAGGTCGACGCGGCCTTCAAGCAGACCCTCGAGCGCTCCGCCGTAGGCGACGACCAGCTCATCGAAGCTCACGCCGCGGAAGCCCGGGTCGTTGACGTCCGGCGAGAGCGAGGCGGTTTTATTGGTCGGTCCGAGCACGCCGGCGACGAAGCGCGGCCGCCCCGGGCTTCTGGACTCTGCCTGCCGCACAGCTTCTCTGGCGAGGTTCGCTGCCGCGCGATTGAATTCGCGGGCAAGATCCTGCATGCCATAGTCGGTGAGCGCCACGGCCGTCGAATTGAACGTGTTCGTCTCGATAATATCGGCGCCCGCCTCGAGATATTGCAAATGGATCTCGCGCACCAGCCTCGGCTGCGTGAGCGAGAGCAGATCGTTGTTGCCGCGCAGCTCGCGCTGCCAGTCGCGAAAGCGGGTACCGCGATAGTCCTCTTCGGCGAGGCGCGCGCGTTGGATCATGGTGCCCATGGCGCCGTCGAGCAGCACGATCCTCTCGCCCAGGAGCTTCTCAAGCCTCGCGGTGTGCGGTGAAGCGCTCACTAAGTGATCCAGAATGAAAAAGCCCGTTCAGCTTGCGCAGAAACGGGCCTCTACGACACGTCTCTTTAGCGGCATTTGTAATGCGCCCGCAAGCTGAACATCAAATCGGCGCAATGTGGGAGTCTGCCCACATACCCCTGTTGTGTCAACCGCTTACCCTTATAATCGCGGGCTTCCATGGAGCTCCGGCAGGCATGAGCGAGCGCGAATTCCGCTCCATCGTCGGCATTTTTCCGTGCCAGGTGCATTGGGGCGACTGCGATCCGGCGGGCATCATCTTTTACCCGACGTATTTTCGCTGGATGGACGCGGCGACCTGGGTGTTCATGGAGTCGGTCGGTTACGGCGCGAAGCGCATGCGCGCCGACCATCTTGCGATGCCGCTGGTTTCCGCGGAATGCCGGTTCCTTGCGCCTGCCGAGCACGGCGATCACTGCGAGGTGCGTTCGCGGATCGCGCGCTTTGGCGGCAAATCGTTCATCGTCGCGCACGAGATTGTGCGGTCGGATGGCACCGCGCTCGCGAAGGGCACTGAGACGCGGGTTTGGGGCCGCTATACCGACGGGCCCGGAACGCCGATGCGGGGCGAAGCCATCCCCGAGGCCGTCAAGACCCTGTTTCGCGCGAAATAATCTCGAGGCTCAGAAGTCGAAGAACACCGTTTCGTTCCTGCCTTGGAGGAGGATATTCCACTCCAGAACGCTCTTCGCCTTGTGCTTGGCGATGAGGGTCGCGCGTCGTGGCGCCGGGACGAGCTTGAGGATCGGGTCCTCGGCATTTGCTGGCTCGTCCGGAAAGTAAATGCGGGTCACCAGATGCTTGAGAAGTCCACGCATGAAAACCGCCACGACCAGGTGCGGCGCCTGCGGCTTTTCTGCCGGACCGGGCACACGGCCGGGCTTGATGGTGCTGAAGCGAAAAGCGCCCTTGGCGTCAGTCGGGATGCGCCCGAAGCCGCGAAAACCCTTCTCGAGCGGCTTTCTCTGCCGGTCCTCGGGATGGGCATACTTCCCCTCGGAGTTTGCCTGCCAGACCTCGATCAGTCCGTCGCTCACCCCGGCGCCGTTGCCGTCGATGAGCCGTCCCTGGAGCGAGACGCGCTCGCCGCGCACGCCGGGTCGGGCGATCGTGCGGGTGGTGAGCCAGTTCAGTCCGATATGAAGATACGGGCCGACGGTCTGGCTCCCGGTGGCATGAAGGCTCATGGCATTCTCTCCATGGGCGTTTCCTCGCGGCCGCGGAGCACGATGTCGAAGCGGTACCCAAGAGCCTGCTCGGGGATGGTCGTTTCCCAGTCGAAGATCGAAACGAGCCGGTTGCGCGCGGCTTCGTTCGCGATACAGGTGAACATCGGGTCGTAAGGCAGCAGCGCATCGCCGGGAAAGTACATTTGCGTCACCATGCGCGTGAGAAACGCCGGCCCGAACAGGGAAAAATGGATGTGCGCTGGCCGCCAGGCGTTGTGGTGATTGCGCCAGGGGTACTCTCCCGGCCGGATGCTGATGAAACGGTAGCGGCCCTCGGCATCGGTGATCGCGCGCCCGGCACCGGAGAAATTGGGATCGAGCGGCGCATTGTGCTGGTCGGTTTTGTGCGGATAGCGTCCGGCGGCGTTGGCCTGCCAGACTTCGACCAGCGTGTGCGGCACGGGTTTGCCGTTTTCGTCGACCACACGTCCGCTCACTACGATGCGCTCGCCGATCGGTTCGCCCTTGTGCTGGCGCGTCAGGTCATGATCGGTGGGCTTGATGTCGTCGTAGCCAAAAAGCGGCCCGGTGATCTCGGAGAGCGTCTGCGGCGGCAGCACCAGCGGCTGAGTCGGACAACGCTTCTGCGTCGAGGCATAGGGCGGGTAGTTGTAGTCGGGCTGTGTGCCCGGATGGTAGCGGCGGTACGCGGTGAGCGGCGGTCTCTTGTCCATCGTCTTCATTCGGCGTCTGGCTGTTTCGAAGGCTGGGCGCGGTCGAAGGCGTCGAGCTTCATGCACGCGTCGAACACCCGCATCGTCACCGGGTAAGGCGCCAGATCGCAGTCGTAGCGCTTGGCATTGAAAATTTGCGGCACGAGGCAGCAGTCGATCATAGTCGGCGAGTTGCCGTGGCAATGCGTTTCGGTCGCGGCGCTGCCCGCCAGCTCGGCTTCGAGCTTGGCGAGCCCCTCCTCGATCCAGTGCTTGTACCACGCCTTGATTTGTTCCTCGCTCTGCGCGAGCGAGCGCACCCTGGCGCGCCCGAGAGCATCCTTCGGCACGAGCGCGGGCTGCGGGTGCTTCTCGTCGAGGTATTCGATGATCGCAAGCGACTGCGTCAGGCGCGTGCCATCGTCGAGTTCGAGGGTCGGAACCAGCGCCTGACGGTTGACGCTCGCATACTCGGACTTGCGGTGCTCGCCCTTCGCCAGGTGCACGAATTTCGCTTCGTAGGCGAGACGCTTGAGATTAAGTGCGATGCGCACGCGGAACGCCGCCGAGCTCCGAAAGTAGGTGTACAGCTTCACAGGGCAGGAATGATCTTCACCTTCAGTTCGCCTACGCCATCGATTCCGGCATGGAGCTCGTCGCCCGGCTTCACCGGTCCGACTCCGGCCGGCGTTCCTGTAAAGATGACATCCCCTGGCTCCAGGGTGTAGTGCTCCGACAGATAGGCGACCTGCTCCGGAACCGACCAGATCATGTCAGCGAGGTCGGCGCGCTGGCGCTGCTTGCCGTTCACATTGAGCCAGATCGCGCCCCGGGAGGGGTGACCGATCGTGGACACCGGCGCGAGCTCGCCGCAAGGCGCGGACTCGTCGAAATTCTTGCCGAAATCCCAGGGGCGCCCGTGATCCTTTCCCCATTGCTGCAGGTCGCGGCGGGTCATGTCGAGCCCCACCGCATAGCCGAAGACATGCTCGTTCGCGCGTTTGGCGTCGATGCGGCGCCCGCCTTTAGCCAGCCCAACCACCAGCTCGGTTTCGTAGTGGTAGTTTGCGGTCTTCGCCGGGTAATGCACTGCGCCGCCTCTCGGCACCAGCGCGTGCTCGGTTTTCAGGAAGAAGAACGGCTGCTCGCGGCCATCGCCGCCCATTTCCTTCTGGTGCTCGGCGTAATTGCGGCCGACGCAGAATATGCGCCGCACCGGGAACGTGTCGGAACCGCCTGCGACCGGCAATGCGGGCGGCGCCCACAGGGAGATCGTGTAAGCCATGCCAATCCTCGAAAAGGCGAGATTCTAGTCCTTGCGCGAGAGCTCGCGCGCCAGCATTTCACGCTGTCGACCGCATTCATCCTGCGTAGTCGGGCGCGACCTGAATCGTGAGCTCGCCGATGCGTTCGATTCCCGCGCGGATCTCGTCACCCGGCTTGACCGGTCCGACGCCTTCCGGCGTGCCGGTGAAGATTACGTCACCAGGGTGCAGGGTATAGAAGGTCGTCGCATACTCGATCAGCCGCTGCACGTCGTAGACCATGCGCCGCGTGTTGGAGCGCTGTCGCGGCTCGCCGTTCACCGTGAGCCACAGGTCGAGCGAATTGGGATCGGGCACCTCGTCGCGCGTCACCAGCCACGGACCGAGCACGCTGTAAGTGTCGATCGATTTGCGAAAGCTCGGAAATTCCGTCCCGCGCACCGTCATGTCCAGCCCAATCGCGTAGCCGCACACGTATGCGAGCGCATCGGCGCGCGCGACGCGATTCGCCGTGCGACCGATGATCACCGCGAGCTCGACTTCGTGGTCGTTGCGCCGCTCCGAAAACCGCAGGCGGATCGGCTCGCCGGGACCGATGAGCGAGCTCGTCGCTTTGAGAAACAGCCCCCAATCGGCGATGGTCTTGATCTCGCGCCCGTGGGCGATGCCCTGGTCGCGCTTTGCCTCATCGATGTGCGCCTGGTAATTGATCGGCGCATTGACGATCTTGGACGGATTGGCGACCGGGGCTCGCAGCCGCACCGACGCGAGCGCGCGGCGCGGGGCCTGCGGCGTCAGCTGGCGCACGCGCGCGAGCACCTTGTCGAAGCCGGCAATAAGCGCATCGCCCGGCGGCTGCGGCCAGGGCCGCGCTGGCAGCGAATCGAGCGCTGCGCTCACATCGAGCACGTCGCTGCCATCGACCAGTCCGAGCCGGTCATCGTCGAATCTGCACAGCCTCATCGGAATTCCTGCGCCGTGGCCTTTGGGCGTGACTTGCATGCGCGCCGGGGGAAGCGCTACGATCTTAGCAGATTGTTTGGACTCCAAACAAATGCCCCGCGGCGCGCCGCTTAAGCCGGGCGTGCTTCCCGAGTTGCTCGGCTACCGCCTGCGTCTTGCGCAGCGGGCGGTGTTCCGCGATTTCGCCTCGAGCGTGGCGGAGCTATCGCCGGGGCGCGCCGGAATGCTGCTCCTCGTCGAAGCCAATCCCGGCGTTACGCAGAGCCGCCTCGCCGACGCGGTGGGGCTCGATCGCTCGACCATGGTGGGGGTAATCGATGCGCTTGAGGCGCGAGACCTGATCGAGCGCCGCCGCGGCAGCGACCGCTGCTGGAAAAGCTCGGGCAATAAAAAAGGGCGCCGAAGCGCCCTTTTCACTCCTGAGAAGAAAAGCTGATTAGTAGTTGTAGGCTTTTTCGCCGTGATCGGCGAGGTCGAGGCCCTCTTCCTGTGCTTCATCGCTGGCGCGGATGCCGATCGTGAACTTCAGGACGAGCATGATTAGGAAGGCAACGCCTCCGGACCAGACCAACACGATGCCGATGTCCCAGAGTTGCGAAACGATCTGCGCCATGGTGCCAAAATCACCCACCTTATTGGCGACGTAGTCATAGACGCCCGTGCCGCCGAACTTCGGATTGACGAAGGTGCCGGTGCCCAGAGACCCGATAATCCCGCCGATGCAGTGCACGCCAAAGGTGTCGAGCGAGTCGTCGTAGCCCAGCCATGCCTTGACCTTCGTCACGGCGAAGAAGCAGAGCACGCCGGCGATGGCGCAGGTGACAAAGGCTCCCACCGGTCCGACATAACCGGCCGCTGGCGTAATTGCCACCAGACCTGCGACGATCCCTGAGCAGATCCCCAGGAGGCTCGGTTTGCCCTTGATTAGCCACTCGGTCAGCGCCCAGGCAACACCGGCGGTGGCGGTGCCGAACAACGTGTTGAAGAACGCGATTCCGGCGCCGCCGTTGGCTTCCAGGGCCGAGCCCGCGTTGAAGCCGAACCAGCCCATCCACAGCATGCCGGTGCCGATCGCGGTCATCATGACGCTGTGCGGGGCCATTTGCACCTTGCCGTAGCCGTTACGCTTGCCGAGCATCAGGGCACATACCAGCGCCGCGATACCGGAGTTGACGTGCACTACGGTGCCACCGGCGAAGTCGAGAGCACCCTTCTGGAAAATGAAGCCGGCATGGTTGTTGGCTTCCTCGGCTGCTTTCGCGGTCGTATAAGCATCCGGGCCATCCCAATACCAGACCATATGCGCGACAGGCAGGTACGCGAAGGTAAACCACAGGATCGCGAAGAGGATCATCGCAGAGAACTTGAAGCGCTCCGCGAAGCCGCCGGTGATCAGCGCGACCGTAATCGCAGCGAAGGTCAGCTGGAACATGCAGTACACGAAATCCGGCAGGTACTGTCCCTTGCTGAAGGTCGCCGCCACCGCGGTGGCCGGGTCTTCACCGAGCATGAACACCTTGTCCCATGAACCCCAGAAAGGGTTGCCGGCAGTGAAAGCAACGCTGTAGCCATAGATGACCCACAGCACGGCGACGACGCAGAAGATGGAAAAACTCTGCATCACCGTCGACAGCGCGTTCTTCGTACGAGCCATCCCGGCGTAGAAAAGCGCGAGACCCGGTACAGTCATCAGGAGCACGAACGCCGTTGAGGTCATCATCCAGGCGACATCGCCCTTGTTGCAGTCGAACCCCTTGTCACCGCATTTCGGCGCGGCGGCCGGTGCCGCCGGCTGTGCTGCAGGTGCTACCGCGGCGGGCTTGGCTTCGGCGCCCGGAGCGGGCGGCTTGTCTTGCGCCAGCGCGGAGCTGGCCGCGGCGACAAATGCGGCGAGCGATCCGAGCAGCGCCAGCCGTGCTAGTAGATTCCTCATGTCGTTTCTCCCTTAGAGCGCCGCCGCATCGGTCTCGCCGGTGCGGATGCGGATGACTTTTTCCAGATCGAACACGAAGATCTTGCCGTCGCCGATCTTGCCGGTGTTCGCCGATTTCTCGATGGCGTCGATCGCCTGCTCGAGCAGCTCCGTCTTGATCGCCGCCTCGACCTTCACCTTCGGTAGGAAATCGACGACGTATTCCGCGCCGCGGTAGAGCTCGGTATGCCCTTTCTGGCGCCCGAAGCCCTTTACCTCGGTGACGGTGATTCCCTGCACGCCGATCGCCGACAGCGCTTCTCGCACCTCGTCGAGCTTGAACGGCTTGATGATTGCGGTAACCAGTTTCATGGGTGTGTTCCCTAGTTGGGTTGGCTGTCTCCTCGCCGATCAGAACTTGTAGAGCGCTTGGATCGCG
>WNGB01010336.1_pt1 | contig 22516 bp, 26 predicted proteins | sample 5400681 | NCBI WGS metagenome assembly WNGB01 (sample SAMN13153367, study PRJNA577476) | soil metagenome | isolation source: 115 cm soil or saprolite under grassland replicate 2 | place: USA:California | collected 2016-06-15
TCGGTGCCCCCGAGGGTGTCCCCCCGGTGCAGGCCGAGACCGACGCGGACGCGAGTACGGCGGCGCACCCGATAGCCATTAACCTGCCGCTGAGCCGCGTTCCGGCGATGACTGAACGCATTTTCCCGGGGCCTCCGCATGCGTCGGCAGGTGCCTGATCCGTTCCCGGTTCTGGCATCAGAAACCATCCCCGGAACGGAAATCGCGTGGCTGGCCCGAGTACCGGCCGGGCCGGGCAGGTCCCAGAAAGCGCCGACGGCCATAAAAGCAGGGCCCATGGGCCGCACAGACAGGCAATGGCTCGTTCATCACTGTGACATTAGGCTACGCGAGTAAGACACCGAAGGGGAAGACGGGGAGGGATGGCATTGGGGGAAGCGGAGCGCCAGCGTATAGCCGGGTTTCGCGTGGTCGTGTCCTGGCCGCAGAGCAGGTTCGCTCCTCCGCCCCGCCCCCCAGCGAGCCCCCGGGCCCGCCTCGCCGGGTTTATCGGAGTCCTTCTCATCGTCGCAGGAGCCGCCGCGGTCGGTGTCGCGGTCGGCGCCCAGGACCATGCGCCGCAGCCTTCCTTGTCGGCCTCGGGCGATATCGCGCCCGGGGCCAGGGGCCGGGGGCCATGGCTGCGCCGCTCATTGCCGGTCTCCGTGGACATCCCCGCCATTGGCGTGCACTCGGGACTGCTACGCCTGGGCGTTAACCCCGACGGCACGATCCAGGTGCCATCGCTCTTCGGGAGGGCTGATGAGGCGGCGTGGTACAAGTACTCGGTCACCCCCGGCCAGTACGGTGCGTCGGTCATCGAAGGTCATGTGGACAGCCGCCAGGGCCCGGCCGTCTTTTTCCGGCTCGGGGCCCTCCGCCCGGGTAACAGGGTCGAGGTGCGGCTCGCCGACGGGGTCACCGCGGTCTTCCGCGTCACCGGGGTACGCCAGTACGCCAAGTCGCGTTTCCCCGCCAGAATCATTTACGGAGCGTCCCGCTACGCCGCCCTGCACCTGATCACGTGCGGCGGCGGATTCGACTTCAGCACGGGCCATTACATGAGTTCCACCGTTGTTTTCGCGTCCCTCGTGTCATCACGCCGGGCGGCCCGCGCCGCGGACGGCGCCTGACCGCGCCCCGGCTGACCATCGGGGTCGCGCCATGGCGTGACCCCGGTGGTCAGCCTGGCCGGGCACGTCTTCGGATAACTGGACCAGGCGCGGCCGCCAGAGGTTGACTTGTGACCAGATGTTCCGCTGGTCCCTGCCGCCATCGGGTATGTCTGCTTTAGGGAACAGTGCCGCGGATGTGGAGCGGGAGGAGAGGACCATGGGTGAGGACAGGGACGCCGACCTCGCCGACACCTTCGCCGAGGTGGGCCGCCGAGTCGGGCAGGCCGTGTCCGATGCACTCGACCGCGTGCGGCCCGCTTTGGATGCGCTGGCGGAGGTGGCGAACCGGCCCGACGTGCGGGCGGTGATCGAGCGCGCCGAGAAGGTCATGCGGCGGCGGCCCTGCCTCTGCTTCTGCTCGCGGGCTCATCCGGGCGACCGCGGAATCTGCGAAGTGCTCGACGCGGTCATCACGGCTCAGTACAGCTCGGAATGGCTGGGTGAGGTCGACGTGCCGTTGTGCGCCCCGTGCGCGGCGGCCCGGGCCGCACACGACTTCACCGGGGCCCGGCCCTCACCGCCCGGCGCAGCCTGAGCGGGCTCAGCGCTGCAGGCCATCCCATGACCACCGCGGAATGCTCATGCCCTCGGGGACCTCATCCGCAGACTCGTGGTACCGCGACATGGCCGTCGTCGTGGCCCAGGCGAAGTAGTCGTGCAGCACCTGCCGCAACGGCCCGGCCTCTTCCAGGCCGGCGTCATGCATCGCCTGCTGCATGCCCTCAGGATGCCAGGCGCCGGGGGGCGCGTCTCACGACCGGCCCCGGTGCGTCTTCTGCAGCGGACGGGTGGTGGTGGCAGCTGGTGGCGGGCACCATGGGACAGGTGACCGACCGTGCGACGGTGAGCCGGTGGCTGGCGGGCTATGAGGCCGCATGGCGGGCTCCGGGGACCGACGGCCTCGCGGGCCTGTTCGCCCACGATGCCACCTACCTGCAGTCCCCATACGAACAGCCGGTTGCGGGGCTGGACGCGATCAGGCGGATGTGGGACGAGCAACGGGAAGGGCCCGGCGAGGTCTTCACCCTGGCCACGGAGATCCTGGCCATCGACGGGCCTACGGCGGTGGTCCGGGCCGAGGTCCGCTACGGGGACCCGACCCGCCAGGAATACCGCGATCTGTGGGTCATCCGGCTCCGTGCGGACGGCCACTGCACCTGGTTCGAAGAGTGGCCGTACTGGCCGGGGCGTCCCTATTCCGCCCGCGACGACCCTCCCTGAACGGCCGCCGCCTGATCCTCCGTCCCCGGACGACGGTTCCCGGCCCATAATGAGACGCTATGACGACGACCTGGTGCATGCTGGCGCCGTTGCGCCCTGCCGCCCGCTTCCTCACCGGATCCACCTACGCCCTGCTCGGCTTCGACGCGCTGCGGGAGCCGGGCGCGCGCGTGGACCAGGCCGCGGGCGTTCTGGCCGCGGTCCGCACGAAGATCCCCCTTCCCGCCGACGACGAGGTGGTGGTGCGGGGGAACGCCGCCGTGCAGGTATTGGCCGGCACCTCGCTGGCGCTGGGGCTGGCCCCGCGGCTGTCCGCCCTGGCCCTGGCCGGCTCGCTCATCCCCACCACGCTGGCCGGGCACGCGTACTGGACGGTCGAGGACCCCGCGGCCCGCAAGATGCAGCGGATCCACTTCCACAAGAACATGGCCATGATCGGCGGGCTGCTGTTCGCCGCGCTCGATGAGCCGAAAGCCGGCCGGTAGGCCATGAGGCCACGCCGCTGAGCCGGTTCCGCGGGAACCTCCATCCGCCAGGGACACCGCCGTCAACGGGCCTGAGCTGGTGACATCGGGGCAGGCGGCGGAGCACGTCCCACATCCGGCGAAGCCGCGGCACGTCCAGGAGCCCCCCGCTGCGGGTGAAGCAGGTCTGCACCCAGGCGTCGTGGGATCGCAGGTCACCTCCCCGGCCTGACCCGCGGAACGTGCGGCCACGCGTGCCGATGGCGCGTACCGCGCCGATGAACTCGGCCACGTCACGGGCGAACGCGACGGATTCGCCCGGGTCCCGTTCTGTGGCTGTCACTCCGGGCACCCAGGTCTGCACCAGCCACGGAAGCGGATAACCTCGCCGGAGCGCCTATGGCCACCGGCTCGGGGGTGGGGAACCGCGTGTGCCCGGCCAGCTCCCATGGCGAGTAGTTCAGCAGCCGCTGCATCCCGTCCGGCGACACGTCCCCGGCGAGCTCCGCCAGCCACCAGGAGTTCTTCCGCTCGGCGTGCGACAGCAGCCCCAGCAGGTACCCCCGGCCGTGCGCGCGCACGTTCGCGTTCCCGAACACCCCGGCGACCTGCGCGAACAGCTGGTTGAACGATTCCGACCACGCGGCATGCGCATCCGCGGCCTGCACCCGCGCGTCCTCCATGACCGCCAGCATGCCGCAATCCTGGCCGCCCCGGAGGCTCAGGTCACGCAGCCACGCAGCGGAACATAACAACCCGCTGTTAATGACCTAGTCCCACCAGAAGAACCAATGCCGCTCGCCCACCAGGGACTCAGCGTAGCTGGCGAAGTTCAGGTCACCGGAAGGGTGATTGTCATCGCCCAGCAGCATGTGCTCCATGGCGACGAGGCTGGCGTCAGCCGCGGCAGCGGGTGGCCTGGCGACTGACACGTGAAGCGTCGCTCCCTCAAAGCCCGCGACTCGCGCGCCGAACCGGTCTTCCCAACTCCGCAGCAGCGCCGACAAGAACTCGAGCGGTGCCTCACCCTTCCACGCCGTCACGGCCGGGATATCAGCGGGACGCTCGGCGCGGACCAGGCCAAGGTAGACCCCCCACGGCGCCCCGCGTTCGCGCAGGATGACAGTCAGCACCTGCCGGTGTGCCTCTGCGGCGTCCGGCCCTGAGCCGGGCGCGGCAGGCGCCAGGCCGGGCCACTCCTCATAGGGCGGCCAGCCGTGCTTCCACTTCTCCTTCTCCGACTCGATGAGTCCCTCGACATCGTCGAGGTCCTCGGGAAACCCGCCGGGGTCGAACCCCTTCGCCTGGCGAGCGCGCAGCGCCCGCCACCTGGCTTCCAGTTCGGATTCCAGGTCGACGGCCCCGATGTCGGCAGGCTTGGGGAGCCGCTGCGGGCAGATCAGACCGACCACTGGCCAGATGCCGGTGACCGCGGCGCTGCGCTCGCAGCGGACCCACAGGTCAAGAACATCGGCGACCGGCTCGTCGGACTGCCACATCGTCGGGGAACCATCGGGCAGGAACTCCCCTGGCGGGAGCATGCCGGCAAGCTCCGGCGGCAGTCGATCAAACATTTCTCTGTCACTTTCGTCGAGCATCGGCGCCCAAAGCGTAGCCCTTCCGCCACCCGGCTGCCGGCGCGAATCCGGGCCGCGCGACCCGCCCAATGCCCGGAGTGCCTCATGCGCGTGGCTCGGCCTGCGTTCGGGCATCATGAACAGCCCTGACGGTTGGAGGCGCCGGATTGTGATACGCCTCCGGTACGGCGTCAAAACTCGGCGGCCATATCGGTAGCGCCGGGTTCGGCGGCGCTGCGGGGCGCCGGATGACGTCGAGTTCCGCCGCCACGCTGGGCGAGATAGAGAAGCTCGGCTGGCACCTGGAACACGCGGGCTATTACTTCATGGTCACCGGCGAGACCAGCACGTCCCGCGTGTTCGTGACGGGGGAGGCGACCGCTGTCAGCGGTGTGACGGTCGGGGTCTACCTCTTCCGGAACACCGCGCTCCCTGAGTCCGCCCCCTGAAGCCAGTCCGCTCCCGGCGCTCCGCGAGCGCCGGGACGCGGCCGGGCCGATGGGCCCGGTCATGTCAGGCTCGGCGACCTCGGCCTGTGCTGGGTCAGCGCCGGGTTCCACCCTGGGATGGATCCGCCAGGCAGAACGTAGAACGTGAACGACAGCACCTTCGCGACGCCGTGGCCGTTGACGTAGTAATCCGCCATCTTCCGGTACGACGGCTGGCCGTTGTGCGTCACGATGTCCTGGAGGCGCACCGTGACCGTGTAGGTGGTCGCGTGCCAGCCGGAGATCGGGCCTGGCTGCGGCCAGTACATATCGAGCTTGCCCGTGGCCCACGCCCGGGGACTACCCCAGTTCCGCCAGGCCAGCTGCCGGGCAACCGGCGCCCCGCCCATGCCCACGTAGATGCGGTCCGGGCGCTGAATCATCCCGGACCAGCCGACCGCGTCCGGCTGCACCCGTACCGGGATGGCAGCCGCGCCCGCCGTGACCGGGCGGTCGTTCGTGCCCGGGCTGCTGCAGGCCAACAGCCCGCCCGCAAGCACGGCGGCCGCGATGACGCCCAGGATCCTGGATGTGCTGGTCAATTGAGGATTCACCCCCGTATCCCCTTAAGGACACGCCCTCGCGCAGCTCCGCGCAAGGGCCAAAGGGCCACCGCCGCCCGCCGCACGCTGCGCCTGAAGTGATTGGCAGGTCATCGGCACTGCCGGGGGGCCACGAGTGGGCCACCAGAATCTCCGCATTAAAGGGAAAAGACCGTTATCTGAAATTTGAGCCTATTTTATTCCGGCTAAACCGGCCGGGAGCTGCGCTGCGGGCGTTGCCCTGGGTCACTCGCGCCGGGCGCGGCCGACGAACTGGTCCTTGTTCACGAGCACCCGTTCCAGGGTGCCCGCGCCGACGACAGTGTCTTCGCCGTCCGCTGCGCCGGAGGGCGGCTTCTGCCTCGCGATGAACCTGAAGACAAGCCGCCGGCCCTCCACCTCGGTCAGCTCGGCCTCCACCACGACCTCGGTCCCGACCGGGCTAGGCCGCTTGTGCTCCAGAGCCGCCCCGGTGCCGACCGAGGTCAGGCCTGATTCCAGGCTCGGGCCGATAGCTGCGACCGCCGCCGCTTCTGCCAGGGCGAGGAGGCGGGGGGTGCCGAGAACGGGCACGTCGCCACTGCCCATCGCCGTCGCTGTATCGGTGTCCGCGACGACGATCTGCACGAAAGAGAGCAGCCCAGGTGCCAGCGCCATCCTCGTACCCTAGTAGCCGGCCATCCCGCTTCGGTCACGGTGCGCGGAATGGCCGGCACTGAGGAAGTCCAGGCCGGCCGCCGCGGGCCGGCCTGGACGTCATGATCAGGCGAGGTCGAACCGGTCGAGGTCCATCACCTTGGCCCACGCCGCGGCGAAGTCCTTCACGAACTTCTCCCGCGCGTCATCACTCGCGTAGACCTCCGCGAGCGCGCGCAGCTCGGAGTTCGACCCGAAGACCAGGTCGGCCCGGCTGCCGGTCCACTTGACCTCGCCCGTCGCGGCGTCGCGGCCCTCGAACGTGCTCGCGTCCCCGGCGGTCGGCTCCCAGGTCGTGCCCATGTCGAGCAGGTTGACGAAGAAGTCGTTGGTCAGCGACCCGGGGGTCGCGGTGAAGACGCCGAGGGGCGACTGCTGGTAGTTCGCGCCCAGGACGCGCAGGCCACCGACGAGGACCGTCATCTCGGGGGCGCTCAGCGTGAGCAGGTTCGCCCGGTTGAGCAGCAGGTACTCAGCCGGCAGCTGGTTGTCCTTGCCGAGGTAGTTGCGGAACCCGTCTGCCTTCGGCTCGAGCGCGGCGAACGACTCCACGTCGGTCTGCTCCTGCGATGCGTCCGCGCGGCCCGGCGTGAAGGGGACCTGGACGTCGAAGCCGGCGTCCCTGGCCGCCTGCTCGACGGCCGCGGCACCGGCCAGCACGATCAGATCCGCCAGCGAGACCTGCGTGCCGCCCGTGTTGGAGGCGTTGAAGGCCTGCTGGATCCCTTCCAGGGTGCGCAGCACCGTGGCCAGCTGGTCGGGCTCGTTGACCTCCCAGCCACTCTGCGGCTCGAGGCGGATACGCCCGCCGTTGGCGCCGCCGCGCTTGTCGCTGCCGCGGAAGGACGAGGCCGCCGCCCACGCGGTGGACACGAGCTGGGCCACCGACAGGCCCGAGTCGAGGACCTGGCCCTTGAGGAAGGCGATGTCCTCCTCGCCGACGAGCTGGTGCGTCACCGCGGGGATGGGGTCCTGCCAGATCAGCCTCTCAGCCGGGACCTCCGGCCCGAGGTAGCGCGCGATCGGGCCCATGTCGCGGTGGGTCAGCTTGAACCACGCCCGGGCGAAGGCGTCCGCGAGCTCGTCGGGGTTGGCCAGGAAGCGACGGGTGATCTGCTCGTAGATCGGGTCCACGCGGAGCGACAGGTCGGTGGTCAGCATCGTGGGGGCGTGGCGCTTGGCCGGGTCGTGCGCGTCGGGCACGGTGCCCGCCCCGGCGCCGTCCTTCGGCTTCCACTGGTACGCGCCGGCCGGGCTCTTGGTCAGCTCCCACTCGTAGCCGTACAGGGTCTCGAGGAAGCTGTTGTCCCACCTGGTCGGCGTGGCGGTCCAGGTGACCTCGATGCCGCTGGTGATGGCGTCGCCACCCTTGCCCGTGCGGTAGGTGCTCTTCCAGCCGAGGCCCTGCTGCTCGAGCGGGGCCGCCTCGGGGGCGGGGCCGACGTTCTCCGCCGGGCCCGCGCCGTGGGTCTTGCCGAACGTGTGCCCGCCCGCGATCAGCGCGACCGTCTCTTCGTCGTTCATCGCCATCCGGCGGAACGTCTCGCGGATGTCGCGGGCCGCGGCGATCGGGTCCGGGTTGCCGTTCGGGCCCTCCGGGTTGACGTAGATGAGGCCCATCTGGACCGCGCCGAAGGGCTCCTCGAGCTCCCGGTCGCCGTGGTAGCGCTCGTCGCCCAGCCAGGTGGTCTCCGGACCCCAGTAGACGTCCTCGTCCGGCTCCCAGACATCGGCGCGGCCGCCGCCGAAGCCGAACGTCTTGAAGCCCATCGTCTCCAGGGCGACGTTGCCGGTGAGGATCATCAGGTCGGCCCACGAGATCTTCTGGCCGTACTTCTTCTTGACCGGCCACAGCAGCCGGCGGGCCTTGTCCAGGCTGACGTTGTCCGGCCAGCTGTTGAGCGGCGCGAAGCGCTGCTGGCCGGAGCCCGCGCCACCGCGGCCGTCGTGGATGCGGTAGGTACCCGCGCCGTGCCACGCCATCCGGATCATGAGCGGGCCGTAGTTGCCGAAGTCGGCCGGCCACCAGTCCTGCGGGGTCGTCAGCACCTCCGCGATGTCCCGCTTCACGGCCGCGAGGTCGAGGGTCTTGAACGCCTCGGCGTAGTTGAAGCCCGCGCCGAGCGGGTTGGCCACGGCGGGGTTCTTGGCCAGGATCTTCAGGTTGAGCCGGTTCGGCCACCAGTCTTGGTTGGCGTCCCCCATGGTGGGCTGCGTGAGGCCGGGGATGACCGGACATCCCCCGCTCTCCGGCGTCGTGCCTTCGATGTCTACTGGATCATGGTTCTCAGTCATGAGCATCCTTCCGGGCTAGACGGATCACGGTGCTGAGGGATTGCGGTGCTGGGGATTGCGGTGCTGGGGATTGCGGGCGGCGGAGCAGTCGGGGCACAGGCCCCAGTAGATGACCTGGGCCTCGTCGATCGAGAAGCCGTGGTCGTCGGACGCGGTCAGGCAGGGCGCCTCGCCGACCGCGCAGTCGAAGTCGGCGACGACACCGCAGGAGCGGCACACGGCGTGGTGGTGGTTATCCCCGACGCGTCCCTCGAACCGGGCCGGGCTGCCGGCCGGCTCGATGCGGCGTACGAGCCCCGCCGCGGTGAGCGCGTGCAGGGCCTCGTACACGGCCTGCAGGGAGATGTGGCCAATGCGATCGCGCACCCCGGAGGTGATCGCCTCCACGCCGAGGTGGTCACCGCTCCGCACCGTTTCGAGCAGTGCGACCCGGGCGGCCGTCACCCGCAGGCCGGCCCGGCGCAACTCCGCGGCAGTGGTCGGAGGCTGGGGTCCGGTCATGACGCCAACCTACCGTCATAAACACGAACAGTTCAAGACAACGAATGCCTTAGGTCTAGCGCCGCGCCTGGCAGCCTTCGCAGCTCAAGGGCGCACATCGTCATGATCACCGGCCAGATCTCACCCGTTCTGCCGGATGAACCACTGCTGCGCCTGATGGCCCACGCCCTGATTGAGGCCGCTCGTGCAGGACCAGTTGCTGCGGAAGTGGGTCGGGTCGTTGAGGTTCGTGCTCTCGATGAGCTGGCCCTTGATGAGCAGGGTCACGATGAGGCCGAACCTGTGAGCCTGCAGGTAATTGAGGAACCGCGGGGCGGACACCGGGGCGTTGTCCCAGCACGCCCACGGTGCGTCCGGCCGGGCGTAGTCGGCCCACTCGCCGTCGAGCACGGGGGCGTGCCCGCTGTTGGCGAGGTAGCCGAACTCCGCGTCCCACGTGCTGTACTGGTGCGGCGCCGGGGGGCGGTGCTCGCTGTATTCGAGGGGCCCGTCGCCGGTGATGTGGTGCCGCCACGCTCCGCTCAGGGTGGCCCCCGCGCCGATCCCCTCGACCCAGAACAGGTTCGACGCGCGCGCACGGACGTAGTCGGCGAGTGCCTGCATCCCGATGTACCTTCACGCCGTGGCACACGCCGCCATCGTGCCAGAACGCCCAGCCGCACGCCGCGTGCTGCTCCGGCTCGTTGTAGATGTCGAACACGACGTTGGGGTCCCGCCCGAAATGGTAGGCGAGGGAAGCCCAGAAGGCCAGGCTCCGGTGGGTCGGCATGGACTCCAGGAGGCTGTCGCCGTCGAGTTGCCACTGGAGGTTCAACACCACGACCAGGCCGCGGGCTTCGGCGTAACGCACTTCGGTGGTCACGGCGGCCAGGAACGCCTGGTCGACGTGACCGGTGATGCTGACCAGGTTCGCCTGACCGACCTGGAGGCGGACCGTGTTCGCGCACCAGTAGTCCGCCGCGGCGCTAATGTCCGCCTCGTCCTGGGCCACAAGGCCGGCGTAGCCGGTGTGGGCCAGCCCCACGATGCTGATGCCGTAGGGGACGTACCGCCCGGTGGAGCCGTTGACCACCGCACCGCTGACGTGGAACGGCCCGCGCTCGTGATGGCAGGTCGCAGCCTGGGCACTCGCAGTCGATCCGACCATGCCAAGCGCCACCGAAACGGTGACAACCATGGCGGTGACGGCGGACGCGACGCCGCGACCTCTCATCTGATACCTCCGGCTGGCAAATCCAGGCCGGAACGTCGGTACCTGCGGGCGATCTCGTCTCCGCAGGCTGCGGGATAGCAGTTGGCTCCCGAACGCCCGGCTATGTGCAATGCATCGTAGGGGTCCGCGATCTTGTCTGGCATGGATACCGGGGCAAAGTGGTCACGCGGCATCAGGGTGTCCGTCGGCTTCTTTATGGGCCTGGAACCGCACGGGTGCCTGAAGGACGTGGCGGGGATGGCTGCCTGCACGCCGGCGCAGCGGTTACGCTGTGCGCGCGGGCCGGGTGATCGCGTGCCTGTTCCTGATGATTGCGTGCCTGTTCCTGAAGATCGCGTGCCTGGTCCTGAGGGCCGATGTGCTGGGTGCATCCTCGACGGGAGTCTTGCCTCATGACCGTCCCCGGGACGGAGTCCGCCCAGACTGCGGGGCGCGCGGCGGCTGCGCCCGGGAAGGCCGGTCCGGGTGGGGATCCGCGGCTGCCCTGGCAGGGAAAGCCGCGGGCTGCCGACATCCTCTGCTGGCTGGGCATCGTGCTCAGCGGCCTGTTCTACTGGCTCCTGCTGCCGTTGCGGGTGTCGCTGATCGGCACGCACCCGGTGGTGGCTGAACTCCTCAATGGCAGCATCGAATCCATCATCTCGGCGGCCGCGTTCGCCAGGGCCGGGCATGGGACGCTGGCCGTGGTGGTGCTGGCCGCGGTTCCGGGACTGATGAAGTTCGACGTCCTGTACTGGTGGGCGGGGCGGCTGTGGGGCGAGCGGTTCATCATGGCCCTGCCCGGGAACCGGCGCGCGACCAGGCACATGGAGCGCGTGCAGCGGGCCGGCCGCAAGGTCACCTGGCCAGCCGTGGTGGCCAGTTCGTTCCTGCCCATCCCCAGGGCGATCGTCTTCGTGGTAGCTGGCTGGGCCGGGATGAGGCTCGCGGTGTTCCTCATCCTGGATCTGATCGGCGTTCTGCTGTGGGCCGGCCTTCTCGCCGGGCTGGGGTACGCGCTGGGCCATCACGCGGTGGTCGCGGCCACGACCATCTCCCACTACAGCTGGTGGTTCACGATCGGAATCGTGGCGCTGAGCGTGCTAGCTGTGGTGCGCTCGCAACGCCGGCAGTCGGCGGTCGCGGCGGCTGCGGCAGCTTCCGCAGGTCCGGCCGCCGCGCCAGCCGCGGCCGCCGCGCCAGCCCCGGCCGCTGCGCCAGCCCCGGCGTCTGCGGCAGCCCCGGCGTCTGCGGCTGCGCCGACAGCAGGCCGGGAGCGTCGTTTCGTTCACCGTGGCGTCCCCCCGCAACCTGGCCGTTGACAGCCTGGATACTGGTCGCGGAACCGGAAACTGGGCCAGGGAGCCGGGTGATTGATAATGGCTGGTTCATGGCGCGACCGGGTGATGATGGCATGCGGAGCCAAGCCAGGATCCGTAGAGGACTACCCGTTCGGTGATGAGGTGGCGGTCTTCAAGGTCGCTGGCCGGATGTTCGCGCTGGTGTCGCTGGGCCCGGCACCTGGCAGCGTCAGCCTCAAGTGCGATCCCGGCCTGGCCGAAGGCCTGCGTGGCCGCTATGCGGCTATCACCCCGGGCTACCACCTCAACAAGCGCCACTGGAACACGGTGGCCCTCGACCGTTCGGTACCTGACAAGGAAGTGCTGGATCTCGTCGATCATTCCTACGACCTGGTGCTGGCCGGGCTGACCAGGACTCAGCGGAACAAGCTGATCACCTGACAGGCAACCTGGCCGCCCTCGGCGGGCATGCAACTCGACCGGGCATCATCGCCCTGGTCTGGAGGCAGCCCGGCTCCTCCCCGATGGCAGGGGTGCCGGACCGGGTGACTCACACACCCGATGATCGGAAGTTGATCGTGCCGCCAGATTGGAGTGTCCCGGCAGCGCTTTCCTGCCTGAGTGCACGCCGACTACGCTCGCGGAACTACAGTCGCGGTAAGAGGCCCGCTGACTTCTGATGAGTTGCCGATACAAGCTGGAGGGCAGGCGGATGCAAGACGGGCCACGTCTTCTGGTCGCGGCCGCGCTGGGAAAGATCATTGAACCCTTTCTCCGCCAGTCCATGAGAGGCGCCACGGTGCGGATCGCTGAGGACAAGGGGGCAGTGGAGCGCGCGGTCACCGATCGCCCGAGGTTCGACGTCGTGGTTGCCGACCTCACCTGGAATGACTATGTGATCGAGTATTCGTTCGACGGGCTTGATGTCCTGGACATCCTCCGGAGCGCGCGCAGGCAGGCGCCGGTGATATTCGCCGCTCAGGGCCATGGAATCGAGCGCGATCACCTGGACGAGGCAGTCGACCAGCCCGAAGTGGTGGGTATCTACCGGAAGGCGACGGGTCCTCAGCCGCTGGTAGAGGCCGTGGATATTGCTGCCCGAGGGGGGAACCTAATGGGGCCCCAGTTTCCCCCGAGCGACAGTCCGCACGATATTCCGCGGATACATAAATATTTCAGCAAGGGGAAAGGTGTTACTGCGGCACGCCTGGCCGGGGCAATCGCCTCGGGCCGGGCGGTCAATCACGAAACCCTTGCCAGTTCCGCGCACGTCGGATACGATACCGCCGCAAAGCTTGTCGATTATCTTGGCCCACTCATACGTGATCGCGGTGAACATAACTCTGAGCTTAAGATGACGCCAGAAGTCGTTTACCGATGGTGCGGTGAACATGCGCGATACATTTTGAGCTGGTGCCGCCGGAACGGCCACGACGACATTGCGGCGCGCGTCAGGGCCACGCACCGGCCGCCGGAAGGCGCGCCCGGTGCTTCACCTGGCTTCCCGGGACCTGAGGGTGGCTAGGTCAGGGGCGCCTTGCCACCGTGTGTTCCCGCGCGCACCGCAGGAACGTGCGGCACTCAGGCACGGGGGAGACCGTGGTCCGCAGGTAAGCGAGCCGCCTGAGACGGGCATGCGAATTCTTGCATGAAGGAATCGGGATCCGGCAAGGTTCCGCCTGATCGTTTCCGGCATCGACTCTGCGGCTTAAGTCCCGGATATAACTGAACGTGGCCGACGCTGAGGTCGAGAGAAGGTATGGCGGGGAAGGTGGCCCACAGGGAGTGCCTTCGCTGCCACTGGAGCTGTCGAGGCAGGCGGAATAGAAGTTTGCCCAGGCAGCTCACAAACTCGCACCGGAGGGGGCTGGCGAGAGCAGGGGGGGCCTCGCCCGCTCGCGGAAAGACAATTCCGTGCAGCGCCTGCCACGGTGCCGTGTGGCCGACATCGTCGGTGACGATGTCGGCCACCCGGCATACATCATTCAGCTGCGGAGAATCCAGCAGCTCGGGCTAGGCACAGCACGGCAATCCACTCCTACTCGGGCCAATCGGTCGCACCTGGCTCAGCCAGGGAGACGCGCACGTCCGCCGGCCATGTCGTCCTCAACGTCCGGGCAGTGCGGTGGCGATCTGGTGGGCGGCCGCAGAGGGGGCCGGCATCCTGTGCCAAAGGCCCCATTGAGCCAGACGATCACCTGGTCCACTACGGCAGCACGCCACTCACCTGCCGCGTGCAGCGTCCCGCTCCCTGGCCAGGATGGCTGCTGCCGTTCGGAGGACGGGTGGCGCCATCCGGGGAACCGATGATGCGGACCCTGCTGGCCGTGCGGCCCAGCGCTGATGGCTGCCAGCCAGGCGGGTGCGACGCGGGTGTATCAGATGCGCCGGTGCGTGCACTCTCCTGCAAGAGACCTTTGCGGCCGCGGGACATGGGCTGCCGCTGCTCGGCTAGCTGCGCGGGCGTGCTGGCTGCCAGGTACTCGTCCCGCGCGGCGCAGAGGGCATTAGCTGAACGGGGGAACGCTAATGGATTCCGACACGATCTTCATGGACTGCCCGGCGTATATGGACGAGCATGGCGCGGTGAGATGCGGGCTTCCCGCTGAGGTGGAGCACAGGTATGCGGTCCGGTCATCCGATGGGCCCCTGGAGAGCGCCAGAATCCGGTGCCCTCGTGGCCACTGGTTCAACGGCCCAGTAGAGTCGCTGACCTGGGATAAGCCCGTGCCCGAGCTGCAGCGCCTGCGCGCCGGCCATGCCCCGGCGGTCCTGGCTTTCGAACTGGCGAACCGCGCCTACTTTGCCACCTTTGTCTCCGACCGCGGCGATGCGTTCTACGGCCAGTTCACCGAGCGGTACAACGCCCTGCTGGCCGAGCAGGAGGCTGGTACCTGCGTCTTCCACGTGCTCCTCGGCGAGGATGGCACGGTGCTCGGCCGGTTCAACCTGGTCGATCTTGAGGACGGCACGGCCGAGCTCGGCTACCGGGTCGCGCAGCAAGCCGCGGGTCGCGGCGTGGCGACCGCGGCCGTGCGGGAACTGTGCCGGCTCGCGGCCACGCAGTACGGGCTACGCATGCTCAGGGCAGCGACCACGTATGACAACGTCGCGTCCCAGAAGGTGCTGGCCAAAGCCGGGTTCGTCCCGGCTGGCCCGGCCGAGCCCGCCGGCCGGCCAGGCACCTGGTATCAGCGTGACCTGACCGCAGGCTGACCCCGGGATTGGTGGCTGCGAACAGGGGGGCGTGCAGCGTTCACGCTGGCTGCTGATGCCCCATCAGTGGGTCATAGAGCGATCAGATCTGGGGCGCCTGATGCGTGGCGTGGCGAAGGGCTGGGATGCCACGTGGGCGGCGTGCCCGCGGCGAGCTGGCCTTGCCTCGGCTGGTGCGTCATTACGCTGAAGTCGTGACCGAGGTGATCCTTCCCGCTGATGGGCCTCTTGCCGGACGGTGGGTCCGGCTCGATGTGCTGGGCGAGGCAGACATCGATGAGTTGTATCCGATCCTCAGTGACCAGGCGGTGTACACGCAGGGTTACGTCATGCACCGCCGCCCACGGTCGCTGGCGGATGCCCGCGGCCTGGTGCGCTCGGTATTCCTGGCGGGCCAGGGGAAGGCCGATGGACATGGTGGCGGGCGCACCGCCTACGCGATCCGGCTGATCGCAGACAGCTCCCTGGGAGCGGCCGGGACGCTGGTGGGCACCTCCTCGCTGTCGGAGGCCGATCTGCGCAATGAGAGCATCCATCTGGGCTCGACGCTGTACGGCTCCCGCTGGTGGGGCACGCAGGTCAATCCGGAGTCCAAGTTGCTGCTGCTGGCCCACTGTTTCGACGACTGCGGGTACGGCCGGGTCAAGATCCAGACCGATGTGCTGAACACGCGCTCGCAGGCCGCCATCGCCAAGCTTGGCGCTCAGCGGGAAGGTGTACTGCGGCGGCATATCAAGCGCGAGGACGGCACCTTCCGCGACTCTGTCGTCTACAGCGTGCTCAAAGACGAATGGCCAGCACTCAAAGCACGCCTTACCAGCCGTCTCCATTGACCGTGGCCTCAGCCCCTCCGGTCGCCCCGCGCCCTCTTGACGCTGGGGGCGGCGGGCTCGCGGTGGAGTGCGCGTGCGGAGAGGGCCGTGAGCCAGCTGAAGCCCGTGATGATGCTGGCGCGCTGGAGCAGTCTGCCAAGACTGACGAGCCGGGGTGACTGCCCGAAGCCCGCGCCGGCCGCGCCAATCAGGGCCGGTGCGGCGCGGCTGCTGCCCGCGGGATCGCCAGCGCGCGCCAGCCCTGCGGCGCCAGCCAGGACCAACGTCCCTGCCACGGCGAAGTTCCCGGCCTGGATCCAGCCGCGCGATCCGAGGGCGAGAGAACTGACTGGGACACCGGCCCGAGCTTGCTGGCTCAGGCCAGGCCCTCGTCGATGAACGTGAGGGTGAGCTCCTCGAAGTGATGGCGGGTGGCATCCGGGACGTCGCGCAGGGGCCCTTGCCCGGCGAGTACTGCCAGCCCGTGCACCGCGGACCAGATGGGGTACTCGATGCCATCACGGCGCCGCCGCTCGAGCACCCCGGCGTCGACCAGTTCGTCCAGCGCGGCGCGCAGATGCCCCAGGGGAGTGCGCTGCTGGCCGCTCCCGCCATCCGCGCCGCGGTAGGCATGCTGCTGCGGCAGGGCGAACGCGGTTGCGAACAGCCCCGGTTCCTCGCGGGCGAACTCCAGGTACGCCGTGCCGATCGCGCCCAGCCGACGGCGGGCCGCCGCGGGATCGCCGTGCTTGCCGCCTACGCGGGCGACGCCGTCGGCCATGCGGTTGGCGAGCTCGCGCATTGCCGCCGCGCACACTGCGGCGAGGAGTTCGTCACGGTCGGCGAAGTGCCGGTAGGCGGCGTTGGGCACAACGCCCACCATCCGGGTCGCCTCACGGAGCACCACGGCATCCGGGCCACCGGTCCGTGCCAGCTCGAGTCCTGCGGCGACGAGGCCGTCACGGACGGCACCTCGCGGTCGCCGCCGCGGCTCCGCCTCGTGGATCTCCTCTTCTGACTGGCCGGCCGTCACGCCGACAGGATAACAAAGTGGACAGCGTCCACAAGCTCGCTTATGGTGGACAGCGTCCACTTATTGCGAGGGAGGCTCCCGATGAGCGGGAACAGGACGGCAAGGCCACCGCTGGTGACGGCGGCGGAGTGGTTCGCAGGCGGGCAGCGACGAGGACCCGTATGAGCACCGGCAGGTCCAGGCCACCCGCGAGCGCGTGCCGCAGGCCGAGATCCTGACCTTTCCCGGCGGCCACCTGACCACCAGCCAGCAGCCGGGCCTCCTCGCTGCAGCCATCCGCGACGTCGCAGAACGCCACGGCGTCGGGGCCCCGGCCCCCGCCGGCCGGTAGCACCCGGGACGAGAGGGAACCACCATGACCAGGATGACCCCCCTGCTCGAGCGCAACGAGCAGTTCGCCCGTACCTACAGCCCCATGCCACTCGGCATACCGGCCCGGCAGGTGCTCATCGTCACCTGCCTCGACCACCGGGTCGACCCCGCGATCGTCCTCGGACTCCAGCTCGGAGATGCTCCTGTCATCCGCAACGCCGGAGGACGCGTCACGCAGGCCGTCGTCGGCGACATCGCCTACCTGGGCTTCCTGGCCGAGCAGCTGTTCGGCGGCCAGGGCGCGGCTGACCCGCTCTTCGAAGTCGCCGTCGTGCACCACACGCAATGCGGAACGGGCTTCCTCGCCGACCCAGGCTTCCGCCGCCGGGCCGCCCAGGCGACCGGCCTCCCCGAGGCGGCCCTCGAAGCCTCCGCCGTAGCCGACCCGCACACCACCGTCGGCGCCGATGTTGAGCGACTGCTCACTTCACCCTCGCTGCCGCCCAAGGTGAGCGTCTCGGGCCACGTGTACGACATCGCCACCGGGCGCCTCACCACCACTCATGACGCCCGGTACCCGTCGTAGCAGCCGGCGGCAGCCGGCCCACTGCTGCAGGCGGCGCACACCATGGCAGAAGCCCTCGCCCAGCGCGCCGTCCGCGACGAAGCCGGGGCACGGTGGCGCTTCCTGGAGCATCGCCAGGACCCGCCGCTGCTTCCGCCCGGTACCTCGTGGATGCAAGGCGCCGCGGGAATCGCCGCCTTCCTCCTCCGCCTGGCCCGGGTCCTCGAGAACGGGCTGGACACCCCCGTCATCGACCGCCCAGACCAATGGTGGGCCATTCCCGCCCGGCTCCGTACCGTTCACGGTGTTGATCCGCACTAACCCGCATCTGGTCCGCGCCGCGCGGATCCTGGACGGGGACGGGGGAGAAGGAGCCGGATTCGCCGCAGTCTGGGGATCAGTTCATTGAGCGCTGCCTGCGAGTCCGGTCCCCATCCCACCATCGGCGTGGCCAGCCTGTTCAGACACCACCTGCGGCTGCTCGGCACCAACCCGGCGGCCTGGACCAAGAGCCCCATCGGATGATCAAGGGCCATCTCCGGACCGTGAGCGATATTCCGGCAGTAGATCGTCCGGATATGGTTCTAGCGTGATCTCCATGACTGGGTTCCGCGCGAGTGGGGCCACCGGCTCTATGCCGGACGCGAACTGACCTCACCGGAGAAGGAGAACTGATCATGGTCATCGTGCTCATTGCTGGCCTGTGGCTCGACGGATCCGCATGGGACGATGTCGTGCCCGCGCTCGAGGCACTCGGCCACCGCCCCGTCCCGCTCACCCTCCCGGGCCAGGGCGACGGATCTGCGTCCGCCACGCTCGATGACCAGGTGGCAGCGGTGCTCGCGGCCGTGGACTCATCGTCCGAAGAACCTATGGTGGTGGGGCATTCCGCCGCTTGCACCCTGGCTTGGCTGGCTGCTGACGCGCGACCGGAGAAGGTGGCCAAAATCGTCCTCATCGGCGGATTCCCGTCCGCCGATGGGAAGCCATACGCCGATTTCTTCGAGCCGGAGGACGGCGTCGTGCCCTTCCCCGGCTGGGGTCCCTTCGAGGGGCCGGACTCAGCTGACCTCGACGAGGAGGCCAGGCGCAGCTTCGCGTCTGCCGCGATCCCGGTCCCTGAGGGAGTGACCAGGGGTGTGGTGCGCCTGGCGGACGAGCGACGGTTCGACGTCCCGGTCCTGCTCGTGTGCCCCGAATTCACCCCGGCCCAGGCTCAGGAGTGGGTAGCCGCCGGTGACGCGCCTGAGCTCGCCAAAGCCAAGCACCTTGACCTGGCCAACATCGATTCGGGCCACTGGCCGATGATCAGCAAACCGACCGAACTCGCCCGCCTCCTTGCGGCAGCGGCTGCCGAGGGCTGACATGGCGCCGCAGTCACGGGGCGGACCGCTCACCCCGCTTCCTGCCCATCAAGCCCGCCAGCCGGGACGATGGAGCACTCAGGCTCGAAAGGACCCGGCGATGTCCTGCACGATCCGACCGCTCGACGCCTCCACGTGGGATGCCTTCGCTGAGCTTGTCGAGCGCAATAACGGGATCTTCGGCGGGTGCTGGTGTTGAACTCTTCGAGCGGTGCGGATTCACCCGCGGCCGGCAGGTTGGCCAGCACGCGTGGATCGTGAGCAAGGTGGTCGACCCCGCGTGAGCGTTCCCCTGCCAGGCCTCTACCAGCGCCCAGGGAAGGTCTCAATTCAACGATCGCGTCTTCCGCGACTTCGGGAGATAGGTGCAGGCTGAGGACATGAGCCGGGTGGTGGGACGGGACGCTGAGTGTGCTGTGCTCCGCAGCTGCCTGACCGCTTCCAGGGGCGGGCCGGGAGCTACCGTCCTGGTTGCCGGAGAAGCCGGAGCCGGGAAGACCGCGCTGGTAGGGCATGTGCTGGCCACCACCCCGACCCGTGCGCTGAGTGGGCGGGCAGCCATGTGGGCGCCCAGCGCCTATGGCGTGATAGCTCGTGCACTTCTTCCTGTCATCCGTACTTCTGGTGGGCCGGCCCCGCGCCTTCTCGCTCAGATCATCCCCGAGCTGGGTGCGCCGCCGCCCGAACCGGATCCCGCGGCGCTGGCGGCAGCCGTCTGCTCGGTCCTGACCTGTGCGGCCGACCGTCATGTGAGCCTGTTCCTCGACGATCTGCAGTGGGCCGACGAGGCCACTCTGGACCTGCTGCCCGCCTTGGCTGATGCGTGCAGCGGCCTGCCCCTCACCGTGATCGGCTCTTACCGCAGCGACGAGCTTCCGCGTGGCCACCGCCTCCAGTCCGTCCGGGCCCTGCTGCGGCGAGATTGCCAGCTCACAGAGATCGAACTTGCGCCACTCTGTGACGACGACGTGACGCGGATGATGGCCGAATTGCTCGGGGCTGCGCCGCAACCGACGCTGGTGGCCGCGGTGGCCAGGCGGGCTGACGGGCTCCCGTTCGCAGTCCAGGAACTGACCTTGGCCCTGCGCGATGGCGGCCACCTCGCTTACAGCCAGGGAACGGTCACCCTCGCGGGCACGGGCCCTGCGTCGGTACCCGATGGCATCCGCGAGGCGGTGCTGTTGCGGGCCGCGCGGCTGACCGACGAGGAGCGAGCGCTTGTGGACGCCGCCGCGGTGGCCGGTAACGAATTCGACATCGATATCGTCGTCGCGGCCAGCGGCGCGGCGGCCTGGCCTGAGGGGTTCACGGGATCGGGGCTCCTGACTGACAGGGGCGACGGCCGGTCCGCCTTCCGCCATCCGCTCACCCGGGACGCCGCCTACGCCGATATCCCATGGTCGCGCCGTCGGCACCTGCACCGGGCGCTGGCCAGCACGCTCACCGCTGACCGGGGTGCACCAGCTCTGGTTGCAGTGCATCTACTGGCGGCGAGGGATTTCGAGCCGGCCCGGCGCGCTCTGCTGGCGGCAGCCGAGCAGCATTTCGTGGTTCACGCTTACCGGGATGCCGCACGTGCACTGCGTACAGCACTCGATCACTGGCCACCCGGTGACGAGGACGAAGCCCGTCTCCTCGCCATCGGCCGGCTGGCCCGGTGCGCGGAGATGTGCGCGGACTACCCCGATGCGGTGACACTGCTCCGCGAACTAGCCGACGGTCACCAGCGGCGCGGCGACAATCACGCCCTGGCTACTGCTCAGCGGCGGCTGGCCCTGGCGTACGAGCTCTGCGGCCAGTGGGAATCCGCGCTTACGGCACGCGAGGCGGCGGCGCTGGCGTTCTCGGCCGGCGGATGGCCCGGCGAGGCGGCCATCGATCGCCTCGCCGTGGCGGCCCACCTGCGCTCCGCGGCTAGCTACTCGGTGGCCCTGGCCACGCTCGACGCCGTCTGCGACGACGCGGAATCGGCCGGCCGGCCAGATCTGCTGCTCCGCGCCCAGGGCCTGCGGGGCAACGTGCTGTCGCGGCTGGGCAGGTCTCAGGAGGGAATCGCCATCGTCCGGGCGGCACTGGCTGAGGCGCTCGCTGGAGCACTCTCCGACACTGCGGCCGAGTTGCAGCAGCGGCTGGCCGACGCGATCGAGCATTCTGGCGACTATCGCGCCGCGAAGACCGCGTATGCCGCCGCTTACTCCTATTGCGACGTCCACGGCGCCAATGACGTAGGTGAGTTGTGCCGAGCCTGCGCCACAGCGGTCCTTTTCTCATGCGGTGAATGGGATCGTGCGGCTGGCGTGTGCGAGGAGGTACTGGCCTCGACGGTCCCGGCGCACGCCCGTGCGGTGAGCACCGGAATCCTCGGTTTGGTGCATGCCCTGCGCGGAGCGGCCAGGGTGGCCCGGCCCTTGCTGCTGGAGAGCAGTCTGGCTGCCGCCCGGATCGAGCTCACTGCGATGGAGTTGCTCTCCTCGTGGGGCCTGTGCATCCTGGACGACGCGGCCGGCGGGCACGACGCTGCCGTCGACCGAGCCAGGCAGATACTCAGCCGGCACGCACGGACGCAAGAGCGGCATTACAGCGTGGTCATCCTGCAGTGGCTAGCCACCTTCTTCGCCGAGCACCGCCTCGCCGCAGACGCCCTGGCCTGTGCCGCGGTCCTGGCCGATATTGCGGAGGCCACCGGCCAGCCGGAGGCTGTAGCAGCGCTGACCCACGCTCGCGGCGAGACTCTGATAGCGGATGACCTGGAAGCTGCCGCGCGCGAACTGTGCCGGGCGGCCGACCTGTTCGGCCACCTGGACCTTCCGCTCGAGACGGCGCAGGCTCAGCACCGCGCGGCCACTACGGCGCTCCAGTTGGGTGAGCGAGTCCGGGCTCGCGAACTGCTGCATGCGGCCTACGCCACTGCCGGTTCGCTCGGTGCCCGCCAGTTGCGCGAGACATGCGCGGCGGCGCTCAGCGAGCTGGGCAGCAGCCCCCGCCAGCGGGCATCGGCAACTCGCACGGTGGCCGGCCTCACGGACCGGGAGACGGACGTAATGGTGCTTGTGGCCGAGGGCAACACCAGCAGGAAGATCGGTGAAGCCCTCTTCATCAGCCCGCGCACCGTCGAGATGCATGTGCAGAGCAGCCTGCTGAAGCTGCAAAGCCGCACCAGGGCTGAGGCCGTGCGGCGGCTGGCCGAACTTGAGGCACTGCCCCAGCCAGACCAGGCCGCGCGGCGCGCCCCCCGGCAGCGAAGCGCCCGCGCAGCGTCTCCCCGGCGTCAGTAGCTGAAGGTGGTCGCTGGGTCGTCGCCGATCCATTCCCAAAGCTGGACGCTGCCCGCCAATTCGGCACCAGGCCGCAGGCCGCCCTTGTCGAGCTTCTTGGCGTTGAAGCAAACCGGGCAAACCATGTACTGGCCGCCTGCCTTCTCATACCGGGCGAGCAGATCCGGCAGGGACGGGCAGCCGTCGCAGGCGACACCGGCAGCTGTCCCGTCCATCGCGAGCCGGACGGCCTCCTTAGCCTGGAACATCAGGGTCGGCCGACCCGATTCGGCGGCACCGACCGCGACCAGGAACGCCACGGTCACCTTCTCCGGGTCCTCCAGGCCTGTGCTGAGACTGATCACTGCTTTTCCAGTCATTCCTGCCTCACTCTTGTCCGGTGCGGCCGGGTCAGTTCCGGCCACGTGCTCTCGGGTAGTGAGTAGACGGTAGGACTGGTTCAGGCTCGCGAGTACCGTAGAATTACTGCATTTCCTGCGCGCCTGACCCATCCGCGGTGGGCGGTTGC
>WNGB01009185.1_pt1 | contig 22511 bp, 26 predicted proteins | sample 5400681 | NCBI WGS metagenome assembly WNGB01 (sample SAMN13153367, study PRJNA577476) | soil metagenome | isolation source: 115 cm soil or saprolite under grassland replicate 2 | place: USA:California | collected 2016-06-15
ATGCCGGGCAGGGCGGAGAGCGAGGCGGACTGGAGCATAGGTTCTAAAATCCCGGCAGCGGGCCGAGCTTCGGATGCGCGAAGCCGACCACCTTGAACAACCGCCCCATGCCGGTGCGGTCGGTGTTGGTGAGGCGGGCGTGCGCGCTGTCGATCTCGTGCGCCTTGGCGGGCGGAACCGCCTTGCGCAGCGCCGCGGCGCGGGTGTCGATGCCGAGGTTGCGCAGGAACACCGCCTGTTCGACCGGGCCATGGGCGCGCGCCCCCATGCTCTCGGCCGCCTGCGCCAGCGCCTGGAAGTCCACATGCGCGGTGAGATCGACGACGCCCGGCACCGCCAGCGGATCGGTGAAGGTATGCGAGCCGACCGCCTGCAGGGTTTCGCCGGCCGCGCTTTCGGTATGGCCGTAGTCGATCACCAGCGCGGCACCGTTCGAGCGCGCGACGCGCCGGCCGAGCTCGAGCGCAACCTGATCGGCGCGCCATTCGAAGATCTCGCCGATGCCGGCGTCGCGCAGCGCCTCCGGCAGCATCTGCTCGAACAGCGGGATCGGGTCGCGGGCGTTGCTGAACTGCAGATTGCCGGCCTCGTCGAGCTTGACCACGCGTTCGTGCCAGCCGTCGACGCACATCACCGCCTGCTGGACCGGCAGCGCGTCGAAGAACTCGTTGGCGAGAATGATCGCCGGCCCGGGCGGAACCTGTTCGAGCGACTTGTGCCACTCGGTCGGCATGTCCACGCCGCTCAACGCGCGGCGCTGGCGCTCTTCCAGCGTCGGGCTGACCTCGATCATGTGCACCAAGACCGCCTTGCGGAAGCCCGGCATCGCATAGGCGGTGCGCAGCGCATCGACCATCATGGTGCCGCGGCCGGGCCCGAGCTCGATGAGGCGCACGCTCTCCGGCTCGCCCATCAGCTTCCACACTGCCATCGCCCACAGTCCGATCAGCTCGCCGAACATCTGGCTGATCTCGGGCGCGGTGATGAAATCGCCGCGGGCGCCGAGCGGGTCGCGCCGCATGTAGTAGCCGTACTTGGGATCGGTGAGGCAGAGCGCCATGTATTGCGCCACCGACATCGGCCCGGAGGACCCGATGCGCCGGCGGATTTCCGTCTCCAGCGCTGCCGAATCGTCCGCCATCAGGTTGCCCGCGCCGGCTCGGCCCGGCGTGCCGCCCACAGGAACGCGATGCCGGCCAGCATCAGCGGCAGCGAGAGCAGCATGCCCATGGTGAGCCCGCCCCACAGGTATCCGAGCTGCGGATCGGGCTCGCGGAAGAATTCGCAAAACAGACGCGCGGCGCCATAGCCGAGCGCGAACACGCCGATCACCGTGCCCGGCCGCTTGAGCGCGCCGAGGCGGATCAGGACCGCCAGCACGGCGAGCAGCACGAGGCCCTCGAGCAACGCCTCGTAGAGCTGGCTCGGATGGCGCGGCAACGGCCCAGCGCCCGGGAACACCATGGCCCAGGGCACCTCGCTGACGCGGCCCCACAGCTCGGCATTGATGAAGTTGGCGAGCCGGCCGAGGAACAGGCCGATCGGCGCCACCGCGCAGGTAATGTCACCAAGCGAGAGCCACGGAATGCCGCGATGGCGCGCGAACAGCACGACCGCGAGCACGCAGCCGAGGAAGCCGCCGTGGAACGACATGCCGCCGTTCCACAGCTTGAAGACTTCAAGCGGATGCTCGACGAAATAGGGCGCGTTGTAGAACAGCACGTAGCCGATGCGGCCGCCGAGGATGATGCCGAGCGTCACCCAGAGGATGAAATCGTCGTAGTCGGCGACCGTGAGGGGTGCCGGCCCGCCCCACAACGTCCGCGAGCGCACCAGCGCGCGCGCGTAGAACCAGCCGCCGAGGATGCCGACGATATAGGCGAGCGCGTACCAGCGCACGGCGAAGGGCCCGATGCTGAACAGCACCGGGTCGATATTGGGGAAGGGAATGGTGAGGAGCGGCATCGGGCGGTCGGTACGGTTGAGCGTGATGCAGGCAGGAAGGCGCAGGCGAAGTCAAGCAGGCGAGTGTGGCCAACCTGTGCGCGCGCCGCTAGTCTTTTCGTGGGGGAAGCGGGCCGCGTTCTTGGAGGCGGAGGGCTATTCGGTTGGGTGGGGCACGAGCCTCACCAGGCAGCGAGAATTTCCGCAAGACCATCATGACCGAACTCGCCGGGCGCGGGCCGCGATCGCGCGGTGGCTCGACCAGCAGCCGTGGTTGCGTAGGAGTCCCCTTCAAGCCCATCTTGTGATGTAATTCAATGATCGCCATCTCCCATAGGTTGCGAAATCGATGAGGCTCCCATGACCCAGACCACCAACCGCTTCTTCGATGAAGTCGCCCGCCTGATGAATGACGCCGCCGGCGTCGCCCAGGGCGTCAAGCGCGAGTTCGACACCATGTTCAAGAACCAGGCCGAGAAGTGGTTGCGCGATCTCGACCTGGTCAAGCGCGAGGAGTTCGAGGCGGTCAAGGACATGGCCCGCAACGCGCGCGAGGAGAACGAGCTGCTCAAGGTGCGCATTGCGACGCTGGAGGCGAAGCTCGCCGGAGGGGAGCACCGACCGTCCGCGCCGCCCTCGCCGCCACCTCCGCCGTCCGAACCGCCGCCACCGACCATGTAACGGCGGTTGCCGGCGCCCCCCCGCGCCCCGCGCACCCCCGGTCTTGGGCCGAATTCCTGTTTTCATTTCCGCAGGTTGCGGCTATAAGCGCGCGCAGTCCGCGATCCAGACACCCCTGGAGGCATTTCGCGGCTCATTCGTCATCGAATTCAAAGGGATACGACAATGGCGACCGCCAAGGAACTGAAGGCGACGGCGCGTCCGCGGGGCGGCAAGGGGGCCGCCCGGGCCGTGCGTCGCGAAGGCCGCGTGCCGGGCGTGATCTACGGCGACCACAAGGACCCCATCACCATCTCGGTCGACCACGCCGAGCTCAAGCAGCGCATCTATGCAGGGCGCTTCCTCACCACGATCTACGAGCTCGACGTCGATGGCACCAAGCACCGGGTCATCCCGCGCGACTTCCAGCTCGACGCCGTGAAGGACCTGCCGGTCCACGTCGACTTTATGCGGCTCGGCGCGGGCGCCAAGATTCGGGTGCGCATCCCGATCCGGGTCCTGAACGCTGACCAGGCGCCGGGCGTGAAGCGCGGCGGCACCGTCAACGTCGTCACCCACGCGGTCGAGGTGCAGGTCGCGCCCGAGGACATCCCGGAATCGATCGACGTCGATATCTCGGGCCTCGAGATCAACTATTCGAAGCACCTGAGCGACATCCAGCTGCCGCCAAACCTGCGCGTGGTCGAGCGCACCGATCCGACGCTGGTCACGATCGTGCCGCCGTCGGGCTACGCGGAAGAAATGAAGGCGCTGGCGGAAGCGGCTGCGGCCGCTGCGGCTGCCGCCGCTGCGGCTGCCGAAGCTGGCGTTCCCGCCGAGGGGGCGGCTCCCGGCGCGGCGCCTGGCGCGGCCCCCGGCGCGGCCCCGGGCGCCGCGCCCGGCGCGGCTCCCGCTGCTGCTCCGGCGCCGGAGAAGAAGTAAGGCTGCTACCGCCCGCGGCTCTGCGCGGGCGCAACATCGAATCGTCATTGCCGGACTTGACACCGCAAGTCGAGTCTACTCGACTTGCGGCCGCTCAATACCGCGGAACTCGGGCAAGCCCGAGGTCCGATGCAATCCATCTTCTTGCAAAAAGCGATGGATGCGCGGGTACCGCAGACAAGTTTACGCAGTCTGCGCAAGCTTGACTGCGTTGCCCGCGCATGACGGCCCTGGATGATGATCCCATGCTGCTCTTCGTCGGGCTCGGCAATCCCGGTGCCAACCACGTCGGCAACCGCCACAACATCGGCTTCCTGGTGGTGCAGGCGATCGCCAAGCGCCACGACATCGCGCCGTGGCGGCGCCGCTTCCAGGGCGTCGCGGTCGAGGGCCCGATCGCCTCGGAGCGCGTCCTCTTGCTGCTGCCGGGCACCTACATGAACGAATCCGGGCGGGCGGTCGCGGAAGCTATCCACTTCTACAAGCTCGGCCTCGATCAGGTGGTGGTGTTCCACGACGAGATCGACCTGGCGTCCGGCAAGGTGCGGGTGAAGGCCGGCGGCGGCGTCGCCGGGCACAACGGTCTGCGCTCGATCTCCTCGCATATCGGCAATGACTATCGCCGCGTGCGCATCGGCGTCGGCCATCCCGGCGTGAAGGAGCTGGTGCACGCGCATGTACTCTCGGACTTCGCCAAGAGCGAGCGGCCGTGGGTGATTGCGCTCTGCGACATCATCGCCGATAACGCCGACCTGCTGGCCAAGGGGCAGGACGCGACGTTCCAGAACAAGGTCCACCTCGCCATGCAGGCGAAGGGATTTTTCGATCCGAAGGAGCCCGACTAGTGCCCCGAACCCGAAGTTCGCGCGCCCGATTCCGCGAAACCGATCGCGAACTTCGGGTTCAAAGGGGCACTAGAATCATAGAGCTGCTAGTGGCCTTCGATTCCGAAGTTCGCATAAGAATGTGCCGCGAGTGCTAGCGAACTTCGGAATCGGGCCACTAGCCGGCGGCTTGAAGGCTCGGTCAAAACGAAAGCAACGACGTCATGGGCTTCACCTGCGGCATCGTCGGCCTGTCCAATGTCGGCAAGTCGACCGTCTTCAATGCGCTGACCGCGACCGCGGCGGCGCAGGCCTCGAACTATCCGTTCAGCACGATCGAGCCGCAGGTGGGCGAGGTGATGGTGCCGGACCCGCGGCTCGAAACGCTGGCGCAGCTCGCGAAGTCGGTGAAGATCAAGCCGACGCGGCTGAGCTTCGTCGACATCGCCGGTCTGGTGAGCGGCGCCTCGCGCGGGGAGGGGCTCGGCAATCAGTTCCTGGCGCATGTACGCGAGGTCGACGCGATCGCGCATGTGGTGCGCTGCTTCGTCGACGAGGACGTCGCCCATGTGTCGGGTAAGATCGATCCGGTCGCCGATATCGACACAATCGAGACCGAGCTGATGCTGGCCGATCTCGACAGTCTCGAAAAGCGCGTCGACAACCTCAACAAGAAGGCGAAGGGCAGCGACCGCGACGCCCAGGAGGCCAAGACCGCGCTCGATCTCGTCAACCGGGCGCTCGTGCTGCTGCGCGACGGCAAGCCGGCGCGCATGGTCAAGCGCGCGCCCGAGGAGGAGAAGGCGTTCCACATGCTCGGCCTGATCACCACGATCCCGGTCCTCTACGTGTGCAACGTCGACGAGGAGTCGGCGGCGACCGGCAACGACTTCTCCCGCAAGGTCGAGGCGCGCGCCAAGGAGGAGGGCGCCGCCTGCGTGATCATCTCGGCCAAGATCGAGGCCGAGATCGCGGTGCTGCCGCCGGCGGAGCGCAACGACTATCTCGGGGCGATCGGGCTCAAGGAGCCCGGCCTCGACCGGCTGATCCGCGCCGGCTACTCGCTGCTCAACCTGATCACCTACTTCACCGCCGGTCCCAAGGAGGCGGCGGCCTGGACCATCACGCGCGGCACCAAGGCGCCGCAGGCCGCGGCCGTGATCCATTCCGACTTCGAACGCGGCTTCATCCGCGCCGAGACCATCGGCTATGACGACTATGTCACCTACGGCGGCGAGACCGGCGCGCAAGCCGCCGGCAAGATGCGGCTTGAGGGCAAGACCTACGAGGTCGCTGACGGCGACGTGATGCACTTCCGGTTTGCAACGTAGTCGACGCCGTTACATCTGTCCGCGATTGCGGATGGCGCCGAGGTGCTCGTTGATGCGGAACGTGATCAGGACAAATTCCGCGGCGATGCGGGCGGCGAGTACGCTGATCAGCACGCCGAGCAGGCTCGCCACGATACTGATGAGGCCGCTGATCGGGTTGACCGCCATCAGCAGCAGCCCGGAAAAGATGCCGGACAGACCCAACAGCACCGACAGCAGGACCGCGAGCCAGTAGAACACCTTGATGACCGACGGTGTGATGAAGCGTTCCCACTGGAACAGGTCGCGAAGATCGAACATGGGTCCTCCTCTCGGCGGCCGCGGGCCGCGGAGACTGCACCGGCGGGTGATTCCGGTCAATCGAGGGTGTCAATCAGTTGCGTTTGCGCCGATTTCGTGGTGGTGACAGGGATCAGACATCAGGCAACAGGCAACAGGCAACAGGCAACAGGCAACAGAAGTACTACCGTCACCTACGCCGCTGAAGTGATCGATACGCGGCCTTCGATGAGCCTGTCCGAATGGGGTATCATGACGGCGCGCAACACCGGCACCAACCAGCGTGGCGAGCCGGTGCTGTCGTTCGTCAGCTCGGCCTTCGTCGAGCGCAGGCAGAAGCAGTCATGACCGCGGCAGGCGGCGAGGTTATCGACCAGACCACGGCGCTTGCCGCCAGGCGCGACGAGCGCCGCGCCGCCGGCGTCGCCTGCGGGGCGCATGCGCTGCACGACGGCTACACCGATCTCATCATCGTCATGCTGCCAGTCTGGCAGGCGGAGTTCGGGCTCGGCTATGCGGAGCTCGGGCTGTTGCGCGGCGTGTTCGCTGGTACCATGGCGGCATTCCAGATCCCCTCGGGCCTGCTGGCGGAACGGCTCGGGGTGCCGGCGGTGCTCGCGCTCGGCACCGCGCTCGCGGGGCTCGGCTACTGCATCGCCGGGGCGAGCGCAGGCTTTGCGCTGCTGCTGATCGCGCTGATGATCGGCGGCCTCGGCGCCAGCACCCAGCATCCGCTCGCCTCGACCCTGATGGCGCGCGCGTTCGCCGGTCCGCGCTCGATGAAGGCGCTCGGCACCTACAACTTCGCCGGCGACATCGGCAAGATGACGGTGCCGGCGATCGTGGCGCTACTCATGATCGTGATGGCCTGGCGGCCGACGCTGGCGCTCGTCGGCGCGTTCGGGCTCGTGGCGGCTGTCGCCGTCTATCTGGTGGCGCCACGCTATGCCGCCGGGATTCCTGGCGGCGCGAAGGGCGACATGCGGGATGGTGCCATGGCCGGTGCGGCCAATCGCTTCGCGTTTCCGGTCCTGCTCTCGATCGGCGTGCTCGACAGCGCAACCCGCATGGGATTCCTGCTGTTCCTGCCGTTCGTGCTCACCGCCAAGGGCGCGAGCCTGCCGACCATCGGGCTGGCGCTGACGCTGGTGTTCGCGGGCGGCGCCGCCGGCAAGCTCGTCTGCGCGTTCATTGGCGCGCGCATCGGCGCGATCGCGACGGTGTGGCTGACCGAGGGCCTGACCGCGGTCGTCATCGTCGCGCTGTTGCCGCTGCCGCTCGAAGCCGCGTTCATCCTGCTGCCCGTAATCGGGATCGCGCTTAACGGAACCTCGTCCGTGCTCTACGGCTCGGTGCCCGATCTGGTCGCGCCTGCGCGGCGCGCGCGCGCGTTCTCGATTTTCTACACCGGCACGATCGGCGCCGGCGCGCTGGCGCCGGCGTTTTACGGTATCGTCGGCGACACGGTCGGCGTGCCGGTGGCATTGATGGTCATCGCGGCCGTCGTGATGCTCACGCTGCCGCTCTCGCTGATGCTGCGATCGTCACTCGCTGCTCATCGGGATTAAGCGATGGAACCAAGTTCCATCGGCGTGCTGAATTTCAGGAACGTTGTCGATCGTCTCTCGTTGGTAATCAAACGCCAGAGAGGAAATGACATGAGAAAAATAGCACTGATGATTGCGACGGTGAGTGCCGTTGGCCTGGCAACGCCGTTGCTCGGAACAACGGCGGCAACGGCGCAGCGAGTGGGCGTTGAAGTGGGTCCCGGCGGCGTCTACGTCGGACCGCGAGACCGGCCTCATTGCCGGACCGTCACTGTGACCGAGTGGCGTCATGGCGCCCGAGTGACACGTACAGAACGCCGTTGCGGTCGTGGGTGGCGAGACTGATGGGCAGTCTCGACATGAAGCGAAAATGGCCCCGAGTCGGGGCCATTTTCCTGTCTGGTTCCCCGCCGCGACATATCTGCAACACACGAAAGATGATTGACTGAGATTGTGAAACGCTGTGGGCAGCGGCGCGTTAATCCTAGTTGATCCCAGAAGGTCAGGAGGGAGAGTTCCCATGCCCACCCGTCTGCGTTGTGCAACGCTTGTGCTTGCGCTCGCCGCTGGTACCGGAGTGGCGGCCGCGCAAACCCCGCCGGCGACGCCCGGCGGTGTGGACGACAGCATCACCCATGCACCGCCGCCTGCGCGTCCGCTCTCGCAGCTCCAGCTCACGCCAGAGCAACGAACGACGATCCTGAACGCGGTCCGTCAAGGCAGCGGCAAGGTTGCGTCGCCGGTCAGCTTCGTCGCATCGGTCGGTGCTCCGGTCCCGCCATCGATCGAGCTCTATCTGCTGCCGGACGGCGTGCTCGCACAGGTGCCCGAGGCCAGGGTCGTAAAATACACGACGGTGCAGAATCAGATCGTGCTGGTCGATCCGACCACCATGCGGGTCGTCGACGTGATCAATCAGTGACGTTCAGCGCTGATGCATGAGCCCGAACGTTCCGTGACCTTCGGGAACTCTAGTCGCGGCGCTCCGAGGCCCACTTGTCGACCGCGGCCGGGAGCACGTCGAGATAGGGGCCCATGAAAAAAGCCTCGCCGGTGCCGTCGCCGAAATAGCGATCGTAGGCGTCGATCATCGCGCGCACCGGGCCAAGGCAGGAATGCATCGACTCCACGATCAGGTCGCCGAGCGCGATTTCCTGCCGGCGGAAGCGCGCGTCGGCGGAGACCGCCCGCACGATGCATTCGGTTGCCGACCGCACCAGCGGCTGCACGGCCGCGTTCTTCTGCTGGGCCGACATCTGGATCACCGACCCTTTCGGGTCGGCGATCGGACCGGTGGCGACGCTCAAAATCAGTGCCGCGCCGGCAAGCGGTGCAAGAATCATCCCATCCCCTCGTGCCGCGCCCACTCTAGGCGACTTGTGCCCGGCACGAAACAAAAATCCCGAATTGGAGCGGCCCGAGATAACCCATATTTCCGCTGTGGAACCGGATTCACGCGACGCATCGGTACGCACTAACGGCCGGCAGCCGCGCCGAGGGAACGCCGGCCTTGGCGGCCGCGTTGTCAATCGCTTTGCGCACCTGACAAGGCAAGGAGGCCTCGATGCAGACGCAGTTTAGCCACGCCGCCGTCGCCCTGATGCTGCTCGCGGGAACCGGCACCGCGAGCGCGCAGACCATCTACACGCGGGATCCGGTCGACACGACCGTGATCGACACGCGGCCCCTGCAACTGACGCCGGCCCAGCGGACCACGATCTATCGCACGATCATCCCGCAGGGCCGCGGCCGCGCCCCGATCGTGCGCGAGCGGATCGTCACCGAGCCGGTGGCGCCGGTCGTCCAGGAGCGCGTCATCAGGCGGTCGATCGACGACTATGCCTACGGCGGCTACGGCTCCGATTACGCCTATGTGCCGGCGCCCCGCGAGTATGTGCCCGCACCCCGCGAGCGAATCGTGACCGCGCCGGTCGACGCCTACGGCGACTATGCCTATGCGGTCGGGTCGCACGTGCCGCCGACCGTGCGCTTGGCGCCGATTCCGCCGGCCGTCGTGGCGGAAGTGCCGGCGGTGCGCCCCTATCGGTACATGCGCTACTTCGACCGCGTGCTGCTGGTCGATCCGGTCACCAGCACGGTCGTCGCTGACGTGACCGGCTACTAGGTTGCGCTTCTGAGTGCGGCCGGCGCGCAGGGCAGTCCCTCGTGCCGGCCGGTTGGAGTCTTGTCGAGAGATTGACATGAGCATTCGCGACATTGGATCGCGTGTGGACGGCAGACAGCCGATGACGCGCGCGCAGGCGGCCCGGCTCAAGGTCTTGTCGGAAGAGGCGTTCGAGCCGGAAGCGTTCAGCCGGCGGCTCACCCGGGCCGAGGCGGAGCTGCGCATCGAGACCTTGAGCGCGAAGCTCAAGCTGCAGGACGGTCCGCCGCACACGCTCTAAAGCGGGATGACTTTTCTTCGAATCGTCATCCCGCTTCAGCTTCTTGTTTGAGCATGATCTTTTCCGAAAAGCGCTGCACACTTTTTCGGATCATGCTCTAGATGTAGAGAGCCGTTTGAGACGGGCGAGCACTTCGATAAAATTGTCCCGGTTGCGGCAACGCGGCCGTAACGGTCTTTGGTGATGATCGCGCCAAGGGGCCTCGACGGAGGCGTCTCATGGAACGACGACACCAGGCGCGCTCACGGACTCTGAAATCCGCGCAGATTCTGCTCAACCACCATCATTCGGTGATCGACTGTACGGTGCGCAATCTGTCGCCGAGCGGCGCCTGTCTGAACGTGGCGAGTACGCTCGGCATACCCGAGACCTTCGACTTGCTCTTCGATGCCGACAAGTCGATCCGCACGTGCCGGCTGGTCTGGCACAAGGAGAAGCAGATCGGCGTGGAGTTCGCGGCGGACGACGCCGAGACCGCGCTTACCAGGTCCGCTTGAAGCCGGCCCTGAGGCTTTTGCTGAGATCGCCACCCGCGCCTTCGCTCACCGCTCCGGTGATGCTGATGGGGCCCCCGAACAGCTTCTGCTCCGCGCTGAGTGAGCGCGTCCACTTGTCGTCAGCGCTGGAGATGGTCGCACCGACTGACAGGGTCGTGTCGGGCAAGATCGTGACGCGCACGGACTGATCGGTGCTGTAGACCTGCTGGCCGCCGGCCGCGGCCGCTGCTCCCGGCGCGAGCGCCTGGCTCACGGCGTAGCCGTTCTGCCACGTCATCGAGACATCGCCGACCGGAACGGAGCGGCTCAGCGTCACGCCGAGCTTGCCCTGCTGCTGCGGGTCGATGCGCGTCGCGACCGCGGCCTTGTCCCAACTCCCCGGCAGGTCGGGAGCCGCTGCGCTCAGGTTCGCCCAGGCCGCACCCGATCCGGCATCGACGTCGACCTTGCCGTCCCAGCCCTTGCGCGCCGCGGTGAACCTCGACGCATCGATCGCATGGGCCGGCGGCGGCACGGTGAGGTCGACCGGTCGTTCGAACACCTGTCCGATCTCCTCCGCGACGGTGTCATCGCATGGCGCGCCGACCGGCTCGGCGGCCGCGACGGTGGTGCCGAGCAGGCTCGCCCCCAGCACGCCGCGCAAGGCGCAGCGTTGCAGCATCGTGTTCATGTTGGTCATTCGTGTTCGTGAATCGTCGCCCCAGGTTCGGCGCGGCACTGTGCCGGCGGGCGTGGGCTTTTTATGACCGTCCTCGGCCGAAAATGGGCCGATCATCGGTTGGGTTAATGGCGTGGGGCCCGTGCAAACGGCCGTAGTTAGCGCGCGGTGTCTGCCGCCGAATGTGATTCAACTTCCGTTGACCATGCGCGGAATGGATTCAGCTTCTCTTGACCATGTCGAACAGGCGAGCCGCGCCGGCGCGGCGAATTAAGACGGCGAGAAGGGGTCGCTGCTTAGCCTCGGCGCGGGACTTTAGGGGAGGCAAAGATGGCATCCGCGTTTTGGCAGGGCGCGACCATTCTCGCGCTGGCCGGCGCCGTCGGTCTTGTGGTCGAACATCAGTTCGGGGCGGGGCTGGACCAGACCACCGAAATCCTCGGCCCGATGTTTCCGGATGATGAGACCACCGGCAGCGTCGACCGCGCCCCGCGCGCCGGCTGGGTCCGGCTGAGCGACGAGCAGCGCGGCTGGATCTTCCTCGGCGTGATGAATCTGCCGGACGTTCCGGAGGCCGACGCGACGGCGCCGGGACCGGAGGAAATGCTGCCGGCGACGGTCGAGCTGCAGGACATGCCGGCGATGGTGACGCGGAAGATTCCGTTGATGCGTGACCACAAGTTCGTCAAGCTCGACGACCGCATTCTCGTGGTCAGGCCGGACGACCGCCTGGTGGTCGCCGAGATCCCACGCTATCGGCTGCTGCCGTAACAAATGATTTGCGCGCGGCGCAGGCGCCGCGCGCAACGGCCGGACTCGTTTCCGACCTGCCCCGTGCAAAATCCGTCAGCGCGGCGCGGTGCGCGGCGACCGTTCGACGTTGCCCTTCCACTTGCCGAGGCTCTCGGCGATGATCTTGGTCGACTGCATCGCCGACTGGCTCAGGTGGGCATACTCGGCGATCTCGCGCTGAACGCGGGCGCCTTCCTCATGCAGAAGGTCGCGCAACGTCTGCAGCTCGGCGATCAGCCGGTCGATCTCCTGCACAGAGGAGCCCGCGACGCGCTGCAGCAATGTCGAGATATTGTTGGCGACCAGTTCGCTATCCATCTCGGGTGAGCGGCGAAGGTTCGCGCCGTCGCGGCGGACGAACTCTCTGATCTCCCCTTCGACCTCGACGTCCGCAGCCTTCTCGAGGTCCGCAGCTTTCCCGCTGATGACAAGTGTCATGATTGAATACCCCCGTAATAGAGCGCGTTGTGCGCGTTCCACCAATGCCGATTGCGACACGTGAATGTGACCAGATCGCGACCATCGCGCCTCCATCCACCGCAGGCTCGCGTTGCAGTGAATGGTGTCGGCAGCTCGTCGACGTTGCGGCTCAAAGGTCGGCTTGCGTCGCATTCGCGGTCAAAACCACAACATGGTACCAGCCGAACGCGGCGGCGTGAGCGATTGTGGGTTCCGCGCAGTCGCGACAATCGGGCGGTAGGATGGCAGGGCGGGATCCGAATGGCGCACCGGTCCGAATCACGTCGCTCAGCGGCGGGCGCGGCGTAGCGTCAGCGCACGCCCTTGTCGAAGCGCGCCAGCCGCTCGAAGCGAAGGTCAGCGCTCGTCGCCGCAAGCCCGCGCGTGTTGCCGCCGCATGATCGATGCGCGAGCTTTGTTCCCTGACGCTTATGGGGCTTGCACATGAGGCATCCCGCGCGCGTCGATTTCGGGCCTTTGCGCTTGTGGTGCATTGTCGGAGTCCCGGCAATTGGTCTAAACTTGACGCAATTCTTTCACTGCACACCGTTACCTCACACCTCATGATGGCCTCGTCATGGCCGGCCGCCGATCCGGCGCCAGATGGAATCATGAAATCTTCGCAATGAAAGAGACTCGTGTGACGCGTACCCTGCACATTGTTTTGCTCGCGGTGACCGCGGTGCTGTCGGCATGGACGCCTGACGCCCGCGCGGCGGACGTCTTCGGCTTCAATGCCGAGAAGATCGGCGTGCCCGGCTTCGATCCGCCCTGGCACGGAAAGGGCAAGTACGTGTTCGTAGCGCCGAATCCAAATCCCCGGACCAGCATCACGGTCGATGCGTTCGATCTCGACGGCTCCACGACATGCCCGCCCGTGCTGCTGAAGGGCGAGACCTCCAACGCCGTCATCGGCGTCGGGACCGATTGCAATCCGTATCCGAAGGCGTGGCTCAATGAGGGCTACGGAATCTTTCTCGGCCAGCTCGCCGTGAGCGTCGAGATCACGCTCAAGGACATCAGCACCAGCCGTGACGTGCTGTGGGAGGCGCTTGGCGTGGACGCCTCCGGCAAGCAGGTTTTCTTCCAGGGCACCTTTCGGGGCAACGGCGCAGATAACCAGGTCAGCCAGTCATGGACGATCGATCAGGGCACGCTCGCCACGACGCCGGTCCAGCCGCCAGGCGGCTTCGCCCGTCCGGTCGGCATCATCGTGGTGAACGTCAAGTCGCTCGGTGCCGGCGTGACCTTGCCGGCGTTCGGATCGACGCGCCTCGACCAGTCGATCTACCTGGTCGCGGTGACGGCGACGGGTTTTTGACCAGCGTGTTGCGGGTCGGGCCGTCCGCTCGCTCAATAGCCGATGATGATCTCGGCGACCGTCGGCTTGACCGCCTTGACGGGGGCGTCGGCCGACGTGAATTCCGCGTTGCCCGGTACTTCGTTGCGCGCCTCCGGCGAGGCCTTGGCGTCGGGACGCAGGAAGACGCCGACCTTGCAGCCGCCGGTCAAGGACGCGAGCGCGCCGCCCTGCCAGTCGCTCACCGGGCCGACATTGTCGGCGCCGAAGCCCTTGAGCTGGCCGTTGATTACGACCAGATGGATGCCGGTGCGCGCCGCTTCGTTCTGCCACCACACCTCGAGCCGCCGCTTGGGGTCCTTCGGAAACAGCACCGAGGCCATCAGCTTCTTGCCCTCGGCGGCTTCCACCTCCATGAACACGACGTTCTCGGATTTGTAGACGGTGGCGAGCTTGATGTGGCTCGAATCCTTCGCGAAGGCGCCGCCGCAGGCGACGGCGCGGGCGGGCGCTGCCGCCTGCTGTTTGGGCGCCGACTTGGCCGGCGGCGGAGGGTTTCTGTCGCGCGGCAAATCCCGTTCCTGGGCGCGCTGAATCTGTCCGGGCGTCAGCTCTTCGCTGTAGTTCCCTGGATCGGGAAACCGGTCTTCGGGAAATCGGGAACCTTGCTGCGCCCACACCACCGCTGGCGCCACCGCCCCGATACCGGCAGCCAGCGAAACGAGAAACAAACGATTGTTCATGCCATTCCCCTCACGGCCCAAATCAGAGTCTATCCCCCACAGACATCATACACGTTCTGTCGCCGTTTGGCGCGCGCTGATGCCGTGATACCGTTCGCTAATTTAGTGTCCCGATTTCGAAGTTCGCAGATACTCGCGGCACATTCTGATGCGAACTTCGGAATCGAAGGACACTAGCAACTCTATGATTCTAGTGCCCCTTTTAACCCGAAGTTCGCGGTCGGATTCGCGGCGCTGGTGCGCGAACTTCGGGTTCGGGGCACGAGTATGAGCCGCGTTCCATAACCGGCCGCGAACGGGAGGATTCTCGATGCGTTCCAAGATCAGTGCGCGCTGGCAGAGCGTGCTTGTCGGCGCCGCTCTCGTCGGAGGGAATTTTGTCATCACGGCGGCGGCGGACCCGATCCCGCCCGGCTGGGAAGCCAGCAATTTCGAGCCGCTCGGCTACAGCAATCTCGAGAACCGCCGCGGCGCCTTCAAGATGACGCTCAAGAAGGCAACCAGCGGCCGCTGGTACATGTATCTCGGCCATCTCTGGCACCGCGGCTGGACCATCGTCGACGTGACCGACCCACGCAACCCGACGTTCGTGAAGCATATGCCGGGTCCGTCCGACACTTGGACGATTCAGGTCACTTCCTCGGGCAACATCCTGATCACGGCGCTGCAAAAGGCGGCGGTCGGCTGGGGCGTCGATGTCAACAAGCCGAACGAGGAGGGCGTGCTGATCTGGGACATCAGCGATCCGGTCAATCCGCGCCAGCTCTCGCACTGGAAGACCGGCTCGCAGGGCACCCACCGCAATTCCTATCCGGGCGGGCGCTATGCCTACCTGTCGGCATCGGCCGAAGGCTTCGACCAACGCATCCTGGTGATCCTCGACGTCAGCGATCCGGCGCATCCCAAGGAAGCCGGCCGCTGGTGGATGCCGGGCCAGAAGGCGGGCGAGCCGCGGCCCGACAACGCGCCGCGCGCGTTCCACGGTCCGGCCATGATCAGCCCGGACGGCAAGCTCGCCACGATGGCCTACGCGCCGTCGCTGATCAATCTCGACATCAGCAATCCGGCGGCGCCAAAACTCGTCGGCTCGCTGCAGTTCACGCCGCCGTTCTTCGGCGGCGGCGGTCAGGCGATGCACACCGCATTCCCGCTGTGGGACCGCAATCTCGTGCATGTGAATTCCGAGCCGCAGGTCGAGCGCTGCAACGAGCCGCTGCATCTCGCCGGCCTGGTCGACAACCGCAATCCGGCGCAGCCGCGGCTGATCTCGCTCTATCCGGTGCCGGTGCCGCCCAAGGGCGCGAACTACAAGAACTTCTGCGAGAAGGGCGGCCGCTTCGGCCCGCACAATGTCAATCAGGAGATCCACCTGCCGGAGGTCGAGAAGCCGGGCAACCTGATCTACCTGACCTACTTCAACGCGGGGCTGCGCGTGTTCAACATCAAGGACCCGCGTCTGCCGGTCGAGAGCGGCTGGTTCATCCCGCCGAACCCGAGCACGATCCCGGGCGCGCGGCCGAGCGTGCCGGTGAACCAGACGGAAGACGTGCTGGTCGACACGCGCGGCTACGTCTACGTGACCGACAAGACCTGGGGCCTGTGGGTGCTGCGCTACACCGGCGCGGATCAGCCGGCGCCGACGGAGCGGTGAGGCAATTGCAGCTCGGCGTTGATCGTGCCGCGTGAATGATCAACGCAATTGCACTGAGCGTGCCGCGGGCCACCTCTCCCCGAGGCGGGGCGAGGTATCTAAACTCGCCGCACGTATTGCGGCTAATCCAAACAGCGAACGCGTGTTACGGCGCCGCCTTCAGCCGGTCGTAGGAGAACACGAAGTCCTGCTTATCGAGCGGCTTGTGGCAGTTGAAGCAGGCGGTGAGATTGGCCTGCGCGTTCGCCGTCTTGTCGGCGCGGAACGCCTGGTACTCCCACTCGCCGTTGCGTTGGGCCTCGGGATATTCGGTGCCCCAGCCGGTGCGCTTCTCCATCGCGGTGTAGCCGACGATGTTGGTCTTGATGAAGCGGCCGTTGGCGTCCTTCTCGGGATTGCCCTGGGCGTCGAGCTTGGCGGCGTATTGCACCATCGTCAGCACGGTGCCGCTCGGCAGCGGCTGGCCCTTCTTGGCGGCGTCGATCGCCGCGCGCGGGCCGTAGAACTCGCGGTACTGCTTGTTATCGGCGCGGTCGACGGTCGCGTAGAGCACGCCCTGGGCGTAATTCTCCGGAAAAACGACCTTGTCGCCACCGGCGCGGACTGCGCCTGCGACCGTAAGCGTGGCAACGGCCCCAGCCAGAGCTGCGAGGCCGACATGTATGCGGAATGTCATGGTTCCCTCCTCCAGGTGTGTACGTTGCAGACCGCGTCGGGTTACGTGCGATCTTGCCGTTAGCGACTAGAATATATCTAATCTTGGCAACGCCGTCATGACACGGCGGCGAGTTTCTCCGCACGCCATCATGATGCCGCAAGGGCTGGCACGCTCTTGACAGCGCGGCAGGGTGGCCTGATCGACTGCCGTTTTCGGCGGGGAGCCGACCGATGTTGGACTACTTCAGAGAGAACGCCGGCCAGATTCTCGACGGGCTGCTGTTCGGCCTGGGCGTGCTCGCCGTCTATCTGGGCGCGGTGTTCACCGGCGCGCTCATTCGTTCCCTCGGCGGCGCGGGCAGCAAAGGCCTGACCTTCCTCGGTAGCTACATGCAGGGCTGGTACTTCTACCTGCGCGGCGACGATCGCGACATCGTCAACGTCACCCTCAACATGATCGTCGACAACAAGCTCAAGTTCGACACCTTGGTGGCGGACCGCCGCACTTGGTTCGTTTGGCCCAATGCCTATCGCCAACAGCTGATCCGGCGCGCCGCGCGGCGCACCACCGAAGACAACCCGGTCATCCTGTTTCCGCAGGTGACCGCGCCCGCGCCGACGTCGTGGGCGGGAAAGGTCCGGCGCCGTTGCGGCGACATGGTCTACGACTCGCTCGCGACCGTGAAGATCATCCGCAACGGCAAGGCGACGCGCGTGCGGCTGCAGCCCGAGGACGACTACAAGGCCACTTATGGTCCGCTGATCAGCCTGGTGAGCGAGAAATGCACCAATGAGAATGCGATCGACCTTGCGCTCGGCCGGCCGATGGTGGAATACCGCTTTGTCGTCGCATTGACATTCGAGCAGCTCAGCAATCGCCGCGCCCGGCACCTGCGCGCCATGGTGATGTGGGAGGAGACCCTGATCAACCTGCCGGCCGAATGCCCGTGTGTGGAGAAGGAGGAGCACAAGACCCGCTTCTCCACGCTGCAGGCAATCGCCCGGCAGTACCGGGAGCACCCCGATCGTTTCGGCACCGTCAACGTGTGGCGGCCGCGCGAGGTGGCGGCGCTCGCGCCGGGCGCGGCCTACGAGGCGATGCGGCTCACGCGCGGGCAGGCGGCGGAGTAGCGGGGTCGTTTGCCCCGGCGGTTCCTGTGTAGTGAGCCGCGGCAAGCTTTCAGCAAGACGGACGGTTTAGGCTCCCAAGCAAGTGAACACGGAGGGCCCTCCCGATGCACCGTGGATGTGACTGCGCCGCGAACGATCCGACAGTTGGTCCGAGCCGGCGGTCCTTGATCCTGGGATTCGCGTGTGTCGCCCTGGCGCCTGCGCTTGCGCCTGTGGCCAGGGCCGAACCAGCCGCCGCCGATGACGAGCGCTTCATGCGGATCGCCATCGCGGAGGCGCGGCGGGCAGACTTTCCGTTTGGCGCGGTGATCGTCCGCAACGGCAGGATCATCGCACGCGGCCGCAATCTCGGACGAAGGACCGGCGATCCGACCGCGCACGGCGAGATGGTCGCCATTCGCCGCTGCCTCGCCAGCCATGGCAGCAGGGCGCTCAGGGGGAGCACGCTTTACACATCGGGCGAACCCTGCGCGATGTGCATGGGAGCGATTCTGTGGTGCCGGTTCGGCCGGCTGGTCTATGCGGCGTCGGTCGAGCAGTTGGCCACCAAGATCGATCAGATCATGGTTCCGAGCGCGGAGCTCGCCGCCAAGGCGCCGTTCGTGCCGATCGCGATCAAAGGCGGCGTGCTGGCGGACGAGGCGATGAGCCTGTTTGCGCGGTAGAGAACCCGGAGCGTTCCATGCTCGCCATCCGTGCCGCCAAGGCCGCCGCCGTCGCCGCCATCGCGTTGTTCGCCAGCCTGGTCGCGTTTGGAAATTTGACTGACTACGGCACCAACTTTGCGTTCGTGCGGCACGTACTGTCGATGGACACGGTGTTCCCGTCGTCCACGATCACCTACCGCGCGATCACCAGTCCGGCGCTGCATCACGCCGCCTACGCCCTGATCATCGCGACCGAGGCGGCGATCGCCGTGCTGTGCTGGATCGGCGCGGTGGCGCTCGTGCGTCAGATCCGCGCCGACGCGCAGGCCTTCAACCGCGCCAAGACCGTCGCGATCCTCGGGCTGACGCTCGGATTCCTGCTCTGGCAGGTCGGCTTCATGTCGATCGGCGGCGAATGGTTCGGGATGTGGCAGTCGAAGGACTGGAACGGGGTGCCGAGCGCGTTCCGGTTCGCGATCACGATCATCGCGGTGCTGATCCTGGTGGCGATGCCGGATCGGGAGCTTGACGGGTCACGGCGGCCGTTTTGAATAAACCGCTCACACATCCACTTTCAGCGCGGCGATGAACGCCTCCTGCGGGATGTCGACCTTGCCGTATTGCCGCATCTTCTTCTTGCCTTCCTTCTGCTTCTCCAGAAGCTTGCGCTTGCGCGTGACGTCGCCGCCGTAGCACTTGGCGGTCACGTCCTTGCGGAAGGCGCGCACGGTCTCGCGCGCGATCACCTTGCCGCCGATCGCGGCCTGGATCGGCACCTGGAACATGTGCGGCGGGATCAGCTCCTTGAGCTTCTCGGCCATGGCGCGGCCGCGCTGCTCGGCGCGGGTCTTGTGCACCAGCATGGCGAGCGCGTCGACCGGCTCGCCGTTGACCAGCATCTGCAGCTTGACCAGGTCGGCAGGCTTGAAGTCGGTCAGGTGATAGTCGAACGAGGCGTAGCCCTTCGACACCGACTTGAGGCGGTCGTAGAAGTCGAACACCACCTCGTTGAGCGGCAGGTCGTACTTCACCATGGCGCGACTGCCGACGTAGGTGAGCTCCTTCTGGCTGCCGCGGCGCTCCTGGCAGAGCTTGAGCACGGAGCCGAGATACTCGTCGGGGGTCAGGATCGTGGCTTCGATCCAGGGCTCGGCGATCTCCTCGATGTGGTTCGGGTCGGGCATGTCGACCGGATTGTGGATGTCGAGCTGGGTGCCGTTCCGGAGCTTGATCTTGTAGATCACCGACGGGGCGGTCGCGATCAGCTCGAGGTTGAACTCGCGCGAGAGCCGCTCCTGGATGATCTCCAGGTGGAGCAGGCCGAGAAAACCGCAGCGGAAGCCGAAGCCGAGCGCGGCCGAGGTCTCCATCTCGAAGGTGAAGCTCGCGTCGTTGAGCCGCAGCTTGCCCATGGCGGCGCGCAAATCCTCGAACTGCGCGGCATCCACCGGGAACAGCCCGCAGAACACGACCGGGATGGCAGGGCGAAAGCCGGGCAGGGGCGCGGCCACCGGCTTGCGATCGTCCGTGATGGTGTCGCCGACGCGGGTGTCGGCCACTTCCTTGATCGAGGCGGTGAGGAACCCGATCTCGCCGGGGCCGAGCTCGTCGGCGGGGAGGAGCTTGGGCGTGAACACGCCGACGCGGTCCACCTCATAGGCTGCGTGCGTGCCCATCATGCGGATGCGCTGACCCTTCTTCAGCACGCCGTCGACGACGCGCACCAGCACGACGACGCCGAGATAGAGGTCGTACCAGCTGTCGACGAGCAGCGCCTTCAGCGTGGCGCTGCGGTCGCCCTTGGGCGCCGGCAGCCGTGTCACGATCGCCTCCAGCACCTCGGGCACATTGAGGCCGGTCTTGGCCGAGATGAGCACGGCATTCGAGGCGTCGAGCCCGATCACCTCCTCGATCTGCTGCTTGACCTGGTCGGGCTCGGCGGCGGGCAGGTCGATCTTGTTGAGCACCGGCACGATCTCATGGCCGGCGTCGATCGCATGATAGACGTTGGCGAGCGTCTGCGCCTCGACGCCCTGGGAGGCGTCGACCACCAGCAGGGAACCCTCGCAGGCGGCGAGCGAGCGGTTCACCTCGTAGGCGAAGTCGACGTGGCCGGGGGTGTCGATCAGGTTGAGGACGTAGTCCTTGCCGTCGCGCGCCTTGTAGTTGAGCCGGACGGTCTGCGCCTTGATGGTGATGCCGCGCTCGCGCTCGATGTCCATGGAATCGAGCACCTGCTCGACCATTTCGCGGTCGGCGAGCCCGCCGGTGAGCTGGATCAGCCGGTCGGCAAGCGTCGACTTGCCGTGGTCGATATGCGCGATGATCGCGAAGTTTCGGATCGAGTCGGTGGGGGTGGCCGTCATGGCGGGCAGATAACACTCGCCCGGCAGGGCGGCAAGCGTGGTCCTCCGTCATTCCGGGGCGCCGCGAAGCGGCGAGCCCGGAATCCATAACCATCGATCTTGGAATGTGGATTCCGGGTTCGCGCCTTCGGCCCGCCCCGGAATGACGAGATGCTACGGGTGCGTGGCGCCGCCGTCGACCGTGATGGCCTGCCCGGTCAGGAAGGCGGCGGCTTCGGAGGCCAAAAACAGGGCGGTCCCGACCAGGTCCTCCGGCCGTTCCGGGCGGGCAATGCACTGCATGGCGACGATCCGGTCCTTTTGTTCCGGGGTCACGGTCTTGCGCTCGATCTCGGTGAAGGTCGCGCCCGGCAGGATGGCGTTGACCGTGATGCCGTCCGGCCCGAGCTCGTGCGCGAGCGAGCGGGTCATGCCGTCGAGCGCCGCCTTCGAGGCGATGTAGTGCAGGTAATTCGGCCGCCCGAGCGTCACCGCGCCCGATGCCATGTTGATGATGCGGCCCCAGCGGGCACGGCGCATCGCGGCGACCACGGCGCGGGCGCACAGGAAGGCGCCCGTGACGTTGACCCGCAGGACCGCCTCCCACTCCGCGAGCGGAATCTGGTCGAACGGCCGCATCTCGAGCGTCGAGAAGATCGCCGCGTTGTTGATAAGGATGTCGATGCGGCCGAACTCCGCCTCGACCGCCTTGGCCATGGCGGCGACCGAGTCCGGATCGGCCACGTCGGTCGCGATCGCCATCGCCCGGCCGCCCACGGCGGCGATCTCGGCCGCCACCGCGTCGCCGCGCGCGCGGTTGCGTTCGGCGATCACCGGGATGGCGCCGGCCGCCGCGAACGCCTTGGCAAACACGCGGCCGATGCCCTGGCCGGCGCCGGTGATGATGGCCACGCGGCCGGTGAGGGAAGCGCTCATGTCGGTCACGCGGCTTCCGCCAGGGTCTCGAGCGCGGCGCGCGCGTCCCACGGCCGCCACCAGGTCGCGAGGCCGAGATCGCGCGCGATCAGGCCGGCGGCGATGTATCCGGCGCCGCCCGAGATCGCGCCGCCCGGATGGCACGGCGAGCCCGCCATGTAGAGGTTCGGCACCGGCGTGCGGTATCCGAAATGGTTGTACATGACCTGCTCGGCGTTGAACGCGCCCATGAAGATGTCGCCGCTGCGCATATTGATGAGCTCGCGCGCATAGTGGCGGCCGGTGTAGACGTGGCGGGCGATGATGTTCCTCGCCGTCATGTTGGGACAGTAGCGCGCCCAGGTCGAGAGGATCGCGTCGGCGAACTCCGCCTCGAAGTCCTCGTCGCTGCGCCCGCCAGTGTCGAGCTTGAGCGGCATCACGTGCCAGGCATAGGTGGTGTGCTTGCCCGCCGGCGCCTGGGTCGGGTCGATGAGGCTGAGCGGTCCGGCGCCGAACTGCACGATCTTGGGCACCCGGCCGGCCTGCACGTCCTGGTGCGCGGAAAACAGCTCCGCCATCGTGTCGGCGCCGATGCTCCACTTGAGCGCGCGGTCGACATTGGGGTCGAAACTCGCCGCCGCAAAACGCGGGCTTTCGTTGAGCGCGAGGTGCAGGCCGAACAGCGCCCACGGCGTGTAGCGGAAGCCATCGAGCTTGCGGCAGAAGTCGTCCGGCAGCTGGTCGCGGCCGATCATGCTCTCGAAGGTCTGGTGCACGTCGA
>WNGB01009653.1_pt1 | contig 22496 bp, 25 predicted proteins | sample 5400681 | NCBI WGS metagenome assembly WNGB01 (sample SAMN13153367, study PRJNA577476) | soil metagenome | isolation source: 115 cm soil or saprolite under grassland replicate 2 | place: USA:California | collected 2016-06-15
TCGAGCGCGCTGCCGGTGATCGCATACATCTGCCAGCCGACCGAGACCCCGACCATCTGGAAGGCGACCGAGGCCGAGATGCGCGCGTTCCAGTAGAGGACAAACGGCCGGTGACGCAGCAGGCTGTCCGGCACCGGGTGTGGCAGGCTCATGGGGGAAGGTGGGCTCAACGGGCGGGAACTGGCAGGGAGTGGCTGTCCGCCGCATTGTAAGGGATTTTGGCGACGAGAACTCCAGCCCGGCGGGGCAGCCTCACGATTGTGTCTGGAAGGGTTGCAGGTGGCTTGCCAGCCGAAGCGGCGCAGCCGCGAACGGTGGTCCGTCTTCGCCAAGGCTTCGACGGACACCCGCTCGACTCGCCCGCCGAAGCCTCAGCGAAGGCGGGTGGTGGAGCCGAGGGGGATCGAACCCCTGACCTCCTCATTGCGAACGAGGCGCTCTCCCAGCTGAGCTACGGCCCCCAGAAGGGCAACGGGATTTCGCCCGTTGCGCGGGTGTGCGGCATTTAGGGCCGCCCCTCCGCCCTGTCAATAAGCCCGGTGGCGGCCTTGGGGCTGCTTGTTCGCCCGCACCAAGCCCGCTACATGTGGCCACCGCTTTCAACCGAGCGAACGCCGATGCGCGCCTTTTTCCTCGTCGTCGATCTCGCCCTGCAGTTCTACGTCATCCTCATTATCGCGGCGGCGGTGATGTCCTGGCTCATCGCCTTCAATGTGGTCAACACGCGCAACCAGTTCGTGGGGATGGTCGCGGACTTCCTCTACCGCATCACCGAGCCGGCGCTGCGCCCGATCCGCCGGCTGCTGCCGAGCTTCGGCGGCATCGACATTTCGCCGGTGATCCTGTTCTTCATCATCGTGTTCATCCGCTACGTGATCGCGCTCTATATCCTGCCCAACGTGCCCTGAGCCGCGATGGCCGGGCGACCGTGGAGCGCGACCGCGGGCGGCATCCTGCTGGTGGTCCGGCTCACGCCCAAGGGCGGCCGTGACGCGATCGACGGTATCGAGGAACTTTCAGACGGGCGAGCGGTGCTCAAGGCGCGGATGCGGGCCGCGCCGCGCGAGGGCGCGGCCAACGCCGCGCTGGTCAAACTTTTGGCACGGGCGCTCAGCGTCGCGCCGCGCGATGTCGCCCTGGTGGCCGGCGATACCGCGCGGATCAAACGACTGAAAATCGGCGGTTCGGCGCCCGCGCTGGCGGCGGCGCTGGAGAAAATCTGCGCAATCGGCTAGCGTCTGTGTTCAGCCGGCGGGGGGCCGACATGACCGCGCGGATCATTGACGGCAAGGCAATCGCAGCCGAGTTGCGTGGGCGCGTCGCGGACGCGTCGCACCGGCTCGCGCGTGACCGCAGCCTGGTGCCCGGGCTCGCGGTCGTGCTGGTCGGCAGCAATCCGGCGAGCGAGGTCTACGTCGGCAGCAAGACCAAGATGGCGGTCGGCAGCGGCATGCGCTCGTTCGATCACCGCCTGCCCGACACCGTCAGCGAAGTCGAGCTGCTCGCGCTGGTCGGCCGACTCAACACCGATCCGGTCGTGCACGGCATCCTGGTGCAGTTGCCGCTGCCCGCCCACATCGACGCGCAGAAAATCGTGGCCGCGATCGATCCGCGCAAGGACGTCGACGGCTTCAGCCCGACCAATGCCGGCATGCTCACCACCGGCCTGCCGGCGCTGGTGCCATGCACGCCGCTCGGCTGTCTGATGCTGGCGAAGACGGTGGTTCCCTCGATCGAGGGATTGGAAGCGGTGGTGATCGGCCGCTCCAATATCGTCGGCAAGCCGCTGGTGCAGCTGTTGCTGGCCGAAAACGCCACGGTGACGGTCGCGCATTCGAAGACCCGGGATCTGCCCGACGTCTGCCGCCGCGCCGATCTTCTGTTCGCGGCGGTTGGCCGGCCCGAGATGGTGCGCGGCCATTGGATCAAGCCGGGCGCGACCGTGATCGACGTCGGCGTCAACCGCGTCCTGGGCGCCGATGGCAAGAACCGAATCTTAGGTGACGTCGCTTTCGCGGAGGCGCGTCAGGTCGCGGGCGCGATCACGCCGGTGCCGGGCGGCGTCGGGCCGATGACGATTGCCTGCCTGTTAGCGAACACCGTGCGCGCGGCCTGCGCGCTCGCCGGGTTGCCGCCGCCGAACTTCGAACGACAGAAGGCGGAAGACTGGGCGCGGGAATAAAGCTGTGGGTTGGGTCGAGGTCTTCGCGAGACCCAACGATGACGGTCCGAATGCCGATGGCCGGGACGAAACCCGGCCATGTGATCCAATTCAAAACTGAAACGTCGCCTTCAGCCCTGCCAGGCGTAGGCGACCTTGTCGAGCACCTTGGTGCCGAAGCGCTCCGACGAGCGGGCGACAGCGCGGCCGCCGAGATTGCGATAGAAATTGACCGCCGTTTCGTTGTCCGACAGCGCCCATACCACGAGGCTGTTGAGCCCGCTCTGTCCCAGGTCGCGGCGCGCGGCCGAGAACAGCTTGCGGCCGAAGCCCAGGCCCTGGAACTCGGGCCGCAGATAGAGCTCGTAGATCTCGCCGTCGTAGTAGAGGCTGCGCGCCCGGTTGCGCCCGTAATTGGCGTAGCCCGCCACGCTGTCCCCGAAAACGAGAATGGCGATCCGGCTGCCTTTGCGGATCGCGCTCTCCCACCAGTCCGGCCCCCGCCGATTAATCAGTTTGTCGAGCTCTGGCCCCGGGATCACGCCCTGATACGCGGTCCGCCAGGCATCGTCGTGCGTCGTCGCGATCGCCGTCGCATCGGACGGCTTGGCGCGGCGGACCTCGATGAGGATCGTGCTCATGCAGCGATACAAGCAAGCGCCCCGGCGCCCTTCAAGTGCGATGTTTAATCAAAGGTTAACATTGTGAATTTTTTGGGTCCCCGCGCCTCGGAAGCCCTCGCGGCAGAGCAAAAAAACCAGCATTGTTCGCTGTCTGGCGGGCATGTTGCAGCGGCGCCACGCTTGCCCGGGATTTTGCGCAGGCGGTGCCGCCAAGCCCTTGGCGCGGTTGGAATCCAGCGCACTGGGCCAGCGGCCGAGCGCCGGTGCCGCTGCCCGGAGCGAATCATTTCACGATTATGACAATCGCGGCGGCGACCCCGGATTGCAGCCAGTGCCCCGAACCCGAAGTTCGCATGTGAATGTGCCGCGAGTGTTTGCGAACTTCGGAATCGGGACATTAGCCGCCGCCGGCGCCGTCCCCGGCTAGACCCGCTCCGCCTCCCGGCGCCGTTCTTCCTTCTTGCGCTCGTTCGGATCGAGCAGCTTCTTGCGCAGGCGGATCGATTTCGGGGTCACCTCGACATATTCGTCGTCCGCGATATAGGCGAGCGCCCGCTCCAGCGTCATCTGGATCGGCGGGGTCAGCCGCACCGCCTCGTCCTTGGAGTGGGTGCGGATGTTGGTGAGCTTCTTGCCCTTGAGCACGTTGACCTCGAGGTCGTTGCCGCGGGTGTGCTCGCCCACGATCATGCCGCGATAGACCTTCCAGCCGGGCTCGATCATCATCGGCCCGCGGTCCTCCAGGTTCCAGAGCGCGAACGCGACCGCCTCGCCGTCGTCGGTGGCGATCAGCACGCCGGTGCGGCGGCCCTGCACCTCGCCCTTGTACGGCGCGTAGGCGTGGAACAGGCGGTTGAGCACGGCGGTGCCGCGGCTGTCGGTGAGCAGCTCGCCCTGGTAGCCGATCAGGCCGCGGGTCGGCGCATAGAACACGAGCCGCACCCGTCCGCCGCCGGACGGCCGCATCTCGATCATCTCGGCCTTGCGCTCGGCCATCTTCTGCACCACCACGCCGGCGAACTGCTCGTCGACGTCGATCACCACCTCCTCGATCGGCTCGCGAATCTCGCCGGTTTCGCTGTCGCGCTCGAACAGCACCTTCGGTCGCGAGACCGACAGCTCGTAGCCTTCCCGCCGCATGGTCTCGATGAGAATGCCGAGCTGCAGCTCGCCGCGGCCGGCGACCTCGACCGAGTCGCGCTCGGTCGATTCGCTCACGCGCAGCGCCACATTGCCCTCGGCCTCGCGGAACAGCCGGTCGCGGATCATCCGGCTGGTCACCTTGTCGCCCTCGGTGCCGGCGAGCGGGGAATCGTTGACCCGAAACGTCATCGAGAGCGTCGGAGGGTCGATTGGCTGTGCCGGCAGCGGCACCTCGACCTCGGGGACGCAGATGGTGTGGGACACGGTCGCCTCTGGCAACCCGGCGACCGTCACGATGTCGCCCGCGCCCGCCTCCTCGAGCGCGGTGCGCTCGAGTCCGCGGAACGCCAGCACCTTGGTGACGCGGCCTTCCTCGATCAGTTTGCCGTTGCGGTCGAGCACCTTGACCATCTGGTTCGGTTTGACCGTGCCGGAGGTGATGCGCCCGGTTACCAGGCGGCCCAGATAGGGATTGGCCTCGAGGATCGTGCCGAGCAGGCGGAACGGCCCCTCTTCCACGGTCGGCGGGGCAACGTGGCGGGTGACGAGATCGAACAGCGGCGCCATGCCCTGGTCCTTCGGACCAGCGGGGCTCTTTGCCATCCAGCCTTCCTTGGCGGACCCGTAGAGGATCGGGAAATCGAGCTGCTCTTCGGTCGCGTCCAGCGCGGCGAACAGGTCGAAGATCTCATTCGCGACCTCGCTCGGTCGTGCGTCCGGCCGGTCCACCTTGTTGATGACCACAATCGGCTTGAGGCCGATCTTGAGCGCCTTCGAGACCACGAACTTGGTCTGCGGCAGCGGGCCCTCGGCGGCGTCGACCAAAACCAGCGCGCCATCCACCATGTTGAGGATGCGCTCGACCTCGCCGCCGAAGTCGGCGTGGCCCGGCGTATCCACGATATTGATGCGGGTGTCCTTCCACAGGATCGAAGTGCACTTGGCCAGGATGGTGATGCCGCGCTCGCGCTCGAGGTCGGTGGAATCCATCGCGCGCTCCGCCACCCGCTGGTTTTCGCGGAATGAGCCGGATTGCTGGAGCAGGCGGTCGACCAGGGTAGTCTTGCCATGGTCGACATGGGCGATGATCGCCACGTTGCGGAGGGGCATTCGGGAAATCCGTTGGCGTCCGGGCCCGGGCCCGGGCGCGTATTGCGGCGCAATATATGCAGCGATCGCGAGATCGCAATGATTATTAGCGGAATGCCCGGAGGATCAGCTTAACGCCGAGGAAGAACAGAAGCGCGATCGGGATCCCGACCAGCACGAACGCGGGAACATCCCTCCACGACATAATGCCCGATGTGCTCATCGCGAACGTGAACGGGATCGAGCACAGGCCCGGTAGGATCAGAACAAAGCCGAGCAGACCCAGCAGGACCGTCCCGCATCCGCTCCTGAATCCCTCCGATGTCGGACGGGACGGGGTTGGCAGGTCCGGGGGCTGCTCCGGGGGCAGGTGCGGGCTGTTCATGGGTCGGGTGGGCGGTCGGTCTCGGTCTGGCGGTAGGTCCGGTACAGGATGAACACGCCGCCCGCCGAGATGAAAAAGCAGATCATCCACAGGCCGGTGAGCGTGGGATCAAAACGCAATATCGTCGCGAAGGCGAGCGCGCACACGCCGGGCAGCAGCAGGAGGATTCCCAGCACGGTCATGAGGACTTTCATCGGATCGCTGATCATGAAGGGCTCCAAAAAGTGGCTGGCAGGCGCGCCAGGAATCTCTCACGCGAGGCTACGCGGTCCTTCGCCATGCGCCTGCGCCGCCAGCGCGGCGCGAATCTGCGCGATACGTCCGTCACGGTAGAACAGGTTGTAGGTGTAGAACGGGATGATCTGCCCGTTCGGCGTCACGAAGTGGATGCAGGAGCGCTTGACGCCACCGACGCAGAAATTGAACCGGTCCATGAATTGCACGATCGCCACCCGAAAGACGTTCTCGTAGGTGATGCCGGCGGGTACTACCGCCTTGGGCAGGCAGCAGAGGAATTCGACGAGGCGCTCCGGCGCATTGTTGGCGCCCGAGGAAAGCGAAAACAGCTCGATGAATTTCTCTTTCAGCATCGGCTGCTTCTCGAAGCTGATCGTGTTGGGCGTGATGGCGACGAACTCCTCGCGCGGGACCAGCGAGGTCACCGGCAGCACCGAGCGGCCGTTGCGCAGCCCATAGCCGATCGAGATCGACTCCGGATTGCAGGGCAGCGGCACCATGTCGTCGGCGCCGAACACCCCGGCGTCCTCGACGATGCGCTGCCGGATTTCCGACAGCACGATGCGCCGCGACTTGTCGAACCCCTCGTTGCGGCCGGCATCCTGCACCGGCTGGAACGTGATGCCGCGCACGCAGCGCCATTCGAGCGCATGGCGCACGATGGCGCCGATCTCGTCGTCGTTGACGCCGCGCTTCACCGTCACCACCAGCGTGGTCGAGAGGCCATGGCGCTCGAGATTCTCCAGTGCCTCCTGCCGCACCCGCCGCAGATCGGCGCCGCGCAGGTCCATCAGAGCGTCACGGCGGAGCGAATCGAACTGGAGATAGACCTCGAGCCCGCGCTTCTGCTCGGCGAGGCGTGCGACGAAATCGGGCTCGCGCGCAAGCCGCAGGCCGTTGGTGTTGAGCATCACGTGCCGCACCGGCCGCGACCGCACCAGATCGAGCACCTCGAAGAACTCCGGATGCAGCGTCGGCTCGCCGCCGGAAATCTGCACGATGTCCGGCTCGCCCTCGCTCGCCACCAGCGCGTCGACCATGCGCTCGATCGTCGCCAGCGGCAGATGCTTGCTGCGCGCCGGCGATGAATCGGCGAAGCAGACCGGGCAGGTCAGATTGCAGTGCTCGTTGATCTCGATCAGTGCCAGACACGTATGCTGCTCGTGGTCCGGGCACAGGCCGCAGTCGTAGGGGCAGCCGAATTCGGTGCGGCTCTGCAGGTTGAGCGGACGGTCGCCCGGCTTGATGTAGTCCTTGCAGAGCCGCCAATAGGCGGCGTCGGTGGACACCAGCGTGGACTGGACGCCGTGGCGCTCGCAGCGCTTCTCGTACCAGACCTCATTGTCCTTGATGGCGATCTTGGCCGGCACCAGCGCAAGGCAAGTCTCGCACAGCGAGGTGGTCTGGCCCCAGAACACGTAGGGGCGCGCTCTACGCAACGGCAGGGTCATCGACAGGCCTCGGGTTGGCGCGTGGCGCGGTGGCGATCATCACCACCGCATAGACGACGATCATGGCGGACAGGAGATGAAACAGCGTGAACGGGCCGGCGACCGTGCCGTAGGGCTTGATGAATTCCCAGGCGAAGCGCTGCGCCCCGTAGAATCCGACCGCGAGATAGAATCCATTCTCGATGACGAACGCGTTGCGGCGGAACACCACGTAGCCGATCGCGAACGCCGCCATGGCGGCGCTCTCGTAGAGCTGCACGGGATGGCGCAGCGTTCCGTCGCCGAAGTCGTGGCCCCACGGCAGCGATGTCGGCGTGCCATGGGTGAAATCGTCGATCCCGGCGAAGAAGCAGCCGATCCGCCCGACCGCCACGCCGACCGCGAGCGGCAGCGCAAACCGCGCGCCGGTCCGGGTCGCGATTCCGGCGTGGCGCTTGTAGAGCTCGACCGCGATGATCGCGCCCGCGATGGCGCCTTCGATCGAGCGGGCGACACCCGATTGCTGCGACAGCCAGAGGTTCAACGTGCCGAACGCAAAGGCGCCGACGCCGGCGCCGAACACCAGCGCCGCCACATAGCCAAGGTCGCCGGTTCGCGACGGCGGCGGGCGGACGTCGGGGCGCCGGCTGATCCAGAGAAACGATAGGCCGGCCGCCGCCCAGGCGGCGATGTCGAATCCGACGTGCGGGAGCGTGCCGGTCATCTGCGGCCCATCAATGGGTCGAGCCTAGGGCCGCCGCGCAGCCGGTGCAATCGGTGCGGGGCGACAGCGACGAAACATTGCCGGCCCGGACGGCCCTGCGCAAGCAGCAGGAAGCCGCGGCTGCGCCCGCGCTCGAGCCGCCGCTGCGCAAATCGGCACAGCGGTTGCAGTGGGCTAGTGCTACGACCGCGTCCAGCCCGGACACGGTGTCATGGCGACAGAGAGAGTCCCAGCGAGAAAAATGATTTGTCCTCTCCGCAGCGAGGCCGACTATGACGCCGCGCTGGTTGAGATCGATCGCTATTTCGACAAATCCCCGGAACCAGGAACGCCTGCGGCCAACCGCTTCAATTTGCTCGCCCTCGTGATCGAAGAATACGAACGTAAGAACTGGCCGATCGAGGGTCCAGTCGTAGGGCGGAATAGCCTTAAGCGCGTTTACGCGCGTCTTCGACGCGCTATGGCGTATTCCGCTGGCGACTGATGAGGTTGGGGCGAATACGCTGCGCTATTTGTACTCTACGTTTCCGAGACCTACGGGCTCGCCGGCCGGCTCCAGGGTCCGAAGCGCACGCCCTTGGGCAGCGCCTCGTGCAGCAGCATCATCTCGCCGATCGTCTCCGACGTGACCAGCCCGACCAGCCGGCCGTTCATGTCGACCACCGCGACCGCCGGCGCTGCCTTCTCCTGCAGGATGCGGAACGCCTCGTCGAGGCAGCGGCGGTGGCCGAGCGTCGGCACCGGGCTCGACATCGCCTCGGCGACCTTGGCGTCGGGGCCGCGCTCCTTGAGCGCGCGGATGATGTCGGCGCGCGCCAGCAACCCGACCGGCTTGCCGTCGGCGTCGACCACCGGGAATTCGCTCTGGCTGGTGCGCAGCAGCGTCTGCACCGCATCCTCGACGTCGGCCTCCGGCGTCAGCGTCGCATATTGCGTCATCATCGCGGTGCCGACCGGGACGCCGCGCGACATCGCCCGCAGCGCCACGCTATGCGCTTCCGCCGAGGCCGCGAGATAGACGAAGATCGCGATGAAGATCAGCATCGGATTGCCGAACAGGCCGGCAAAGCCGAGCGCGAACGCGAAGCCCTGGCCGATGAAAGCCGCAATTTCCGTGGCCCGCACGAAGCCGAGCCGTGTGGCCAGCAACGCGCGCAACACGCGCCCGCCGTCCATCGGAAACGCCGGGATCATGTTGAACAGCGCGAGAAACAGGTTCACAGCGGCCAGCCGGTCGACGAGCGAGACCTTCGCGTTCTCGACCACCGCAAGGTCGCCCATGTTGAGCTTGGCGCCCGCGAGCAGCACCAGGCCGAATGCGATTACGACATTGACCAGCGGTCCCGCAATCGCGATCAGGAATTCCTCGTGCGGCTGCTCCGGGATGCGCTCGAGCCGGGCGAGGCCGCCGATCGGCAAGAGCGTCACGTCCGGCGTCGCCACCCCGAAGCCGCGCGCCGCGAAAATGTGCCCGAACTCGTGGGCCAGCACGCAGGCGAACAGCAGCACCAGGAACAGCAGGCCCGACCAAGCCGCCTCGGCGCCACCCGATACGTAGCTCGCGGCGAAAATCCAGCCCAGGAACAGCAGGAAGGTGATGTGCACGCGCACCTGCGTGCCGGCGATGGAGCCGATGTTCAAGGACCAGGTCATGCAAGCCTCGCGGGTGGGAACGTGGGGTGGCGGTGGCCGTTAGGTAGTCACCGGCAAACGACATTACGAGTGGCAAGCGCACGACGATACGTGTCAAGATGGCGGCCCAAGCGTCGATGTGCGAAGAGGAGCAACAATGGCCCAGAAACTGACTGGTGATGCTCGTAAGGCGGCGGTGGCCAAGCTCAGCGGCTGGAGTGACGTCAAGGACCGCGACGCCATCACCAAGAAATTCGTGTTCCGGGATTTCACCGAAGCGTTTGGGTTCATGACCCGCGCCGCTCTCGTCGCCGAGAAAATGGGGCACCATCCGGAATGGTTCAACGTCTACAAGACAGTAGATGTGACGCTGTCGACACACGAGGCCAATGGTCTGACCGATTCCGATGTCAAGCTCGCTGAGGCAATGAACAGGATGGTGGGCCAATAGCACAGGAATTTGCGCCTTGGAGCCGTTCACATTTTTCATCAGCTATCGACGTCAGGACACGGCGCCGATCGCGCTGCTCTTGAAATACGAGATTGAAAGGCGACTTCAGTTTGTGCGCGTGTTTGTGGACGTGGAGGACGTCCGACACGGTGATACCTTTCCAAGCCGGATTTCGCAGCTGATTGACAAGGCGCATGCCACGATCGTGTTGATTGGCAAGAACTGGATGCCGCGTCGCAACGTGTCGCACGACCCGAAGGACACACGCCAGAGCGTCCCAGCCGATGAGGATTGGGTCGTCACTGAGCTTATCCATTCAACCACTAGTCCGATCGATTATGATCAGGACAAGCGATACGGACTGGAAAACCGCATTCTTCTGCCGATCTTCGTGGACTGCGAGCGCCGCTTTGATCAGTTCGAATTGCCGAAGACGATTGCATCGCTGACGCACACCCATGCTGAAAGCATTGACTATGCAAGCTGGCCCGGCGCCATCGGTCCGCTGATCGAAAGAGTCGCTGTGAAACTCAATCTCAAGAAGCGGCCCGACAAAGACGAGTACCCCAAAGCAGATGCGGCAAAGGCCCGGACGCAGCCTTTGCCGGACCAAGAACTCGCGTCGATCCTTCAGTACGAGGATTACGAGGGGTGGTATTTGGACAACTTTGGAAATGCGGAAATTCAGTACATAGTAAAGACGTTCAAGTTTCAGCATTTCAACCAAGCAGCAGATTTCATGGAGCTCGTCGCAAATCACTGTCGTGTTCTCGACCATCATCCTGAATGGCGGAATGTGTTCAACCATGTCACCGTATCGCTGACGACCTGGGATGCCCGCCGCCGTGTGACGATTTATGACCTTAACCTCGCGCTATTCATGAACAGGGCCGCTCGGGCTGTTGAGAGCCGTTCCTGAATGCACGAGTCACACGGGTCCCGCATCCGACGTATTGTGCGGCCTGACATTCACGTTCATGTTAGGAGTCCCGGGGGAGAGATTGATGTCATTCGATCACGCCGCGACATGGGATCGCTCCAGCCTCGACGACGACACCGCGCGGCGCGCGGCCAGCGACGAGGCGCGCGTGCGGGCGGGCTTCTGGCGCAAGGCCCGGCGGGTCGCATCGGGGCTTCCGTTCGCCGACGATCTGCTCGCCGCCTACTACTGCGCCTTCGATCGCGCCACGCCGCTGCAGGTGAAGGCTGCGCTCCTTGGCGCGCTCGCCTACTTCGTGATGCCGGTCGATGCCATGCCCGACGTCCTGCCGCTCCTTGGCTACAGCGACGATGCCGCCGTGCTGGTGACGGCGCTGCGCATCGTGGCCGGGCACATCAAGCCTGAGCATCGCGAGGCGGCGCGGCAGGCGCTGGCGCGCGGTCTCGCCGACGACCGTGCATGATCCGGAAAAAGGGGAACCGGTTTTCGAAAAGCATGCCCTCGGGCTGGACCCGGGGGATCATGCTCAAACGCAAAGAAGGCAGGCCGCACATGATTCAATCTCAACGAGTCAGACCCTAGCCGATGCCCGGACCGGGCGCGAACCCTGCCAATCCCGCGCAGGCGGTCGAACAGGCCGCCGTGCTCTACCGGCAGGGCAAGCTCGATGAGGCCGAAAAAATCTGCGCCCGCGTGCTGCGCGCGCAACCCGGCTGGTTCGACGCGCTCCATCTCATGGGGCTGATCAAGCTGCAGAGCGGCAAGGCCAGTGCTGCCCATGGGCTTCTCGAACAAGCCCTGAAGCTCAATCCCGCCTCGCCGCAGGTGATGTCGAACCTCGGCATGACGCTGGCCGCGCTCAACCGCGACCACGAGGCGCTGGCGGTTCTCGACAAGGCGGTCGTGCTCGCACCCGGCAACGTCGAGGCGATCTGCAACCGCGGCAATGTGCTGCTCAAGCTCAACCGTGCGGGCGACGCGCTCGCGGCGTTCGAGCAAGCGATCAGGCTGGCGCCGCGCTTTCCGGGCGCGCTGATCAATCGCGGCAACGCGCTGGCGCAGCTCAAGCGGTTCGCCGAGGCGCTCGCGCAGTATGATGCTGTGCTGGCGATGGTGCCGGCGAATGCGGAGACCCACGTCAACCGCGGCAACGCGCTCTCGGCGCTCGGACGTGCCGCCGAGGCGGTCGCCGCCTTCGACCGCGCGCTGGCGCTGCGGCCCGACTATCTCAAAGGCCTGATCGGCCGCGGCGCCGCCCTGCAGGCGCTCAATCGGCATCGCGACGCGCTCGCGGCGTTCGATCGGGCGCTCGCCCTCGACAAGGGCAACGCCGATGCCCACCACAACGCCGGGCTTGCGCTGCTCACGCTCGGCGACTATCGCCGCGGCTTCGAGGAGCACGAATGGCGCTGGCAGCGCACGGGCATGCCGGTGCGCCGCCGCAACCTCGGCAAGCCGCTCTGGCTCGGCGAATATCCGCTCGCGCGCAAGCGCATTCTGCTGCACGCCGAACAGGGCCTGGGCGACACCATCCAGTTCGTGCGCTATGCGCCGATGCTGGCGCGCACGGGCGCAACGGTGATCCTGGAAGTGCCGCCGGCGTTGGTGGCGCTGCTGTCGCGGGTTCAAGGCGTGGCCGAGGTCGTCGTGCGCGGCGAGGCGCTGCCGGCGTTCGACGTGCATTGTCCGCTCGCCAGCCTGCCGCGCGCGCTGCGCACGGAGCCCGCCACCATCCCGGCGGAAATTCCATACCTCAAGGCCAGCGACGAGCGGCTCGCCAAGTGGCGGACGCGGATCGAGGCTCTGCCGTCGCCGCGCGTTGCGCTGGCGTGGTCTGGCAGCGCCGATCACCCCAACGACTGCAACCGCTCGATTCCTTTCACGCGTTTGGCGCCATTGCTGGCGCGCGATGTCGGGTTCATCAGCATCCAGCGCGAGCTGCGTGCCGCCGACGTGGCCGAGCTCGCGCGCCTGCCACAACTCACCCACGCGGGCGATGATCTCAACGACTTCGACGATACCGCCGCCGTCGTGGCGCTCGCCGATCTGGTGATCTCGGTCGATACCGCGGTCGTGCATCTCGCCGGCGCGCTCGGCCGGCCGACCTGGGTGCTGCTGCCGTTCTGCCCCGACTGGCGCTGGATGCTCGAACGCGACGACTCGCCCTGGTACCCGACCGTGCGGCTGTTCCGCCAGCCCGCTGCCGGCGACTGGGACCGTGTGATCACACGAGTGGGCGAGCAGCTTCGGAACGAGTAGCCGACAAGGGCGTTGCGGCAACAGCAATGCGTTGCGCGCCGTTGCCACGCGGGTCACACTCCCTGCGCGGCGTGGCGTTGCGTGCCTTGGCCCAACCCGACCGCGCTGACGAGCGAGGACACCCTAGCAATCCGGGGCTCGCAGCCGAGCCGTTATGGAGCGGAGACATGAAGAACACAGTTCTGAGTATGATCGTCATCCTCGGTGCATTGGCGGCAACCGAAGCATTGGCGCAAGGCCGCGCCGCCGTTGACCAGAATGGGCGCGAGTTCCGTCCGCCAAGGGAAGCTGGCGCGCCATCGCGCGCGGCCCGGCCCCAGGCGCAGCGGCCGTCCAGGCGCGGCCCCCTCGACGCGCGCGCCGAAGGCCGCGCAGGGTCGCCTGTGGCCTTCGACGGGAGCTGGAGCGTCGTGGCGCGGCTATGGCTCCGCCGGCGCCTGCGCCGGTACCTGGGTGGCCGAGCGCCGCGGTTCCTAGGCGCGCACGTTCCGCCGAACGGGTACCACCTGCAATCACGGCGTCACGATCACCTTTCCCATCACTTGGCGATCGGTCAGGGCCTTGAGCGCCTGCGCCGTCTCGGCGAGCGGATAGGCGCGATGCACGTGGCATGAGAGCTTGCCCTCGGCCGCCCAGCGCGTGAGTTCCGCGATGCAGGCGCGGTAGCGTTCGTGCTCGCGCCGCACCCAGTCGCCGAAGAAGACGCCGAGCACGTCGCAGCCCTTGAGCAGCGTGAGATTGAGCGGCAGCTTTGGAATATCACCGGCCGCGAAGCCGACCACCAGATGCCGGCCCTTCCAGGCGATCGCCCTCAGGGCGGCCTCACTATATGTGCCGCCGACCGGATCGAAGATCACGTCGATGCCGTGCTCGCCGCCCTCCCGCTTGAGCGCATCACGCAGATCCTCGCGAGCATAGTTCACGACCGCGTCGGCGCCATGCGCACGCGCAAACGCGAGCTTGTCGTCATTCGACGCGCAGGCGATCACCCGCGCGCCCAGAAGCTTGCCGAGCTCGACCGTCGCAAGCCCGACCCCGCCTGAGGCGCCGAGCACCGCCAGCGTCTCGCCGCGCTTGATCTGCGCCCGCTCGATCAACGCGTGGTACGCGGTGCCGTACGTGACGACGAGGCCCGCCGCGCGGGTGAGATCGAGATCGGCGGTGAGCTTCACCAGCTTTCCCGCCTCGACTGCGATGCGCTCGCGTGCCGCCCCGTGGGTGACGTAGCCGATCACGCGGTCGCCCCGCGCCAATCCTGTCACGCCCGCGCCGACGCTCTCGACCACGCCGGCGAACTCGCCGCCGGGCGAGAATGGGAACGGCGGCTTGCGCTGGTAGCGGCCGGCGATGATCAGTGTGTCGTAGAAATTGAGCCCGACCGCCGCGACCTTCGCCACCACCTCGCCGGGCGCGGCCGTCGGGTCCGGAACGTCGGCCAGTTCCAGGTCGTCAGGTCCGCCGAAGCGGGTGCAGAGGATGGCTTTCATGGCAGGCTCGACTAGTGCCCCGAACCCGAAGTTCGCACGCCTGTGCCGCGAGTCCGATTGCGAACTTCGGGTTCAAAGGGGCACTAGAATCATGAAGCTGCCAGTGTCCCTTTGATTCCAAAGTTCGCATGAGAATATGCCGCAAGTGCTTGCGAACTTCGGAATCGGGACACTTGCGGGTGGTATTTGTATCACGGCACTTGCCGTGCAAGCCGCTCGAACATCGGAACAATGGGCGGTATCATGTGCCGATGCGGTGCGGCGAGGCGCCGCCTTCACATTGCCGAATTCGCCAATTATTCCAGCACTTAAGTGGGGGCTTCGTGTGATTCACGGAGAAGGCCGATGAGGGTCAGACATCTCGTGGGGACGGCGTTGCTGGCAGCCGCTGCCGGTATGCTGGGCACGGTGCCGCCGGCTCCCGCGCAGGGCGATCAGCCGACGCTGCTCGGCAGCTACGGCGACTGGGGCGCCTACACCGCTACGCCCAATGGCAAGAAGGTCTGCTTCGCGCTGTCGAAGCCCAAGACCTCGCAGACCAATCCGCCCGGCCGCAAGCGCGACCAGGCCTATCTGTTCATCTCCACCCGCCCGTCCGAGAACGTGCGCAACGAGGTGTCGGTGATCATCGGTTATCCGTTCAAGGACAGCTCGGATGCGACCGCCGAGATCGGCCAGGCCAAGTTCGCCATGTACACCCAGAAGGATGGCGCCTGGATCAAGAACGTTGCCGAAGAGGCGCGCATGCTCGACGCCATGCGCAAGGGCACCGACCTGACCGTCAAGGGTACCTCCGGCCGCAACACGCAATCGACCGACCAGTTCTCCCTCAAGGGTCTCGCCCAGGCACTCGATCGTATCGATCAGGAGTGCAAGTGAGAGAGCGAATAGCGAAATAGCGAATAGCGAATAGAAGGAATTGGAATTACTATTCGCTACTCACTGTTCGCTACTTGCTTTTACTCTCTACGAGACCATCCATGATCCGTGTCGGCATCGGCGGCTGGGTCTACGAGCCCTGGCGTGGCGTGTTCTATCCCAAGGGCCTGCCGCAGGCGCGCGAGCTCGAACATGCGAGCCGGGCGCTCACCGTCATCGAGATCAACGGCACCTTCTACGGCACCCAGAAGCCCACCAGCTTCCAGCGCTGGTACGCCGAGACGCCGGACGATTTCGTGTTCTCGCTCAAGGGGCCGCGCTTCGCCACCAACCGGCGGGTGCTGGCCGAAGCCGGCGAATCGATCGAGCGCTTCTTCGGCAGTGGCGTGCTCGAGCTGAAGCAGAAGCTCGGGCCGGTGTTCTGGCAGATGCCGCCGACCAAGGCGTTCAACCCCGACGACTTCGCGGCCTTCCTGGCGCTGCTGCCGCAGAAGCTCGACGGCCGGCCGATTCGTCACGCAGTCGAGGTGCGGCACGAGAGCTTCACGACGCCCGACTTCGTGACGCTTCTGCGTGAATACTCGGTGGCGCCGGTGCTGGTCGATTCCGACAAGCATCCGATGATCGCCGACGTGACCGGCGATTTCATCTACGCGCGCCTGCAGCGCACGTCGGAGGAGGTGAAGACCGGCTATCGGCCTGCCGCCCTCGATGCCTGGGCGAAGCGGGCGCGGGCCTGGGAGAAGGGCGGCGCGCCCGACGACCTCTCGACGATCGCGCCTGCGCCGCACTCCAAGGGCAAGCGCGACGTGTTCGTGTTCATGATCTCGGGCGCCAAGGTGCGCGCGCCCGCCGCCGCCATGGCGCTGATCGAGCGCCTGAAGTGACGCCTTCCTCGCGGGCTACCGTTACTTCGCCAGCTCGGCGAGCGGCGGGACGTCCTCCTCCCGCGGAGCGATCGCCTTGGCGGCGATCAGCGTCATCGCCACCATGTCGTAGTAGCCCATGGTGGCGACGAGATCGATCAGGCCGCGTTCGCCGAATTGCTTGACCGCAGCCGCGAAGGTCGCGTCCGACACCGACTTCTCGCGATACATCTCGGTCGCATAGTTGTAGAGGATCGTCTCGTCCTCCTTCATGGTGTCGGGGCGCTTGCCGGCCGCGATATCGGCGCCCACCTTCGGATCGAGGCCGCCGCGCACCGCCGCGCGGTAGTGGGACCGCCAGATCCAGTGGCTCGACCAGTGCCGGGCGGTGATCATGATGGCGAGCTCGGTCAGCCGGGCCGGCTGGCCGGTGTTCCAGCGTACATAGTCGGACACCGCTTCGACGCGCTTGGCGAGTTCCGGGCTGCGGATATAGACCTTGTAAGGAGGATTCTTGAAATTGGCATTGCGCGGCGGCTTGGCGATGCTGTCGGCATAGGCCTTCTGCTCGGGCGTGAGCTGATCGGGGTTGAGTGCCGGGTAGCGCTCCTGCGCACCGGCAGCCTGCGGCAGTACGAAGGCCGCGGCAATGAGCGCAGTCGTGAACAGATGACTCATCGAATCCTCCCATGACTATTGGGCCACGTTTCGGTCCGGGCCGGTCACAGTGTAGGCCTGCGCTCATGGCCGGTACACGTCTCAAGCGAAGCCACCAACCGGGGCCGCTACCAAAACGGTACCGCGATCCCATCTATGCTAGGGTGATTTGGACCCCGGAGTTGCCTTGGACCGATGACCGCAGTCACCGCCGATACTGCCCAGAACGCGCCCGCGGGCTTCGTCGAGAAGGCGCCGCTCGAGCGCTATGTACCGCCGGCGAAGCCCTCGCTGGTCGGGCTGTCGCGTGCGGCGCTCGCCGAGGCGCTCGGCGGCATCGGCGTGCCGGCGGCGCAGCGCAAGATGCGCGCGCAGCAGATCTGGCACTGGCTCTATGTGCGCGGCGCCACCCGCTTCGAGCAGATGACCAGCGTGTCGAAGGAGCTGCACGCTGTCCTCGATCAGCACTTTACGCTGGCGCGTCCGGAAGTCGTCGCCGAGCAGGTTTCCGCCGACGGCACCCGCAAGTGGCTGCTCCGGCTCCCCGGCGAAGTTCTGGGCGAGCAGCCGCACGAGGTCGAGTGCGTCTACATCCCGGAGACCGACCGCGGCACGCTGTGCCTGTCGAGCCAGGTCGGCTGCACGCTCACCTGCACGTTCTGCCACACCGGCACGCAGCGGCTGGTGCGCAATCTCACGCCCGGCGAGATCGTCGGCCAGGTCATGGTCGCGCGCGACCGGCTCGGCGAATGGCCGGGCAACCCTCCCTTGAAAGGGGAGGGTCGGATCGCCGAAAGCGATCCGGGGAGGGGTCCGAAGCAGGAATTGGCGACCCCCACCCGCCGCGCTTCGCGCGTCGACCTCCCCCTTGCAGGGGGAGGTGACCGCCACAGTACTCGCCTGGTCTCCAACATCGTCATGATGGGCATGGGCGAGCCGCTCTACAATTTCGAGGCGGTGCGCGACGCCATCAATGTCATCGCCGACGGCGAAGGCTTGAGCATCTCCAAGCGACGGATCACGCTCTCGACTTCGGGCGTGGTGCCGATGATCGCGCGTGCCGGCGAGGAGATCGGCTCGATGCTGGCGGTCTCGCTGCACGCCGTGCGCGACGACTTGCGCAACGAGCTCGTGCCGCTCAACCGCAAATATCCGATCAAGGACCTGCTCGACGCCTGCCGCAATTATCCGGGCGTCTCGAACGCGCGCCGCATCACCTTCGAATACGTGATGCTCAAGGGCGTCAACGATACCGCCGCCGACGCCAAGGCGCTGGTGCGGCTGCTCAAGGGCATCCCGGCCAAGATCAATCTCATTCCGTTCAACCCGTGGCCCGGCACCCGCTACGAATGCTCGGACTGGGATCAGATCGAGAAATTCTCCGAGATCGTATTCAACGCCGGCTACGCCTCGCCGGTGCGCACGCCGCGCGGCCGCGACATTCTCGCCGCCTGCGGGCAGCTCAAGAGCGCGACCGAGAAGCTGTCGGCACGCGAGCGCATGGCGTTGCGCGCCATGGCGATGACGGATTGACCATGGCGCTCATCGGCCGCTTGCTGCTGCGCCTCGTCGTGGTGTCGTTGGGTGCCGCGGTGGCGATCTATTTCGGCACCCTCGCGTCGTGTATCGCCAACTGGGGTAGGTTCGTCGCACTGATCGGCATCCCGCCCGACAGCCATGCCATCGTCGACATCATCCTTGCCGCGGTGATGGCCTTCATCATGTCCCAGGCCGTCTTCATGATGCTGGCGCCGGCCCTGATCGGCATTGCGATCGCCGAGACCTTTGCGATCCGGTCGTGGATCTTCCATGCCTTGAACGGCGCCCTGTCGATCTGGGTGGGCTGGGTGACGCTCGGACGCGGCCGCGAGTTCTCCGAGTTCTACGACAATGCGCTGGCGATTCTGGCCACCGGCTTGGTGGCGGGCTTCGTCTATTGGCTGATTGCCGGCTGGAATGCCGGTGTCATGAAACCGGCTGCGCCAGGCATTCCGCCGGTACCGGACCGCGCAACTCCCTAAAGCATGATCCGGAAAAGTGGATACCGGTTTTCCGAAGAGATCATGCTCAAACGCAAAGAAGCGGCTCACGCGTGATTCAATCTGAGCGAGTCAGATGCTAGCGACCGAAAATCTGCTATAGTGTGGGCGAGGAGGGGGGTGCCTGATGATCCATTGGTCGATTGCAAGAGCCGTGTGCGCGGGCGCCGGCCGGCTGCTGTGCGTGCTCGCGCTGGGCGCGCTCCTTGCCGGTTGCGACCGATGCGGCGACTGGTGGTGGGCGCCGGACCAGAGCCAGTCCTGCAAGGGCACGGCCCCGCGTTAGCCAGAGCATGATCCGGAAAAGTGAGAACCGGTTTTCCGAAAAGCATGCCTTCGGGCTTGACCCGAAGGATCATGCTCACATGCAACGCTAGCGCATGAATCGTACCGGGCTTCTGATCGCGCTTGCCGTCGCCGCGGCGGTCGGGCTCGCGTTCGGCCTCTGTCCGAAGCTTGATCTTATTCTCGCCGCGCCGTTCTTCGATCCCGCGACCGGGCTCTGGGCCGCGGCTGGTCAGGGGGTGGCGCGCGTGCGCGACGCCGCATCGTTCATCGTCGCGCTCGTTGCCGCGCCGGCGTTCATCGCGCTCGTCGGCAAGCTCGTGCTCCCGCGCCGGCCGATGCTGCTGTCCGGGCGCGCGGCCGTGCTGATGATCGTGACGCTTGGGCTCGGTCCCGGCCTCCTCGCCAACGTCCTGCTCAAGGATAACTGGGGCCGCCCGCGTCCGATCGACGTCACCGAATTCCGCGGCGCCGAGCATTTCGCGCCCTGGTGGGATCCGCGCGGCGAGTGCCCGAAGAACTGCTCGTTCGTCGCCGGCGAACCGTCGGGCGCGTTCTGGACCTTGGCACCGGCCGCGGTCGCGCCGCCGCAATGGCGCGTGCTCGCCTACGGCGCCGCGCTCGCGTTCGGCAGCGCGGTCGGCGTGTTGCGCGTCGCCGGGGGCGGTCATTTCGTCAGCGACGTGGTGTTCGCCGGCGTGTTCATGTTCCTGCTCATCTGGCTGGTGCACGGATTGCTATATCGGTGGCGCGCGACTGCGTTTGCCGATGCGGCGGTCGAGCGCGTGCTCGAATGCATCGCCATGCCGGTCTACCGCGCGCTCATGCGGCTGGTGGCGCGCCTGCGCGGCGGTTGACCTTCGCAGCCGCAATTAGCGGAAATGCACCTCGTCCCTGACGCTCTGGTTGAATTCCTCGAGCTCAGGCCCTTGGTAGGGCGTCTCGACCGAAATCGTCTCGTGCGCCGCCACGAACATGTGCCGGTAGGGCTCCTCGGCATAGCGCAGATACGAGGCGCCGCAATACTGCACCGGCTTGACCTTGTCCCAAATAATAAAGCCGCGCCCGTCGACGCAGCCGGCATCGACCGAGGCCGCCACCACGTTGCCGACCATCATCACCCGGCCGACCCATTCCTTCATCCACACCACCTCGCATTCGAAGTGGCGGTGGCATTCGGCGATGCGCGGCGGCTTCACCCGCGTCGCGGCGAGCGCGGTCAGCCCGGCCTTGTCGAGCTCGTTGACGCCGGGCGCGAACGGCAGCCCCAGCACGGTCGCCTTCTCCAGGATCGGACGCTCGCAGGCAGCGAGGTTGACCACGAACTCGCCGGTCGCGCTGATGTTGCGGTAGGTGTCCTTGTAGGTGTTGGTGGTGAACGCGATGTGCACCGGCTCGTGCACCACGCGCACGCAAGTCGCGAACGCGCCCGCATTGACGCGCCCGTCGGCGCCGACGCTGGTGATCAGCGCGAGCTGGCCGACATTGGCGAACAGCCGGTCCCAGTATTTGGCCGGCTGGTCGATCTTCTTGATCTCCGACATGCAAACCTCAATCTCCGTTGGCCGACCGGTGCCCGGCCCTTCCGCGTCATGCGCGGGCTTGACCCGCGCATCCATCTTCCTCGCATAAGGGGATGGATTGCATCCGACCTCGGGCTTGCCCGAGGTCGGCAACATATGAAGTGCCGCAAGTCGGGTAAACCGCGACTTGCGGTGCCCGGCAATGACAACACCGCAAGAGCAGCGCTAGTCGCTGGAGGTCAGCGGTCGCCGCACCCCCCATTGCTTCAGCACCGCCTCGATCGCCTGCGCGACGAAGAACCGCGCGCTGTCGGCATCGTAGTCCTGATCGCGCAGCGCGTCATAGTCCGTGAAGGTGTGCCGCACATAGGCGACCAGCGACAGCCATGCCGCCTCTTCGGGCACGGCGCGGCTCAATCCCCGGCTGTCGAGCGCATGGTCGACCACGGCGCCGAATTCATGCTTGGGGATTCTTGGCGCGAGCCGCCGCAGCGCAATCTCGATGTCTTGCCGCCGAGCCAAATGCCTTAGCGCGCCTCAGCGCCCTTCCGACAGCCGCGTGGCGAACAGCGCGATGGTCTTCTGATAGACCTCGGCCTTGTTCCAGGCCTTCAGCACACCGAAATTGTGCGTGCCTTCGGTCCAGGGCTGCCCACGCTGCCAGCCGTAGCCTTTGAGATAATTGGCGGTCGAGGCGAGCACGTCCGGCACGCTGTGGATCAGGTCGCGCCGGCCGTTGCCGTCGAAATCCACCGCAAACTTCACGTAGGACGACGGCAGGAACTGGGTTTGACCAAGCTCGCCCGCCCAGGCACCGCGCAAGCCGGCAACGCTGAGATCGCCGCGCTCGACGATCATCAGCGCCGCCATCAGCTCGCCCTGGAACATTTCGGAGCGGCGGCAGTCGTGGGCCAGCGTGGCGACCGCGCGGATCACCGGCTGCTTGCCGGTGTCGACGCCGAAATCGGTCTCGAGCCCCCAGATCGCGATCAGGATCGGGCCGGGCACGCCGAACTGCTGCTCGATGCGCGCGAGCAGGCCGGCGTGCTGCGTCAGCAGCCGCTGCGCCTTCGCCATGCGCGAATTGATCCGCGGCAGCGCGAATTGCTCGAAGCTCTGCCGGAAGACGCCTTGCCGGCGGTCGAGCGCGATCACCTGCGGATCGGGCGTGAGGCCGGCAAACGCTTCCGAGATCGTGCGCTGGGAAATCCGTTGCGCCGCTGCTTCGCGCGAGAAGATGGCGATGAAAGTGTCAAAGTCTCCGCCGCAGGGGGCGGCGGTCGCGGGCGAGGCTGTGGCCGCCAGCGCGGCCGCAAGGATCAAGCGGCGCATGGCGCTCATTTGAGCGCAATCATCGCGACTTTTGAATGGCGGTTTGCGCGGGGCCTCCGCAACAAAGCCGAGCCCGGATGGAGGGCTCCATTCGGGCTCTGTTTGGTCCCTCGGATCAACGATCCGTCAGACCATCAGCAGCTCCTGGCCGCCGAGCGAGCTCTGCATGAAATCCGGGATTCCCGTCGGTTCTGTCGCCGCGACGGTGCTCAATTCCGGCGACGGCTGCGAACCGGCGAAGCTTGCCGGGCCCGAGCCGGGCAGTTCGTCGTTGGGGAAGACGTCGCCTTCGATGAGGATCGGACCGTCCGGGCCGACGTCGATGATGTTGATGCAAAGAGCGCGATTTTCCTA
>WNGB01014321.1_pt1 | contig 22494 bp, 23 predicted proteins | sample 5400681 | NCBI WGS metagenome assembly WNGB01 (sample SAMN13153367, study PRJNA577476) | soil metagenome | isolation source: 115 cm soil or saprolite under grassland replicate 2 | place: USA:California | collected 2016-06-15
CAGCGAGGCGCGCCCGTAAGGCGCCGGGCCAGCAGAGAGGCGCGCCCGTAACGCGCCGGGCCAGCAGAGAGGCGCGCCAGGCGCGCGGTTAACCTTTCCGGCGTACCCTCGGAAAGCCAGGGGTGCCCGGGAACCGGGACCTACCCGAACACGGGGATAGATTTTGCTTTGGGGCTTTTGGGACGCGCCGCAGCCGCCCGGATCCCGTAGTAGCGTTCGGCCGTTACTGCTATGGGCGGGCCGAAGGGGTGGCAGCTGGTCCAGGCCTGCATATCTCTAGGAGGATCACGTGAGTACTGTCACCGAATCAGGCACGCGCTCGTCGGGGAAGCGTATCGGCGCCCTGATTCTCGCCATCATCGGCATTCTGCTGATCATCCTGGCCGTGATCTACATGACGACCGCGGCCGGTTCACTGCCCAGCTTCATCCCCGGGCATCTGAACGGCTCCACCGGGCACCACCCGCTGCGTGTCGGCGTCGCGCTCGTCGTGGGCCTGGTCCTGCTGGGCGGGGCCTGGTGGCTCGGCTTCGGCGGCAAGAAGGCCCGCAGCTAGGGTCTCCCCGCTGGTCACGATTTGCTCACCGGGCCGCCCCCGGCACTTCCGGGGGCGGCCTCGCCCCTAGGATCGGGGCATGTCTTTTACCGACCGGCTGCTGCTGTGGTTCCATATTGGCTTTGTCATTTTCGCCATTGGCCCGGTCACGATCGCGACCATGTCCACGCCGCGCTATATCCGGGCCCGGAACGTGGGCGTGCTCCGGTACCTGTCCCGGATGACCCGGATCTTCGGGGCCGCGTCGCTCGGCGTGCTGGTGTTCGGCATCATCGCGGGCCAGTCGCTGCACGAGATGAGCAAGACGTGGGTCACCACGTCGATGACCTTGTTCGTGGTGGCCCTGGTCCTGCTGGTGCTCATCATGCGGGATCAGCACAAGGCGATTGTCGCCGTGGAAGCCAGCCTGGCGGCGGCCCCCGGGGCCCCCGCCGTGGCGGCGTCCGCTCCCGGCGGCGGGTCGGCTGCGGCCGGTGAGGCCGGCGCGCCGGCCACTGCGCCCGGTGGGGCCGGCGACGCTACTGTGCCGGCTGGGGCTGAGCCGACCGCTGCGGATGTCGAGCCCGCGCCGGCGGAAGCGGAGCCGCCCCCGGCGGCCACAACCAGCGCGGCGCCCGCCCACGTGGCCACCGTGGAACGCGGCCGGATCGCGTCCCTGGCCGGCGTGGTCAGCCTGATCTGGCTGGTCATCCTGGTGCTGATGGTCTGGAACTCCTGAGCGCCGCCCGCCGGCTGCTGAGTGCCGCGGCCCGCCGGCTGCTGAGTGCCGCGGCCCGCCGGCTGCTGAGTGCCGCGGCCCGCCGGCTCATGAGTGCCGCGGCCCGCCGGCTGCTGAGTGCCGCGGCCCGCCGGCTCATGAGCCCCCCGGCCCGCCGGCTCCCGAGCCCCCCGGCCCGCCGGCTCCCGAGCCCCCGGCCGGCCGGCTCCTGAGCGCCGCCGCCCCGCCGGGCGCTGCCCAGCGCTACAGCCCCGCGAGCGCCTGGCGCAGGTCTTCCAGGAGGTCTTCCCCGGTCTCGATGCCGACCGACAGCCTGATCAGGTCGTCCGGCACCTCCAGCGGCGAGCCGGCCGCCGAGGCGTGCGTCATCCGCCCGGGATGCTCGACGAGCGACTCCACCCCGCCCAGCGACTCCCCCAGCGTGAACAAACGCGTCCGCCCGCAGGCCGCGACCGCGGCCTCGGCGCCGCCGCGGATCCGGAACGACACCATCCCGCCGAAGTCCCGCATCTGCTTGGCGGCCACCTCGTGGCCGGGATGCCGGGGCAGCCCCGGGTAATGCACCTGGGTCACCGCCGGATGACTGGCCAGCATGTCCGCCACCCGCGCCGCGTTCCGGCAGTGCTGGTCCATCCGGATGGCCAGGGTCTTCACCCCGCGCAGCGTCAGCCACGCGTCGAACGGGCCGGCCACCGCGCCGGTCGCGTTCTGCAGGAACGCGAGCCGCTCGCCCAGCGCCGGGTCGGCCACCACCACCGCCCCGCCGACCACGTCCGAGTGGCCGCCCAGGTACTTGGTGGTGGAGTGGACCACCGCGTCCGCGCCGAGCGCGAGCGGCTGCTGCAGGTACGGGGAGGCGAACGTGTTGTCCACCACCAGCAGCGCGCCCGCCTGGTGCGCGACGTCCGCGAGCGCGGCGATGTCCGCGATGGACAGCAGCGGGTTGGTCGGCGTCTCGGCCCACAGCACCCGGGCCGGGCGCTCGGCGAGCGCGTCCCGGACCGCGGCGATGTCGCTGATCGGGACCGGCCGGTAGCTCACCCCCCACTCCGAGAGCACCCGCGCCATGAGGCGGTACGTCCCGCCGTACGCGTCGTCGGGAATGACCACATGGTCTCCCGGGGCACAGACCGCCCGGAGCAGGCAGTCCTCGGCCGCCATCCCGGACGCGAAGGCCAGCGCGCGGCGGCCGCCCTCCAGCGCGGCCAGGCACTCCTCGAGCGCGTGCCGGGTGGGGTTCGCGGACCGCGAGTACTCGTAGCCGTCCCGCAGCCCGCCCACGCCGTCCTGCTTGTAGGTGGACACCTGGTAGATGGGCGGGACCACGGCACCGGTCTGCGGGTCAGGCTCCTGGCCCGCGTGGATGGCGAGCGTCTCGAATCCGGCCGGGCCCCCGCCAGAGTTGATCGTCACATCTCACACTCTGCCACGGTGCACAGGCTGGTCAGGTCAACTCGGCCAGTGCCAGCCCGGGGGGACGACCCCCGGCCCTCCGGACCCCGGGCCCGCGAGGACACGCCTCCCGCGCGCCTCCCCTCCCCGGCGGGTCAGCCGAATTCGCGAGCGGGAAGGCCCGGTGCCGGCCGGGCGGGCAGAGGAAGTTCTGCCGCCGGGTGGCGGTGATGAACCGTTCCAGCCCGTTGTTCTTCGGGGTCACCCCGAACTGGGCCGCCAGATCCAGGACGTCAGCCGTTGGCGGCGAGGAAGGTCAGCACGTCCTGGCGGGTGATGAGGCCGGCCGGCCGGCCGTCCACCAGCACCACCGCGGCGCCCGACTTCTCCAGCGCGCCCACCGCCCGGCTGACCGGCTCCCCCGAGCCGACCATGGGCAGCGGGGCGGACATGTGCCCCTGGATCGGGTCGTGGGGGCGGGCCCGGCCGGAGACCAGCGCGTCCAGCAGGTCGCTCTCCACCACGGAGCCGATCACCTCCGCGGCCATCACCGGCGGCTCCTGCTTCATCACCGGCAACTGCGAGACGTTGTACTCACGCAGCAGCCCGATCGCAGCCGACACCGTCTCCTCCGGGTGGGCGTGCACGAACTCCGGCAGGCCAGGCAGCTTCCGGTTCAGCACGTCGGCCACCCGGGGCTCCTTGGTCTCCGCGGTGAGGAAGCCGTAGTCGGCCATCCACTCGTCGTTGAAGATCTTGGCCAGGTAACCGCGGCCCGTGTCCGGCAGCAGCACCACGATCACGTCGTGCGGGGCCGCGGCCGCGGCGACGCGCAGCGCGGCCACCACGGCCAGCCCGCACGATCCGCCGGTGAGCAGGGCCTCCTCACGGGCCAGCCTGCGGGTCATGAGGAACGACTCGGCGTCGCTGACCGCCATCACCTCGTCGCACACGGCGGGGTCGTAGTTGGCCGGCCACATGTCCTCGCCCACGCCCTCGACCAGGTAGGGCCGCCCGGTACCGCCGGAGTACACCGAGCCCTCCGGGTCGGCCCCGATCACCCGGACCCGCCCGCCCGAGACCTCCTTGAGATAGCGCCCCGTCCCGGTGATGGTGCCGCCGGTGCCGATGCCCGCCACGAAGTCTGTGACCCGGCCGTCCGTCTGGGCCCAGATCTCCGGGCCGGTCGAGTGGTAGTGCGACGCCGGGTTCTCCGGGTTGGCGTACTGGTCCGGCTTCCAGCCGCCCGGGATCTCCCGGGCCAGCCGGCTGGACACCGAGTAGTAGGAGTCGGGGTGCTCGGGGGAGACGGTGCCCGGGCAGACCACCACCTCGGCGCCGTAGGCCCGGAGCACGCTGATCTTGTCCTGGCCGACCTTGTCCGGGCAGACGAACACGCACCGGTAGCCCTTCTGCGCCGCCACGATGGCCAGGCCGACCCCGGTGTTGCCGGAGGTGGGCTCGACGATGGTGCCGCCCGGGCCCAGCGCGCCGGACGCCTCCGCGGCCTCCACCATCCGCAGCGCGATGCGGTCCTTGACCGAGCCGCCCGGGTTGAAGTACTCGACCTTGGCCAGCACGGCCGGGGCGTGGCCACCGCCCACATCCTTCGTCACCGCACGCAGCCTGACCAGCGGGGTGTTCCCGACCAGCTCGATCAGGGACTCATGGACCTGCATCGCCAACCATCCTCCAGAGGACCGGACCATTGACGCTATCCCACGCTCGTGCACCCTGGGACTAAGCACACCCGTGCACTGGTTTAAGCTACTGGCTAGTAATCTAACGTGCCCGGCTCACGTTCGCCGCGGCAGCAAGGGAGCCCGCCATGCCCGAGGCAGTCATCGTCGCCACCGCACGGTCGCCCATCGGCCGGGCGTTCAAGGGATCGCTCACCCCGATCCGCCCCGACGACCTCACCGTGCAGCTGATCTCCGCGGCCCTGGCCAAGGTCCCGCAGCTCAGCCCGGACGAGATCGACGACCTCATGCTCGGCTGCGGCCTGCCCGGCGGCGAGCAGGGCTTCAACCTGGCCCGCGTGGTCGCGGTCCTCCTCGGCTACGACAACCTGCCCGGCACCACGGTCACCAGGTACTGCTCATCCTCGCTGCAGACGACCCGGATGGCCTATCACGCCATCAAGGCCGGCGAGGGTGACGTCTTCATCTCGGCGGGCGTGGAGTGCGTCAGCCGGTTCACCAACGGCAGCAGCGACAGCTGGCCCGACACGCACAACCCCCTGTTCGCGGACGCGGAGGCCCGGTCCGGGGCCCTCGGGGCGGGCGGCGCGCCCGTCTGGCATGACCCGCGGGAGGACTCCGCGATCCCGGACGTCTACATCGCGATGGGCCAGACCGCGGAGAACCTCGCCCAGCTGCGCGGGATCACGCGGGCGGCCCAGGATGAGTTCGGCGTGCGGTCACAGAACCTGGCCGAGAAGGCGCTCGCCAACGGGTTCTGGCAGCGGGACATCACGCCGGTCACCCTGCCGGACGGGACCGTGGTGAGCGGCGACGACGGCCCGCGGCCCGGGACCACGCTGGACAAGGTGGCCACCCTGAAGCCGGTGTTCCGCCCGGACGGGACCGTCACCGCGGGCAACTGCTGCCCGCTCAACGACGGCGCGGCCGCGGTCGTGGTGATGAGCGACGTGAAGGCGGCCGAGCTCGGCATCACCCCGCTGGCCAGGATCGTCGCCACCGGCGTGACCGGGCTCTCCCCCGAGATCATGGGGCTGGGGCCGGTGGGGGCCTCACGCCAGGCGCTGAGCCGGGCCGGGATGGCCATCGGCGACATGGACCTGGTGGAGATCAACGAGGCGTTCGCCGCCCAGGTCATCCCCTCGTACACCGACCTCGGCATCGACATCGACAAGCTCAACGTGAACGGCGGGGCCATCGCGGTCGGCCACCCGTTCGGCATGACCGGGGCCCGCATCACCACCACGCTGCTGAACAGCCTCCAGTTCCACGACAAGACCTATGGCCTGGAGACCATGTGCGTCGGCGGCGGCCAGGGCATGGCCATGATCCTGGAGCGCCTGTCGTAGGCCGCTCCTGGCGCCCCTGCGGGGCAAAGCCCAGGTGAAGCGGGACTATCCGGGGCATTGCGGAAGCCTTACGCCGGGGGGTTGTCAGGGGCCCGCCGGTGGTGCAGGCTCGGGAGGGAGACCAGCCTGCCCCTGGAGGTGGCCATGTCCCTGAATCACTCCCCGGAGATGCACCAGAACATCATCGCCCGGATCCCCGCGGTCACCGGGCGCGAACTCCGCGAGTGGTTCATGCGGCTGGAATCCGGGCCCCCGTTCTCCCGCTGTGAGGAACGGGCTCATTGGCTGTCCGACGAGCATGGCCTGTCGCACGGCTATGCCTCGGCGATCGTGCACGAGTACGAGTTCCGCCGCCGCCTCAGGCTGAACAGCGCCTGAGCTGGGCTAGCCAGACCAGTGCAGCCAGACGAGGCCCGGGAGTACCTCCGCGCGAACCACCGGGCCGTGCTGGCGACCGCCCGGGCCGATGGACGGCCGCAGCTGTCCCCGGTCACCTGCGGGCTCGACGACGCCGGCCGCGTGATCATCAGCACCCGGGAGACCGCGGTCAAGACCAGGAACCTGCGGCGCAATCCCCTGGCCTCGCTCTGCGTGTTCAGCGACGCCTTCTTCGGGCCCTGGGTCCAGGTCGAGGGCAGAGCCGAGATCATCTCGCTGCCTGAGGCCATGGAGTTCCTGGTCGGGTACTACCGGCTCCTCTCGGGCGAGCACCCGGACTGGGACGACTACCGCGCGGCCATGGTGCGGGAACGCCGCTGCCTGGTCCGGATCGAGATCACCAGGGCCGGCCCGGATATCAGCGGCTAGCCCCTGGACCGCAGCGGCTAGCCCCCGGACCGCAGCGGCTAGCCCCCGGACCGCAGCGTCTGGTGCCTGATACGGCAACTCCGCCGGCCGGCACCGCAACTCCCGGCCCGGTCCTGCGGTGCATAGCGCTTCGCCGGCGCTCTGGCCCGGGGACCGTCGTGGTCGCCCCCCGCCACGGTCAGCTCGGCGCGGCCGGAGTTCGCATGGAACAACTGCGCTGCTCATGGCAGGGATCGGCCAGATTTACTGAGTGACGATTTAAGGCCGTGAGCATGATCGGCAGCGGGCGTGAATGGCGGCCTTATCGCACTGAGTGCCGTGAAACCCCGGCCGTGTGCGACAAGCGAACGGCGCGTATGCCTTGACCAGCAGGGGTTTCCCGGCCAGATCAGTGCAGCTCGGGGACCACCTGCACACGAGTGCCCCCGGTCGGAGTCGAACCGACACTGGGGACCCTTTTAGGGGGCCGGCCTCTTCCCTTGGGCTACGGGGGCTGGGTAATAATACCCCGGAGCGTCTGAGCGACTCTCGGGCAGCCGAATTGATACAGAATGTTTCGCCCGGGGGGAGTTATCTATTTTCACTTGGACGCCGAATGCAAAGCGTAACCATTTCGATTACGTTCGACGGCATTTGCTTACGGAGCGTTACCACGCGGTCAGCGTGCGGGGGGCCCACCCAAGCCGGCCAACCCGCGAGCTCGCTGGAAGACCGCATCCAGCATGCCAGGGGTGACCCGCCCAGTGAACGTGTTCTGCTGACTCGGGTGATAACAGCCCATGAGGACCACCGCGCGGCCGGGTACGGGCGCGGGCTGGGCGACCACGCCGCGGCCGGGCACGGGCGCGGGCCGGGCGGCCGGCCCCAGGGCGACCTCCACCCCGTGCCCGAAGCGCGGCCGGGGCCGGGGCACCTCGTAACCTGAGTCGCCGAGGACCGGCCACAGGGCCTGCCAGGCGAACGCGCCGAGGCACACGATGACCCGCAGGCCGCCGGTCAGGTGGCCGAGTTCCGCGGTCAGCCACGGCGCGCACGTGTCCCGCTCGGTGACGGTGGGCTTGTTCGCCGGCGGCGCGCAGCGGACCGCCGCGACCACCCGGCTGTGCAGCAGCCGCTGGCCGTCGCCGGCCCGGACGCTGTCCGGCCGGGCGGCCAGCCCGCACCGATACAGCGAGGCGAAGAGCACGTCACCGCTGCGGTCCCCGGTGAAGACGCGCCCGGTCCGGTTCCCGCCGTGCGCCGCGGGGGCCAGCCCGACGATCAGGATGCCCGGCCGGTCATCGCCCCAGCCTGCGATGGGCCGCCCCCAGTACGCCTCATCGAGGTGCGCGCGGCGCTTGACCCGGGCCACCTGCTCCCGCCATTCCACCAGCCGGGGGCAGGCCCGGCAGACGGATTGCCGGGCCACCAGCTCGGCCAGGGTGCCCGCCCCCGCCGCGAGGGCCCGGACCTCCGCCGGATCGTGCGCCACCGGGGTGTCCGGCGATGCCGGGTCCCCGGGCCAGCCGGACCCCGGGGCGGCGGGTCCCCCGGCCGCCGCCGGTCCCGGAAGAGTCACCGGCGCACCCCGGCCGCCAGCGCCCCGGCGATCCCGTCGAGGATGTCGTGCTCGCTGGCCAGCACCTCCCCGAAACCGAACCGCCGCATGATGCGCTCCAGCACCATGGCCCCGCCCGCGATCACGTCGGCGCGGCCCGGGTGCATGACCCCCAGCGCCGCCCGTTCCGCCCGGGTCTGGCCCAGCAGCAGCCGCAGCTGCGCGGTGACCTGGTCCACGGGGATGCGGGTGTGGTGGATCCGGGCCGGGTCGTACTCGGCCAGGCCCAGGGCCAGGGCCGCCACCGTCGTCACCGAGCCAGCCAGGCCCACCAGGGTCCGGGTGCCGGTGACCGGGATGGACCCGGCCACCACGTCCAGCGCCGCGTCGATGTCCGCGGCCGCCGCTGCGATCTCGGCCGGCCGGGGCGGGTCGGAGTGCAGGTGGCGCTCGGTCAGCCGGACACAGGCGGCCCCGGAGTCCCGGGCCGCCTGCCCGTCTCCGGCCACGAACTCCGTGGAGCCACCGCCGATGTCCACCACCAGGTACGGTCCCGGGGGCTCAGGCGGCGCACCGAACCCGGCGGTCGCGCCGGAGAACGACAAGTACGCTTCGTCCGTCCCGCTGAGCACCTCCGGCTCGATGCCCAGCACGCTCGTGACGCCCTGGACGAAGTCGGCGGCGTTCGCGGCGTCCCGGGTGGCACTGGTCGCCACCATCCGCACCGCCTCCGCGGAGAGCTCGCCGATGATCCTGGCGTATCCGCGGAGCGCGCCCAGCGTTCGCTCCAGCGCCTCCGGGGCCAGCCGCCCGGTGGAGTCCACTCCCTGGCCCAGCCGGACGATCTGCATCCGCCGGTCCACGTCGGTGAGCCGGCCCGTGCCCGGGTCGACGTCCGCCACCAGCAGCCGCAGCGAGTTGGTCCCGCAGTCGATGGCCGCGACCCGGGCCGGCTTGCCCGGGGGGCTCACGGGACGCACGGGCCCTGCGCCCACCATTCACCGGCTGCCTCCGCGGCCTCCCGGCCCAGCGGGTTGGCGCCCGGCACCGCGAGCTCGTGCGCGACCAGGGCGTGCAGGCACTTCACCCGGTCGGGCATGCCGCCCGCGCTCTGCGTGCCGGGCGGGAGTGGCTCCACGCCCGCGGCCGACGCGGCCGCCGCCCGCCGGTCCAGGTAGTCCCGGTGCGCGGCCTGCTGCGCGGCGCGCAGGTCCTCGTCGGTGGCCAGCCGCTGCTGCATGTCCCTCATCAGGCCACCGGATTCCAGCCTGCTCACCGCGGCGGCCGCCCGCGGGCAGGTGAGGTAGAACAAGGTGGGAAACGGCGTGCCGTCGTCCAGCCGCGGCGCGGTCTCCACCACGTCAGGCCGCCCGCACGGGCAGCGGTGCGCCACGCCCCGAAGTCCCCGGGGCGGCCGGCCGAGCTGCTCCCCGACGACCTCCGCCTCGTCACGCATGCGGGCTGCCCTGGTCTGCCTGGCGCACGGAATGCCACAGCCGCTCGTACCAGGGGGTGGCCGCGGCCGCGCTCAGGGCGGAACTGCCGCCGGCCGGGCGGCCGCCGATGATCACGTAACAGCTGGCGCCCGGCAGGCACATGTGCAGCCGGTCCTGGGCCTGCTGCTCGATGTAGGCGGGATCGTTGAGCCGCTGGGCCTCGGCCCGCAGCCGCGCCAGCTCCGCCGTGGTCGCCGCGCTCTGCGCCTGGAGCTGGTCGATCTGGCGCCGCTGGGCGATGTACTCCCGCACCGGGTAGGCGAGGCTCAGCGCGATCGCGCAGACGACCACGGCCAGGACGGCGGCCCGGCTGGTGAACCGGGCCCGTTCTGGTGGCGGCCGTTCAGCTGGCGGGCGCCGGGGCTGCGCGCCGGGCATCACTCAGCCGCGGTCCAGCGCGGGAACGCGGACGCGCCCGCGTAGCTGGCCGCGTCGTCGAGGAGTTCCTCGATGCGCATCAGCTGGTTGTACTTGGCGACCCGCTCGCCGCGGGCCGGCGCGCCCGACTTGATCTGGCCCGCGTTGACCGCCACCGCCAGGTCGGCGATGGTCGTGTCGTCCGTCTCCCCGGACCGGTGCGAGATCATGCAGGCGAGCCCGCTGCGCTGGGCGAGCGCGACCGCGTCGAGCGTCTCGGTGACCGACCCGATCTGGTTCACCTTGACCAGCAGCGCGTTCGCGGCACGGCTGGCGATGCCCCGGCGCAGCCGTTCCGGGTTGGTGACGAACAGGTCGTCCCCGACGACCTGCACCCGGTTCCCCAGCGCGGCGGTGAGCGCCTCCCAGCCGGGCCAGTCCTCCTCGGACAGCGGGTCCTCGAGCGACACGATCGGGTAGCTGTCCAGCCACTCGGTGTAGATGCGGGTCATCTCGGCCGCGTCCTTGGCCGAGCCCTCGAAAGCGTAGGAGCCGTCCGAGTAGAACTCGGTGGCCGCCGCGTCGATGGCCAGCGCGACATCGAGGCCCGGGGTGAAGCCGGCCTTGCCGATCGCCTCAACGATCAGGTCCAGCGCGGCCCGGTTGGTGTCCAGGTCGGGGGCGAAGCCCCCCTCGTCCCCGACTCCGGTGGACAGGCCGTGCTGCTTCAGCACGGACTTCAGCGCGTGGTAGGTCTCCGCCCCCCACTGGACGGCCTCGGTGAACGTGGCCGCGCCGATCGGCGCGATCATGAACTCCTGGATGTCGACGCTGTTGTCCGCGTGCGCGCCGCCGTTGAGGATGTTCATCATGGGGACCGGCAGCAGGTACGCGTTCGGCCCGCCTAGGTAGCGGAACAGCGGCAGGCCCGCGGACTGGGCGGCGGCCTTGGCCACCGCCATGCTGACGCCGGTGATCGCGTTCGCTCCCACCCGCGACTTGTCCGGGGTCCGGTCCAGGTCGATCATGGCCTGGTCGATCATGCGCTGATCATCGGCGTCGAAGCCGAGCAGCTCGGGCTGGATCTCGTCGATGACGGCCTGGACGGCCTTGGTGACCGCCTTGCCGCCGTACTCCTCACCGCCATCCCGCAGCTCCACCGCCTCGAAGGCGCCGGTGGACGCCCCGCTGGGGGCGGCGGCACGGCCCAGGGAGCCGTCGTCGAGGGCGACCTCGACTTCGAGGGTGGGGTTTCCGCGGGAATCCAGAATCTGCCTGGCGTGCACCGCCTCGATCGAGGCCACGACGACTCCTGAAGCTCGGCTGACTTGTCCGTAATGGAGCCTAGTGGAGTCGCGGCGGGGGTCGGCCCCGGCCACGCCGACCAGGGGACTCAGTCAGTGCCCGCGGCGGCTTCCCAGGCGCGCACCCGGTCGCCGTACCGGCGGGCGGCGGCGCGCAGTTCGAGTTCCGGGTCGAGGCCTGCAGCGCGGGCGCGGGCCACGAGCGCGAACAGTTCCGCGCCCAGGCGGCCTGCGTCATTCTGCGCCTCGAGGCTGGCCAGGTCGCCGGGCGCGCCGGCCCGTTCGGCGCGGCGCTGCAGCTGGGCGGCCAGGGCCAGCGCGGGCTGGCCGAACGGCACCCCGTCCAGGGCTGAGGCGGGGCTGCCGCCGGCGGCCCGCTCGGCCGCCTTGATCGCGTCCCAGTTGCGGGTCACGTCATCCGCGCCGGACACCGCCACATCGGCGAACACGTGCGGGTGCCGGCGGACCAGCTTGGTCACGATGGCGTCGGCCACGTCATCCACGGTGAACCCGGTACCGTCGGTACGCTCGGCGGCGACCCGGGCGTGGAACATGACCTGGAGCAGGACGTCACCGAGTTCCTCGCGCAGCGCCGCCCGGTCGCCGCTGTCCAGCGCGTCCAGCGCCTCGTAGGACTCCTCGATCAGGTAGGGCGCCAGCGACTCGTGGGTCTGCCTGGCGTCCCACGGGCAGTTCCGGCGCAGGGTGTCCATCACAGACACCAGCGTGAGCAGCTCCCCGCCGGGCAGCGCGGCGGAGCCGTAGAGCACTTCCACCGCGGCTGCGGCCGGGCCACCGGGGCCGCCCAGCTCGTCGGCCAGCGCCAGCGGGCCCGGGATCGTCCCGGGCGGGCGGCCCGGGGGGTCAGGCGGGCACAGCCACACCACGGTCCCCTCAGGCACGGTCCCCTCGAGCACGGCCTCATCAGGCACAGTCCCCTCAGGCACGGTCCCCTCAGGCACGGTCCCCTCAGGCACGGTCCCCTCAGGCACGGTCCCACCAAGCACGGTGCCGTTCTCCCCGTCCACGGCGCGGGTCAGCCGCCGGGCGGTGCCGGCGGTGTCCTGATCCCCCGGCCGCACCTCCTGACCCCCGTGCAGCACCTCCCAGCCGATCCCGGCCTCGTCCAGCGCAGGCAGCAGCGGGTGATCAGCCGCCGGGGCCAGCACCCGCGAGGCACCGGCCAGGGTCTGCCAGGCCGCCCAGCTGAGCAGCCCGGCCCGGACCGTGGGCGCGGTCACCAGCAGCACCAGGCGCCGGCTCTGGCCAGGGCGTCGCGCGGTAGGACCGTTAGCTGCCTGGTCTTTCACGAGATCGCGCCCGGCCACCCTAGCAAGCCGGAGTCAGCTGCGGGGACGACGTCGCGGACGCGCTCGGGCTGGGGGAAGCCGTCCCCGCTGCCGCCGCGAGCTTGTTCGGTGCCGCGACCACCGAGACCTGGCTGTAGTCGAGCTGCCCGAACTGCGGGTTGACGTGGATGCCCATGCTCTTGGCTGCCCGGCACTGGGACGTGTCGAACTGCTTGCCCAGCGCCTGCAGCGCGGCGGAGGCGGTCGGCAGCTTCCCGCCGTCCAGCCGGGCCAGCAGCTGGTTCTGGATCGCCACGTACCGGCCCAGCTCAGGCAGCTGGTCCGGCGGCACCCCGTTGGCCACGGCCAGCTCGGTGAGCGTGACCCCGCTCTGCTTGGCCTGCGCGGCCGCGGACGCGAGCGCCTGCTGCACCTGGCTGCGGGTGATGACCAGGTGGTTGCGCTGCGCCATCTTCTCGCGGACCCGGAACCGGAGCAGCCAGCTGAGCACCTCCTGCGGCATCTGCGACGCCGGGAACTGGAGCTGGACCTTGGCCTTGTCCGCCTTGTACGCGGCGTCCAGGTTGTTCACCTCGGCCGTCAAGGTCGCCGTGGGGATCCGCGACGTGTTCGTGACGGCCGCCGCCCCGAGCCGGACGGTCCCGCAGGCGGACAGCGCGAGCGCCGCGGCCAGCGCCGCGGCGGTCAGGGTGATGGGGGTGCGGAGCACGACGGCGTCCCTTCCTATCCCTCAGGTGTCACCGGTGCGTCAGGCTCGAAAACAGCCTCGACGAGCTGGCCGCACCAGGTCAGGAGTTCGGTGTCCCGGAGCAGCGGGGCGCCCGGCGGGGCGGGCTGTCCCGGGCGCCGGCCTGATCCTGCCCTGGGCACCGGTACGAGCATGCTACGGGTGGCCGGCTTGAGCACGGTCTTCGGGTACAGCCGCTGGACCCGGACCTGGCGCGAGTCGGGCAGCTCGGCCGGGGAGAACCGGATGAACGTGCCCTGCTGGACGATGTCGGTCAGCCCGGCCCGCCGCGCCCGGGCCCGCAGCCTTGCCACGTCGAGCAGGTTGGCCACCGGCTCGGGCGGCGGCCCGTAACGGTCGGCGAGCTCGTCGCGCACCCCGGCCACGTCGTCGGCGGAGTCGATGGCCGCGATCCGGGTGTACGCCTCCAGGCGGAGCCGCTCGCCGGGCACGTAGTCGTGCGGGATGTGCGCGTTGACCGGCAGCTCGACGCGGACCTCGGGCCGCTCGGCGGGCCCGTCGCCCTTCAGCTCCGTGACCGCCTCGCCGATCATCCGCACGTACAGGTCGAACCCGACCCCCGCGATGTGCCCGGACTGCTCCCCGCCGAGCAGGTTGCCGGCCCCGCGGATCTCCAGGTCCTTCAGGGCCACGTACATGCCCGCGCCGGCCTCGGTGTGCTGGGCGATGGTGGCCAGCCGCTCGTGCGCGGTCTCGGTCAGCGGCACTTCCGGCGGGTACAGGAAGTAGGCGTACCCGCGCTCGGAGCCGCGCCCGACCCGGCCCCGCAGCTGGTGCAGCTGGGGCAGCCCGTACGCGTCGGCGCGGTCCACGATGAGCGTGTTGGCGTTCGGGATGTCCAGCCCGGACTCGATGATCGTGGTCGACACCAGCACGTCGAACTTCCGGTCCACGAAGCCGCTCATGATCTGCTCGAGCGTGTGCTCGTTCATCTGGCCGTGCGCGACCGCGACGCGGGCCTCCGGGACCAGCTCGGCGAGCCGGGCGGCCACCCTGCTGATCGAGCTGACCCGGTTGTGCACGAAGAAGACCTGGCCGTCGCGGAGCAGCTCCCGCCGGATGGCCGCGCCGATCTGCTTCTCGTCGTACGGCCCGATCAGGGTGAGCACCGGATGGCGCTCCTCGGGCGGGGTGAGGATGGTGGACATCTCCCGGATGCCGGCGATACCCATCTCCAGCGTGCGCGGGATCGGCGTGGCGGACATGGCCAGCACGTCGACCTCGGTGCGCATCCGCTTGAGGTATTCCTTGTGCTCCACCCCGAACCGCTGTTCCTCGTCGAGGATGACCAGCCCGAGCCGGGCGAACCGGGTGTCCGGGGACAGCAGCCGGTGCGTGCCGACCACCACGTCCACCTTGCCCTCGGTCAGTTCCTCCCGGGTCCGCGCGGCCTCGGCGTCGCTGGAGAACCGGGACAGCATCGCCGTCGTGACCGGGAACGGCGCGAACCGCTCACTGAACGTGGCGTAGTGCTGCTGGGCCAGCAGCGTGGTCGGCACCAGCACGGCGACCTGCTGGCCGTCCTGGACCGCCTTGAACGCGGCCCGCACCGCGATCTCGGTCTTGCCGTAACCCACGTCGCCGCAGATCAGCCGGTCCATCGGGGCCGGGCGTTCCATGTCCCGCTTGACCTCGTCGATGGCGGCCAGCTGGTCGGGGGTCTCCACGTAGGGGAACGCGTCCTCCAGCTCGCGCTGCCACGGGGTGTCCGGGCCGAACGCGTGCCCGGGCGAGGCCATCCGGGCGGAGTACAGCCGGATCAGCTCGGCCGCGATCTGCCGGACCGCCTTGCGCGCCCGGCCCTTGGTCTTGGCCCAGTCCGCCCCGCCCAGCCGGTGCAGGCTCGGCGCTTCACCGCCGACGTAGCGGGTGACCTGGTCGAGCTGGTCGGTGGGGACGTAGAGGCGGTCCGGCGGCTGGCCGCGCTTGCTGGGCGCGTACTCGATGACCAGGTACTCCCGGGTGGCGCCCTGGATGCTGCGGCTGGTCATCTCCAGGTAGCGGCCCACGCCGTGCTGCTCGTGCACGACGAAGTCACCCGGCTGGAGCTGCAGCGGGTCGATGCCGGGACGCCGGCGGGTCGGCATCCGCATGTCCTTGCTGGCGGTCCGCTGCCCGGCCAGGTCCTCCTCGGTGAGGACCGCGAGCCTGACCGACGGCCAGGTGAACCCCTGCGCGATCAGCCCGGTGCTGACGTACGGCACGGACGGCTCGGGCGGCTGGTCCAGGTCGCCGAGACGGGCCCCGACGTCCTCGCCGCGCAGCATCTCGGCCAGCCGCTGCGCGGGGCCGTGCCCCTCGGTGACCAGCACCACCCGCCAGCCGCCGGCCAGCCACTGGCGAACGTCCGCGACGGCGCGCGCTGTCTCGCCCCGGTAACCGGGCACGGGCGCGGCTTGCATCTGAAACGAAAACCGTTCCCCCCCGCCGGGGTCCGTCTCGCCGGTGCCGCTGGTGCCGGTGCCGCTGGTGCCGGTGCCGCTGGTGAGGCTGTCGTCAGCACTGCTGAACGGGGTCACCGTCCACCAGGCGATGCCCAGGTGCCGGGCGGCCGCGCGGACGTCGGGCAGCGGCTGGAAGGCGGCCGCGCCCAGGTCGATGGGGGCCTGGCCGCCCGCGGCCGCGTTCACCCAGGAGGCATCGAGGAATTCCTGGCTGGTCCGGACCAGGTCATCGGCCCGGGCCCAGATCCGCTCGGGGTCGCAGGCGAGGACCAGGCCGCCCGGGGGCACATGGTCGAGCAGCAGGTCCATCCGCTCGGCGAGGACCGGCGCGAATGCCTCCATGCCCTCGACCGCGATGCCGTCGGCCAGTTTGCCCAGGATTTCGGCCAGCCCGGGATGATCCTCCGCGAGTCGCCTGGCCCGCTCCCGCACCGCCGGGGTCAGGAGCAGTTCCCGGCACGGCGGCGCCCACAGCCCGTCCGCGGCGGCGTGCAGGCTGCGCTGGTCGGCGGCCCGGAAGTAGCGGATCTCCTCGACCGTGTCCCCCCAGAACTCCACCCGGAGCGGGTGCTCCTCGGTGGGCGGGAACACGTCCAGGATGCCGCCGCGGACCGCGATCTCACCCCGGTGCTCGACCAGGTCGGTGCGCGCATACCCGATCTCCACCAGGTGCGCGATGACCTCGTCGAAGCCGGCGGCCTGGCCGCTGCTCAGCGCCACCGGCTCGAGGTCGCCGAGCCCGCTCACCATCGGCTGGAGCAGGCTGCGGACCGGGGCGGCCAGCACGGTGAGGGCCCCGGACCGGGTGCTGCCGGCGTCGGGGTGGGCGAGCCTGCGCAGCACGGCGAGCCGCCGCCCCGAGGTGTCCGAGCGGGGGGACAGGCGCTCGTGCGGAAGGGTCTCCCAGGCCGGGAAGCAGGCCACCGACCCTTCGGGCAGCAGCGAGCCCAGCGCGCTGGTCAGGTCCTCCGCCTCGCGGGCGGTCGCCGTCACCGCCAGCACGAAACGGGGCTGGCCCGTGGTGGGAGAGCCGGCTGCGGAGTGGCCGGCGATGGAGGCGGCCAGGAAGGGGCGGAGCGCGGGCGGCGCGACGAGGTCGGTGTCAGCGTCACCCTGGCTCAGGGCGCGCTGCAGCTGGGGATCCTCGGCGATGACGCTGAGCAGTCCGGCGAGGCTCATAGTGTCCTTGGGGTCAGCACTGACGGCTGAGGTAGACAGCACGAAAGGCCCGCGCTGACGGGCAGCGGGGGGCCCCGGAAGCCCTCAGGCGGGATACCCCTAGCTTACGTTCCGGGTCAGGCGGCTCGGACCCTGGGCGCTGTCGTGCCCCGGCCTCGCCTGCGGGCCCGGCCGCAGAGCTGTCCCGGCCTCGCCTGCGGGCTCCCCCGCAGCTGTCCCGGCCTCGCCTGCGGGCTCCCCCGCAGCTGTCCCGGCCTCGCCTGCGGGCTCCCCCGCAGCTGTCCCGGCCTCGCCTGCGGGCCCGGCCGCAGATACCCAGCCCCGGATCTACAACTATCGGCACCCGCGGGACTACGCTATGTGTTTGTGACATCGGTGAGCGGTGTTCCGGGGGGCGGCGCTGCCGACCCCGCTGTCGCCCGCGGCCAGGGGCGTCACGCCCAGGCCAGGCAACCGCGGGCGAGCAAGCCAGGGATGCAGGCCGGCGACGCACGGGGTGCTGCGGAGACGGCGCTGTTCAGCCGCTGGGCGCAGGGGTACGCGAGTGAGCGGTTCGGGCAGCCGATCGCCGTGCTGCTGGCCGGGGCGGTCACCGCGGCCGGCGACCTCGGGGCGGCCGGCCTGCGCGCGGCCGGCGCCGACCTCAGCGTCGGCCTGGTCGATGACGACCAGCCGGTCACCAGGGCCGCGCGGGGCAGCCACCCGGGCCTGGCCCGGTGCACGCTCGGGGACCTGAGGACGGTGCCGCTGCCGCAGCGCTCGTTCGACATCGTGCAGGCCACCCTGCTGCTGGAGCGGATCGAGCATGCCGAACTGGTGCTCGACCGTCTGGTCGGCGCGCTCAAGCCGGGCGGGCTGCTGTGCCTGCAGGTCCGCGACCGGGACACCGCGGCCGGCTTCCTGGACCGGGTCCTGCCCGGCTGGATCCGGCGGATGATCTGGCGCGCCCACCGCCCTGGCCGCCCCGGTCCGCATCCCGCCGTGTACGAGCGGGTGACCTCGGCCCGCGGCGTCCAGTCCTACGCGCTGATGCGCGGCCTGGTGATCGCGCAGCAGCAGCCGCTGGGCGGGCTGGCCGGCGGGCTGCGCGCGGCACCCCGGGGCTACCTGGCCGCCCAGAAGATGGTCGCGGCGCTGTCCCGGGGCCGGCTGACCGCCGCGCACGAGGAACTCCTGTACGTCATGCGCAAGCCGGAGAACCGGTTCGCCCGGGTCCTCTGAGCTCTCACCGGGTCCGCTGCGCCCTCATCCTCCCCAGGCGCCTGGCCCAGGCTCCCTGGCCCGTGTAGCCTCTGGGTGCCTAGCGGATACGCACGGCTTTGATCATCCCGCCCCGGGAGCGGGAGCGGCGCCGGACGGAGGTGAACGTGACCGCTGAGGCACCTGTGGGGCTGTCTGCGGACCTGGCGGGGCTGCCCGCGTGGACCCTGGAGGAAGGGCAGCTCGGGGACCTGGAGCTGATCCTGTCTGGTGCCCTGCCTCCCCTGCGCGGGTTCATGTCTCCCGCCGAGGCAGACTCGGTCACGGCCACCGGCAGGCTGCCGGACGGTACACCCTGGCCGGTCCCGGTGACCTTCGAGGTGCCGGCCAGCGCGATCAAGCCGGACGCCAGCCGGCTGGTGCTGCAGGACCCGGAGGGCACCCCGCTCGCGGTGCTCGCCATCACCGACCGCATGCCGGTCTCCCCGGACCTGGTCCGGCTCGGCGGCCCGGTGACCGCGCACCGGCCGGCCGAGCATGGCCCCTTCCGGCATCTGCGGCGGCGGCCTGCCGACGTGGCGGCCGAGTTCGCCGGCGCCCCGGTTCTCGCCTACGTCACCAGCGCACCGCTGCACAGTCATCAGATCGGCCAACTCCGGCACGCCGCGGGCCAGCTGAAGGCCCGGCTGCTGCTGCTGCCCATGGTGGCCGGCCCGGCGGAGGTCGTGGTCCGCCCCGATGCCCTGGTGCGCACCGTGCAGGCCGCCGCCCGCCACCTGCCGCCCGGCACCCAGGTCATCCCGGTCCCACTGCGCCCCTACCGCGCGGCGGCCCGGGACGAGCTGGCCCTGCGGGCGATCGTGGCCGCCGCTTACGGGGCCACGCACCTGCTGGCGGAGAAGCCCGTGACCACCCCGGGCGACGACGGGAACCGGCCGGGCCCGGTCATCCCTGTGCTCTTCCCCGGTGACTGGGACCCGGCGGCCGAGGTCTGGCGGCCGCTGTCCCTCATCGAGGCGGGCACCGAGCGCACCGACCTGGCTTCCGGTGAGCTCGAGGACATGCTCGACCGCGGGGTGGAGGTGCCCGCGTGGTTCACCCCGCCCGCAGTGGCCCAGGAACTGCGCCGGGCCCGCCCGCCCCGCCGCGAGCGGGGCCTGGTCATCTTCCTGACCGGGCTGTCCGGCTCGGGCAAGTCCACCCTGGCCCGGGCGCTGCGCGACGCGCTGACCGAGCGGGGCGACCGGACCGTGTCGCTGCTGGACGGGGACCTGGTCCGGTCGCTGCTGTCCGCCGGGCTGACGTTCTCCCGGGCCGACCGCGACCTCAACATCGCCCGGATCGGGTTCGTGGCGACCGAGGTCGCGCGGCACGGCGGCATCGCGATCTGCGCTCCGATCGCCCCCTACGCGCAGGCCCGGCAGGAGGTCCGGCGGGCTGCCCAGGAGGTCGGCGACTTCCTGCTGATCCACGTGGCCACGCCCGCCGAGGTCTGCGAGGCACGGGACCGCAAGGGCCTGTACGCCAAGGCGCGCGCGGGCCTGATCGACCATTTCACCGGGGTATCGGATCCCTACGAGGAGCCGGACGACGCGGACCTGGTCATCGACACCTCGGTGCTGAGCCGCCAGGACGCCCTGGACGCCGTCATGCGCCTGCTGACCGAGGGCGGCTGGCTGCCTCCGGCGGAGAAGTAAGCCCTCGCGCGGCAAGCGGCCCGCGGTGCGGGCCGGCCTGGGCCGCCGCTAGTCGTCGTCCTCTAGTCGTCGTCCTCGGCCCGGGTACCCGAATCGAGCCGCCCGCGGAAACCCTGGATGCGTGACGTGATCGCGGCGGACATCGCGTCCCGCTGCCGGGACAGGACCACGTAGCTGATGATGCCGCTGACCAGCAACGCGAGCCCGAGAAGCAGCAAGCCCTGGGCGCCGGCCAGGTACAGCAGGCCGGTCACGGCGACGAAGATCAGGATCCGGGCCGTGGTGTAGGCGATGGTGGAACGCATAACGGTTCCAGCCTACTCGCCGCTGCCCGGCCCGGCGGACGGCTCGTCCCCCAGGATGTCCAGCAGCAGCCTGGGGTCGATATTGCCCCCTGACAGCACGGCCACGGTGATCCCGGCCGGGGGCAGTTCCTTGCGCCGGAACAGGCACGCGGCCACGGCCACCGCGCCGCCCGGCTCCGCGATCAGCCGCGCGTCCATGGCCAGCCGCCGGACCGCCGACCGGATCTCGCCCTCGGTCACGGTCACGATGTCGTCCACATACTCCAGCATGTGCCGCAGCGGCAGGGCCCCGACCTGATCGACGCGGAGCGAGTCGGCGATGGTCCGCTGGGTGAAATCGGCCGGCCAGGACACCTGGGCCCTCGCGCAGCGAGTCTCGCGCATCCGCGGCGAGTTCGGGCTCCACGCCGATCACGGTAGCGCCCGGGCGCAGCGATCGGACCGCGGCGGCCACGCCGGAGATCAGCCCGCCGCCGCCCACCGGGACCACGACCAGCTCGGCCCCGGGACAGTCGGCCGCGATCTCCAGGCCGATCGTGCCCTGCCCGGCGATCACCCGGCGGTCGTCGAACGGCGGGATCGACACCGCCCCCCGGTGCGTGGCGATGTCACGGGTGGCGGCGAGCCGGGCGGCCAGGCCGGGCGCCGAGACCACGATCTCCGCGCCCAGCTCACGGATGGCGGCCACCTTCACGGCGGGCGCGTTGTCCGGGACCACGACCACCGCGGGCATCCCGAGCAGTACCGCGGCGTAGGCCACGGCCTGGCCGTGGTTACCGCTGGAGTGGGTGACCACCCCGATCTGACGCGCCGCCGCGGGCAGCGTGCTCATCGCCGCGTAGGCGCCGCGCAGCTTGAACGCCCCGGTCGGCTGCAGCGATTCGGGCTTGACCAGCAGCGGCTGGTCGGCCCGCGGGAACGAGACCAGGGGCGTGCGGACGGTCACCCCGGCCAGGGCCGCCGCGGCGGTCCGGATCTCGTCGATCGACACGAGCGGCTGCACGCGCTCACCCTAGATGAGCGTCCCGGTTTCACGGAAACTAAGGAGAAAACCATCGTTAGTCGCCACACTTGGGACAGGCTCCGATCATGAGCCCGGGACAGCAGTTCAGGAGGGGACGTGCGTGGACAGCAGCAATGAGCGCCTCCTGACACCGGGGGAGGTCGCCGCGCTGTTCCGGGTCGATCCGAAGACCGTCACCCGGTGGGCGGCGTCGGGTCGCATCAGCAGCATCCGGACACCCGGCGGGCACCGCCGCTTCCGCGAGTCCGAGGTCCGCGCCCTGCTCCGCGGCGAAGCCGGGACCAGCAAGGACGAGGAACCGCCCGGCTAACGGTCGGCCGGCCCGGGCCGCTTCACCGGACCGGGCGCCACGCCCAGGCTGGCCCGGTACTCCGCGAACTGCCGCTGCAGTTCCGCGTCGCCCTGCTGCCACCGGCGGCGCCGTTCCTCGAGCTGATCCTCGGTCAGCGCCCGCGCGGCGAGCCGCTCGTACTCCGCGTCGGCCGGCCCGATCTCCACGTAGCCGTCGCCGATCAGCCGCCCGTCGTCAGCCAGGGCTGACTCGGGAACCAGCAGGTTCCCGTTCGGCAGCTGGATGACGTCCATCACTGATCACTCTAAAGCCCGTAGCGGAGGTTGAAGTAGAGCATCACGTCAAGAGCGGTCCTGATGTTGCCGCCGAGCATGTCCACGAGGGCCGGGCGCTGCCGGGACGCGATCGCGGCGAACGCGTCGGCGAAGAACTCCCGGCGGCCCAGATCGCCCGGCTGCTTGTGGAAGTCACTGATCAGTGACCCCTCGCAGCGGTCGTAGAGCTGGCGGAACTCGGCCGAGTCGGACTGCCACCGGCCCTGCTCCCGGTCGATGTCATCCAGGGCGTGCCCGACCTCATGGCACATGACGTCCGGCGCCGAGGAGGGCCGTGAGCCCACGATGATTTTTCTCTCGCCGTAGGCGCCCGCGCACGCGTCCCAGGTCGCGCGGCCGGACGGCAGCGGGACACCGCGCAGCCGGGCCATGTCGTCCAGTTCCGGGACGCCGCCCTCACCCACATGGATCGCATCCACCCCGGCCGCCAGGATCTCCTTGATCATCAGCGGCAGCTCGGCGAGGCGGTTGACCGCGCGGACCACCGGGCCCGACGGGATCTTGCTGGGCGGCCACTCCCGGCGCAGGACCCGTTCCAGCGGCCCGCAGTTCTGGTAACCCTCGGCGGCCCGCCGGGCGTGCGCGACCTCGTACCAGGGCAGCCTGGCCGCATCCGCCTCGGCCGGACGCGGGGCCGCGGCGGTTTTCTGCGCCGGGGCACCCCGGGCGTGCGCGGGTGCCGGGCGGATGGCGGCGCGGTCCGGGCCCTAGCTGCGCCCGGCCGCCCGGGTGGCACCGGTCCCG
>WNGB01018671.1_pt1 | contig 22492 bp, 20 predicted proteins | sample 5400681 | NCBI WGS metagenome assembly WNGB01 (sample SAMN13153367, study PRJNA577476) | soil metagenome | isolation source: 115 cm soil or saprolite under grassland replicate 2 | place: USA:California | collected 2016-06-15
GGCACCATCGCGGCGTGAAATCGCCATCGGCGCCGAACATAGATTTACATCGTGAGATTGGGCAACTAGCCTCTTTTCAGCATTTGCCGCGGCGGCTCGGCGCATGGACGCCGGATAACGACGCGGTCGAGCAGGTCGGAGATGGCCGGATCACGCAGGTTGAGTTGCATCGCGTTGGCGGCGCTGATCGCCTTCGACGCGGGTCACGTTGCTGCCGCCGACTTCTACGCCGGCAAGACCATCACCCTCATCGCGGGGACCGACGTCGGCGGCGGCTTCAGCATCTACGGGCGCGCGATCGCCAAGCATCTGCCGCGCTTCATCCCCGGCAATCCGACGATCGTGGTCAAGAACATGCCGGGCGCCGGCGGTGCCACCGCCAGTGCCTGGCTCTATCGCATCGCGCCCAAGGACGGCACCGCCATCGCATCGGTGTCGCCGAACGCGATCCTCGGCCGGCTGCTCGACGACAGCCAGACGCAATACGACCCGACCAGGTTCATCTACCTTGCCGGCGCGGAGCGCGGCACGCGCCTGTGCATGACGTTCCGTCACTCGCGGGTGAAGACGCTCGCGGACGCGCTTACGCACCGAGCGGTTATCGGGGCGACCTCGGCCGGCAGCCCGACGCGCGAATACGCCTCGATGTTCAAGCATGCGATCGGCGCGCGGTTCGAGATCGTCAGCGGCTACAAGGGGCCGCCCGATCTGTTCATCGCGATGGAGCGCGGCGAGATCGACGGCGTCTGCGGGCTCGACTGGTCGGCGCTCAAGTCGCAGCAGGCGGACTGGCTCAAGGACAAGAAGCTCAATCTCCTGGTGCAGGGCTCGCTCGCGCCGGACCCGGAACTGGCCGCGCTCGGCGTCCCGACGCCCTGGGCCTTCATCAAGAACGACGTCGATCGCAAGGCGGTCGAGCTGATGGTCTCCTTCCAGCAGGCCTTCGGCAAGTCCTACATGGCGCCGCCGGGCGTACCGGCCGAGCAGGTGAGGGCGCTGCGCGACGCGTTCAACGCCGTGCTGCGCGACGCCGAGTTCCTGGCCGACGCCGCGAAATTGCGGATCGACGTGACGCCGCAAGCGGGCGAGGACGTTCAACGCATGGTCGAAAGCGCCTATGCGGCGCCGCCGGACGTCGTCGACCGATTGAAGAAAATCGTCGAGCCGTAAAAATTTTGCTGTGAATTTCACACCATGATACTGTCGCGACCCAATTGAATTCCACTTTGAAGCCAACTCTGCCTCCCAATGTTGTTGCGTCGCACGACGCGTGCGGGGAGGCTTTCAATGCACTGGAACAAGGAGCTCGCCTATTTCATCACACCCAAGAGCGGTCCGATGCGCGGCATGGTCAAGCTGATCGACGCCAATCACGCGCTGTCCAAGGATCTGCCGACCGGTTATCTCAAGCGCTCGCACTGGGTCGATGCGGCCTATCGCGTGGTGCAAGCCGCCGAGACGGGCCGGGAGCGCGATGTTCAGGCCGCCACCGACGAATTGCTGCGCGCGATCGAGCAGGAAGGCTGGATGAATGGCAAGCGGGTGGCGAACGGCTAGCGCCGCGCGACTACCGCCCCGCTGGTCTCCGCCGCCATTATCGCCTATGACGCGGCTGCCGCTCTACTTTGGAGCGCGCGTGGGCGAGGGACCATGGACACGCGGTTGGGTCGATGGCGCCTGGCAGCTATGGCGGCGGCGATCGCGCTTGCCGCGCCACGCATTGCGTGCGCCCAGGACCCGCCCGACTTCAAGGGCAAGACCATCACCATCATCGCGAGCTTCGAGGCCGGCGGGCCCTACGACTTCTACAGCCGGCTGATCGCACGCCATCTCGGGGCGCACCTGCCCGGCAACCCGGCGGTCGTGGTGCAGAACATGCCGGGCGCGGGCGGCCTGCGCGGCGCAAACTACCTCTACAACATCGCGGCCCGCGACGGCAGCGTGCTGGGCGTGGTGTCGCAGACCGTGGCGGTCGGGCAGGTGCTCGCCACCACGCCGGGCATCCAGTACGACGCCCGCAGCTATACCTGGATCGGACGCATCAACTCCAACGTCGAGGTGCATCACACCTGGCATGCCTCCGGCGTGCGCAGTATCGAGGACGCCAAAAAGCGCGAGGTGATCCTGGCCGGGACCGGTCCGACCTCCTCGTCGGTCGTCATGCCGCGCCTGATGAACGAGCTGATCGGGACCCGCTTCAAGGTCGTGACCGGTTTCGCCGGCCCGACCTCGGCCCAGCTCGCGCTCGAGCGCGGCGAGGTCGAAGGCATCGTCAAGCCTTGGTCGAGCATCAAGGTCGGCAACGCCGACTGGCTGCGCGACAAGAAGATCAATCTCATCGTGCAGCACACCCGCGAGCGCCACCGCGAGCTGCAGGACGTCCCGGCGATCGTCGACCTCGGTCAGGACGAATCGCAGCGGCAGATCTTTGCGCTGTTCACCGGCGGTGCCGCCCTCGGCACCGCGCTCTTGGCGCCGCCAGGGCTTTCTGAGGGCACGGCCACAGCGCTGCGCACCGCGCTCGGTCAGGCGATGCGGGACCCGGCGCTCATCGAGGAGGTGCGCAAGAGCGGCGTCGATATCGATCCGCTGCCGGGCGTCGAGCTGCAGAAGGTGGTGGAGAGCACGTTCATGATCGCGCCGGAGGTGCTGGAACGGGCGCGCAAGCTCAGCCCCCAGCAATAGAATCATAGAGTCATTGAGTGGCGCATATCCTTGACGGAGAACCGGTGCCCACTTCTCCGGGATATGCGCTAGCTGCAGGCCAGCCGCCAGAGCGCGGGGATTTCGCGATTGGACTCGACCGTCGCCTTGCCGTCGGCGCTCACCTCGAGCCGGAGATTGCCGGCCCGGCCGATGATTCGATAGCGCGATCCGGACGCCGACTTCTGCTCGACGATCAGCTGATAGGTGTCGGGCGAGCTGTTGAACGGGCGATAGACCAGCGCCTGGCCGACGTTGCTGTCGCCTTCGGTCACGAGCTCCAGGCGAAAACCCATCTTGCCGCTGGCCGGCTTGAACACCTGGCGTTCGTCTCCGCAATCGGCTTTGGCAGGGCTCACGATGATCACCGCTCCAGCTATCAGAAGGATCAATCCGCGCATGGACTCGCCTTTCAAAAAAGGAGACCAGCCATCCTCCTTACCAAGCTTAGGCCGCTTACTTTGTTCCGAATGAGGCATGCGCCGCTTGTGCGCCGCGCGCATCGATTAACTGTCGGTAATCAGTCGCATTCGTCGCAAAGGGCAGGCAGCCGCACTGCTGCGGACTGCCGCTGCGATGCCGCGAGCTACTTCGTGTTCTCCTGCACCCAAGCCGAATAGCGCGAGGCGCGCGTGTAAATGCCATAGAGGCCCTTGTCGCTGAGGCCGCAGCCTTCGCCCCAGCTCGTGATCCCGACCAGGGTGAACTTGCCGTCGGCGCCCTTCGCGAACAGCGGGCCGCCGTTGTCGCCGGCGCAGATGTCGCGCTTGGTCCGCGGCCTGCCCGAGCAGATCATGTTCTCGTTGACGACCTTGCCGGTGTTGTTCTCGATCAGAGTGCGGACTTGCTTCACGACGCCATCGGAGAGCGCGAACTGGGTCTGGGTCAGCTTGGCCCATGCCCCCAGCACGTTGGCCTTGCGGTATTTGATAATGTTGGTGTTGCACATCGTGCTGTCGAGCACGTCCATCTCCACGTGCCGGAGATCCTGCGGCAGGTCCTTGGTCTCGGTCTCGCCCCAACCGGCGGCAATCACCTTCTTGCCGACGCCGGCGAGCGCGGCATCGTTCTGCGTCGTCGCCAGCGCGATGGTCCCGGTGGTGCGTGACGCCGCGCTCTCTTCCAGTTCCAGCAGCGCGATGTCGTTGTTGTAGGTGTCGTAGTCGAACTGCGCGTGCGTGACCACGCGCTTGACCTTGATCCGCTTGCCGTCCTTGAAGTTGTTGGAGCCGGCGTAGATATCGATTTTGTCGGCTTCGACCGCGACCCTTTGCTTTTCCTCGTTCTCAGCCGTCACGCATTGCGCGCCGGTGAGCACCCAGCGGTCGCCGACCAGCACGCCGCCGCAAAACTGACCGACGTAGTTGCCCTCTTCATCGTCAGCTGCGTCGGAATGGATCAGCGCCACCATGAAGGGAAAGGCGCCCTTCGGAGTCTTTTGTCCCTGGACGATGCCTCTGTCGTTCGCGCTTTTCACCCGGGCCGTGGCGGCGTCAAAGGGAGATCGCTGCGGCTGCGCGCTGGCAGGTGCCGCAACGGCGAGGATGACGGCAGCAAGTCCCAATCGAACAACGGCGGTTCTCATTTCCATAGCGGGGTTCCTACGCGCGATGAGTATGGTTGCGCCGAGGTCGTGCAATCGAGCCGTTGGCGCGGGTGGTGACATCTCCCAGGCGTCGCATGGACGCGCGTTATTAGTGCCAGCGAAAATGCCGTTTCGCAATGGGGAGGTTTTTGTGCCGAAGCGACGGAAACGCCGGCGACTTCGGCCAAATGATGGTTTTTTGCCGGCGCGCCTGGCTGGCCGGTGGCCTCGCTTCGATCGGGCGATCTCAGACCCCGATCGCGGCCTTGATGCGCTTGCGGGTGAATGGCAGTTCCCGCAGGTGCGCGCCGGTTGCGTCCGCAATCGCATTGGCGAGCGCCGCAGCGGTCGGTCCCTGCGCGGCCTCGCCGGTGCCCAGGAATGGCTGCTGCGGCCGGTCGATGAGATGGACCTCGACGCTGTCCGGCAGGTCGGGAAAACGCATGATCGGGTAGGTGCTCCAATCCCGGCTGGTAATCTGCGCAGTGTCGAACGTCACCTGCTCGTGCAGGGTCCAGCTTGTGGATTGCACGATGCCGCCCTCGATCTGATTGCGAATGCCATCGGGATTGACGATCTGACCGCTGTCGTTGGCGGCGACGAACCGGATCGGCCGCACGCGGCCGCTTTCGCGCTCGACCTCGATCTCGACTGCAACTGCCGTGTAGGCGGCGAGATTCTTGTAGCGGGCGAAGGCGAAGCCGCGGCCGCGATTCTTCGCCGGCCGCTCGCCCGGCCGCCAGCCGAAGCGCTCGGCGGCCAGTTGGATGACGTCGCGCGCGCGGGCGTCCTGCAGGTGCCGCAGCCGGAACTCGACCGGGTCCGCGTTAGCCGCCTTCGCCAACTCGTCCATGACGCTCTCGATCGAGAACACGTTCATGTAGGCGCCGAGCCCGCGCAGCGCCGAGACGCGGAGCGGCATCTCGGGCAGGAAATGATGCACGACGCGGGCATTGGCAAACTTGTAGAGCGGGATGGCATTGCGGTCGCCGCCACCCGTGGGCTGCGGAATCGGCTCCGGCCGCGGCGGCGCCGCCGGTATCGCCAGATGCCACGCCGGCATGAGGCCGCCGGCGCTCGTCGGCCGCGTCGAATGCGAATTGCTCCAGACGTCGAATTGCCAGTCGACAATGATGCCGCCCTGATCGAGCGCGGCTCGCACCTGGGTCACCATCGCGGGGCCATAAGGCTCCCACATATGCTCGTCGTCGCGCATCCAATGCACGCGCACCGGCCGTCCCGGAACGGCACGGGCAATCAGTGCCGCATCGGCGGCGACGTCGTCCGCGCCGTTGTGGCCGTAGCAGCCCGACCCTTCCATGTGGATGCAGCGGACCCGCGCCTCCGGCAGTTGCAGCATGTCGGCGAGCGCCTTGCGCAGCGGATAGACGCCCTGCGAATGGGTCCAGACCGCGACGTTGCCGTTTTCGAACTGGCCAACCGCGCACGAGGGCCCGATCGAGCCGTGCATCTGATAGGGCCGGTGAAAGACGGCTTCGAACGTGCGCGCATCGGCGACGCGGGAGCCGTTGTCGAAAATGACGTGATCCTCCGACGTGGTCTGCCGCGCCCAATCGTAGATCTGGTCCGGCGCCGGCAACGTTTGCGGCACGTCCCACACCGTCGCCCGTGCCAGCGCGTCCATGGCGCGCACGGCCTGGTATTCGCGCTCGGCCACGACCGCGACAAAGCTGCCGTCGCGGATCACCTTGAGGACGCCAGGCATGGATTCGACCGGCGTGGCGTCGAGGGACTTGAGCCTGGCGCCGTAGCTCGGCGGCCGAACGACACGGGCGTGGACCATGCCCTGGAGTCGCAGGTCCTGCACGTAGGCGACGCCGCCGGTGACCTTGGCCGGGATATCGACGCGCGGCAGCGGCTTGCCGATGACGCGGAAGTTCGCGGGCTCGGTCAGCTTCGACTGCGGTTGCGCGCTCACATGCAGCAGGTTGTCGGACACGAGCTCGCCGTAGCCCAGCCGGCGGCCGTCATCGCTGATGATCGCGCCGTCCTCGGCCTTGAGCCGATCAGCCGGCAGCCCGAGCCGGGTGGCGGCGGCACTGATGAGAATCTCGCGCGCCTGCGCCGCTGCGTTGCGAATGGCGGTGGCGCTCTCCTGCATGGACTGGCTGCCCGAGGTCACGCCTTCGTTGGGCGCGTGCCCGGTGTCGGCGGTCATCAGCATGATGCCGCCCGGATCGACCGCAAGCTCTTCGGCGGCGACCTGGATCAGCGCGGTCTTGATGCCCTGGCCTAGCTCGACCTTGCCGGTCACGACTGTGACGCGATCCGCATCGATGCGGATCCATGAATCGAGCATCGGCGTGCTTCTCAGGCTGCCGGGCAGGGGCGGGGTCCGGCCGCCCGGCGCGCCTTCTTGCGCCACTGCCAGGCGCGCGAGCGAGAAGCTGACGATCAGCGCTCCGCCGCCTGCGAGCATACGACGGCGCGACAGGGTCGGGCGCAAGGTGTTCATCGCTGCGTCCCCCCGTTCGCCGTGGCCGCCCGCATCAGGCCGGCGGCGCGCCTGACCGCGGCGACGATGCGCATATGGGTGCCGCATCGGCACAGGTTGGTCTTCATGTGCTCGCGGATGTCTGCGTCGGAGGGTGACGCATTGCGCCGCAGCAGCGCGTGCGACCGCATGATCATGCCGGGAATGCAGTAGCCGCACTGCGCCGCCTGCTCCTCGATGAAGGCGCGCTGCAGCGGGCCGGGGTCGCTCTGGGTGCCCAGACCTTCCAGCGTCGTGACGCGCCGGGCGCCGATGGCCGCGACCGGAGTGATGCATGAGAACACCGGCTGATCGTCGATCAGGACGGTGCAGGCGCCGCATTGCCCGAGCCCGCAGCCGAACTTTGCGCCGTTCAATTCGAGGTCGTCGCGCAGGACATAGAGCAGCGGGGTCGTCGGTTCGGCATTGACCTGATGCTGGCGGCCATTGACGTTGAGGGTGATCATGGGAACCTCCGCCGCTGTCGGCTCATGATTTCCCCGCCTGGCGCACCTTGCGAAGCTGAGCCTCGACGTCGCGCCAGGGCGGCTGGTCGCTGTAGGTGCGGCGCATGAAGTCGACGAGCTGAACGATCTGCTCATCTGTCAGGATGCCGGCGAATCCGGGCATGAAGGCAAACGGCGCGCCGGCCGGCGGCTCGACGCCCTCGAGGATGAGGTGGATCAGATTGCTCGGATCGGGAAGCGCCACGACCTTGCTCAGCGAAAGCGGGATGCCGTGCGCTGAGAAGCGCTGACCCGTCGGCTCATGACAGCTCGCGCACGCGCCAGTATAGAGAATGCTCTCCTCGCTCAGAGCTGCAGCTGCGCCCGGTGCCACGCCGACCGTCCGCGACGCCGCGCTCGCAGATGCGCCGGCCTGCGCCTCGCGCTTGAGCCGGGCGAGCAACTCCTCGGACTGTTGCCGCCGTCCGGCGGTGGCGGGCTCCAGGATGCTGTCGACATAGTTCGCGATCGCCTTCACGTCCTCTGCCGGTGCATCGGCCAGATTGTTGATCACTGCCTGCATCGGACCGGCCGCGACGCCGTGGGGAAAGACGAAGCCTTGCCGCAGATAGGTCGCGAGCTGGCCATCGGTCCACGCAACCGGCGTCGTCGAGTCGCTGTTCAAGGCCGGCGCATGCCAGCCTTCGGCGTCGCCGCCGCTGAAAGCCTGGTCCCGCTTTTCTGCGCCCAGTCCATTGCGCGGGGTATGGCACGCGCCGCAATGCGCCAGTCCGTCGACCAGATAGGCGCCGCGGTTGGCGTCGGCGGACTGCGCCGCGTCGGCCTGATATCGACCTTCCCGGAAGAACAGAAGCTTCCAGCCCGCAATCAGCGGACGGAGGTTGAACGGAAACGACAGGTCGTGGGCCCGCGCCGGCGCGTTCACGGGCTCGCGCGTCATCAGGAATGCGTAGATCGCGCCAACGTCCTCGTCCGACACCTTGGTGAAGTGATCGTAGGGGAAGGCGGGATAGAGGTGCTGGCCGTCACGGGCGACGCCTTCGTGCATCGCGCGCCGGAACGCCGCCTCCGACCAGCGGCCGATCCCGGTCTCGGGGTCGGGCGTGATGTTGGTTGCGTAGATCGTGCCGAACGGCGTGGCCACTGGCGCTCCGCCCGCATACGGCGCGCCACCCACCGCGGTGTGGCAGGTGTTACAATTTCCGATCAGGGCGAGACCGGCCCCGCGCGCGATCACGTCGGGCGCGAAGGATGGCTGCGGATCGACCGGGGCGATGGCCGGCCGCCAGGCGTAGACGGCGAATGCCCAGGCGCCGAGGATGACGATGCCGAGGAGGCCGATCAGGATACGACTGAGCCGCATGCTCCGGGTTCCCATCTCGCGTCCGGCGCCAAATCGCGCCCGAAGCAGGGACTGGACTCAAGAACGATCGGCGGCCGGGCTGAGTTCCAGATCGGCTTGCACAAGGATCCGAAAGCGTGGCGCCAAGTCTTTGGCGGTGCCGACAGACCCAGCCGGGGGAGGGAATCGCCGCCGGCGATGAGACTGTCGCTGGCGATCAGACTTGGCTTGCGAACGGCCGTCACGCATAATCGAAAACCGTCGCGCCCCGTCCGACCCTCAAGGCCCCCTGCGAGCAGTTGGACCATAATGCCGGGCCTTGAGGTTTTTCTCCCGCCTTGACAGAGTGGTCGACCTAAAGCGCACGATGGCGACACGAGCCAGAACCGTCCTCGGCTTTGTCGCTTTCGTCGGCGGCTATCTGCTGTTGATCGTCTGGTTCAAAGCAGTCGACGTCTACCATCTGCATTTCGCCACGGCCGGCCCGCTGGTCGTCGCCTACAACGCCTTCCGCGTGCTCTTTGCTTTCTATCTGTTTTGGATCGTCTATGGCGCCGGAGCGGTGGTGTCGCGCGCTGTTGCCGGTCCGACGTGGCGTGGCCTCGGAATTCTCGATCGCCTCGCTCTCGGCTCTTTTGCCGGCGCTGGGGTGTGGCACATCGTGCTGCTCATCCTGGGCTATGCGAAGGCCTACACATTTCCGCTGTTGCTGGCGTTGACGTTACCCGTCCTTGCGCTGTCATTCCGCGATGTGGCCGGCACTGTTCTGGAATTGCGGACATGGTTTGCGACGAGGCGCCCCCGTGACGCGGCGATGATCGTGGTCGGCACGATTGTCGTCCTGTCAGCGATCACGCTTCTCATCGTCAAGGGACTCTATCCCGGAGGAGAGATCGACTACTTCACGCACTACTTCTACTACTACCTGACCGTTATCGAGCGCGGCGACGTCTGGCCGAACGAGGTCTGGTACCACTCCTACTACAGCAAAGGGGCCGGGCTTTTCTTTCTCGGCATGATCCTGACCGATCCGCTGGCGCCGCAGCTCGTGACCGCCTGTTTCATGGCCGCGGCAGCGCTGGTTGTCCACCAGATGGCTTGCCGTGTGGCGCCGGGCACACCGTGGCCGTTGGTCTGCGTGGCGATGTTTCTTGCGGCCTACATCTACACGCCGACCTGGGCCCAGTTCGAGAAGCAGCATGAGCTCAACGCCGCCCTGGTGATTGCGATTGCTTGGCTCTCGGCGCAGGCCCTCGCCGCTGATGCGCGCGACCGCACCCTCTGGCTGACCGCCAGCGCCCTGACGATCGTCGCAGCGGTCCTCATCAGCACTCCGACCGCGATATTTGTGGGCACGGTCTTCGGCATGCTTGCGCTTGTGCTCCTGCTGATGAGGCGGCCCATCCAGGCCTTGCTCTGCGTCGGCCTGGCCGCGGTTGCCGGGCTGATGCTCGTCTCCATGCTTGCGATCAACTATGTCACCACTGGCCTGATCGACGACCGCGGCCTTCACGCCTTGTGGCGGTTTGCCGACATCGAGAAGCTTGATCGGTGGAACGCACTGGCCAATGCCATCGTGCTGTATTGGGGCCGGCTTGGCCTGCAGGCGGAGGGGGTTTCGGCGCATGGCATCATTCGGTTCTTGATCTATTCGCTGCGCCTGGACCTGCTCTATCCCTTGCTGATCGCCGGCATCGTCATCGCGATTGCCGCCATGCGTGTGCGCTTGCGGACCGGCACATGGGCCGGCCCCATCAAGACGCCGTACCAGACAGCGATCCTGGCAGCGATGGTACTTGTATCGCTCGCGATCGGCCTGACCGCGGGCCGGGGCGAGCAGATCTCGTTCTTTCGCTATTCGAGCTACACGGTGGCGGTGGTCATCCTCCTTGCGATTTCGCTTGGGTCGTTGCCGGTCGCCAGCACGCAGACGTGGCTCGCTCGCGTCATGCACGACCGGCGCACCGCTCTGATTGCGTTGGCGCTCACGCTGGCGACGATTGTCGTCGCCGCCAGCGATCGACCTACAGCCTGGACATGGCCTATACGCGGCAGGTTGGCTGGCCCAATAAGCCATGGGGCGCGATCTATCCGGGCGCGCGCGGCGCCCATGCCGCAGCCGGGCCGCGCACGCGAATCTGGTCCTTGCATGCGACGAGCTTCTGCATGCTGCCGGACTGCCGCATCGAGAGCGTGGACTCGTTCACGCTGGGGGCGGGCTGGGCCGACGTCATGTTCGGCTCTCCCGAAGACGCCCGCGCGGCGCTGCAGGCTTCGGGACACAACTACTTTCTGTTCTCGAGCGAGCTTCGCGTGGACGACTATCTGCCGCGCAGCCCGCTGTTCTCACCTGACAACATCGGCCGCTATTTCGGCATCCGCTGGACCGACGGCACCACGACATTGCTCACGTGGCTCGGCGCCGACACCGCGCCGCTCGACCAAGACTGGATCGCCACGTATCGGCGGGCTGTCGAGCAATCGCCGGCCGTGCAGAGCTTTCCGTATGACGACATGAAGGCGATATTCGCGCGCCTCGCCGCAATGCCGCGGCCCTGGCGCGCGCTCGACCTGCCCTGGCGCGTGGATCGACGCTAGCGCGAGAGACCCGCTCCTCTACGCATCGGCGCGCGGCACCAGTGGAGACCAGATGTGTCGCAGGAACGCTTGCATCCATGCTGGCATGCGCGGTTCGATATCCCGGGGGCCGCGCACGATCGCGATATCGGCGAACTCAGGCCGCTGGTGGCGAGAGATGTTCGTGAGGATGCGGTCACGCAGCGTCTGCGCCGGCTCGTTGACCCGCATGATTCTGAGAATGGGAAGCCGCGGACCGACGAAGACCGCATACCAGCCGCGCCGGGCCTCGATGTCGGCCGCGTCGAGGCCGGTCTCCTCAGCAAGCTCACGCTGGATGCTTGTGTCGAGATCGACGCGCCCGCTCGACGCATCCTCCGGATCGATCGAGCCGGATGGAAACAATAGCTGGCCGGCGTTGCGCGTATGCGCGGCCATGAGGCCCACGACGTACGCGTCATCGGCAGCCTGCAGAGCGGCGACGCCAAAGCAAGCCTTGACGGTGGGGCCAAACGCGTCCCATGCGAGCCCGGCGAGCAGGCTCGCGTAGTCGCACTCGAACAATCGACCTGCCAGAACGTCTTCCGTTATCGAAAAATCGCGCAACAGCAGCAGGCGTCCGTTCCAGAGCGCGGGATTGGCTTGCTGCTGGCGCAGAAAATAGTCGTCAATCTCGGCCCGGCGTTCCGCGGCAAACGGCCATTGCCAGGACGAGACCTCGAATTCCACGCGTTTGAGGGGAACAACGGCGGCGTTGCTCATGATGTGTAACGCGCGGACCCGCAGAGCTGCCCTAGACAAGATGTCTCACGGCAGCGATGGCGATGGCCAATACGGCAGGCGCGACCGCCAAAGCCGCGACCTTGCGATCGTTGCCCCACTGGGCGCGCAGCCACTTGCGGGCGGGCGCCTCATACCAGGTGAACATGGCAATCGAAATCGCAAGAATGATGCCCAGAACGAGAACAAGTTCGGCAACGTCGAAAATGACGCCATGCCCGGATTGTCCCGCCAGCCGGACGACTGTCATCAACACGACATAATGCACCAGGTAGATCGAATAGCTCGCATCACCGAGAACGATTGCCGGACGTGACGTCAGCATTCGTGAAGCGATGCACTGGTAGCGTGCCGAGCAGAAGATCAGCAGGGCGGCGGTCGGTGCGAGGGCGAAGTTGGTGTCCATCTTCCGAAAGACGTTCATCTCGAAGGTTGGGCTGTACATCACCCACGTGATCAGCAACGCGCTGATCACGGCTACGAAAAGCGCGCCGACCCCAATTCGATATTCGGTCGCGGTGACCGGGCGATCGCGCAGCTGCACATAGAGCTGGGCCACGAAAGTCCCGAGCATGAACTCGCCCATGCGCAGATACGGCGAAAAGTAGAGCAGCCATCGCACAAACGAATCCTGCTGATGATCCTGAAATCCGGCGACGGCGCCGAATCGCTCGATCGCCCAGAGGTCGATGTCCGCCGACCGGTCGCGCAAGCTGGTCGCGAGCACGATCCAGGCCGCGCACCACACGAGCGAGACGGCGACCGTGAACGTCGGCCGGCGTAGTCGCACGACAAACCAGGCGATGAACGGATACAAGAAGTAGAAGAACCATTCGGTGCTGATCGACCACGACAACGGCGATCCTCCGCCGATCGCGGAAATCAGAGCGCTATCGCCGATCGGAACGTAGACCCAACTCTGCACGGAGATCAGAAAATAGGGGAGCGCCTGCAGGATGCTGTCGAACGACTCCGGATGGCCCGCCCAGACAGCGAGGTGCCGGCTGCTGACGAGCACGTTGACCAGCAGCATCAGGAGAAACAGCGGATAGAGGCGCGCGAACCGCGCCCAAAGATAGACCGCAACGCCGCCGCGACGTCCGCCCGTGATCAAGCTCGCATAGTTGTAGTGAATGACGAAGCCGCTGAGCACGAAGAACAGGGTCATGCCGAACCCGGATGCCTGCCTCAGCCAGTAGACAGCGCCGAGCGGCGTCTCATGAGTGGCCAGGATGGTCGAGACGCCGTGAGCGATCAGGACTGAGAACGCGGCGACGAACCGCAGGCCGGTGAGTGCCGGCACTTCGTCACGACCCATGGCGCGGACTTGGGTGGCGCTGGGAGCGATGGCCACCTCCGAGATGGTGTTTTGAGCAGTCAAACGTCCCCCTCCGGTTCCCGCACGGGACACACAATAGGCCGAAGAGGGTGCGGTGGGCGACCTGTAATCCGATCATGGAAGGGGTTGCGACGTCAGACCAAGTCGCGTGGCCATGATGCAGAAACCATCACTACCTCTATATTCTCGGGTAGCAAGCCTGTGAGGGCGGCTTCGTCATGAGTTGATTTCATTGCTGAGGAGGCGGCGAGCGAGCGCGCCCGCAGGGAGCGCCGAAGCGAGCGAGCCGCCGTTGTTCGGGCCCGTCTGCTTATCCTCCAATAGCGGCGCTAAAGCGGACATGGCGGCACCGCTGCTTAGGGCCGATTCTGTTGCAAAACTATTTTGGCGAGCAAAATGAGCAATATTGATTCAAGGACGAGCACAGGCGCGCAACATCGATTCAAAAAATCGTTCAACGGGATTCGATAATTGCGCGTTTGCGATGCAGCAAAGAGTTTTGCAACACAATCCACCAACACCGGAAGTGGCCCGCCTCATTCAATCACCTCGTCAGCGCGAGCAAGAAGGGTGGGCGGCATTTCGAGCCCGAGCGCCTTGGCGGTCGCCCAGTTTGGGTGTCATCTGGGAAACGTCGGTTTAATCGACCTATGCTCTATAATGGAGTATGCTATGGTCGCCGATTGTCCGATAGTGTCAGGCTTGCAGTGACAGCGTGGGGGGCCGCGATGGGTAAACGCCGGTTCAAGATCGTTTTGATCGTTCCGTCGCATTATGACGACGACGGCTACGTCATCCAGTGGCTGCGCTCGATCATCCCGTCCAACAGCCTCGCAAGCGTCTACGGGCTGCTGGCGGAGTGCGCGGATGCGAAGGTTCTCGGCCCCGATGTCGACATCGAGGTTGACCCGCACGACGAGATGAACACCGTCATCAATGTCAACCGCCTCATTCGCAATATCCGCGCTGGCGGCGGAGGCTTCGTCGGGCTCGTGGGCGTGCAGTCGAACCAGTTTCCGCGGGCGCTCGATCTCGGGCGAAGGTTCCGCGCCGCGGGCATTCCGGTCGTGATGGGCGGCTTCCACGTCAGCGGATGCCTGTCCATGCTACGGGAGCTGCCGCCCGGTCTCCAGGAAGCGCTCGATCTCGGCATCACGCTGTTCGCGGGCGAGGGCGAAGGCCGCATGGCCGGACTGCTGCGCGACATCGACGGCGGAACGCTCAAGCCGATCTACAATTACCTCAGCGACATGCCCGACCTCGTCGCGGCCACTGCGCCGATCCTGCCCCGCCAGTCGGTCGCACGCGTCCTCGGCAAATATGCGAGTTTCGATGCCGGCCGCGGCTGCCCCTTCCAGTGCAGCTTCTGTACCATCATCAATGTGCAGGGCCGGAAGTCCCGCTTCCGGACTGCGGACGATGTCGAGGCGATCTTTCGGGCCCAAGCGAAACAGAAGATCACCCGCTTCTTCATCACCGACGACAATTTCGCCCGTAACCGGAACTGGGAGGCGATCCTCGATCGCCTCATCGAGTTGAGGGAAAAGGAAGGGTTCAAGATCAGGCTGCTCCTTCAAGTTGACACGCTGTGCCACCGGATTCCTAACTTCATCGAGAAGGCCGGGCGCGCGGGGGTCCTCTTCGTCTTCATCGGGCTCGAGAACATCAACCCGCAATCGCTGATGGGGACCAAGAAGCGTCAGAACAAGATCTGGGAATATCGCGAGATGCTGCAGGCTTGGCGGCGCGCCGGGGTGACGACCTATTGCGGTTACATCCTCGGATTCCCGAGCGATACTCCGGAATCCATTGCACGCGATATCGAGATCATCAAAAAGGAACTGCCGCTCGATGTCCTCCAATTCTATTTTCTCACTCCGCTGCCAGGATCGGAGGACCACAAGACTCTGCACGAGCGTGGCGTGCCAATGGACCCCGACATGAACAAATACGATCTGGAGCATGCGTGTACCGGTCACCCGAACATGTCGAAGGAAGTCTGGGAGCAGGTCTATCGCGACGCCTGGACGCGCTACTATACCGACGAGCACGTCGAGACGATTCTGCGTCGTGCACTTGCGTCCGGCCTTTCGATGACCAAGGTCAGCGGGTTCCTGACCTGGATATCCGGATCCAACGCGATCGAGCGCGTCCATCCGCTGCAGCTTGGATTCTTCCGGCGCAAAATCCGCACTCAGCGTAGGAGTGGCATGCCGATTGAGAACCCCGTGGTGTTCTATCCCCGCCGCATGCTGGAAATCATTAGGTCGACCTCGCAGTGGCTTGCGCGCGCTCAGAAGTATCGCGGACTCCGCAAGCGGATCGTGGCCGACCCGGCGAGCAGGACCTATGTCGACGAGGCGCTCGCACCGCCACCGCTAGACCAAGCTCAGGACCATCTCGTGCAGGCCTTCATCGGCCAGATCCCGAAGACACACGGAGCGCCGAAGCAACACGACACCGCCGCTGTTGAGCGCGTCGCCAGTTAAGGAAACGGCGCAACTTGCTCGGTCCCCATTGTCCCGGGAATCCCAAATCAATCCCTGCGCCTCATGCCCGCCACGCCGAAAAGCGGCCGAGATCGACGCTGCGGGGTACGATCATCAGCTCGATAGCGTTGTTTGCGGGCGCGTCGCTGGGGGCCGGGGAGAAAGGCTCATGAGTGCTCGCCGTAGGCTTGACTGCGTGTCACCGCGGCTTTCGACGTCTCGCTGTGTCCGGCCTGCGCCCTGAGCTCTTCGGTGACTGGACCATTGAGGATGACCTCCAAACGCGCCAGGATGTTGGCGATCGCCATCCCATCGAAGACGCGGTGGTCCATGCTCACCCGCACCGGAACGCGGCCGTCCGGCTGGATCACCCCGAAGGTCAAGAGGGTCGTCGTGAATACCGGTACATGGATAAAATCAGCCCCCTTGAAGGACACCGCGGTGACCACGAACGTGCCGAAGTAGTTGGCCCGCTGGCGTGCAATGTTATATCCGAGCCATGCCAGCGGCCGCCGCACGATGCCGGGCAGCCTTGCGAAGGTGAGCTGGCGCTTGAAGTCCTTCACGTCATCCAGTGGCGCATCGACGGCGCCATGGATGATCTCCGCCATCTCGATGACGGTTCGTGCATGCGGAGTCTTGATTAGGCGCAGCAGCACACAGGGCTCGCCCCGGTAGGATCGCTCGACGGTGATTCCCGCGATGCTCGCTGGGTACTCGTAGAGATGCGGCCATGGCCATTTCAGGAAGGCGCGGCGGAGTTCCGGGAATTCCTGCGCCGCCATGCCGAAGGCCTTTGTAAAGATGCAAGCCCAGGGCGGACGGGTCGGGCAGGCGGCGCGGGCCGCAACGACCGCGCTGAGGTTCATCATGCGCTCGACCGGAAGGCTCGGAATCTTCGCCGCGAAACGCATCACATCGGTGACGATGCGCCGGGGAACCGAAAGGGGTAATCTTTTGCCGCGCATTTGGTCAGCCATTAATGCTCGGAGAGCAGGAGCTAGCCCTTTCAGCGCGCGCGCTGCAGGGTTACGACGCTGCGCAGGCGAAGGCTGTCCGGAAGGACAACGCAGAGACCAATGATGATCCGGTCGATCAGGCGGGGAACAACCACGCGTCTTGCCTTTCTGAAACCAGCCAGCCTCTGCAATCAAGCGGACATTCGAGCGGAGCGCAATCTTAAACAGGCGCGTTTGACCGGCCGTGGAGCATAGGCGCTCGGCCTCACTTCCCCCTCACGCTGCTCGGCCGCGCCGACCAGTTCATGTGGCAGCGTGCTGAATGGCAGCTTCGGGTCATTCCATCCCCTTGCGCGATCAAGCTTCCTGTGGCTCGACGGCAAAACTTTGCGGAGGTTCGCCGCGCTGGCAGATGTCCCACATCCGCGCATAGACGGCCTCGATGTGGCGGCGAAATCGGTCGCTGTCGAACAGCGGACGCGTCTGTCGGTTCTGTGCGAGTTTTTGACGAATTGCGTCGCGGAACGGCGGATCGGTCGCAAGCCGCAGCGCCAACGCCTCGTAGTCGCCTGGGCTCTGTCATCATTATGCGCCGGCAGTGCTGCCGTTCGCGATCGCGGGCGTGCCTATCATTCCCGCTCATGCATCTGTTCCAGCAACAGTACCGCATCTTCGGCTCGGTCGGCGGCTCGAGGCGCAACATCAGCGACGCATTTGCCAAGATGACGGCCGGATTGACGCCGGTTTTCGATACCGAGGTCGCGCTAGCCGATTTGGAGCGCGGCCTTGAGGGGCTTGAAAGCCGCAACGTGTTCGGGGCAAGATTGTCGTGCATTTTTGAGCGGGCACGGCGTGATTCATATCGGGCCGAATCGTTTCAGTGTGCGCCTAGCGCTGCGAATGAAGGCGGCAATCGATGCCGGCGCTGGCCATCTCGCTGTGTTCCTCCTCAATCTGGTCAGGCGCTTGGATCCCGATCGGAGCGCCGATTTCGCCGGTCGTCTCATGCGGCGCATCGGGCCGCTGATGCCCGAGCATCGCACCGGCCGAGCTAATCTCGCCGCCGCCTATCCGGAAAAAACGCCAGACGAGATCGAGACGATCCTGCGTGGCGTGTGGGACAATCTCGGGCGGACCGGCGTGGAATTCGCGCATCTCGACCGGTTGTGGGATTACGACCTCACGCGACAGCGAATGGGCCGGATCGAGGATTCCGACCAAGACCTCGACCGCATCCTGCGCCTGCGCGACAGCGGCAGGCCGGCTCTCGTCTTCGCTGCACATCTCGCTAATTGGGAACTGTCGGCGCTTGCTGCTACGGCGCTTGGGCTCGATGTGGCCGTGCTCTACCGAGCGCCTAATCTCGGGGATGTGGCCGCGGCGGTGAACCGAATTCGCTCGCGCGGCATGGGCACACTGATCCCGACCGGCCCGGATGCGGTCATCAAGGTCGCGGCCGCGCTCGAGCACGGCACCCCTGTCGCTCTCTTGGTCGATCAGCATTTCACGCAGGGCATCGAAGTCGAGTTCTTCGGCCGCCGCTGCAAGGTCAATCCCATGATCGCGCGCCTGGCGCGCAACTTCGAGTGCCCGATCCACGGCACGCGCGTGATCCGCCGCCCGGGGCACCGCTTCCGCGTCACGTTCTCCGAGCCTATCACGCCGACGCGCGCGCGCGACGGGCGAATCGACATCGCCGGCACGATGCAGGCGATCACCAACGTGGTTGAAGGCTGGGTACGCGAACACCCCGAGCAATGGCTGTGGCTGCATCGGAGGTGGCGATGAACCCTTGTCGAAGCTTCGGCCGGGGCCAAGTGGCGTGGACAGTATCGAAAGATTTTTCAGTGGTGTGCAGCCGGCCGCCTATCAATATAGGGGTGTGCGTTTAGCCAGTTGATTTCGGAAAATCTTGAGCGAGACACGATGGGCGGATACGGCAGCGGACAGCGAGGCGGGCGATGCACAGTTGAGAGTGCGTTCCGGATCAGCATTGATCGGTTGATCCGCCGCAGAATCATGCGTCAGGGCGTGCACGGCTGCACAATGCATTTCTCCAACTACTACGACGACCTTGACGTGGAATGCATCGTGCGGGTCGGCGAACCGTGGGATAGCTGGATGTGGCTCCGATACGAAATGACCGACTATTGGACCGGTGAGGAGTGCAAGATCGATGACAAAGTTTTCTCGCCACTACGACGCCACCGTTCGGTGGCCTCCGCTGGTGGTTCATCTGCCCGCGTTCGAACCGCCGGGTGCGAATGCTGCATCTGCCCCTCGGCGGCCGGCATTTTTGGTCGCGGCGTAGCTATCGTCTAGCATATGCCTCACAAAACGAAACGATCCATGATCGGGCGTTGCGACGATCGCGCAAGCTGTGCCACCGAGTCGGCGGCGATCCGGCGGATGACGAATATCCCGACAAGCCAAAGCGAATGCGGTGGGCGACTTACAATCGAATCATAGAGAAGCTTGTGGCCACGGATCAAATCGCCGACGAAAGAATATTCCAATTGGCGCGACGGTGGTTGAGGTAGCCGAACGCTTTACACTCATAGGAGGTCAACGCCGATTTGCTTGTACCGGGGGCAATAAAAGCGGTTGGCTTCAAAGGGTGAAAAGAACCGCTTCTGCGGCCATTCCATGCCGACAGCGTTCATGTACCGGCACTCGACGATAGTGTAGCCGGTGTTCTCCTTGAACTCGTGCCGTAGGTACAGCAAGGCACCGTTGGAATAGAAAAAGACGGCCCACGCGATTCCGAAAAGGAACGCGAGCGCAAAGATACAGTGCCATTACTACGCGTTGCCAGTCCCAGCCAGCATGCTTGAAGAGCTGGACAATGAAATCGTTGAAATGAAGATTACGTTGTCATACTTCATCGATCCGAACCCAGGATTGTCTGCCAACGTAGACCCGCAGCGGTATCAATCGCACGGTCTGCGGTTTGACCATCAGCGCAAGAACGAGACTGCCGAGCGGTTCAAGCTTCGGGTAAATCCGTCCGAGCGTGACGACCCACGCAAACGGCCCCCGAGCGAGCCGGCAGACGGAAGGTGGATGTTGGGGGAGGACAGTATTTCGGCCGGGTCACTGCATTGCGATGTCTGGACCGGCCCCGCCATTGAACTGCTTCATCGCGATACGCTCTGTGTGAAGCCTGTCAATGGCTGGTGGCGCAACCGAGCCTCGCCAAAAGTCTGCAATCGAAAATCGCGCTATGGGCTCATTGTGACCCTCAAGGCGCGCAATGCTGACTTGGACATTTATACGCCGGTACGAACTTCGATTGGCCTGCCGGTGCCGGTAGAAATTGAGACGTGAGTGGGCGGGTGCATTCTCGAGGCATTTCACCAACTGCCATCTACAATCTCGAGCGGTCGCTGCGCCGCTTTTTGGAAAAGAAAGCGTGCCTTGTCTTCGTCGCCGTTCTCTTGGTATCGCAGTGCCAAGGTGTTGAGCGCCGCCCCGTAGTCGAACGCAAACCCTTGATCCCTCGCGAATTGCAAACGAGCCAACTCATGGCCGGCACGGGCGGTCTCCAGTGCTGGTTTCTTCATTCCCGCCTGACTTTGACGAATCGCTAAGCAATTTAGGACGCGCGCCCGCATGGACAGGTTCTTGTTCGAGTCACTGGGCGTAAGAAGCTGTGCCAATCGGTGTGCTTTTTCGGCCTTCGCTAGGGCGGCTTGGGGGTCGGGTAGCTTCGAGGCATACATGGCGAAGTTGCAAAGACTTTCAATGAATTGAATCTGAATCATTTCCGCAGCTTGCAGGGGCAGCTTCTCGAACGCCTGCTCGGCTAGGAGCATTTCGAGCACTGCGGCAGCCGGCTGCTCCCATTCGTCTAAGACGTTGCCACGAGTGCTGTGCGCCATGAACAACGTGAATTGACATTGAATTTTGTAGGAGGGATCGCCCGAGAACATCTCCACGACCTGCGCCTGCTTGATGCACTCCTTGAGCGTTTTGTCGGCTGCTTTGAGCCGCTTCTTCTTCAGTTGAGAGATGCCGCGCTCGAGAAGTGTGTTTGCGCGCTTTTGTAGCCCATCGAGATCGATGTTCGAAAGATAAGTATCTGTTATCTGCTCTTGCTTGGTCGGCGTTCGAAAAAGATTTGTCAGTCGGGCTACCACTTGGTCGCCCAGCCCCTCAGGAATGGCCATCAATCCGGCAATTTCAACAGCCGACTTGAACGCTACATCAGCTTGAGACTGCTCAAACTCTAACTCTTCATCGATACGGTCAGAAACTCCACCCCTCGGCACACTTTCGGCGGAACGTGCGGTCGTGCCAACATGTGCTCGCTGAGCCGTTGGCGCTCCACTGCCATCAGAGACGGTCCGGATAAGCGCTTGGGCGTCTATCATCAGCGCATCCGGATGATCGATTGTCCAGGAAAGTCCGGCCCTAATCAGGCAACGAACCAGCCCTTCCAATCTCTTAAGCATTTCCCTTGTCGGCCTGGTCGCGCCATGCGCGATGAGATCTCTCGATCGTAGGATTTCCTCAATGTGAAAGCTAGCAAATGCTGGGTTGCGCGACATCTCCTCCAGTAATGCGCGATCATCCGACAGCAGTAACATTAGGATTGAGAGCAGGATATCGCATTTGTAGTCGGGCTCGAAGGCGGTGACACGAAAAATCTTGCCATAGAGGATTTCGGCGATGCGCAACTGCTCTGGAGGGCCGTTACGGCCTTCGGTCTGCTCTAGCTCATGATAGATCGCGTCTATAGCGTCGATGTCGTAACTAGAAAGAGTGTGCCCGGCGTACATTCCGACGTAGCTGCGGCCGCAGATCTGCGGCTTGCGCAACACGATGATGTCGTCGCGCCGATAGCGGATGTGTTCGGTGGGATCGAAAAGAACGTCGCTCGTGTGGAGCCAGCACGCGCGCGCCAGGCGGGTCACAAGGCGCTCCCTTTCGCGGGTGCGCGCATCCCTCGACTCATTGTCGACGGAGTCCCCCGCAAAAATCGCAAAATACGGCACTCTGCCGTTAGTGTGGAACACGTCTCCAATATCGTCGAGATATGCGTTCTTTTCGAACAGAGAAAATTCCTGAAACGACAGTTTCGACACCCAGATATCGCCTACATGAAACGACGAGGTTTCCGCGTGCAGCCCTGGTAGCAAAAATATTTCGATGCTCGGATAGCTCGATAGTGCATCACCAATTTCATCCGCCATGTTCGATCCTCGCCCGCAGGTACTGCATGAGCTCAGGAGAAGGAACGCCGGCGCGTTGCCCTTCGTTGATCATTGCGATGACGACTGCGCCTGCTAGCGCACGGATTGTCGCAAAGACAGCCGACGCATCTCTTACGTCGGTGATTCGCCGCCCATGAACCAAGCGGCTGCGATATTCGTAAGCTTTGCGCAGAACGGTTGTTGGGTCGATGTGACCGGCGGCGCTGCAAAAGTTTTTGACCGTGGCAGCCATGTGAGTGGCAACACCGGTCACCGGCCGACCCACCAGTAGGCCTTCGAGCGCGATCATCAGCGGCAGCAGCCCAATGATAGGATGCGGTTCGGAAAAGGCGGAGCTGCCCAGGATGAGAAGCGGACGGAAGACCGCATTGTCCGAACAGAGGCCATAGTTCGACCAGCCGGTCGCAATCTCAGCGGCAGCAGCAATTTCCGCAAGATCAAAGGGTGGCAAGGCGTTGCCGTGAAGAACCAAGTTGCGGTGGCAGGGTCCAACCGAGCGCCGCACCGCGCCGGACTTCGCGTCATACAAATAGACCATCGA
>WNGB01004102.1_pt1 | contig 22482 bp, 23 predicted proteins | sample 5400681 | NCBI WGS metagenome assembly WNGB01 (sample SAMN13153367, study PRJNA577476) | soil metagenome | isolation source: 115 cm soil or saprolite under grassland replicate 2 | place: USA:California | collected 2016-06-15
CAGCGATCATAAATGTGATGCGCATGCTGCGCTGGCTTGCTGAGGAGCCGAAAGCGAAAACGCCACGGTCTGCATTCGCTCGATTGTACCAGGCCGCGACCTGAACCGACAGCGCTTGGGAATTCGCCACCAATATCAAAGTGCGGGAGAGCCAATCTATTTTACACCCTCATATGACAAGGTGACATGGTGACAAGACGGACAACCGGCTCATTTCTGCGTTCGTCCGCGTCCCATGACCTCAACAGTGAACAGTTACCACCCCATATGCACTTGACATGGAGCACCTACTGCACTATAATCATACTAGACTGTACAGTATGATTAAGAAGAAAGGCAATCGATGAACTCGATCGCACCCACGCCGCGGGCCCAGGCCAAGCGCAACGCCATACATGCGGCCGCCCAAGGCCTCTTTCTGCGCAATGGCTTTGCCGGCACCAGTATGGATGCAATCGCGCTGGCCGCCAACGTCTCCAAACAGACCCTCTATCGCTATTACCAGAACAAGGAGGCGCTGTTTGTGGCCGTGTTAGAGCAGCTAGCGCTGGATCATCTCGCTGAGCCCGCCCTGCTCGCCGTGCGCGACACGCCGATGGGGAGTCGAGTGATGCTAGAGCAAGCCTTGATACTGTGGGCCCAGCAGTCGATCACGCACATCTTGCAGCCGGCGTATGTGGGGCTGCTGCGGCTGCTGATAGCGGAACTGCCGCGGTTTCCGCAGCTGGGCGCCCGCTTCTTTCAGGCTGTGCCGCAACAAGGCGGAGCCTTTCTCCGGGCACTCCTGGAGAGCGCTCGCAGCCACGGCGTGATTGCGGTCGATGATCTGGAGGCGGCCATTCGACTCCTGGCTGGCTCCTTACTCACGTATGTCTTCAGCCACGGGCTGCTGGCCGCGGATGGTGTCCAGCAGCCGCCCTCAGCAGAGCAGATCGCGGCCATCGTACAGCTGGCGCTTCATGGCATTGCCGAACCAAGCGCCGATGAAAGGAGATTGCGACATGCATCACCTACTCAACCAACCTGAGCGAGCGACCCACGAAGAGTCTCTGCCGCGCCGGGCACTGACTTCGCTCGGCCGCACGACGGCCCTGGCCTTGCTGGGTATCGCGCTGACCTACTTGTTCTTAGTCATATACATCTGGTGGACCGGTCGCGTTATTGTCTACCCGGTCCTGGCCTTCGTCATCGTAGCCATGGTAACTGCTGGGATCGTCGCTAGGGGAGCGCGCTGGGCGCCGGTGTTGGGCGCCCTCGTGGCGCTGGCGATTGCAGCGATCACGCTGGCGGAGCCGCTGGCGCCAGCCGCCCTGCTCCATCCGGGAGCCAGTCCGGTGCGCTTTGGCGGCCTCGTCATCGTGCTCGCCTGTGCGCTGGCCGCAATCACAGCTGGCGTCGTCGCGATGATCCAGGTCGCCTCGGGCGGGAAGCAGCGTTCCCCACACCAGATAGGATTCGCGCTCACCGGCCTGGCCGGCATAGTCGTAGGCATGATCGTCGTCGCCGGAATCGTCGCCGCGAATCCGCAGAGTAGCGCTGCACGCACGACCACGAACGGAATGCCGGCAGTGCATATGGCCGGCACTGACTTCCTGACCAACGTGGTGCTGGTTCCGAAAGGGGCCCAACTGCTGCTTGTGGATGACGATTCAGTCGAGCACATCATCGCGAACGGGGCCTGGCCGGCGAGCGGCCCGCCCCAAGCGCCCGCCGAGCCCGGCGCACCGACCGTGCGCAACCTCGACATTAAAGGTGGCACGGCGCAGATCGGACCGTTTCCCACCGCGGGCGTCTTTCACCTCTACTGCACGCTCCACCGCGGCATGAACCTGACCGCCGTGGTGCAGTAGCGAGCCGAGCAGAAAGGAAATACGACTATGGCAACACTGTCATCGCGCGCCGAGCAGCATGGAGCAACGCACCGAGCCGCACTACTGCCGCGCACAACCCGCGGTCTGCTGATCGCCGCGACTCTTCTGGGTGGCATCTTGGCCGGTGGCAACGTGAACCGCAACCTCGTCCACATGCCGGCCTGGCGCCAGGTCGGAGCGCTGGCCTGGGCGACCTTCAGCCGCCATGCGGATCTGGGTCTCAACGGGATGATCGTCTATCCGCTCGAAGGGATCGGCGGCGCGGTCCTCACCGTTGCCGCGGCGATCGCCTACCATTTCGACCGCAGCGCGCCGCGCAGCGCTGCCATCGCGATCTATGCCGCAGCAGGTCTGGTGGTCGGGGGCATGCTCGCCACCACCCAGGCGGCGCCGATCATGATGAGTGTGCGCCATCTCGGCGACGATCCGGTTGCATTGCAGCAGGCGTTCGACGGATTCGAGTTCTGGGGGCGAGTGCGGGGCATCTTCCAGGTCGCGGCTTTCGTTGCCAATCTCTGGTCGCTCGTCGCCGTATACAGGGCGACTGCGCCGGGTGCCCGCGCGTGATCGGGCGTGCCCGCACTGCCAGCGTGCTCTTTGCCGATACGCTGGTGGAGGTTTACTATGCAGACTGCACTCATAGCGCTCATCGTTTTGGGAGCGATTCCACACCTGTTGCTCGGCGGGATCGGTCTGGTCCGGCTCGCCGTGCAGTTCCCAGCGGTCGGGCGGCGGCTCGATCCGGTCGCGTTCGCGCACTGGGCGCGGGCCAGCGACCTGGGCAACGGCCTGTTCCTGTATCCGCTGCTTGGCATCGGTGGCCCCGTCGCGACGTGGGCTGCGCTCGCGGTGGCGGAGATCGGGCGCGCACCCGGTAGCGTCATGTTCCCGCTCATCATTGCAGCGGTGCTGGCCGTGCTGCACGTGCTGACGACGACGCAAGCCGCGCCCACGATGATGCGCATCGGCCGAGCCGAGGATCGCGCAGAGGTGCTCACACCGCTGATCGAGCGCTTCGCCTTTTGGTCGTGGCTGCGCTTCATCCTGCAGGTTCTGGACGGCGCCGCGCTCGTCTGGGCGTTGATTGCCATTCGGGCCGGCGCACCGCCCCTGGCGCCGGCGCTGCTCGCAATTGTGCTCGCCGCGATCGCGTGCCAATCGATCCTCGCCGGCGCCACACTGGATCAGCTCATCATCCAGCTGCCGGCGCGCCAGAAGGTCGGTACCGCGGCGTACGCCGCCTACCTGCGCGCCACCGACGCAGCCAACGGTCGCGTGCTCTACCCGATCGTCGGGGCGCTCAGCAACGCGACGACCATCGGTGCCTTCGTGCTCGCGCTATGGCTGCGTGCACCGCTGCGTGTGTCGGCGCTGCTTGGTGTGGCGGCGGCGAGCGGGGTAGCTGCATTTCTGGTCGCCCGACAAGCCATCCCGGTGGTGAGCCAGCTTGCGGCGACTGGCGCCGAGGATTCGGCAGGACCGCTGCTCGATCGCCTGGCCGGCAACACCCGGTCGCGCGCGCCATTCTTCTTCCTCGCGTTCGCCTGCCTGCTCGCGACGCTAGTCGCGCGGTAGTCCAGCAGGGTGCGCGACCGTGGGCACCGCGGCCTATAGCAGAGAGGTCCGGATGAAGAAATGTTTGGATAGCTTTTAGGAGGTGAACCGATGACAAGACAAGATCTGTGGTTTGTTCTTCTCGGAATCGCAACGACGGTCAACGGGCTGCTCGCGGGTGCGAGCCTCGACCAGTCGATCGAGCAACTCCCGGCTCGGCATCGCATCGGCATGCGTGCCTACCGCGCATATAGCCAGGCTTCACACATGGCCAACGGCAGATTCTGGCTCATCCCGCTGGGGATTGGCGGGGCCGGGCTGACACTCGCGGCGGCTATCTGGGCCGTGCTGCTCAATCCCCCGGCCAAGCGTTCCCTTCCAGTTTTCCTGGCCGGTGGGCTGGCGGTGGCGCACACCCTCTCCACGCTCAAGGCGGGCTCAATCAACTGGTCGCTGACGCCATGGCAGCCCGCCGAGCGGCAAGTAGCCGATGACGAGGTTGTCCTGGCCGATATCCTCGGGCGGTTCGAGCGCTGGCAGGCGCTAAGAGCGAGTCTGCAATTCCTCACATTCGCTGCCACGGTCTGGGCACTCACGATCAACAGCACGGAGGTTTCCTCGAGCTGACGCCGCGCGAGCCGCTGGCCGCCCGGCTGGGGTCGGCCAGTGGCTCAGTGGCCAGAGTGTTCCCTCATGACTTTATGTCAAACGAGCACCGCCTGGGGCAGCGCCAGCGACACGCGCGTGTAGGCACCGGGCTTGCTTTCAGTTGTGAGCGTGCCGCCGACCACAGCCATGAGCGCGCTGTGTAGGCCCAGACCCTGCCCGCTGCCCTGAGCCGCAATCGTCGCCGCGCCGATGCCCACGCCGTCGTCCTCGATCGTCATCTCCAGACCATTGCGGCACCCGACGGAGACCGCCAGATGCAGCGCGCGCGCTAAGTCGCCATCGCGGCCATACCGTGCGGCGTTGCGAACCACTTCCCGCGCGGCATAGAAAAAAACCTCGGCGGCCAGCGCCGGCACCTTATGCGCGGCCCGCTCGGCGGCGGGATCGACGTGCCAGCTCACACCGTCGAACGCGCTGGCGAACTCGCCGTCGATCGCTTGGCGCAGCGCCCCAATCATGCCTAAGCGCGCGACTTCAGGCGCTGCCGTGGCGGGCATGGCGTGCAACAGGTTGGCGATGTCGCGGTGAACGTCGGCCAACAGGGCTACAACCTCATTGCCATTGAGACTTGAGACTTGAGACTTGAGACTTGACGTGTCATCGCAAGCCTCTAGCCCCAAGTCTCTAGCCTCAAGCATCAGCATGGCGGTGTGCAGCCGCGGCAGCACATCGTCGTGCAACACGCGGCGCGTACGGCGATCGACCACCTGGCTTTCGGCCAGGCGCTGGCGCTGGAGTGCCGTGAGCCGGCGAGCCATCTCGGCGCTGGCGCGCGTGTCGATCAACCGTTCGCCGGTCGCGCGGGCGATCTCGATTTCTTCGTGGGTGTACAACCCACCGTCGCGCTTCTCGCCCAGCAGCAGCGCGCCGATCAGCCCGCGCTCGCTCCAGAGCGGCACACCCCAGACGGCGCCGCCGTATTGCGCGGCGTCAAGCCCAACACACAGCGTCTCTGGCGAGTCGAAGCGCGCGGCCAGTTCGTCCAGGTTCGTCAGAACGTTCGAACGTTCGAACGTTTGAACGTTTGAACGTTCGTCGGGGTAGGCTAACCGCGGCCCCACCAGCGGCGCGAGCGGGCCAAGCGCGGCCAGGTAGGCCATACGCGCCCCGAGAACATCTTCAGCCAGCACCCGCAGCGGTGCAGCAATATCCACCTCGGTCGGCGCCGATGGCCGCAACATGCGCTCGTACAGTTGCTGACTGGCGACGAACGGCCGCAGGTAGGCCATGCTGCGCTCGCGATCGACATACGAGCGCCAGCCGACCAGCGCGTAGAACAGCGTCATCAGCAGCGTGGCCAGCAACAGGCGATAGATCGGGTCGAGATCGCGCACCGCCGGCAAACTCAGACTCAAGCCCATTAGCGCGCCATATCCGGCTGCGAGCGCCAGGCTGCGGCGCCAGTAGCGGAACAGCCCGCCGCTTGGCAGCGCTTTGCCGGTGAAAATTTCGTATGAGACAATCGCCCGGCCAATCAGCACGATCGCCACCGCCAGCAGCGCGCAGATCAGCAGATCGAAGCCGACTAGCACAAACAGCGTACGGATGATACTCGGCCCTAACAGGCGGCTCTGCACGCGGCTGAGGAACACCCCAACGGCCACACCCAACGTCAGCGTCACAAGCAGAAGCACCAGCGATGCGGAGATCAGCCAAGGGCGGGCGCGGCGGCGCGCCTCATCGCCCATAAAACGCTCAGAGGCGGCTGGGTGGCGCAGCGCCGAGAGCGCCAGCAAGATGCATAAGGTGCTATAGATCGGGTAGATTAATACAACCACCGGCAAGCCGGCCAGCTGAAACACCGTGATTGGCGAATGGCTCACCACGTCGTCGTAGCTCGGCAGCGGGTTGGCGATCACCAGCGATAGCAGTGCGCCCAGCCCCAACACGCCGACGCTTGCGACCCACAGCCGATGCCGGCGAGTGCTCAGCACACCAGTGTACCAAGCCATCACCAGATACCAGAAGTATGGCGCGCCGACGACCGGCAGCCAACTGACGCGCCACCAAAACTCAGTATCGGGGTTGAAGCTGTCGAGCGAGTGGCTAACCACTGCCGAGTGGCCGGCGAAAAACAGACCGCCCAGAATCAGGCCGCCGCCAGCGATCAACGTGCCCCAGACCCGTCGCTCGGCATTCAGCAGCACCGTCAGACCCAGCCACAGGAACGCGATCATATTGAAGAACGACAGCGTGTTGATCGCCCATGTAACGGCGACGAAAAGATCGTAGGCCATAGCGGTGCATCACAAATCATACGGCGCCCAGGCGCCGCGCGCGTCGAAAATGTGCGGCGCGCCCTGATCATCCCACATAATCAGGCGGCCCTCGCGCACGATAATCGCGGCGCGGGTGCGCGCCACCTTTTCATCGGTGGCATTGTCGGCCAGGCCCCATGCGGCATAGATCTGCCCATTGGTGCGGCTGATGCTGCGCTTGTCGCGAAAGCCCAGCCGCACCGCGATCTGTTCGTTGCTCAGGCCTTGCGCCAGCATGCGCGCCACAACCTGTTCGTTCGGCTCCAGCAGCGCCATCGGCGCCTGCTCGTCTTTCTCGCGCACCTCTTGAACGCGCGACTCAATCTCAGGGTCGATAAAACTGCGCCCGGCGATGGCGTCGCGCAGCAACGGCGCGATCATCTGCGGCAACAGATAGTTTGATTTCCGTACATACGCGTAGTGGCTGAGAATGCCCGAGCGGCGAAACGCGCGATAGTATGCGTCGTCGTCCTGAATCGAGTAGAACACGACCGGCAGCCTTGGAAACTCGCGGCGGATCGCCACGGCTGCCTCGATGCCGTTCATCTGACCTTCCAGCTGCACATCCATCAGAATCGCGTCGGGCGGCGCGGCCAGGCAGTGCGCCAGCGCCTCTTCGCCGCTGCCGCAGTCGCCGGCCACTCGCACCGCGCCGGTGGCGTTCAGACCAGCTGCCAACGCCGGGCGCAGGCGTTCGTTGTCTTCGACGAGTAGAATGGTGATCATTGCATCTTAGGCATTCTCGACGAAAAAGCGAGCGAGGCATAGGGCGTAGTGCGTAGTCATAAACCTGCCAATACGGACTACGCACTACGCACTATTATCTATACACCAGGTGTACCAGAGATAGGGGCGCATGTCAAGCACTCAGGTGCCGTACGCACTGCTCTCGGAAGGTGGAAGCTCGGCCGCCGATCGCCTACACTAGATTGCAGATTGCAGATAGCAGATTAAATCGTATGCTGCCTAATGCAATCAAGCAGATATGGAAGGCCAAATAGTATGAAAGTCAAAATGATCCTACCGGCCCTGACCGAGGCGATCAGTCCGTACTGGCGGCCGATCAAGTATTCGCTGTTTCCGCCGTTGGGCTTGGCGACTCTGGCCGGTTACCTGGACGACGGCGACGACGTTACGATCCAGGACGAGCACGTCGAGCCACTGAACCTCGACGACCAGCCCGATCTGGTGGTGATCCAGGTCTATATCACCTCGGCCTATCGCGCCTATGCGCTGGCCGACTACTACCGCGCCAAAGGCGCGCATGTGTGCCTGGGCGGGCTGCACGTCACCTCGCTGCCGGACGAAGCCGCCGGCCATGCCGACACGATCTTTCTTGGCCCTGGCGAAGACACCTGGCCGGCGTTCCTGGCCGACTATCGCGCCGGAACTCCCGGCAGAGTGTATCGCTCGACGGCTCGCACGCTGGCTGGGCTGCCCAAAATCAGGCGCGATCTGATCAAGCGCCAGTTCTACCTGGTGCCGAACTCGATTGTCGTCTCGCGCGGCTGCCCGCATGTCTGCGATTTCTGCTATAAAGAAGCCTTCTTCCGCGGCGGCAAATCGTTTTATACGCAAGCCGTCGACGACGCGCTGGCCGAGATCGAGCGGCTGCCCGGCCGCCACCTGTACTTCCTCGACGATCACCTGTTTGGGAACGCGCGCTTCGCCGAGGCGCTGTTCGACGGGATGCGCGGGATGGGCCGGCTGTGGCAGGCCGCCGGCACAGTCAAGTCGGTTCTGCAGCCCGGTCTGCTTGAGAAGGCGGCGGCAAGCGGCCTCCGCAGCCTGTTCGTCGGCTTCGAGACGCTCAATCCCGCGAATCTGCGCGAGCAGCGCAAATACCAGAACCTCGACCGCGACTACAGCGCCGCGATTCGCCGGCTGCACGGCCTGGGAGTGATGGTCAACGGCAGCTTTGTATTCGGCATGGACGACGACGACGCCACCGCGTTTGACCGAACTGTCGACTGGGCGATTTCGCAGGGGATCGAGACGGCCACATTCCACATTCTGACGCCCTACCCAAGTACTGCGCTTTACGGGCGCATAGCCGAGCAGGGCCGGCTGCTGCATAGCCGCTGGGATTTGTACGACACGCGGCATGTGGTCTACCGGCCGGCCAGAATGAGCGCCGAGACATTGGAAGCCGGGTATTGGCGGGCTTACCACGATTTCTATCGCTGGAGTTCGATCTTCAAGGGCGCCTGGGCGAAAGACGGCTGGAGCGAACGGATGCGCCACGTCGCTTACGCTGGCGGGTGGAAGAAATTCGAGCCGATGTGGGACTGGATCATTCGCGCAAAGCGCGCCACTCGGATGCTGCCGGTGCTGGAGGCGGTCCTCGCCGGCTTCGGCACTCATACACCGCGGGAAAACCAGCCGATCACGCTCAAGACAGATGTCGAGCGCACAACTGTAGAGTTATAAAGCACGCTACTCATCGAACTATCACATTCTTGCAATAGCGCCGCACGAGAAATCGTGCTACAGTACATCATCATACATCGCTGTCCACCGCACCCGCCACAAGAAAGTTTTGAGCAATGCGCCAACGTCTTTATCAATTCCATCGGTTCCTGGGGCAACACATGTTTTATGCCCTGCTGCTGACCAGCGCCCTGGCATGCGGCATCCTCGCCGCGCGTGTTGCACGGGTACACCGGCTTAGCTATGCCTTCCTGTTCTGGAATCTCGTTCTGGCCTGGACACCATATTGGTTGAGCCTGTGGGCCAGCGCCAGCCAGCATCGCCGACCGCGCGAATGGTGGCGGCTGATTGCGCCAGGCGCGCTCTGGCTGCTATTCTTCCCAAACGCGCCGTATATCGTCACCGATCTAGTGCACCTGCGCGAGCGACAGCCAGTGCCGCTGTGGTTCGATATTGGGCTGCTGGCGGCGTTTATGCTCAGCGGCTGCTTCCTGGCGGTCGTCTCGCTGCATATCATGCAGACACTCGTGCGGCGCCTGGCCGGCAGCCTGGCAAGCTGGCTGTTTGTCGGCATCGCGGTCGGGCTGAGCGGTCTGGGCGTGTACCTTGGCAGACTACAGCGCTGGAACAGCTGGGACATCGTGATCTATCCACGCGATGTACTGGGCGACGCGATCCGCCCGCTGCTCTACCCCGCGAGCCACTTGCATCCACTTGGCCTGAGCGCTCTGTTTGCGGCAATTTTGTTTATATGTTATGTCATGTATCTCACCGCGTATCAGAGCGGGCGTGCGGGGGCGCTGTCGGCGGAGCATGATTAATGGATCGTTTGCTATGCCTATCGTCATAGTGCGTAGTGCGTAGTGCGTAATCGGCATACTTACGCACTACGCACTACGGGCTAATATAATTCTCAACATCAATTACCTCACATTCTCTGCCCCTGATCTGCCCTCACACGGCCGCATTTGACCTCTTGACAACCCCAGGGCACCGTGCTACACTTGCGAAAAGCATATGAAAGGGTAGCAGGGTATGATCAAACGCGAACCGATCGATTCCAATGCGGTCTATTCCCGTGAAGAGGCCGCCGAGCTCTTAGGCGTCAGCCTAAGCACCGTAAAGCGGCTGATCGCCGCCGGCCAACTCATGGTCAGCCGGCCGGACAGTATCAGGCGGATTTTTATTAAAGGCTCAAGCATTCTACAGATGCTTGAAGAAACGACACTCGAGGTCAAGCGATAATGAGCAGCGCGTTACGCACAATAGCTGCGATTCATTTCTGGCAGCCGGTATGGGCGGCAAGCAGGCCTTGCGCGATGATATGCGGCTACCCGCAACATCTGCGCAATTACCACAGCCTCGCGAACGTCGAAGACTTGGGTAGCCACGCCACGGAGAAGCACATGTAACTGGTTGGTGCCAGACACAGACCAATGCTCCTCCGAGGCGTGAAGTGAAAAGGCTTCACGCCTTTTCATTTGGCAAGATCAGCCAAGCATGTGCGCCAGAACAACGGCCCGATCGCCCAATGGCAGGGCGCCGATCGATATCGGCAATGGAGGTTCGAATCCTCCTCGGCCACCAGCGCGTAAAGCGTCGTTTTACGCAGCACGTACATGCAAGACGCATAGAAAAGAGGTGCCGCTATGAGCGTACTAACGCTGGCCCTGAACGAGCGTATTCGCCGCGACTACAGTGCCGAGGGAATGGAGGAACTGTTTCTGCGGCTCGACCTGCTGCACGACTTCGCCTCGGCGGGCCGGCTGGCCGACGCGACGCCGCTCAGCCACGCGGAACTGCGCGGCTGGCTCGAGGATATCATCTACACCGCCCGCGAGACGCTGCGCGAGATGGAGGGGACAAATGTACCTCAGCGATCTGCATTCAGATGCTGAACACACGCGCTGTGATTCATGCAGCCTTTAGCATTGGTGTGAGCGGCGAGAGCCATTCCTACGCTACGGTGGTAACAAGCATTGTGAGCGCGTCGCGGATCGCCTGCGCACGCGCTTCAGCTTGTTCCATGCTGAGCTGCAGCATGTCCATATTGGGATCAATCGGGCGATGAGGCGCCGCGTCGCCGTAATAGCGCGGCACGATATGGGCGTGTAAATGCGGTACAGCATTCCCAAGCAGCTGGAAGTTCATTTTGATCGGCTGGAATACGCGTTCCAAGGCCTGGGCCACCAGTGTCATATCCGCAAAGAACTGAAGATACTGTGTCCGCGGTAAATGGTATGGCTCTTGGACGTGCCGCTTGCAGATCAGCACGCAATAGCCGGGCACGAATTGATTGTTGGCCAGGCGCAGGCGGCTCATCGGCAGGTCGGTGATGGTGAAGCCATACTCATTGACTGGAATGACCGATTGAAGCTCTTGGCAGGCCGGGCAGGTCTCGCCCCGCACGAGGGCATCCCATTGCTCGTGCGGCATCCAAGTGTCTGGAGGCATCGACATATGCGTGATTCATCCTTTCCAGTAGAGCATCGCACAAACGACGGGAGCGCACGCATTGGACGACCTGTATCACCGGGCTAGTGTATGCTACATGAAGCACCGTGTCAATCGCTGATGCGTGAGCAACACTGATGAACGGCCTAACGACTTGGCGTTGATCGGCGCCACACCGATATACAGATATTGAAAGCATATGTCCTGCAATTACGCTAGCGCCGCCAGCGCCTGTGGCAGCGCCAGATCGACCCACTGGGCGTACATCTTGCCGGAGGGGTGCAGCCCGTCGCCGGCGATCAGCGCCTGATCGGCGGCGGCCGTGCGCGACTCGGCGGTGATATCGACGTAGCGCGCGCCGGCGCGCTCGGCCTCGGCCCGATTGATTGCATTGAAGGTGTCGATCTCCGCGGCGACTCGGCCCCGGTCGCGCCCGGCGGCGAACGGCGTAGCACCCCAATCGGGAATTGAGAGCACGATCACGCGCCCCGGCCGCCCGGCCGCGAAGTCGATCGCGCGCTGGAGCAGCGCCCGAAACTCCACCCGATACTCGGCGCTGTCGAGCCCGCGATACTGGTTATTGACGCCAATCAGCAGCGAGACCAGATTGAACGGTCCGCTGGGCGCGGCCTGATCGATCGCGGCGGATAGCTCATCGGTGGTCCAGCCGGTGCGCCCGATGATCTGTGGCTCGCCGACCGCCAGACCGTGCTCGCGCAGCCGCGCGGCGAGCTGCACCGGCCAGCGCTGCTCCGCGCCGACGCTCTCGCCGATCGTATACGAGTCGCCCAGCGCCAGGTAGCGCAGAGCTCTGGCGCTACGAGAGGTCGGCGCATCCGCGGCATGGCAAGGCGCGATCGATTGGGCCAATAAACTGTTCATCTCTCTCATCTCCAACGCTCGGCCGCTTATTTTACCGGGCCCTTACTTCAAATCGAACTGCGTAAGCACAAATGCGTCCGGTTCGCCTGCGGCGACGGCGCCCGCAACTGTCGTCGTCAGCGCCAGACGTTGCCCGGTGGACTGATCGTACAGCCCAATCAGCAGGCGGTATCCGCCAGTTGGGGCATTCGGCGGCAGCGCGATCGGCAGATCGGTGCTGGCAAAGCGCCCTGGCGCCCACTGGCTGGTCGGGTAAGGCACGTCAAGTTGGGCGTAGCGCTGGTTGTCGGGTCCAATCAGGTGCGCAAACAGCCAATAGTCTTTGGGCGGCGGCGCGGATGCATCCCATACAAGAGTGAAATGCAGCGTCTGGCCGCGCTGCGCCGTGCCGCTCTGGTCGAACCCATACAGACGAATGCCGGGGCCAAACGTGGCCGGGCGGGCATGCGCGGCCTGCGCTGGCGCGCGGTAGATCCAGGCGAAATCGACGCCATGAATCCGCACGGTGTGCAGCGGCGCGACGCGCCCATAAAACTGCGCGAACACGCCAGCGGCCTGGCCGCCCTGCACCTGCGGGATGTAGACCACCAGATAACCGGTGCGGTCGCGCAGCTGATCGCCCTTAGGGAAATCGGCCTGCGCGCCGGAGCGCAGGTATGGCCGCAGCGAGCTGACCCGCAGCGCGACTGTTCGTACGCCGGCGATATCCGGCTGCAGGTTGAGCCAATCTGCGACTTGCTCCAGGCCTTCACCCCAGCCAATCGTAAAGGTCTGGGCGCCGGCGCGCGTGCCGCCGAGAACCTGGTTGAACGCCACGATGCTGTACGGGTGCCAATACGCGACATTGATAAGTGACAGCAAGCCGACAGCCGCGATCAGAATTTGAGTTTTGAGATTTGAGACTTGAGATTGGAGAGATCGAAAATCTGCAATCCGGATCAGCCCGGCGGCGGCCAGAATGTCGAGCGCGGGAAACGCCGGAACGATATAACGATCGAACTTCTTCGGGAACAGATCCATCGCGACAACGAAGAGAATAACAAAACCGGCCAAGCTGGCCAAATCGCGCCGCTCGGCGGTCGACCAATCGTGCCGCCAGGCCAGCGGCAGCAACAGCAGCCCCAGTAATGTCCATGGCGTCGTGCGCAGCGCCAGCGCGACCGGGTAGTACAACAGGCCCGGTGCATCGTCGACCTGGCCGAGAAAGAAGTTGCCAAGCTGGTGCGGCTGCGCACCCTCGATCGCGATACCAATCTGCACTTGCCGGTAGGCCTGCAGCGGGCTGACCCACAGCGCCGGCCAGAGCGCGAAGACCGTTGCGGCTGCAAGGCCCGCCCAAATGAGCAGCGGTACGACCACCGACCACCGACCACCGACCACCCTTCCAGATTGGCGGTCGTCCGTTGTCATTGCCAGCAGCGCTACCATGGCCACTGCCGGCAGCAAGATCAGCGCTGGCGACTTGCTTAGGAATGCCAGCCCGGCGCCGACGGCGGAGAGCAGTAGCCAGAGCCAGCCCCGCTGGTGGTTCCAATAATAACATGCCGCCAGGAGACTCAAGCTCATAAACGAAGCCGACAGCGCATCGGTATGCAGCAGTTTGCTGTAGCCGATCACAAAGGGATCGGCAGCCCACAACAGCGCCGCCAACAAGGCTAGTCCAGCCGGGAACATCTGCCGCAGCAGGCTGTAACCCAGTAGAATCACGACGACATGCGCCAACACAACCGGCAGCCGGATCAGCGCCAGCACCACTGGGAACGCATCGGAGTGAATCATTCCCCAGCCGAGCAGCGTGTGCCGCAGCACGATACCCGCCGCCCCAAGCCACATCGTCGTCACGCCGGGATGCGCGGTGATCGCCGTCGCCGCGTAGTCGCCCGACTGAATCGCTTTAAGAAAAATATCCGAGCGGGCCAGCCAGAAGTTCGCCTCGTCGTCGGTGATGAACTGGCCCAGGGCCAAGACGCGCGGTAAGACGGCGATCGCGCCGATCAGCAGGTAACTTGCGAGCGACCAGAGCTTGACTCGCTGGCGCGGCGTCGGCTGAGCCGCGCCGACTGGGTGCAGTGTCATGACTTCCTTCCATACCAGGAGGCAGATGCGCGAGCAGCGTAGAAGCAGATGCAGGCGCAGTCGAACTATTATAAAGCGTTTTGCTATCGTACGCGCTATATTGATGCGGTTATTCTGAACCTCCAATCGGTCATTATCGGCCACGGTATCCCGTTGTTTGTGCCATAGGAGTTTGAGCTGCGTTACGCCTGGAGGCGATCGAGCGTGTGCACAACGAGATTATCCAGCTGCATTACTGGGCACAGAAGCACACGGCGCGCTAGGCATAGTTCTTGCGGGGAATCCGGTTTACTGCCCCGCGCTCCACCGGTAGCAGCACGTAGGTAGCAAGAGGCGGCCAGAGTGACGGAGCGCGAGGCAGCGGAAGGGGCGCTGGCACCGGGCGGCTTGGTGGCTGTTCCGGTATCGAGCGTCAGCAAACAGCAGCGGATCCTACCAGAACCGCCACAAGGAGATAGATATGCAACTCAAGGATATCATGACGCGCGATGTCGAAGTCATTCACCCCGATATCATGCTCGAAGCGGCGGCCGCGAGGATGGACGCGCTCAACGTCGGATCCTTGCCGGTCTGCGACGGCGACCGGCTGCTCGGCGTCATCACCGACCGCGATATTGTCGTACGAGCAACTGCCGCGGGAAGCGACCCAAAGACGACCAGGGTCCGCGATGCGATGACCACGGACGTGATCTATGGCTATGACGATCAGGATGTCACGTCGGCCGCCCGGCTCATGGAGGAGAAGCAAATCCGCCGGCTGCCCGTCATCAACCGCGGCAATCGGCTCGTTGGAATCGTCTCACTCGGCGACCTCGCGGTCGACACCGGCAATGAGCGACTGGCTGGCGAGGCGCTGAAGCAGATCTCCGAGCCGGCCGAACCGGAGCACTAGCAATGTTTACGCGAATCATGGTGCCGTCGGTTCCCCCGCCGAGGTCATCGTTGAATGGGCACGTGAATCAGGAGCCGACCTGATCGTCATGACCACGCATGGCCACGGCGGATTAGAGCGCCTGGTCTTCGGCAGTGTCGCCAACGCGGTACTGCGGAGCGCGCCCTGCCCGGTCGTGCTGGTGCGGGTGAGCGAGGCGGAATGAGATGACGGATGAGTTCATCCTCTTCTCAAGGCTCGCTGATGATACACTAGCCAACGCCACGGGAATTATCCATCTGCGCCGTAGCCACTGGATCTTGCGCCTGCCGGTGCAGTGCCTGCCGCCACAGCCCCGCTAGTACGGCGATTCCGATAAGGCTGATCAGCAGCGAGGCCACCGATATGCGCATGCCAAGCGGCAGCACCAGGTACAGAAGGCGGGGCAACCCATCCCAAAGGCCATGCGACAGGGCGACGAAGAGATAGGCCAGTATGACCGATCCGGTGATACGGAAATGGCTCGGTCCACTCTGCCGGAACAGGACGGCGCTTAGGATCGCCGTCCAGACGCCGTGGCCGAGCGGCGCAAGCACGCCCCGCACGACCGTCTCGGCAATCGACGCGCCAACAAAACCGCGGCTTGCGAGGAAGGCGGTGAAGGCATAGCCGGTGCTCTCGAGCGCCGCAAACCCCATGCCGACCGCCGCACCCAGCAGGAGACCGTCGATCTCAGCGTTGTGGCGTACCCGGCGCGCCAACAAGGCCACCGCCACAATCTTGCAGCCCTCTTCGATCAGGCCGGCAAGCAGCGCACCGCTCAAGGTCAGGCCCTGGTCGGGGTTCGATGGCAGAGGAATCAGCAGCGGTTCGAGCACCGAGGCCCCCAGCACCCCCAACACGCCGCCAATTGCGAAACTCTGCGCGATTGTCGCCGGCGATAGTGTACTCAAATGCTGACGATCGTAGAGAAAGGTGACGAAAACTACCGGCACCAGAAAGTTCCCGACTAGGATGACCGTCGGGTAGAGGTTGGGGTTGCCGGTCACGAACATCACAATCGTCGTGACGACAAACAGGCCCAGGCCGAGCAGCAGCACGCGCAGCCACCCCCACGGCGAATGCGGCGCAGGTTGGGCTGGTGGCAGCCCTATCTGCTGAGACATAGCGAGACTCCTTAGCTATTTCCGCGGACGGTCCGGGATCGTATTGCGACCGCCTCGGACTAGCACACCCGCATCTCCTGTGCCAGCAACCAGGGGATAACAGATGGCTACCATGGGTCGTCGTGCGATCAGGTGGTCGGCGGCTGCTCAGGCACCGGGTTGGTGACCGGCGAGCCCTGGTCCACGACACCGCTGACGGCCTGCTCCGCGCTGAGGAACTGGCCGCCCTGCCGTACGTGTGCCAGCAATCCGCCGCCCATCAGCACGCGCCGCTCGCGCGCCGAGAAGCGCGCCCGCAGCCGAATCTCCTGCCCGCGCTCCACGATCCGCGCAGTGACCTCTTCCCGCCCCTCGGCGAGCGCTCGTCGCAGGTCAGGCAGTTCCCAGGTGTCGCCCTCGCGAGCCAGTCGATAGTCATCGTCGTTGGCGAACGTCAGCGGGGGGATGCCCTGAGCGATCAGATTCCGCCGGTGGATGCGCGCGAAACTCTTGGCGATCACCGCCTGCACCCCGAGATACTTGGGCGCCAGCGCCGCGTGCTCGCGCGATGAGCCTTGGCCATAATTGTGCCCGCCGATGATCAGCCCGCCATGCCACTCGCGCGCCCGCGCGGCGAAGTGCGGATCGATGCGGCGGAACACGAAGGTCGCCATCGCCGCGATATTCGAGCGGAAGGCCATCACCTCGGCGCCATCCGGCGAAAGGTCGCCGGTCGAGATATCATCGCCGACAACAATCAACACCCGCCCAGTGAGTGTGTCTGGCAGCGGCGTCTGGGGTGGCGGTGGCTGGATGTTCGGCCCATGCGGAATCACGATTGTCGCGGCTTCCGCGGCGGGCGGTGGGACGAGAATCTGGCGGTCGTCGGCCAGCGGGTTGAACACCGGCGGCGGGAAGGTCGGTTCCGCTGGGCCGAGGTCGCGCGGGTCGGTGATCACTCCCCGCAGCGCGGTGGCGGCGGCCGTGGCCGGGCTGCACAGGTAAACCTGATCGTTCGGCGTGCCGCTCCGGCCGGGGAAGTTGCGGTTGAACGTGCGCACCGAGACCGCGCCGGAGGGTGGAGCCTGGCCCATGCCCACACAGGGCCCGCAGGCCGGCTCCAGCATGCGCGCCCCAGCGCGCACCAGGTCGCGATAAACGCCGGTCTGTGCGATCATGTCCAGGATCTGTCGCGAGCCGGGCGTCACCGTGAGCACCAGGTTGTCGGCAATCGTCGTGTCGCGCAGGATGGCGGCGACGATCGCCAGGTCGGCGTAGCCGGAGTTGACCGATGATCCCACGCAGACTTGCGCCACGGGTGTGCCGGCGACCTCGCGCACCGGCACGACGTTGCCGGGGCTTGAGGGTCTAGCGATCAGCGGCTCCAGCATATCCAACTCTATCGGCTCGTACTCGTCGTACGTTGCGCCGTCATCGGCAGCAAGCGCGACCCAGTCGTGGGGCCGCTGCTGCTCTGCAAGCCATTCGCGGGTGCGCTCGTCCGAGGGGAACACGGCCGTCGTCGCGCCCAGCTCGACGATCATGTTGCAGATCGTCGCGCGCTCAGTCACATCCAGCGTGGCAACACTCGCCCCGTAGAACTCGAAGATCCGGCCCAGGCCGTTGCGCACACCGCGGCGCCGCAGCAGCTCGAGGATCACATCCTTGGCCTGCACCCACGGACGCAGCCGGCCGCGCAGTTCGACACCAACGACCGTGGGAGTCTCAAACTCGAACGGCCGGCCGGCCATGCAGATCGCCACGTCCAGACCGCCGGCCCCGATCGCCAGCATGGCTAGCGCGCCGGAGGTGGTGGTATGGCTATCCGCCCCAATCAGGGTGGCGCCAGGGCGCGCGAATCGTTCGATGTGGATGTAGTGGCAGATGCCGTTGCCCGGGCGCGAGTAGACGAGGCCATGTTTGGCACAAAACGCCTGCAAGAAGCGGTGGTCGTCGGGGTTCTTGTAGTCGAGCTGGATCATGTTGTGGTCGACGTACTGCACCGCGAGCGGCACCGCGACACTCTCCAGGCCTAGCTCCGCGAACTGCAGCAGGGCCATCGTGCCCGTGGCGTCCTGCAAGAGCGTCTGGTCCACCCGCACGGCGATCTCCTGGCCCAGTCCCAGCGTGCCGCCGATTAGATGATTCTTGAGGATTTTCAATGTCAGCGCATCTGGCATCGCAGGGCACCTTTCATTCATGCGTGCGCTTGCGCGCTCATCAGGGTGGCTGCGACGTCGAGCGTCGCGCCGGTGATACCCAGGTTCCAGGCGGAACCCAGAAACAGCGCGGCCTTGGCCGCCACCTCGTCCAGCGATTCGACCGAGTCGCCTCCCCTGAAACGGATAACATTCAGCAGGACACCCGCTGCACCGCGCGGTAGACCGGGATCGTTCCCACGCTCTGCCGCATCAGGCGGGCAAATGAGAACGACTCGGCCCCAACCGCGCTCCTGCATCCCCGGCACGACAGTGCTCAGCAGTGGTACGGCCGCAGGTGCTGCCTCATCTGGGCCAAGCAGCGGGGCAGTATGCACGAGGACATCGATCTGGGCCCATTCGTGCTCGACGTAGCGCGCGACCGTCCAGGCGCCTTCTGACGAGCGGATGTCGCCGGGCGTCAGCAGGGCCCGCCCGCCAGCGGAGCGAATCGCATCCACGACGGCTTTGGCACCATGGATGTCGGCCCGATAGCTGACGGCGATCCAGGCACCTTCCGCCGCGAACAGCTGGGCTACGGTGCGCCCGACCCCCTGCGTCGCGCCGCTCACCAGCACCACACGGCGCTGCAGTCCGGTATCGATCATACTCGCGAACCTCCGGCTAGCGCCTCGACTCCATAGCGCCAATCCATGATTGCAATCTGAACGCCGCAAGAATCGCGCCACCTTCCGGCCATTAGCTTCTCGCCAGCGGTATGCATCAGCAAGCGGCCGCACCAGCATGTGCGCCAGCACTGCGACTCAGCAGCTTTTCCCTAGGGTCGTGGTGAATGCAATCGACGTCGAGCGATGGATGATGGTTGGCAAACACGCGTCTGCGTTCGTCGAGTGGCACACATATTGCGGCATCACACTGAGTGTGCGCGAGATGGGTAGGGTGCTGCAAGTAACCGAAGCACGAGAGGAGATCTACGATGGCGATTGCGACGACCAACCCAGCGACGGGCGAGCAGCTGCGCGCATTTGCAGCGCTCACCGATAACGAGATTGACGACAAGCTTCAGTGCGCGGCAGAGACCTTCCGCACCTATCGTAGCACGCGGTTTGCCGATCGCGCGCAGATGCTAACCCGTGCCGCCGATATCCTGGAGTCAGAAAAAGCGGCATTTGGCCGCACCATGACGATCGAGATGGGCAAGCCGCTCAAAGCGGCGATCGAGGAGGCCGCCAAGTGCGCTTGGGTCTGCCGCTACTACGCCGAGCACGCCGCGCGCTTTCTGGCCGACGAGGTCGTTGCGACCAACGCCGCGCGTAGCTATGTACGTTACCAGCCGCTCGGCCCCATCCTGGCGATCATGCCATGGAACTTCCCCTTCTGGCAGGTCTTTCGCTTCGCCGCGCCCGCGCTCATGGCCGGCAACGTCGGGCTGCTCAAGCACGCCTCGAACGTGCCGCAGTGCGCCCTGGCGATTGAGGATATCTTCCGCCGCGCCGGCTTCCCGGATGGCACCTTTCAAACGCTGCTGATCGGTTCGGAGCAGGTCGCACGCGTGCTCGACGACTCGCGCATTGTCGCGGCCACGCTCACCGGCAGCACGGGCGCCGGCAGTCATGTGGCGAGCGTGGCTGGGAAGCGGATTAAGAAGACCGTGTTGGAGCTCGGCGGCAGCGACCCGTTCATCGTCATGCCCAGCGCGGATCTCGACACGGCGGTGCAGACGGCCGTCAAGGCTCGCACAATTAACAATGGCCAGTCGTGCATCGCCGCCAAGCGCTTCATCATCGCCGAGCCGATCGCCAATGCGTTCGAGCAGCGCTTCGTGCAGGGAATGCGCGAACTGCGAGTCGGCGACCCGCTGGACGAATCGAACGACATCGGCCCACTGGCGATGGCGAGCATTGTCGAAGGAGTCGATCAGCAGGTGCGGCAACTGGTGGCGGCGGGCGCGCGCGTACTGGTCGGTGGCCAGCGGCTCGACGGCCCCGGCTACTACTATGCGCCGACGGCGCTGACCGATATCCCGACCGACTCACCGACCTATCGCGAGGAAATCTTTGGTCCCGTCGCGCTGCTGTTCCGCGCGGGCAATACAGACGAGGCCATCCGCCTGGCGAATGACACGCCCTTTGGACTCGCTTCAAGCGCGTGGACCAACGACGAGGGGGAGCGGCAGCGATTTATCGACGAGTTGCAGGCAGGGATGGTCTTCATCAACGGCATGGTCGCATCCGATCCGCGGCTCCCCTTTGGTGGCGTAAAGCACTCTGGTTACGGCCGCGAGCTCGGAGCGCATGGCATCCGCGAATTCGTGAATATCAAGACAGTCTGGATTCAAGAGGCCGGCGGACAGCACCACACCAGAACCGAGTAGCAGCCGAGTGGATGTGGCAGCGTATTAATGGCCCTTTTTGTGGCCTTTTTCCTTGTGCTGCTTCATCACCGTCCGTGCGGCGACTTCCTCAGCACGCTTGCCACCGACTTTCCGCACGATGATCTCGCCGCGATCGAGATCGATGTCTCCCCAGCGCAGCTCGGCGACCTCGGCAATCCGCAAGCCCGTATACAACATCACAAAGACCGCCCGGCGATTACGCGGCCAGGTGACCTTGTGCGACTGATTCGGTTTGTCACAGGCTGCCAGGAGCAGGGCGATCTGCTCGCGCGTGAGTGGGTCCGGATCGGGCGGTTCTACCTTCGGGTGCTTCACCGCCAGTGCCACGTTTTCCGCCAGATAGCCCTTCGTCACGCACCAGGCACAGAACGCGCGCACCACGGTCAGCGCGTGGCGGACGGTGCTGTGCTCCAGACCACGTTTGTGCATGTGCAGCTTGTATGACTCGATCAGGTCGGCAGTGATCTGGTTGCAGGGAATGTCAGTGGCGAACGCGATGAACTGCTCAAATTTGTCGACGTACGTGGACACACCGCGTGGCCGACACCCGTCTGCGCTTCGCGCATCACGCCAGTCAGCGATGAGTGCGGTCACGTTCGGTGAATGCGTGGCCAATGCATAGGCCGGTCGGATGCGCTGCACCGCCGATGAAAACTGGATAATCGTCATACTTCCTCCTCGTACACACGGCGGCTAGGTGCCGCCATACGCAGCAACGTGGCGACTCGGGCGATTCGGCTGCACTTCGGTAAAGATCCGGTTAAGGAAGCGCAACCGAGCCGCGCGGGCCGCGGTGGGCGGTCCGAGGAGGTCGACGAAAGGAGGTCATAGGGGTGCGCTGGGGATGGCGCACGACTGCACGAATAGAATCCACCGCCCCGGCGCAGCTGCTGTCCAGGCACGTCGGAGCGGTGTCGCGATCGGCGCGGCTGTCCGCGCCTCTCGTTGCTTCAATGTACGACAGCGGAGCACGGCCTGACTAGTCCAGCCCGGTACATTGAAGGTACCACGAAGGGACAAATATGGATCAACGAACCGCCGATGCCTATGTGTATCCCACGCTCTTTCTGACGTCAGTCCTCTACGCCGTCGTCCTGGACACTAACCAACGCTATGCGCCGCCCGACCAGAAGATCGAGCCGGACGGGACGTGGAAAGAAGTGGTGATCGGGGACGCCATCTGCTTGATCGCCGCCACGATCCGCGCGTACCTGGGGCCGAACGAGCGCTGGAGCGCCGTGCGCGCCACCGGGCTGGCGTTCATTGTCGGCGGCGCGCCGATCATCGCCTGGCAGCTCTGGCGCGCCCGCGAACGCGCCGCGCAAGCGCGGGACACCTTGCAGCACATTCTGGAGCAATCACATGCCACAGGACCCACGTCGTCGCCGACAGGCATTGCCAAGACGCGCTGGCCAGGCCCGCCAGCGCACCGAGGAAACGGCGCACGATTACGCTGAGACCCTTCGCCAAGTGCTCGCGCAACTGGAGCAGATTCAAGAGGCCGCCTGGGACAACCCGAAGCTGGTATATGAGTTGGCGATTTTAGCGCAGCGCGATGCGCTGGTGGGCCACCCAGGGTCGCGATGATTCACTCGTCACGACCGCATAAGCACGCAGGAGGCTGTGGCGGAAAGTAAAGGCTTTTTTGTGACCCATCGCTCCGGTATTTTCCGGTCTGGCGATTCGGAAAATACCGGCTATAATAGAGGCAACAGGAC